>FZPX01000035.1_pt1 | contig 25276 bp, 17 predicted proteins | sample 1534791 | NCBI WGS metagenome assembly FZPX01 (sample SAMEA104161951, study PRJEB21768) | metagenome | biome: subterrestrial habitat; feature: phreatic zone; material: underground water | place: France | collected 2016-06-01 | depth 60 m | reverse complement strand
TCGATCTCCACATCACTGGTGTTCTCCAGCGTGAAACTGGCTTTGCCGGTTGCGCCGCGAGTGAGGCTCTCCGGCGAGACGGTCAGGACCAGCGCGCCATCCTGAACCGGCACGCTGGCGGTACGCACGATGGCGGCGCGCTCGCCCTGGTTAGGCGAGGTCTCCACTGTGGTGATCAGCAGAGCAGGATTGGGGATGTCGGCATATCCGCCCACTACCACCTGGATGGTCCTGGTTTCGCCGGCTGCCAGGCCGAATACTTCCGAGCTGACTTCGCGCGCGCCGATTTTGGCTGTGACGTGAGCATTGCTGACCGCCTGGCTACCTGAATTGGTCACCCGGTATTGCAGGCGGTTCATCACGTTGCGCAGAATCGGTGTGCCCGCGACCAGTTCGATACTCAGCTTGGGCAAGGTCAGCGAGCGGCTGGCCTGCACATAGTTGCTATCGAATGCGACGATGGTGTAAGGGCGTTCGTCGCCTGCATATCCTGTGTCGATGTAGCTGGAGCTGGTGCCAGGTAGCGGCGTGAGGTTGAGCTTGGTGCCCGTGACCACGGAGCCGAGATACACGTCGTAGCCCGCGATGGCCGTGGGGGGTGTCCATGAAACCTGCGGCAACGCGGTGTCGGTTTGCACGGCTGTCAGGCTCGATACGGGCAGCAGAGCAAAGTTAAGGTAGCCAGAATTTGACAACATAGATTCGTTGCCTGCCGCATCTACTGCGGTGGCCGCATAGGCGTGCTCGGCCTGCGATGGGCTGCCATCAATAGCGCCCAGTTGCTTGATGCCGGTCAGGATCGGGGCGAGCCCGGCAGTAGAGGTGATGCTCGCAGCGCCGGAACGGTACAGCTTGTAGCTCACCGCGCCATCAACAGGAGCCAGCCAGGTTGCCTGGATGCCCGCACCGACCAGCATCAGGCCCAGATTTTGTGGCGCGCTGGGCGGAACGGAATCAGCGTTTGCATCCGCGATTACGCTCTGCCCGCTCAACGATTCTTGTCCATTCGCGCCGCGGATGCTGGCGACGCTGTAGCGATACAGACCATCGAGCGTGGTGGCATCGGTGTATTCCGTATTCAGCAAGCCCGCTACATCCACACGCTGGTATGGGGTGAGGCTGGTCTCGCCCGGCGCCTGGCGGTATATCTGGTATGCGACCGACATATCCACCGCTGTCCAAACCAAGCGCACCTTGCCGCCCGGTTGAGCGGCTGCCGTAAAGTTTTGCGGCGAATTCAGCGGCGGCAAGTTGCCTTGATACACCTGGAAACTATCATTGGCCATGATGGTTGTGGAGACGTTGTCCAGATCGTCACTGCCGCTATAGCTGAAAGCCAAGCGCTCGACTGAATTTTGCCCGGCAGTTGCCGGCAAAGTGAAGTTGGCGGTCCATATTGTCGGGGCGGTTTGCGCCAACCCGGTGACTGTCTGCGATAGGTTCGGGCTACCGGACAAGGTATAGCCGATCTGCGGAGCGACTCCCGCCTTCATCGCTTCATTGAGCGTAAAGGTGGCAGCGACGGTTGCGGGCGCTGCCGCGTCATTTTTGAGCGGCGAGGCCGGTGCCAGCGCGATGCCGACGAGATTTGGCCCTTGCGCATCAATATTGATGGATAGGCCGGTGACGACGTCGGTGCCACGGTTGCCCACCATGTCGCGCGCGGAAAACACCGCGTAAGCCATTCCGGACGGAGTTCCCGGCGCAATGTTAAAAAATCCGGTGTAAACCGTATCGCTCTGCTTGATCAGGTCAACCGCGATCAGTGTCCCCCCTTGCGGCGCGATGCTCAAGAAAGGCAACGCGGAGAGCGCTTCCGTCACGCGCATGGTGACGTCCACGCGCCCCGCAGCGATCCGCCCCGTGGCGGGGTCAGTTTTGCCTGCCGGGACGTAAACGATTTCTGTTGCCTTGGGCAGGATGTTATCGGAAACGGCGCTGATGATATTGGACGGGGCGCTGGATGTTCCCAAACTGTTGACCGCCACCACCCGATAAAAATACGTGCCATCCGCTGCGGGCAGATCATCGTATGCCGTGGCCGCAACAGGAATGAGCGTGCTGTTGATCTTGACGGCTTCGGCGGCAGCATTAAACGTGACCGCAGAACGGTACAGGTTGTAGCCGGAGACCTTGGCATCCAGCGCACGGCTCCAGATCAGCTTGATCTTGCCTGCCGGTTGGGCGGTCGCGCTCAACCCCAGCGGTGCGGCTGGAATGCTGTCATCCAGCGTTACTTGCCGCGAAGGGCTGAGCTGGCTCAAACCGCCGCGGTTGCTGGCAGCGACTTGAATCAGGTTGACGCCGGTATTCAGGGTGACCGGCACCGTGAATTTGCCCGTGGCATCTACCGCCACCGGCGTACCGCTCTGCACGGCATTGAGGTACGCGAGAACCTGCACATTGGGCGAGGCTGTGCCGCTGACGTTGATCGTGCTCACCGCTGTCAGGGTGTTGTTGCCCGGCGCGGTGATCGCAGGCGTGTTCGGCGCTGCCATCGCCACGGTGATGGCCAAGCTGGTTTCGGCATTGTTGCCGAGCGAATCGCTTGCGCGGATGGTCAGCGTGTGCCCTCCGTCTGCGATGCTGAGGATGTCGATGTAGGAGGAGAATCCATCCGCACCGCTGGTATCGGAGCCGAACAAAACCCCGTCAACCAGGAATTCGACGCGGCTGACACCGCTCGGGTCGCTGGCCGCAGCGACCAGCGTGCCTGAGCCCGTCAATGTAGAGCCCGCGATGATGGCGGCACCCGACAAGGTAACACTGCCGAGCGCCGGGCCAGCAACGTCAGGAGGGGGGGCGGCCTTGGTTATATTGTTCGTGGCCGTACTGGTATGGCCGACGGTGTCGGTGGCGACAACCTTGATGGCGTAGTTCCCATCGGCCCACGTCGCGGTATTCCAGTAATAGCCGTAAGGCGGGGCGGTATCGGTCGCGACCAGTTGGTTATTGAGGTAAAAATCCACTTTAGCCACACCACCCGCATCGGTGGCGGTTGCGGAAATTGTGATCGGATTGAGTATGTAGCTGCCTTCCGCCGGGTTGGTCAGCGCGAGGGTCGGGCCTTGAGAGTCGTAGAGCAAATCTTGCGGTAGCGCCGCCGTGACGGTGGCGCCGGAAATGGACCGGTACTGCACCGAAATCTTTTTAAGCCCATCGCTTGCGGACAATGTGAACGGCAACGCGGCCACCATCGGCTGATAAGCCAGTCCGGTAAACGTGCCGTTTTCCGCGATGCGGTATTCGACCGCGTTGACACAGTTCAGCTCCAATGTGATGTTTTGCAGTTCGGAGAATGCGGGACTGCCCGCCACACGTAAGGTAGGATTGATGAGCGGTATCTGCGTCAGATAGCTGCCGTAGTTGATTCCGGCGGAAACCGCATCGCCCTGTCCTGCCGGATTGCCGGCCAAATCTTTAGGCCCCGTGCTGGAGCCCCACCAGTTGCCCAAGGCTTGAATGATGGTCGCAGGCGTCCGGTTCAGAATTGCCTGGTTGGAATTCTGGGCGAACTGGCTGTTGGTAATGAGCGGATTTGAGTTGCCGTCGGCATCTATGCCCACCCCGTTGCGCAAGAAACTGGCCCCGTTGATGGTCGGGCTGGCGCCTTGCAACAACTGCAAGCCGATGATGCTGTCGGTGATCTGCATGTATTGCAGCGCGGGATTGAAGCCGAGCACGGCGAGCCCCGCGCCGCCTTGCGCGCCCGCATAGCGGATAGTCATTTCGGTAAGCGACAAGACAGTGGGCGCGCTTGATTTTTCCAGGCGCAACCCGCCCCACCCGCCCGCAACGGGCGTTTGCGCTGCCGGTGCAACTTGCCCGCCAGCCGTATCGTCGTTCTGGCTGGTAAGCACAACCCCCTTACCCGCCGTGAGTTTGTCGCGCACCACCAGTTGCGCATCCTGGCCGAATTTCACCACCACACCGTCTGTCACGGCCAACTCGCCCGCCAGCGCGGCGCCGCCGATGAGGGTCAAGCTGCTCGCCAAAACGCCTCGCGCGAATAGCTGGCAACCTCGCGACAAACAAGACGACATAAAATTATACAAGAGGCGGCACAGTAAATTTTTCATCATTTTTTACCCAAATTCGGCAATACACGAATCATTCAAACAAACCCCGGAGATGTCTCGCCGTCAGCTTTGGAACTTAGCCAGGGCGGACACGGGAACCACGTATTCTTTGCCAGACACTGTCGTCAGCGTAACGCTGGATTCTTTGCCCAAGGTAGAGGCCAATGTAACTCTTTCGACACGTTCACCTTGCGCATAAACAGACATCGCATCGCCAACCGAAGCTACGACGGTATAGGTCACTGAAGCTTGCAGTGTATTGGGGCCGGACGGTAGTGAGACCGATACGCTCGCGGTCGCGCTGCCGGTTGTGCCCGTCGTCGGCGCGCTGGTAGCGCTATAAGCCGTACCTTGGGCAGGCGTTATTGTGAGTTTGATCGAGCTACCCACTGTCACACCGCTGGTTACGAAAGTGACTGTCACTGGATTGGTAAATCCTGATGGCAATGCAACATCCCCCACACCTGATGGCTGTGAAGGAACAGCGACACCACCGATACTGTCGATTTTGAGTGTGGGCAAGCCGGGAACGAAGACCAGGCTTGGCGACCCACCGACGTAAATGGGGTTGGTTGCTGTAGTTCTGAGCAAAGTTTCGGATTCAATGCGGATTCTGCCTGCGCCACCATTGGCTGATCCGTTTGCTGCATTGGTACAAACACCATAAGCACCATAAGTGGCGTTTTGCCACACCTCACCCCATGATGCTCCACCGACAGCACTGATGGTGCCGTTGCCGCTGATCGTGGTTGCGATCAGGCGTATCCCACCGCCACTGCCGCCGCCGCCATAAACCCCTCTGGCGGCGATATCTCCGGTCGCACCCGGCGCGCCGCCATTGGCCAAGATAGATCCGGTCACATCAAACGTCCCTGAGGCCGCGATCAGGATCGCGCCGCCACCCCCGCCGCCGCCCGAACCTGGCGCAGCAGGTCCGCCCGCACCGCCGCCGCCGCCCGAACCGCCGAGCAGCGGAATCAACGTGGTGTTGCCATAGGTAACGCCGGGCGTTGTTGGGCAATAACTACCGGGTGCAGGAGGTGCACTACCATAAGCTCCACCACCTCCAGCGGCGATATCTGGATATGACCCCCCCCAATACCCGTTCGGATAGTGAACAGAGCCAGGCGCGCCGCCCCCAGGGCCAATACCGGCTCTGCCGATATTCGGCCCCGTGTAACCATTTACCCAATTAGATACTGCCCCGCCCGGTTGCCCCCCGCGCCCCCCGTTATATCCGCCCGGCCCTCCCAAACCCGGCCCGCTTATATCTGCCGAGTTTATTGACGGTGTTGCGCTGACATCCAGGGTTCCGGCAATGGTCACGTCGCCACTCGCAAGGATAGTCACTGGCGTGTTGGCGGCATTCTTGATGTAAGTGATGGTCACCCCGCTTGGAATATTCACACTGGTGTAATTGAATATGCCGTCCGGCGGAAGCTGGATGCTCTGGCTTACAGTCGGGTTAAATGCACCATCAGCTCCCGTGCTGCCACTGTTATAAGCAGCAAAGGCTGAAGCTGATGCCGCAAAAAAACCGCATGCCATTGCCAACCTGCGTATCGCAGTCCATTTTTTCATTTTCCGCTCCTTCAAAATATCTGCACTAAATTCAATTACTGTCCGCCCAATTATTCACAAGATCATCCTGAAATTTCATGAAATCCTCTGCCTCGTTCAGCCATCAAAAATCATGGCGCATCCACCCCAACTGGCGGCGATAATATCGGTCCGACCACGGTTCCTATAGGCAAGTTGGAAAGACTGTAAGGCACGTCTACCCCTACCGTTGCTGACGTGACCGGCACTGCTGTCCCAATCGGCAGCAAGCTGGACAGGTTGTAGGGCACATCCACACCTACCGTTGCTGACGTGACCGGCACTGCTGTCCCTATAGGCAAATTAGAAAAACTATAAGGCACGTTTACGCTAACCGGTGCGGACAGCACCGGCCCAACCACTGCACCATTCAATAAACTGGACGCATAAATTTGTTTGCTGGCCGCTGCCAATGTGGGCGATGTGATGTTCAATATCGTGTAGCCCGGTTTGAGCCCGGCGATGTTGATGGTCGCCGATGTCGAGCCCGCCTGGATAGTGATCGAAGCTGGCGAGACACTGATGATGGTTGGATCCAGCGCACTCAAATTAAACGAGTGGGGCACAGAATCCGTATTCGTCAAGCTCAACATGAAGGGGCGCGCAACCCCATCCGGAATCACTGCGGCGGGTATTGTGTTGGTATTGATCTTCGGAAGCGCATCGGCGATGGTCACCAACATTGCGGCAATTCCATTTGCGGCGGCCGGATTAGTTACAGTAAGCGGCTGCACCCCCAATGTGGCCGTCGCAGATGCGGTCAGATCGAAGCTGGCCTGTGCATCCAATGATTGCAAGTTGCTCAACGTGAGCCCGGCGCCGGCCGGCACGCTGACTTGGGCGCCCAGAAGATGGTTGCCGCCGATCTGGAAGCTCCTGGTCTCCGCACGCCGCATGCTCGGCGGCGTAATACCGCTCACGACTATCGCCGGCTTGAGCGCTATGACGCTGATGCCGTTCGCATAGCGCGCCCATCCTGCCGCCGTTTTCACATTAAAAGGGACACTCCCCAAAGGCTGGGTAGCGCTTGCAGTGATCCGCACCGGAAGCGATGTATCGCTGCCGCCTCCGGCCAATGTCGCGCTGATTCCAGTGGCCTCGAATTTAATGTTGTCAGCCCCTGTTAGCCGGGAGCCCGAAATAACTACATCAACAGATTGGCTTTGTTGCACTTCCTGCGGGGCCACTGCTGCGATGGCCGGAGACGCCCCAACCGAAACGACGCCCGACGCGACCACATAAGGCATTCCTTTGATTCCCCACGTCACCGCGCCCAGCACGTCTCCCGCAGGCACGCTGACGCCGTTCAGGGCGTTGCCACTGACCTGGTTGCCTATACCTTTGGGTGATGAGTTGAGATCGATGCTGATTGCAGAGCCAAGGTTGTTGGTGATCTGAAGGTAGTTGAAGGTGGGGGATGCGGACTGGACGGCGATGCCTTGCCCGTAGCGGATCAGGGCATGTTCAAGGATGGTGGTGCTGTCGTTGGTTGCATTTAGGAAACTGATCTGCCCCCAGTCGCCGGCTGCCGGCGTGCCGCCCGCACTGTCGAGGCTGGAGGTGAAGGTGATGGGCTGGCCCGCTGTGCCGCGCGCGCTCAATGCGCCATCGGTGATGGTGAGGTTCATTGCTGTATCCAGATAGACTGTCACCCCGGCTTCGATGGCCAAGGTCGCTCCGTTCTCGACTGAGATGTCGGCGGCCACTTGGTATGGGCTTTGCGCCAACGTCCAGGTGGTGTTGGCGGTGATCGCTCCGGATACCCTGGTCGCCGCATGTGTGCCTTGAGCCACGCAAAAATATGCGATGACGATCAGTAACAGTGTTCTTGCCGCGCTTGTTATTAGCTTCTTGGCTTGCAATTTCTTCCCTTGAACCCGTTACTGCTTTTTCTCGGTTCGCTCTTTTGAGCAGCCGCCCCTTGTTTCACTTCCATGTGTTAGTTCATCTCTACGCGCAATCCCTCACCTGCATGGCTGCATCGTTGCGAAGCAAGCGCCGCTGACTCCCCGGTAGCAATAACGCGCATCGCAACATAATCCGTTTGTTTATCCGCGAGCACGCCTTTCTGCGCATCTGCAATTTGCCACGCACCATCCAGATAAAATTCTGTCCAGTTGTGATAATCCATCGCTTTCATAATTCCATTGCCGCTAAAGACATACCCGCCAATAGCTCGTGCAGGAATTTGCTGGGCGCGATAGAGGGCCGTGAGCAAATAGGAAATTTCCGTGCAATCGCCTTTCCGCGTTTCCATCGCATACGCGGCGCCGCGATCCTCCGCAATGTAGCTTTCAGAAGCAATGTTTTTTGCCACCCATCCGTAATCCTTTTGCACCATAACTGCAGCCGATTCGTCATGCAATTTGGCTGCAAGCGCGACGATACGATCATCATCTGTTTCGATATAGGGCTCTCGTGCAAGAAAGCTCTCCCGTTCACCAACTGGCATGGCGACCGGCTGATCCGACATCAGCAAATCCACCGTAACGCTGACGATCCTCGACCCATAGGGTGGAATATCTTTCATGTCAAAATGTATTGAATTGTTGCCATAATTATCTCGTTTTACCTGGTACGGATAATTCGCTTCGATCTTCATTACCTTCTGGTGCGTGGTTTTAGATACCGGCAAATACGTCCAGAATTGAGGTTTTTCCAGTAGTTTTCCAGTGGTGTTGCTTAAGGTAAAGCTATAACGAATCTGCTTAGGAACCCGATAGTAGCCATCTCCATCCATTTCTGCATTCACAGCGCTCATCTTGGAAGCGTTGCTTCCCGCACAACTTGCAAGGAAGCTCAGCACAAGATAGGCAGCAACCCGAATCAGCCACGGCATGTTTCATATCTCCGTGGCCGGTTTTGCTGGCTCCACAACGCAAGCTGCTTTGTTACATATTCGCGATACCCTTTAATGCCTCCATCAAGACGCAAAATGCCGGAAGTAACTCCCGATTTTTTGAGCTGCGCATCAATTCGCTCGTAGATGTCATCGTTATCTGCGATCAACAACAATTTTCCTTGAGGATTTTTCTTGCGCTGCTGCGAAATATCTGAAGAAATGCGGGCAATCGAGGTGCCCTTTGATTTGAACGGAACCGCAATAACTTTCGTCGGTAGCCAAGAGCGTATTTCCTTATTTTCATCCGGTACCGATAAATCGATCACGGACCAATTCTCCAGAGCGCGCACTTCGAACAGCTCTTCTGCAGACATGCGGTTTAGCTTTGATTGCTCGATGGGATCGCCTTCCAACGCCCTCTTGCTGGTATGCCATGCAAACAACCCGCCATCTAAAATTGCCACGCTCTCAAAGCCAGATTGTTTTAACTCCCCGCATGTCTTTTCGAGTTCAGCCGTGCTGCGGCCATCATTGACCAACACAACATGGGATTTTTTGAGGAATTCCTTTGTCTTGACGAGGTGCAAAGGAATGTTGATGGAGCCGGCTATGCGGTAATGGTCATATTCTGCCGGCGATCGGACATCAACAAAGTTAAATTCTTTTTGGGTACGCAGCTTATCAACCGATGAAAGCGACACAAGGCAACCGTGTGAGTTTTTCGGTACACTCGGTTCATCGCATGATGCGCCCAGTTTTTTGGCTGAAGTTTTCTTGTGCGGATCCGCACCCACTACTTTGCGCGCCCCCGCCGTGTCTGCCGTCGCAACGGATGCCAGCATGCTGAAAGTTATGCAAACAACAGAGCCCGCAACGCAAACGAATCTAGCGCGCTTCCCAGCCCTCCTCAGTTCGATAGCGTCACCACTCTTATCTCCCGACATGCCTTCCCCTGTATGCGACATGGTTATTTGAAATATAAAGTGTCAAAAATAATTTTCATGTGATTCAACAAGCCTCGGCAACAAGTTCTGCAATTTCGTTCCACTGCACGGAAAAATTCTGGCTAACGCTCCGCAGGAACGGCTGAAAAAGTTTTTGCCAGGGATGTGATTCCGGTTTGCCGGTACAACCGGAGGAGGTGCATAACACGCTTCTTGAATTGAACCCACCTGAAATTGCCTGGAAGGCCGATCCCGGCAAGACCGTGTCGTCCGGCTTTTGCGATGCCCCAACATCAGTATTTCCCCTTGGCTTGTGCCCGTTTTCTTATGCGGGAAATATTATTTTAAATTCCCGTTCCCTTATTTCCGCCAAGAATAAATCAACAGATCGGGTCTGTATATATGCCGAAAGGTCTAGATATATATAGGCTACTTTTTTGCAGCCTCCCCACAGCACAGAAAAGTTCGCCAATAAATCATGTTGTTACGGCAAATGGTTTCTGCCTGCCTCCCATAGTGATTGGCTCCTTTGAATCGTTCGTTCGCTTTCAGCTTGGGGTGGCTCGCCTGAATGCCAGCTCTGCCACTTATTAATCGCCATTGCTGGATCGCATAAAAACATATAACAATCCCTTACCCCCTGCATATGCACAAGCCGATCCAGAATGGCGCCAGCCAGGAGGGGCTCGCCGATGACCTCGTGCCAAGCCTTGACCGGAATCTGGCTGGTGATGAGTGTTGATTTTCTGGTTCGGTCGACAATGAGTTCGGGCATATCCTGCCGCTCCGGCTGCGACATGGCGGAAAGGCCCCAATAATCCAGAATCAGCATATCCGTCTTGGCTATTTGCGACAGCCGTTTGCGGAGGCTGCCATCAGCATGCGCCAGTTTCATCTCCTCCATTATCCCCCTGCATATCGCCCAGGATTGCGCGAGCATAGCTTTACTCCTCCCACATAAGTTTCTCTATTGCACTTCTAAGATCAAAATTATTTACTCTGACTGCAACCACTGACCAGTTCTGAAAATCTTCCATTTCCACAATAAGAACTCTGCTGAAGAGAATGTCGTTTATTTTGATTTCAGCAAAGCATCCCCTTCGCAGTCTCTGGCTCCTGTGCTTATCCGTGCAAAATGAAACTGAATTTATTTCACCGTTTTCATCGACCAAGTGAGGAAGAGAAATCACAGGGTGAGTGTATCCCGGCAGTGTAATCAGCTCTGCGGTAACGGTTTCGGATTGTAACGTCGGTTGAGTGGAAACAATCTCAATTCCGTCGTAAACAAACTTATATTTTTTTGGATCAATTTCAGAAAGCCGGGTATGAACACACCCTTGTCCAACATCAATACATCGAGTATTTTCGTTGCCACTACTACCTTCACCAACACTTACTTGTTCATCCTGAACAACAGAATTTAAAAATATTATTGCCGGTGGATCGTTCGTGTCGTAGCGTTCACGCCAAACCGACTTCTGAATCAAGTCAGGGAAGCGCGGATTACCATTGGACCAATGCTCCTTGTTTGAAAGTGTCGTTCCGGGATCGGTGTTAGTCAGCTTTTGCGAATTGGTAGTCGATCCATTTCTGAGGGATGTCTTTTGCTGATTTGGTTGCACTTGATTTGTTGGCGAGTATTTTTTTGCGCCAACTTTTTGGTTATCCGATACTTCGTAAGACAGAGAAGCAAAGGGGAATGGATGCGAACATGACTTAAGGCTATAAACAACGAAGGTTGCATCAGGCGTGGCGCCATTGGAAAGCCATTTTCCTGATACAACAAGGTCGGTTTCGCCAATAAAAGGAAACCCCGCATGTGGATAGACAGGCTCACGTTGCGCAGATGCTGACATGCATGAATGGAAAATTAGGCGCGCAGCGCGCCATGCATTTGGGTCGAGTGCCATGCGCCCGATATCCGTGGCAGACATGCCTGACAAACCATCAGCAAGTTTCAGATGGAGCCGCCCTGAAAAAGAATCATAATGTTTATGCTTCCAAAATAGATCCTCTGTGATTAATTCAGTGAAGAGCAGATGGAGCAATCTGGATGATGAGCCGAAGTAGAAACGTATCAATTCAATGCAAGGGATGATGATGCGTTTCCCGTTCGGAAGCATGACGCTAAGGCAGTAACTATGTGTTTCCAGCCGGTGCCATGGATGCTCATTTAGTGGAAGAAGAAATTTTCCAGCAATAGATAATCCCGCTTTGATGAAATTTGTAGCATCCCTTCTGATATCAAGTTTCTTGAAAATTTCAGTCTGATAGACTGGTGTATATACGCATTGCCCATCCTGCCAGATGTCACCGATGTTTACCAAATACAGTATCCCGACCGGCAACCATATTTGTCTTTGATGTCTAGAGTCGGTTGCGGTTATTGACAGTATGGCTTTGGATTCATTCGGATCACACAGTACCGGGGATGTCACCACGCGAATGCAAGGCTGGCTGTGACGACCAGGCTGGTAATCAGCCTCTCCAAACCAGTCTATTCGCCATAGGCGATTGTCTGGCGTTAATTGGGGGATGGAAAGTGCGGACATAATTCAGTGCTTAAGAAGACAGTTTCGCTGTTTAGCTGGAAAATATCGGCTCGACATGTAAATTGACGAATTTGTCACTAAGAGGGCAATTTTACGCAGAAAAAAGGACGGGGTCTGCCATGCAGCTGGGCTGGAATGTCAAATAAATATTTCCGGCATTTAAGCTCAATTACTTGTTAATAATGAAATATATGGCAATTATATTTATCATGATTAGTGTAATATTATCATTCATTAATAGAAATTATCATTAATTAGCGTTAGTTAACAACCGGCCTGCTGCGCCTGCTCATCTGCGAAGAAACTGCTGCGCACCATCGGGCCGCAAGCCGCGTTGCTGAAACCCATCTCTTTCGCGCTTTGCCCGAACATCGCAAAGGTTTCCGGCGGCACATAGCGCAGCACCGGCAGATGCCCCTCAGAAGGTTGCAGATACTGGCCGATGGTGAGCATGTTCACATCGTGCGCGCGCAGGTCGCGCATCACTTGCAGCACTTCAGCGTCGGTTTCGCCCAACCCCAGCATCAGGCCGGACTTGGTCATCACCTGCGGAAAACGCTCCTTGAATCGCTTGAGCAATTGCAGCGAGTGGGCGTAGTCCGCACCGGGGCGCACCAGCGGATACAGGCGCGGCACGGTTTCCAGATTGTGGTTGAACACATCGGGCAAACTTGGGGAAAGCGCCGCCAGGGCCGGTTCCATGCGACCACGAAAATCCGGCACCAGTATTTCCAGCCTGGTGTGCGGCGAGTTGCGCCGGATCGCATTCAGGCAATCCACAAAATGTTGTGCGCCGCCGTCGCGCAGGTCATCGCGATCCACACTGGTGATAACCGCGTATTTCAGCTTGAGCAGCGCGATGGATTGCGCCAGTTGCGCCGGTTCATCCGGGTCGGGCGGCAGCGGCTTGCCGTGCGCCACATCGCAGAACGGGCAGCGGCGCGTGCACACATCGCCCAGGATCATAAAGGTCGCCGTGCCCTTGCCGAAGCATTCGCCGATATTCGGGCAGGATGCCTCCTCGCACACCGTATGCAACCGGTGCTCGCGCAGAATGCGTTTCACGTCGTGATAGCCCTGGCCGCTGCCGGACTTCACGCGTATCCATTCCGGCTTGCGCAGGCGCTGCTGCAACGGCCCGATCTTGACCGGGTTGCGCGCGGTCTTGGATAATCCTGTCTGCTTTTCAACGGTGTCCATGTGCAAGTCCGGGATAATTTGTTTCAGGTAAAAGTGTGCGGCAGGTTGTAGAATAGTCCCGCAGGATACCCTGATTTGTGAAAACTTTCATGACCGAAACTTCAGCGGAACTCACCGGAAGGCTATCCGCAGCAGTGGAGAAGATGCCGGCTTTTCCCAAGAGCGTACAGCTCATCCTGGAGCTTACGCGCGACATCAATTGCCATCCCAAGGAGTTGGTCGCAGTCATCGAGAAAGACCCAGTGATGACGATGAAATTGCTGCGTATCCTCAATTCCGCCTACTATAACTTTCCCAAGCAGATCACATCGGTGGGCCAGTCAGTGGTTTATCTGGGGGTCAACACCGTCAAAAATATGGCGCTGTCATTCGCCGCCATTGGAGTGCTGCCCCAACAGAACGCCGCCGGATTTGATATTCAGCGCTACCTCATGCACTCCCTCACCACCGCCAGCCTGGCCCGCGCGCTGTGCCAGAAATTCGGCAACGGCGACGCCGACCACAACGACTGCTATGTCGCGGGACTGCTGCATGATTTCGGTAAGGTGGTGTTCGCCCAGTTCATGCCGGTAGAATTCAGGGAGGCGCTCGCCCTGTGCGAGAGCCATGGCATTGCGCTGAATATCGCCGAGCGGCAAATTATCGGTGTGGACCATTCCATCGTGGGAGCCATGCTGGCAGAGAAGTGGCAGTTTCCGGCAACGATCACAGCCACTATCCGCCATCACCATGGCAACATCTCCCCGGACAACATGGTGCAGAGCAGCCTCTTTGTGGCCGACCTGATCAGCAGAAAACTATCACCTGGCGACAGTGGCAACCTCATGGTGGAAGAGCTTCCTCCGGCGTTTGCCGACCGCTTTGGTGGCAACATTGACGACATCATCGCGCGCCTGGGAGACCTCTCGATGATCGTGGAAGAAACCAAAGCGTTCGCAAGGAGCAGCAAGGGGGCCGCAGCATGAAAGTGAAATTTTGGGGGGTACGCGGATCCATCCCGTCCCCAGGCCCGAAAACCCTACGCTACGGCGGCAATACCACCTGCATAGAAATACGCGCCGACGACAATACGCTGATTATTCTGGACGGCGGAACCGGCATCTTTCCGCTGGCGCAGGCGCTGCTCAGGGAACTGCCGGTCAATGCGCATATTTTCAACACACACAGCCATTGGGATCACATTCAGGGACTGCCATTCTTCATACCTGTTTTCATTCCTGGAAACCAGATTCACCTGTATGGTGCATTTGACCCGATTTCCGGCTCAGGCCCGGAACGGATCATGTCCATCCAGATGCAGTACAGCTACTTCCCGGTGCGTGAAGCGGAGATGCAATCTCGCATTAAATATCTGACCGTGATGCCCGGTGAAATAGTGGACATAGGCGTCGCCACTGTCATCCCCACTCTGCTCAACCACCCGGTTGTCAATTTCGGTTACCGCATCAACTGCAAAGGAAAATCGGTATTTTTTACCGGCGACCACGAACCCCATTACAACATCTATGACCCGGGTGACAGCGGCTACGCCGAATATCAGGCAATGATTGACGAGCAGCGGCAATCCATCGTGGAAGCAATCAGAGGGGTGGATGTGCTCATCGCCGACTCCGCCTACACCTTGGCCGAATACCCGGCAAAAAAAGGCTGGGGCCACGGCACGTTCGACAGCAGCATCGAACTTGCGCAGGCGGCAGGCGCAAAAATCCTTTACTGCACCCACCATGAGCCCACGCGCAACGATGAAGAACTGGAAAAGGTTTTTGCCGAAGCGCTGGCGCGCCACGCAGGCACGACAGGTCAGATGGAAATCCGGCTTGCGCGGGAAGGAGAAGAAGTCGTCATCTGATGCTTGAACCGGGGACATCCCACGCGACCAAGGATCGGAGATTTCTACGTTGAAGAGAATGCCAAAATAGCTTTTTTCAGAATGGCGTGAGGGGACATCAAACTTTCCCGCTCCCCTCGACCCCCTCCCCCTTGCAGAGGCCGCTTGTTAAAGATAACACGGCGGCTTTTCTTTTCGTGGTGTAAATAATACTCAAGCATGGTGCAAGGGCATTGAACAAACGTGGTTACAAACTGGTTACATGAAGTGAAATACACTAGACGTGAAAACGGCCTGCATCGCTGCAAGCCGCTTATTTACTGGTGGCCCGGGGCGGAATCGAACCACCGACACAAGGATTTTCAGTCCTCTGCTCTACCGACTGAGCTACCGGGCCATTTATGAACATCATCCTTTGCAAGCTCGCGCAAGGATCTGAGTTATGGTAACCAACCACACAAGCGAGCTGTTCCATAAACCCCCGTACATTGCCAAGCAAGCAGCTTGGCCAATGCAACGCCGCGCATTATATCGGCAATATTCGATTTAAGAAACCTTTGATTGAGTTCTCAATTTACCTCAATACAAAAGTTATAAGGCAACACGCAATAAACTGTTAGCTCAAAGTAAAAATATACTCACTTGATGAGTGAACAGATATATTGAAATGGCAATGCGGATGAGAGAACAAGAGGCCTGTAAAAATCAGGCGAGGAGATTGGGCGCATTCTCCAGTTTATTGGCAGTCCTACCTTAGCCCCAGCACGTCCTGCATGTCGAACAAACCCGCCGGGTTGGCTTGCAGGAAGCGGGCCGCGCGCAGCGCACCAAGTGCAAACGTGGCGCGGCTGCTGGCTTTGTGGGTGATTTCGATGCGTTCGCCGGTGCCCGCGAATAACACAGTGTGGTCGCCGACGATGTCGCCTCCGCGCACGGTGGCAAAACCGATGGTGGAAGGATCGCGCTCCCCGGTGACACCTTCGCGTCCGTACACCGCGCATTGCGCGAGGTCGCGGCCCAGTGTCCTGGCGATAACTTCGCCCATGCCCAACGCGGTGCCGGAAGGCGCATCCACTTTGTGGCGGTGGTGCGCTTCGATGATTTCGATGTCATAGCCGTGGCTCAACACCCTGGATGCCATCTCCAGCAGCTTGAAGGTGAGGTTTACGCCCACGCTCATGTTGGGGGCGAATACGATGCCGATCTGCCGCGCCGCAGCACCCAGGAGCGCCTTTTGCTGCGCGGTGAAACCGGTGGTGCCGATGACCATTTTCACGCCGAGTTTCTGGCACACATCAAGATGATGCAGCGTGCCTTCCGGGCGGGTGAAGTCAATCAGCACATCCGCGCCTTGCAGTGCGGCAGCCACATCCGCCGTGATCTTTACGCCACATGCGCCGCCGGCCAACTCACCGGCATCCTTGCCAAGCTGCGCGCTGGCAGGGTGTTCCAGCGCCGCGTGCAAGGCCAGATCATCCGACTGCAACACGCCCTCCAGCAGTGCCCGCCCCATGCGTCCGGTGCAACCGGCAATTGCGACTTTGATTTTGTTCACCGCAGCTCCTTAAACTATTTCTTGGCATCCGGCTCAATCGGCACGGGTACTTTGGGTTGCGCTGCCGGTACTTCCTGCGGTGGGGGCGCACTTTGCGGAGGCATGCTGCTTTCGTCGATACGCGCCAAGCGGTCATCATCGAAATACAACGTCAGGCGCTGTTGTTCGACCAGTTTGCCGCTTTGTTCGAGACGATACACATAGTCCCAGCGGCTGGTGTGGAAGGGATCGTTAACCAGTGGCGTGCCCAGAACGGAGCGTACTTGCAGGCGCGACATACCCGTTTTGAGCTTCTCGCGCATCTCTGGCGTAACCATGTTGCCTTGGCGAATTTCAATCTTGTGTGGGGTGAACAACCCCAGCTTGGGCATGGACATATCGCTGCATGAGGCAAGCAACATGGAAACAACGATGAGTTTGGTGCGCATGGTAAAGAAACCTAATCAGAAAACAGCGGCATGATACATCAAGCCGCTACGCATGGCAGGGTGTTGAAAAACGTAACGAGCGATGGCAGAACAAGGCGCGAGATGGCGAGAAAGCGGAATTCACACAGGAGTAAATGAGCATTTTGAGCCATTGAGCAACACAGTAATGCCGAGCGCATAACCAACGACTTGGCTGTCGCCTTTTGGCAGCTTAGTCGGATGGCTAGTCGTTTCATCAGTAGTTTTTCAACACCCTGACAGCATTTCCGCCGCATGTTTGCGCGTGGTCTCGGTAATCTTCACCCCGCCCAGCATGCGTGCAATTTCTTCGACACGCTCCGCCTGCTTGAGCACACGGATGATGCTCAGGGTAGCGCCGTTGCGCGCGGATTTGCTCACCTGCCATTGCGCGTCCGCCATCGCCGCCACCTGCGGCAAATGCGTCACGCACATCACCTGATGGCGCTGCCCCAGGCGCTTCAGCAGTTGCCCGACAATTTCTGCCACGCGCCCGCCGATGCCGCTGTCAACCTCGTCAAAAATCAATGTTGGCACGGCTGCCACCTGGCTGGCGGCAACCTGGATCGCCAGGCTGATGCGTGACAATTCGCCGCCGGAGGCGACCTTCGCCAAACCGCGCAGCGGTGTGTCCGGATTGGTTGCGACCTGAAACTCGACCGCCTCCAGGCCGTGCATATTACCTTCGGCCAGCGGCGTCAGCGCCACGGCAAAGCTGCCGCCTTGCATGGCCAGCGTCTGCATTGCGGCAGTGATTTCGCGTGACAGCTTCTCCGCCGTTTTCTTGCGTGCCGCGCCCAATTTTTTTGCGGCGGCCAGATATTTTTCACGCGCTGCGGCTTCCTGCTGCGCCAGCACAGCAAGGTCGGCATCGCCGCCCAATTCGTCCAGCCGCGCCATGATTTGCTGCAAGGCTTCGGGCAACTGTTCCGGCGCCACGCGGTATTTGCGCGCCGCATCCACGATGGCCGCCATGCGCTGCTCCTGCTCGCGCAGACGCTGGGGATCGGCGTCCAGTTTTTGCTGGTAATGGCGCAATGCGTACACCGCCTCCTGCAATTCGTTCTGCGCGCTTTCCAGCATGGTGAGCGTGTCCTGCAATACCGCATCAAACTCCATACCCGCACGCACGCGCGCCACCAGCATATTCAACTGCGCGAGGCAGGCAGTATCGGCCTCGCTCAATATTTCCACGCCGAACTGCGCCGTTTCCAGCAGGCTGGCGGCATGCGACAGGCGCGCATAATCGGCCTGCAACTCCGTCCATTCTTGTCCGCTGAAATTCAGCGTCTCCAGTTCGCGCCGCTGAAACAACAGCAGTTCGCGCTCGGCAGCCACCGTTTCTGCGTTCTGCTCCAGTTGCGCACGGCGGCGATGCAATGCTTGCCACTCGCGGAATAACAGCGCCAGCGCTTCCGTCTCGCGTCCCAGCCCGGCATAAGCGTCCAGCAGGTCGCGCTGTGCATCGGGACGCAACAGGGATTGGTGCGCATGCTGGCCGTAGATGTCGAGCAGATGCTCGCCCGCCTCGCGCATCTGTTGCAGCGTGGCGCTGCGCCCATTGATAAAACCGCGAGAACGTCCGTTGACATCCAGTATCCGGCGCAGCTGGCACATATCCTCGTCGCCTTCCAGTTCCAGCTCGCGCAGCCAGTCCTGCAAATGCGGCATGCCTGCCGTATCGAATCCCGCGCTGATCTCGGCGCGTTCACAGCCGGTGCGCACCATGCCCGCATCGCCGCGCTCACCCAGCGCCAGCGACAGCGCATCAATCAGAATAGATTTGCCCGCGCCGGTTTCGCCGGTCAACGCGGTGAAACCGGCGGCAAAATCGAGTTCGAGGGAATCGACGATGACGAAGTCGCGGATACTGAGGAACTTGAGCATTTAGCGAATCTCGACAACCGTCACGAGCAGGTCAAGATGCAAGGCGCCGCGCAACGCGCGACGAGACCTACCGAGGTTGGTAGGCGAGGAGCAAGTGCGCACGCAACGCCGCAGATTGACCGCGCAGTAGGTTGTCATTACAGGGTTTTATTCCAGAGCAGCTTCTCGCGCAACGTATGGTAATAGCTGTGCCCCACCGGGTGCAGCAAGCAGACTGGTGCCGGGTAGCGCGTGACTTCCAGCTTGTCATTGCCCTGCAAGTCGAAATAAGTGTGGCTATCGAAACGCACACGCACAGTACTGGTACGGTGCATCAATATCTCTATCAGCGATTCGCTCTTCACCATGATGGGACGGTTGCTCAAGGTGTGCGGACATACCGGTACCAACTCGATGATATCCAGGCTGGGATGCAGGATAGGCCCGCCGGCGGAAAGCGCATAGGCAGTAGAACCGGTCGGAGTTGCCACGATCAGCCCGTCTGCACGCTGGTTATAGAGATATTCACCGTCAATGCGCACCTCGAACTCGATCATGCTGCTGGTATTGCCGCGGTGCACCACTACTTCGTTGAGCGCCAGCGCATTAAACACCTCCACGCCATCACCCATCGCCCCGGCGCGCAGAATGCGCGTAGAAAGCAACAAGCGCTGCTCGGTGACGAATTTGCCCTCCAGCATGGCGGCAATGGTCTGTTGCATGGTGTCGAGCGAAATATCGGTAAGAAAGCCCAGCCTCCCCTGATTCACACCCACTAGCGGAATATCGAAGGGCGCCAGGGTACACGCGATGTTCAGCATGGTGCCGTCGCCGCCCAGTACGATGGCTAGATCAACCGCCCCACCCATCGCGTTCAGCGGCATCTCACGGTAATCATGCTGCTCGATATGCCCGGCAGTAAGGCTGTCCACCACCACAGCAACACCTTTCCCGGAAAGGAAGGCAGCCAGACGCAGCAGCGGCCCGGTAATCTCCGGCGCCTTGTATTTGCCGATCAAGGCAACGGTTTTAAATGGAAATTTCATGGGCGCGATTAAACCATATTGCCCATTGATTGACAAAGTAACCAAAGCCCGATGATAGAATGATGCCCATGCTCAATGACCGTGCACAAATCCTGCTCAAAACCCTGGTGGAACGCTATATCAGCGACGGCCAGCCGGTCGGCTCGCGCTCATTGCAACAGTTTTCCGGTCTGGAAGTCAGCCCCGCCACCATCCGCAACGTGATGGCCGACCTCGAGGAGATGGGGTTGGTGAGCAGCCCGCACACCTCCGCCGGGCGTGTGCCCACGGCGCTGGGTTATCGCCTGTTCATCGACACGTTGCTGGTGATGCAGCCGCTGGACGACGCGCACATACAACAACTGAAGTCCCACTTTCAACCGGACAATCCTTCGCGCTTGCTGATGCAGGCTTCCAACCTGCTATCGGAACTCACCCGTTTCGCGGGTGTGGTGGCCACGCCGAAGCGCGCCGCTATTACGGTGCGCCAGATAGAATTTTTGCGGCTGTCGGAAAAAAGGGTTCTGCTCATTATCGTCATGCCGGACGGCGAGGTGGAAAACCGCGTGCTGGTCACCAATAAGGATTACAGCCAGTCGCAGCTCACAGAGGCAGGCAACTTTCTCAATCAACATTATGCCGATTGCGCGTTTCAGGACATCCACCAACGTGTGCAGGCCGATCTGCGCCAACTGCACCACGACATGACCGCGCTGATGACTGCGGCGATGGCGGCGGGTGATGCGGCGATTGCGCGCAAGAGCGAAGATTACGTCATCAGCGGCGAACGCAACCTGTTGCACATCAATGACCTCTCATCCAACATGAACCAGTTGCGCGGGCTATTCAATTTATTCGAACAAAAGACTGATCTGCTGCAACTATTGAATGTCAGCCACCATGCACCGGGCGTGCATATTTTTGTCGGCAACGAATCGGGTTTGGCCGGGCTGGACGAATGCAGCGTGGTCAGCGCACCTTACGCCGCCGATGGGCAGATCATCGGCACGCTGGCGGTAGTCGGCCCCAAGCGCATGAATTACGAAAGAGTCGTGCCGATTGTGGACATTACCGCCAAATTGCTCAGCAATGCGCTATCGCAGCATTGAAAACTATTGCGCTTGCCAATACGGCGTTAAAAAATGGCTCGGAATGCGGGTTCGCGAAGCGATAAACTTTAAGTAAACTCCGCTTCCTCGCCATTTTTTGCGAGTTTCCGCCCGTAGGCGGAATCCCTGCGAGACGCAATTTGCCTTGTCTTGGCTGCGCTCATTACGTTTTCAGTTTTATGCTTCTGCAGCAGGTAATTTTCAGGATAAAAATAAATGCAATACCAAACAGAACCTGACTTCACCCACCGTACGCCGGAAAAAACCGGCATCCTGCTGGTCAACCTCGGCACACCGGATGCGCCCACGCCCGAAGCGGTGCGCCGCTACCTGAAAGAATTCCTGGGCGACCCGCGCGTGGTGGAAATGCCAAGGGCCATCTGGTGGCTGATACTCAACGGCATCATTCTCAACACCCGCCCGAAAAAATCCGCCGCCAAATATGCCAAGGTGTGGCTGAAGGAAGGTTCGCCGCTGCGCGTCTATACCGACAAACAAACTACGCTGCTGCAAGGCTATCTCAGCCAGCACACCAAAGCACCGTTCGTGGTGGACTACGCGATGCGCTACGGCAACCCCGGAATTCCCCAAGTGCTGCGCAAACTCAAGGAACAAAACTGCCAGCGCATTTTAATCGTGCCGATGTATCCGCAATATGCTGCCAGCACCACCGCCACGGTCTGTGACATCGTATTCAGCGAACTGCAACAAATGCGTAACACCCCCGCGCTACGCACCATCAAACACTTCCACGACCATCCCGGCTACATCAAGGCGCTGGCAAGCAACATCAACGACTACTGGATAAAGCATGGCAGGCCGGAAAAACTGCTGATGAGTTTCCACGGCCTGCCGAGCTACACGCTGGACAAAGGCGACCCCTATCATTGTGAATGCCACAAGACCGGACGCCTGCTGGCGCAACAACTGGGTTTGAAACCCGAACAATACGCCGTCAGCTTCCAGTCGCGTTTCGGCAAGAAAGAATGGCTCAAGCCCTACACCACCGCCACCCTCAAAGGACTGGGCCAACAAAAGACCAAGCGTTTGGACGTGGTCTGCCCCGGCTTCGTCGCCGACTGCCTGGAGACGCTGGAAGAAATCGCGATGGAAGGCAAAGAAGATTTCCAACATGCGGGCGGCGGCGAATACCACTACATCCCCTGCATCAATGACCGCAACGACTGGATACACGCGCTGACCGATCTGGTGCTGGATAATTTGCAGGGCTGGCTGATAGCGCCGGATGCCGCAGAGCTTGAGCAAGGCAGGCTGCGCGCCTTGGCGATGGGGGCGAAGCGTTAACGCAAGCGGTTGCCATGAACCATGGGCATTTTTTATTAGATTTACTGGAGTAGCCATCATGCCCTATGTAAACATCAAGATCACCGAAGAGGGCGTTACCTCCGAACAGAAGGCCAGGCTCATTGAAGGCGTAACCAACCTTCTCAAGGATGTCCTCGGCAAAAATCCGGCGACAACCATGGTCGTTATTGATGAGGTTCCTACGGACAACTGGGGTGTTGCCGGTGAGCAGGTTACCTTGCGCAGAAAACGCGGCGTGTAGCCCAGTAGCCCGCTTTGTTTTATCCGTGATAATCCGTGTTCATCCGTGGCTAACTGCTTTTTCCAGGATAAATAAATGCCGACCTCAAAGCTGACTCCCGCCGACCTGCGCCTCACCATCGCACCCGATACGCTCGGGTTCGCCGACACCTCCGAATTGCTCGAATATGCGCTGCCCTGGATCGGGCAGGAGCGCGCGGAAATGGCCGCCCGCTTTGGCCTCGGGATGGATCAGCCGGATTACAACCTGTTCGTGCTGGGTGAGGTCGGCAGCGGCCGTTCGTCGCTGTTGCGGCAGGCGATGGTCACAGCCGCCGCGAACAGGGCGGTACCGCCCGACTTATGCTACCTGCACAACTTCGATGCGCCGGAAAGGCCGCAGGCTTTGCGCTTGCCTGCCGGGCAGGGGCGCCTGTTGCGCCAACTCATGGCGCGGATGGCAAAATCCCTGCAAACGGAAATTCCACATTGCCTGGAAGGGCAGGATTTCAAGGCCGAAAGCGAGCACATTGAAAAAACCTACAAAGCAGAAGAAGCCAGGAATTACGCCGAACTCGAGGCCTTTGCCGAAGCCCGCAAGTTCACCATTCACCGCGAGGCCGGGCGCATGGTTTTCACGCTGGTGGGCAAAAAGGGCCACGCGCTGACCGAAGACGAAGTGCTTGCCTTGCCGAAAGAACACCGGGCCGAAGTTGAACAGGCCGAGCAGGAACTGCGCGCAGAGATTACCCGTTATTTCGAGAAAACCCGGCCGATGGAGCGGGTGATGAACGAAGCTCTGGCAGCGTTGCGGCGCCAAGTGGTGAAGCCGCTGCTGGATCACGAATTACAGGAAATCTGCAGCGGGCTGAAAAAACAGACCAAGGATTCCGCCAATCTCAACGCCTATCTGGAACAGGTCATGCACGACGTACTCGACCATCTGGAGCTGTTCAAGGTTTCCGACAGTGATGAGGAAGTCCGGCAGGAGGCATTAAGCAAAGTATTGTCCCTCTACCGGGTAAACCTGGTCGTGGACAACGATGGCCTGAAAGGTGCGCCGGTGATCGTCGAAGATAATCCGTTATTCCGCTCACTGTTCGGCAGCATCGAATATCAGTCCGAGAACGATGTGCTGGTGACTGATTTTACCCGCATCCGCGCCGGCAGCCTGCTCAAGGCGCACGGTGGTTTTCTCATGCTGCATCTGCGCGACCTGCTGGCCGATAGTCTGGTGTGGGAGAAGCTGCGGCGCTTGCTGCGTAGCGGCAGGCTGCAGATCGAAGAACCGGGTACGGCTTTTACACCAATTGCAACCGTTTCGCTCGAACCCGAGGCGGTGGATGTTGAAGTCAAGATCATCCTGATCGGTTCGCGCGAACAGTATTACGAATTGCAGGAAGAAGACCCGGAGTTCGCACGCCGCTTTCGGGTCAAGGTGGACTTTGCCGAAAGCTTTTCGTCCAGCGCTGAAACCCGCCGCGCTTCGGCTATCTTTGTCGCCCACACCTGCCGGGAGCTGGGGCTGCCGCATTTCTCCGCCGCCGCCGTAGCACGCCTGCTGGAGGATGGACACCGTGAGGTGGATGACCAGTCACGCCAAAGCGCGATCTTCGCCCGCGCCGAGGCGCTGGTGATGGAAAGCGCGGCACTCTGCCGCACCCGCGCCGCCCATCTGCCCGAGGTGTCAATTGTTGAAGCGCCAATTATTGAAGCGCCGGATGTCGAGGCTGCGCTTCATGCGCACACCTTGCGCCACGATTACCCTGACCAGCGCCTGCAGGAAGCCATCGCCGAAGGTGATTTGTTGATCACCGTGCATGGCGAGAAAGTGGGCCAACTCAACGGCCTGACCCAGGTAGACCTGGGGGATTACTGTTTCGGCTTCCCGGAACGGGTCACGGCGCGCACCTTTGCCGGTGACGACGGCTTGCTCAACATCGAGCGCGAGGTGGAAATGTCCGGGCCGATCCACGATAAGGGCGTGTTCATTCTGCACAATTACCTGTCCGCACTATTTGCCCATATTGCACCGCTCGCGCTTAACGCATCCATCGTGTTCGAACAGGAATATAACGGCGTGGAGGGAGACTCTGCTTCCTGCGCCGAGCTTTATGTTTTACTCTCGTCCTTGTCTGGCTTGCCTCTCAAACAGGGTGTCGCCGTTACCGGCGCGGTCAACCAGCACGGCGAAGTGTTGCCGGTGGGCGGGATCAACGAAAAGATCGAAGGCTATTTTCGCGTCTGCGCAACGGCCGGACTGGACGGCAGCCAGGGCGTGCTGATTCCACACCGCAACCGCCGCCACCTGATGCTGGAGCGCAAGGTTGTCGAGGCCGTCGCCAAGGGCCTATTCCATATCTACACTGCGGAGCATGCAAGCGAAGGGTTGGAGCTGCTCACCGGATTACCCGCAGGCATGGCAAACGCGGCAGGCAATTATCCCAGCGGCAGTGTGCTGGGCCACGCCCAGAAAACCTTGCAGGCCTATCGCCGCGCCTGTCAGGCGTCGGGGCGCCTGAAAACAGGGCTCAAGCATTTACGCTAAATAACGGAGCAGGCATTTATTGCACGGAGTGATAAAAACCAAAAACACCAGAGCTGAATTGCTTTGACGAGCTAGATCGGAAGAGCGTCGTGTAGGGAAAGAGTGTAGATCTCGGTGGTCGCCGTATCATTAAAAAAA
>FZPX01000350.1_pt1 | contig 25758 bp, 31 predicted proteins | sample 1534791 | NCBI WGS metagenome assembly FZPX01 (sample SAMEA104161951, study PRJEB21768) | metagenome | biome: subterrestrial habitat; feature: phreatic zone; material: underground water | place: France | collected 2016-06-01 | depth 60 m | reverse complement strand
TACCATAACGCGATATTCCTCAATAACGACGGGCAGTTTTATGCTCCGGGGTGACTACGAAATCACGGGAACTTCAGTTTAGAGGTCATCCAGCGTTACTTCGATGGCGCGGCCTTTTTGTTTGAGGCGTTCCTTGACCACGCGCACGAGGTGCAGGTCGTCGAGCGCTTCCAGCATGGCTTCGTAGCGGTCGGGCGGCACCATGTAGAACGCGGGCTTGTTGTGGCTGAGGACAGCCACCGCCTGTCCGCCCGATTCCCTGAGCGCCTCATTGGGGTTCTTCTTGAATTCCGTCATGCTTACCGACAAGTCGGACAGTATCGTTTCCATTGCCACAATAGCTCCTTAATCAGCTCATAATTAAGCGCCAATTAAGCCATCTGTCTTATCGCCAGTCAAGCCCTGTTTCTTAAAAATCAATGGGGCGGCATCAGCATTATCTTTCAGCAACCCGCTCGATGAAGACAAGAAGCGAACGCACCCCGAACACCACGCCAATTTGAAATCATAATTTGTGACTTCAAACGCAAAGCGACAAATATATCGTCACGCAGCGACGCTACGCACCCCCAGCAGCGCGGCAATCTTGGCGCGCACTTCGTTCAGATCTTCATCTGATGCCTTGCCTTTTGGTGTGGCTTTGCGCGCGCGCCAGTCCAGGTTTTTGACATGGTCGGACAGCACCGCGCCGCTGACACCTTCCGCCTGGATGATGACTTCGAACGGATAGCCTTTGATTTGGGTGGTCATCGGGCAGCACAGCATGGTGCCGGTTTTATTATTGTAGGCGGCGGTGCTGAGCACCAGCGCGGGACGGTGGCCCGCTTGTTTGTGCCCGGCCTGCGGCGAAAATTCGAGCCAGACTATATCGCCCGCCTCCGGAACGAAGCGGCGCGCCATTACCAGATTTCCTTGCCGACCGGCGCGCCTGTGTCGATGGGTTTGTGCAGGTTCTTGGCCGTAATGCCGCCAAGCAATTCGTCCAGCTTGTATGTCTTGCGGCGCACCGGCTCTATGACGATGCGCCCCTGCTCTTCGCGCACTTCAACCGATTGATCCAAAGCGACATGTGCTGCCGCCATAACAGAGGCCGGGATGCGCACCGCCGCGCTATTGCCCCATTTTTTTACGATGACTTTCATGATGAGCGCCTTTCACAATTTGATTTCCGCAGTTTATGGGGGCGCACACGATGTGTCAACATTGTTTATACAAGCCAGCCTGCTGAAAAATGAGAAGCCGAGGGAAGTTTATCAAAAAAGGCGCGATAAATCGCGATCCTACCCGGCGCGCTTGAAGCGATACACCGCCATGCTGCCGAGCAAGTTGGGCAGCAGGTGGATTTCGCTGCCGCCGGTCATCACGCGGCGTTCGAGGATGTGCACGCGATGTTCGGCGCAGAAGGTTTCGAAGTCGTGCAGCGTGCACAGGTGCACGTTGGGCGTGTCATACCACTGGTAGGGCAGGTCTTTGGACACCGGCATGTTGCCGCGCAGCACATTGAGACGGTTGCGCCAGTAGCCAAAGTTGGGGAAGCTGACGATGCCTTCGCGTCCCACACGCAGCATTTCCTGCATCAGCGGCTCGGTGTGGCGCGTGGCTTGCAGCGTTTGCGACAGGATAACGAAATCGAAGGCTTCGCTCTCGAAGCCGGAAAGCCCGGATTCCAGATCGCCCTGGATCACGTTCACGCCGTTCTGGATGCATGCCACGATATCGAGGTCGTCAATCTCCACGCCGTAGCCGCGCACCTTGCGCGTGTCATTCAGGTAACGCAGCAGGCTGCCGTCGCCGCAACCGAGATCGAGCACGGAAGCGCCTTGCGGAATACACGCCGCGATGGCGGCAAAATCCGGGCGGGTGGCAGCGAGGGCGTAGCGGTCGTGCGTGCTCATGCGGCAAACTCGCGGCCGACATTATTGAGGTAAACGCGCATCACCTCGTGGTAATGCGTGTGCTGCATTAGGAATGAATCGTGCCCGTGCGTCGAGGTGATTTCGCCGTAACTCACGTTCAGGCGGTTGTGCAGCAGCGCATGGACGACGGCACGCGAACGCTCCGGCGAGAAACGCCAGTCGGTGGTGAACGACAGCACCAGAAAATTCGCGCGGGCAACGGCAAATGCCTTGTCCAGATCGTCGTTGTACTCGCGCGCCGGATCGAAGTAATCCAGCGCCTTGGTCATCAACAAATAGGTGTTGGCATCGAAATAGGCGGCGAATTTGTCGCCCTGATAGCGCAGGTAAGACTCGATTTCGAATTCGATGTCGTAGCCGTAGCCGAGCTTGCCCGAAAGCAACTCGCGCCCGAATTTGTCCGCCATCGCGTCATCCGAAAGGTAGGTGATATGTCCCAGCATGCGCGCCAGGCGCAGGCCGCGTGTAGGCACCACCCCATGTTCGTAGAAATTGCCGCCGTGGAAATCCGGGTCGGTCAGAATGGCGCTGCGCGCCACATCGTTGAACGCGATGTTCTGCGCGGTCAGGCGCGGCGCGGTGGCGATTGCCAGCACGTGGCGCACGCGCTCGGGATACGACAGCGACCACTGCAACGCCTGCATCCCGCCCAGGCTGCCACCCATCACGGCGGCGAACTGCCGGATGCCGAGCAGGTCGGCCAGGCGCGCCTGCGACTCGACCCAGTCTTCCACCGTCACTACCGGAAATCCCGCGCCATACGGCTGGCCGGTTTCCGGATTGATGCTCGATGGCCCGGTGGAGCCGTGGCAACCGCCCAGATTGTTCAGGCCGATAACGAAAAATTTATTGGTATCGACAGGTTTGCCGGGGCCGATCATGGTGTCCCACCAGCCCGTGTTTTTCGGATCGTCGGCGTAATAACCCGCGACGTGATGGTGGCCGGATAACGCATGGCACACCAGGATGGCGTTGGATTTGTCGCTGTTCAGCCTGCCATAGGTTTCATACACCAGTTCGTAGCACGGCAACACTGCACCGCTCATGAATGCAAGCGGGGTGTCAAATTGCGCGCGCTGTGCGCTGACTGCGCCAACAGAATGGGGGCTATGGGGCATTGCGGGGCCAAGTAAGATTTGGCGCGATTATAGCGCAGAGCCCGATCAGCGGTTGCTCACGCATTCAGTCTGTCCAGCAACTCGCGGATTTTCATCGGGTCGTCCGCGCGCAGAATTTTCTGCGTGAGCGGTGCAATTTCCGGCAGGCTGGTGGTGAGCACGCGCTGTTTGGCGCCGAGCAGTTGCGCCGGGTTCATGGAGAACTGGCGCAAGCCGAGACCGAGCAGCAGGCGCGTGTAGGCAAGGTCACCGGCCATTTCGCCGCACACCGAAACCGGTATGCCGGCCTTGTTCGCGCCATTGATGACATGCGCCAGCAGGAGCAGCACGGCGGGGTGCAGCGGGTCATACAGGTGCGCCACTTCCTCGTCGGTGCGGTCTATTGCCAGGGTGTACTGGATCAGGTCGTTGGTGCCGATGGAGAGGAAGTCCAGTTTCCGGGTGAACACATTGAGCGCCAGCGCGGCTGCTGGAATTTCGATCATGCCACCTATCGGCACTTCGCGGTTATAGGGAATACCCTCCCTGTCCAAGCCCTGTTTGGCGGCGGCGACGAATTGCAGCGTCATGTTGATTTCCGCTGCGCCGGATAACATGGGCACCAGTATTTTTACATTGCCGTAGTGCGAGGCGCGCAGCAGCGCGCGCAACTGGGTGCGGAACAATTGCGGTTCGGCCAGGCACAGGCGAATGGCGCGCAATCCCAGCGCCGGGTTGCTGGCGACGCGCTTTGCGTCTTTTAACTGTTTGTCCGCGCCAAGATCGAAAGTGCGGATGGTTACCGGCAACCCTTTCATCCCTTCCGCCACGGTGCGGTAGGCTTCGAATTGTTCATCTTCATCCGGCAGTTCGTCGCGGTTGAGGAACAAGAATTCGCTGCGGAACAAACCGATTCCGGTGGCGCCGTTTTCTTTCACCTCCGCCAGGTCATGCGGCAGCTCGATGTTGGCGTGCAGTTCGATGGGCGTGCCGTCCAGCGTGTCGGCACGCATGGTCCTGAGAAGCTTGAGCTTTTGCCGATCCTGCTCATACTGGTTTTGGCGCAGCTTGTATTCGGCGAGGATATGCCGGTCCGGATTGACGATGATGACACCCTGCGCACCATCCACAATGAGCATGTCATTCTCGCGCAGGAGTTCGCGCGCATGGTGCAGGCCGACCACACAGGGGGTGTTGAGGCCGCGCGCGATGATGGCGGTGTGCGATGTGGCGCCGCCCAGGTCGGTGAGGATGGCGGAAAATTGTTGCGGTTTGAGCTGGATCAGGTCAGCCGGGCTGACATCGTGCGCCACCAGGATCGTGCTCACATCATGATGGGTAACCGGTGGCGCATGGCCTGCCTGGCCGGTGAGCGCCTTGAGCACACGTTCCACTACCTGCATCACGTCTGTTTTGCGTTCGCGCAGATAGGCATCCTCGAACGCTTCGAAGTGTGCGGCCAAATCATCCATCTGCACCTTGAGCGCCCATTCCGCATTGCACTGTTCGCGCTCGATCATTTCGCGCGGCGCGCGGCTGATGTGATCATCGTCGAGTATCATCAAGTGCAGCTCGAGAAAGGCGTCGAACTCGGCAGCCGCCTGCTGCGGGCGATTGGCGCGCAAAGCGGTCAATTCTTTGCGCGTGGCCGCCAGCGCGGTATCGAAGCGCGCCACCTCCTCCTGCACCAGGCGCTTGGGCAGCACGTAATGCGCCACTTCCAGTGAGGTGTGCGAAACGAGGTGGGCGCGGCCGATGGCGATGCCGCTGGAGACCGGGATGCCGTGCAGGGTGAAGTTCATTTCAGATAGTCCGTCAGACCGAAGACAGCGTCATTCCCGCCTGCACCCGCAAGGGGTATGCGGTTGTAAACGGCTGAAGCCGCAACAACACACGCAGCGCGGGAATGACGGGTTAATGGGTTGTTCGGGTTCATTACTCGCCTTCTCCAAAATAATCGTTGATCAGGGCCAGCAGCACATCCATCGCTTCCTGCTCCTGCTCGCCGCTGGTTTCAATATTGATGGTGCTGCCCTTGGCGGCGGCCAGCATCATCACCCCCATGATGCTTTTTGCATTCACGCGCCGCCCGGCGCGCGACACCCATACCTCGCAAGGAAACCGCGAAGCGGCCTGGGTCAGTTTGGCCGAGGCTCGCGCATGCAGTCCCAGCTTGTTAATTATCAGCGCATCCTGTTGCAACATCGCAGCTTCCCGAATCTGAATTCATTGTAAGGATGCAGTTACGCCCGCTTTGCAGCGCCATTTGCGCTGCTTCCGCCAGAGGTTTGTTGCCGTGGCACACCGCGCGCAACAGCATCGGCAGGTTCACCCCGCACACGCCCTCCACGCGGCCCGGCTGATATAGCCGCCGCGCGATGTTGCACGGCGTTGCGCCGAACATGTCTGAAAGCAGCAGCACCCCGTTGCCCGTGTCCAGTTGCGCGATGAGCGCGCGCCCTTCGTCTTCCTTGCGCTGAGGATCATCATCCGCCTGCACCGGCAGCACGTCGAGGTTGGTCGGCACATAGCCCAGAACATGCCGCACACAATCCACCAGGCTATCGCCCAAACCGTTGTGGGTCACCAATAAAATCCCGATCACATTCAGCTACTCCTTACTGGCTATTCGATTTTTTGAACCGTTCCTTTATCCGTGAATTCTAGCCGTTTCTGCATGGCAGCGGTGAGATGCACCGCGCCATCGCCATCAATCAGCAGCGCTTCGGCGATGCCCATTTTTTGCGCGGCGTTGCGCCAGCCCGCGCTGCCTGAAATGAATAGCGGTTTGGAGCTGGCATCGGACAACACGCCCGCGTGTTCGCCATGCGTCAGCACGGTAACGGCCTGCACGGCCTGCACCGGCCTGCCGCTGCGCGGGTCAATCAGGTGGCAATAGCGCTTGCCGCCGAATTCAAAATAACGCTGGTAATCGCCCGACGTACCGATGGCTTCGCCGTCATGCAATTCCAGCGTGGCGATTGGCCCCGGTTTGCGCGGATGCTGGATACCGATGCGCCAATTGCGCTCACCGTGCGCACCCAGCGCCAGCACATTTCCGCCGATGTTGATTAACGCATTGCGGATGCCTTGCCGCTTCAGTAATTCGACAGCACGATCCAACGCATAGCCTTTGGCATAGCCGCCGAGGTCGAGCTGCACCGCCTTGTTGCTGCTCCGCACTAATTCCCCTCGTTCGCCAGCATGAGAGGGGCCAGGGGAGAGGATGATATCGCTCATCTGCGGATTCGCCGCAACCAGCAAGGCAAGCTGTTTCTCATCCGGCAATGCCGCCTTGTACTCATCGGCGTGAAAGCCCCAGAGTTTGACCAAGCCGCCGATTGCCGGGTTGAACAGCCCATCGGATTGCGCGGAAATTTGTGCGGCATCCTTCAGCATGGCGGCAAGCTCGGACACAACCTCCCGGCTCTCGCCTTTGGCAAAGGCGACGTTCAACTCGTTCAGCGCGCTGGGCTTCCAGGCATGCAGCAAATCGTGCATGCGCTGAAATTCCTGCATCACCTGCGTGACGGCTTGCCTGGCGCGCGCTTCATCTTCGCCATACACACTGACTTCCACCAGTGTGCCGAACACATAACCCTGTTCCTGATAAGTCGGGGGTTCCTTGCTGGAGCAGGCGGCAAGAAAAAGGGCTGCGCTCAAAATGACAAAGCGCAAACCGCAATAAGCTGTCATTCCCGCGCAGGCGGGAATCCAGCGGGTTAATAAAAAATACCTTTTTGATTGACTGGATTCCCGCCTGCGCGGGAATGACATGCCGACTGAAGGAACCACCGGCATCACGCTTCCATTTCCTCCAGTTCCACCGCCGCTGCCAACAGCGCCAGCCGCGCCACCACGCCGTAGGCGTAGAAACGGTTGGGCATGTCGTCCGGTGCAAAATCTGGATTGGGCAAGGTGCAACTGCTCTCAAACGCCAGCGGCACGAAATGCATGCCGGGTGCGTTGAGGTTCTCGTCCACACCGCGTTCGGTATGCACGCGGTAAAAGCCACCCACCACGAAATGGTCAACCATGTACACCACCGGTTCGGCCACCGCATCGTTGATGCTTTCAAAGGTGTACACGCCTTCCTGCACCAGCACGTCGTGCACCTCTAGACCTTCTTTCACCACTGCCATTTTTTTGCGTTGATTGCGGTTGAGGTCGCGTACTTCGCTGGCATCCTTCACGGTCATGATACCCATACCATATGTGCCGGCATCCGCTTTGACGATCACGAAGGGAGGTTCTTTCACGCCATATTCGGCATATTTCAAGCGCATTTTTTGCAGGATGTTGTCCACCTGTACCGCCAGGCATTCATCACCGGTGCGTTGCCGGAAATCAATCTTGCCGCAGGTGGCGAAATAGGGATTGATCAGCCATGGATCAATACCGAGCAGCTTGCTGAATTCTGCGGCAACGCGATCATAGACGGCAAAATGGCCCGATTTGCGGCGCGTGGTCCAACCCGCAACCAGTGGCGGCAGCACGTTCTGTTCCAGATTCTGCAGGATATCCGGCACCCCGGCGGAAAGGTCGTTGTTGAGCAGCACCACGCACGGATCGAAATCCTCCAGGCCGAGCCGGCGACCGCGCCGCACCAGCGGCTCCAGCATCAGCGCGCCGCCAAGCGGAAGTTGAATTGCAGTGGGTTCGGTAATTTCTGGAAGCATGCTGCCGATGCGTACTTTCAACCCTGCCTGTTTGAGAATCAGTGCAAGCTGCCCGACATTCTGCAAATAATACTGGTTGCGCGTATGGTTCTCCGGGATCAGTAACACACCGCGCGCTTCCGGGCAGATTTTTTCGATGGCGCTCTGTGCCGCCTGCACGCACAGCGGCAGGAAATCCGGGTTCAGGTTGTTAAACCCGCCAGGGAACAGGTTGGTATCTACCGGAGCCAGCTTGAAACCGCTATTGCGCAAATCCACCGAGGTATAGAACGGGATGGTGTGCTCCAGCCATTGGGTGCGGAACCAGTGCTCGATGGCGGGCTGGGAGTTGAGTATGCGCTGTTCGAGATTCAGCAGCGGGCCGTTAAGGGCAGTAGCGAGATGAGGAACCATGGTGCTCTATGAATAAATGAACTCGGCGCATTCTAGCCGAAATAACCGCACAAGACTTTATGCCGGCCACTTGATGTTTGAGGGAGCTTTTGTTGCAAAGCAACTTGCAGGCTGTGATAAGGCGCGCGCAACTGGCTCATGTTAGAATTCAGCCATCGCATTCTTAAACAAACCTATTTCAGGAAAACACATGAATCAGACAACTCAGGCGCGCCCCGCTCCAGCTAAACTGGTTATCGCATCGCGCGAAAGCGCGTTGGCAATGTGGCAGGCAGAATTCATCCGTGACCGGCTGCGCGAATTGTATCCGCAAACCGCCGTCAGTATCTTGGGCATGACCACGCAAGGCGACCAGATTCTGGATGTCACGTTGTCCAAGATTGGCGGCAAGGGCTTGTTTGTGAAAGAACTGGAAACCGCGTTGGAAAACGGCAGCGCCGACATTGCCGTGCATTCGCTGAAGGACGTGCCGATGCACTTGCCGGAAGGCTTCATGCTGGCATGCATAGGTGAGCGCGAAGACCCGCGCGATGCGTTTGTCTCGAATCATCATGCCAACCTGGAAGCATTGCCTGCGGGCAGCGTGGTGGGTACTTCCAGCCTGCGCCGCGAAAGCCAGTTGCGCGCGCGTTTCCCCCACCTGAAAATCGAGCCGTTGCGCGGCAATGTGCAAACCCGCTTGCGCAAGCTGGATGAAGGGAAGTATGCCGCTATCATCCTGGCGGCTGCGGGCTTGAAGCGCCTGGGGCTGGGCGACCGTATCCGCAGCACCATTTCCAGCGAAGACAGCCTGCCCGCTGTCGGCCAAGGCGCCTTGGGCATCGAATGCCGCACGGATCGCGCCGAGCTGGTTGGCGTGCTCGCGCCGTTGCACCATGCCGACACCGCTGCCTGCGTGCTGGCCGAACGCGCCATGAGCCGCGCGTTGCAGGGCAGTTGCCAGGTGCCGCTGGGCGGCTTCGCCGAAGCTTCGGGCGGCAAGCTGCGCATGCGCGGCTTCGTCGCTACGCCGGATGGTTCGCGCCTGCTGCGCGCCGAGCGCACCGGCAGCGCGAGCGACCCCGAAGCGCTGGGTGATGCCATAGCGCGTGACCTGCTGGCGCAGGGCGCGGGTGAGATTCTCGCCGCGCTGGCTCTGTAAATTTCTAGCCACGGATTAACACGGATATTCACTGATAACCCCTCGTTTTTATCCGTGTAAATCTGTGTTAATCCGTGGCTGAATGACCTCTTATGGATAAACTTCTATTCCCGGAATGACCCACTTTCCCTCTCTCGCCGGACTGAACATCGTGGTGACCCGCCCGTGCGCGCAGGCGGCGCAATTGGCGCAGCACATCGAACAGGCAGGCGGCAGGGTGATATTGTTCCCCCTGCTGGAAATTCGCCCTGCTGCCAATCCTCAACATTTGCGCGAGCTTGTCGCGCGCCTGCATGAATTCAACCTCGCCATTTTCATCAGCCCCAACGCGGTGCGTTATGGCATGGAGGCTATCCGTGCGGCGGGTGCATTGCCTGCCCAGCCAAGAATCGCCACCGTTGGACAAGGCAGCGCCAAGGCACTACGCGACCTGGGTGTGCAGGAAGTTATCGCTCCGCGAGACAAGTTTGATAGTGAAGCATTGCTGGCACTGCCCGAGTTACAGAATGTGGGAGGCTGGCGCGTGGTGATTTTTCGCGGCGACGGCGGACGCGAATTATTGGGCGACACGCTGAAGGCGCGCGGTGCCACGGTGGAATATGCCGAATGCTACCGGCGCGAAAAGCCGCAGCAGGATGCAGGTTCGTTGCTCACTGCCGATCCTCATGCCATCACCGTAACCAGCAGCGAGGCCTTGGGCTATTTGTGGGACATGCTGGATGACGAAGCAAAACAGCGGCTTGCCGCCGTGCCCCTGTTTGTGCCGCATGAGCGCATCGCCGAGGCGGCGAAACGGCAAGGCTGGCGCGAGGTGATAGCGACTGCGGGAGGGGATGATGGTTTGCTCTCAGGCTTGATTGCGTGGGCTAACCAGAAGTCGGGTTAATGTTGGGCACGCTACGCTTTGCCCGACGTGGCTCACGAATAAGAGACTGTGCCCCGCAAACTCTCCGGAATAAAAGTGGCTCCCATGTTGCGAATGGGCGCAAGGTAGCAAACTGGAACCCCATCGGCTTACCATGAAAAGTGTATTGATCGTCGGCAGCGGTGACGTTGCGATACGTGTCATTCCTGTGCTGGCGCAGCGCTACCGGGTGTTCGCCCTGGTGCGTAATCCGGCCTACTGCGCGAGGCTGCGCGCATTGGGTGTGGTGCCAATCCTGGGCGATCTGGATGATCGCGCCAGCCTGAAGCGCATCGCCGGATTGGCCGATGCGGTGCTGCACTTCGCGCCCCCGCCCAATTCAGGGATGCCCCAAAAAACCGGGAAAAATGACACGCGCACGCGCAACTTGCTCAGCGCACTGTCGCGAGGAACGCTGCCAAAGCGGCTGGTCTATATCAGCACCAGCGGCGTGTACGGCGATTGTGCCGGTTCGTGGGTAAGCGAGACGCATCCGCTCAAGGCCATTTCCCTGCGTTCGTTGCGCCGCGCCGATGCCGAGATACAAGTGCGCCGCTGGGCTAAACGCAACCGGGTGACTGCCAGCATTCTGCGTGTGCCCGGTATCTACGCGGCGGATCGGTTGCCGCTTGGCAGATTGCAGCAGGGCACGCCGGGCATCATCGCCAGAGAAGACAGCTACACCAACCATATTCACGCCGATGATCTGGCGCGTATCAGCATTGCGGCGCTACGCTATGGAAAAGCATGTCGTGTGTACCACGCCAGCGACGACAGCCAGTTGAAGATGGGTGATTTTTTTGACCTTGTGGCGGATGTGTGTCATTTGCCGCGTGTGCGGCGCATCAGTCGTGCCGAGGCGCAGCAAGTGCTGCCGGAAATGCTGCTGTCATTCATGAACGAATCAAGGCGGCTGACCAATCAACGCATGAAGCGGGAGTTGAGAGTGCGGCTGCGTTATCCGACAGTTATGGATATGCTGGCAACAATCGAACATTCCTGAACCTGCGCAACATCGGCTTGCGACGATAAGCAACCGCCATGATTTGCCATACTGGCAACCTAACGGGCATGGCAAAGGGGCCACCCCTGAAAATGAAACTCGCTATGCCCGTTTCACTACCCATGAACCTTGGTGCTCTGTGAATACAGTCGTATGTAGGAGCGCAATTTATTGCGCGATCATCAATATCATATCGCCCAATAAATTGGGCTCCTACAGCAGCGCTCGTTCTCGCTACACTTTTGGTTCATGGGTTCAATTCGGGCGAAAAATTGGCGGCTGCGGTCTCTCCCGGAGGGAAAGGGAGCAAGCGATTCGCTACGCGAGTTTTACGTTAAGAACGTATCGAACTAATGATGCCTACCGTTGGTGAGCTTGGGCTGGCGCTGTACAGCTTCTTCGGCATGCGCCCGGCGAGATAGGCGGTGCGTCCGGCTTCCACTGCTTGCTTCATCGCGCTGGCCATCAGCACCGGCTGCTGTGCGGCGGCAATGGCGGTGTTCATCAGCACGCCGTCGCATCCGAGCTCCATGGCAATCGCGGCATCCGAGGCGGTGCCGACACCCGCATCTACAATGACAGGAACTTTGACGCGATCCATGATCAATTGAAGATTCCACGGGTTGAGGATGCCCATGCCGGAGCCGATCAGCGATGCCAGTGGCATGATCGCCACGCAACCAATGTCTTCCAGTTGTTTCGCGATAATCGGGTCGTCAGAGGTATAGACCATCACTTGAAAGCCTTCTGCCACCAGCGTCTTCGCGGCGGCGAGCGTTTCCACCACATTGGGGTAGAGCGATTGCGGATCGCCCAGCACTTCGAGCTTGACCAGACTGTGGCCATCCAATAATTCGCGCGCCAGCCGCAAGGTGCGCACGGCATCTTCCGCGCTGTAACAGCCCGCCGTGTTGGGCAGCAGCGTGTATTTCGACGGGGGTAAAATTTCCAGCATGCTGGGCTCGCTGGGATTTTGGCCAATGTTGCTGCGCCGGATGGCGATAGTGATGATCTCGGCGCCGCTGGCTTCCACAGCCGCCCGGGTTTCAGCAAAATCCTTGTACTTGCCGGTGCCGATCAACAGGCGTGAATTGTAAGTTTTGCCCGCGATAATTAACTTGTCGTTCATTGCTGTGTTCCGTAGTTAGCTTTGCATAGCCATTCGACTAAGCAGTCAAAAAAGCGCCAGCCAAGTCGCTGGTTAGCCGCCGCCGACCGCGACGACGATTTCCAGTCTATCGCCATCGGCCAGCAGGCGTTGATTAAATTGCCCGCGCGGCAGAATTTCCCCGTTACATTCCACGGCTATGCGTTTGTCTCCAAGCTGCATCTGATCGAGCAGTTTGGCGACGCTGATGGGGGTGTCGAAGTGTCGCGCCACCCCGTTGATCGAGACTGAAATCACTTTCAAATTCTATCCGTGTTAAGGTAACATCCATTTTACACGATGCGGGCGTCGTATAATGGTAATACCCTAGCTTCCCAAGCTAGAGCCGTGGGTTCGATTCCCATCGCCCGCTCCACCTAATCCCACGCCCAATTCAGCACCTTACCGCCACCAGCCCCAGCCATTTTCCCATCGGATCAAAATCCCGATTTTTGTGCAACAGAGGGATATTGTTAAGGATACAGAAGGTGCCAATCATCACATCCACCGTCTTACGCACCGTCACGCCTTGCTTGCGTAGCGCCCGGTAATTCCTGGCTGTTTGCAGCGCCACTTCACGTCCCAGCATTCCTCGGAACGGTAGCAGTGCCAGCAAATTCTGCGCTCGTTTGAATTCGGTATCGCTGGTGAAACCCTGCAACACTTCCGCCATGATGATGTCTCCCATCAGGATGTTCTCCTGCCCCAGCAGCGCATCCAGCCGGTCAGTTTGTGCATTGGCGACACCGTTGAAGTAATCAATCCAGACGGATGTATCAACCAGAATCATTTGTCCGTGCGCGACGCTGCCAAATCGCCGCTCCACTTCAGCTTGCCGCGCGCAGAGCGGATTTTCTCCTGTTGCTTGAGTTGCACCAGCAAGCGCAACCCCGCCTCAACAATTTCCCGTTTGGTTGGCAGTCCAGACAAGTTCGATGCCTGTTGCATCAAATCGTCATCAATTACGATATTAGTACGCATAACCCCTCCTTTGATGATGTGTATATATTGGCCGCATTATACACATACCACACCAACACAACACAAGAGTAACGGGGAAATCAAAACGATGGGTATCGCTACACTCCACCCGACCTGCGCTTATTGACGCCCTACGGTGTGCGCCTTACGCGGGTTGGCCAACTCTTGCTGCGGATCGTGCGAGTTTATGAGGAGGCCTGGCTGGTTGAGCAACGGAGGGAATTGCGCAGCGGTTTTCGATGGGCATCGCGGAGTTTATCCTTAGCAAAGGCGAAGGGCTCAGCCCATCCTACGCTTGTTCATACGGCGCAATGCCCGTTGGTTATTGTGCTCTACGCGAGCTGATAGGCGGCGCGCCCAGTTTCGTAGGGTGGAAGCCCGGAGGGCGTTCCACCGGATGTTGCCACCCATGCGGCGGAACCGCGATGCGTTCCGCCCTACGCGAGCTGCTCGAAGGTTGAAATAAAGGTTGACCAGACCCAGCACCAACGTGACGACAACGCCCGCTTGTAGAAGAAAATCCTTTGTTTCGATCATAGTGTGCAGTCTTAACGTATCTTCGGCGTCCCACACACCACATCCGCATTCTGCCCCCGATTCCTCAACGCATGATCCATCAACACCAGCGCCACCATCGCCTCGGCGATGGGCGTGGCGCGTATCCCCACACAAGGATCGTGACGGCCTTCGGTGGAAACCATCACGCTCTCACATGCCTTGTTGATCGAGCGGCGCGGAATGCGGATGCTGGAGGTCGGCTTCACCGCGTAGTGCGCGATGATGTCCTGCCCGGTGGAGATGCCGCCGAGTATGCCGCCCGCGTTGTTCGACAAGAAACCTTGCGGTGTCATTTCGTCGCCGTGTTCGCTGCCCTTCTGCATGACGCTGCCGAAGCCCGCGCCAATTTCCACGCCCTTCACCGCGTTGATGCACATCAGCGCATAGGCGATCTCGGCATCCAGCCGGTCGAACACCGGTTCGCCCCAGCCGACTGGGACGTTGTGCGCCACTACGGTGAGTTTCGCGCCGATGGAGTCGCCGGACTTGCGCAGTGCGTCCATATAGTCTTCCAGAGCCTGTACCACGCTGGCATCCGGCACGAAGAACGGATTGCCGTTCACATCGTCCCAGCTCTTGAATGGAATCATGATTTCGCCGAGTTGCGCCAAGTAGCCGCGCACTTGCACGCCATAGCGTTCGTGTAGCCACTTTTTGGCGATCGCTCCCGCCGCCACACGCCCCGCCGTTTCGCGCGCCGAAGCGCGCCCGCCGCCGCGATAATCGCGGATGCCGTATTTCTGCCAGTAGGTGTAGTCGGCGTGGCCGGGGCGGAAAGTTTCGGCGATGCCGCAGTAGTCTTTGCTGCGCTGGTCTTCGTTGCGGATCAGCAGCGCGATGGGCGTACCGGTGGTCTTGCCCTCGAACACGCCGGAGAGAATTTCCACCGTGTCCGATTCGCGCCGCTGCGTGACATGGCGCGAGGTGCCGGGCTTGCGCCGGGCGAGATCATGCTGGATGTCGGCTTCGCACAACGCCAATCCTGGCGGGCAGCCATCCACCACGCAGCCGATGGCCGCACCGTGCGATTCACCAAACGAAGTCACCGTGAACAATGTGCCGATTGTATTTCCAGACATGGACAACCCCATCGAAAAGATGCGCAAATAAGGCGTGCAGTTTAACATAGCGCCCCGCACGGACTTGCCATTCCAAACCATACAGGAACTAAATGAATACGCAAAAACCAACACCGGAACAAATAGAACTCGGCCTGACGGATAAAGATGTCCTCGTCAGAAAGGTATTTGCCGAGCGCAGGGATTACACGCCGACGCCCGCACAAATAGAGCGCGGCTTGACGGATGAAAGCAGCGAGGTCAGGGCGAGATTTGCAGACCGCAAAGACTACACGCCGACACTCGCACAGATAGAACGCGGCTTGACCGATACGGAGAGCAATGTCAGATTTACTTTTGCCGAGCGCGAGGATTACACGCCCACACCCGCACAAACGGAACGCGGGTTAAAGGATGCGCATCGCTTTGTCAGGATTTTGTTTGCGCAGCGCAAAGACGGCCTCCATTAAACAGCGATGCCAATAAGCAACCTATCCGTCATTCCCGCGCAGGAAAGAATGACGAACTCGGAGATATATTGATGAAAGCCATATTGATGACCGCCGCTGGCGGTCCGGATGTGCTGCAACTGCGCGAGGTTGCCAAGCCCGGACTGCCTTCGCCGCATCACCTGCGCGTGAAGCTCGCCGCCGCCGGGGTGAATCCTGTGGACACCAAGCTGCGCACCAAACCGGCTTATTACCCGGACAAGCTACCCGCCATTCTGGGCTGCGACGGCGCAGGCATCGTGGAAAAAATCGGCAGTGCGGTGACCCGCTTCAAGCCCGGCGATGCGGTGTATTTCTGCAACGGCGGGCTGGGTGGAAATCAGGGCGATGAGCCGGGTTGCTATGCAGAATACACCACGCTGCATGAGGAATACTGCGCGGCAAAGCCCGCCAACCTCAACTTGCAGGAGAGTGCCGCGCTGCCGCTGGTGCTGATTACCGCTTGGGAAGCGCTGATTGAACGCGCAAATTTGCAGCCCGGCCAGACCATCCTGATTCATGCCGCCGCCGGGGGCGTGGGGCATATCGCTGTGCAGCTTGCACACCATCTCGGTGCACGTATTGCGGTAACGGTGAGTGACGACAAAAAGGCTGGGCTGGTGCATGGCCTGGGCGCGGAAAAAATTATCAACTATCGTGCACAAGATTTCGTGCAGGAAGCGCTCAACTGGACGGGCGGCATAGCAAGGTGTGCAGAACCCTCCGGTATGGGAATGCCGCCCCCTCGCCTCCTCCCGCAATCGGCTGGCAGAGCCCCTCACCTCAATCCTCTCACGGAGGGAGAGGAGGCGATCGCCCTTTCCCCCTCTGGGGGAAAGTTGGATAGAGGGTTGGCCAGTAACGTGTCAGAGGCGAACAGCTCTGGCGTGGACGTGGTGTTCGACACCGTAGGCGGTGACACTTTCCTGCGTTCATTGCAAGCCGCGCGCATTGGCGGCAAGGTGGTCAGCCTGCTCTCCACCCCGTTGTCGCTAGCCGACACGCAACTGGCGCGGCTGCGCAACCTGTCGCTGTGCTACGAACTGATGCTCACGCCGCAGGTAATGAAACTGCACGACGCGCGTGTGCGCCAGCGCAGGATACTGGAACAGGGTGCGCAATTGGTGGAAGCGGGAAAACTCGGCGTGCTGGTCTCGCACAAGCTGCCGCTGGAAAATGCGGTTGAGGCACACTGCCTGGTCGAGCAGGGCGGCGTTATCGGCAAGATAGTGCTGACGATGGATTAACTCACGCTAATATCTATGGCAGGTTGTGCATAGCGCACTGCCGTTATTGTTAACGCGAAGGTAGAATTTGTCGGCTGGGTTGGCTGGGGCCGGATTGTTTCCATGTGTTATATGGCATGAAGAGCATTCAACTGTGGCAACGCCGCTTTCGCTGAACAGCAGGATTTCATTGTTGTCGGGTTGGCCGTTGCTGTTCCGGTCAAAGAACGCGACTCCGGCACTTTGGCCGCTCGGCGGGTTGAAATTTAGCCTGGAATTCAGTCCGGCAATGTATTTGCTGCCGACCGGATGGTGGGAAGATGGGTTGGCGTAAATATGGCTTAAATCCCTGGCACCCGCTGCACTGTTGGAGGTATGGCAGGAACGGCAATCAACATTTTGCACATATCCCCGTTGCGCGCATCCTGGAACTGATACGGTAAGCAGCATGGTCGCGAATGACGCAAGCAAGAGTCTTTTTAATCTTTGCATAGCCACCTCCGGAAGATTATCAATCAGGAATTGCTCTCGGACATCAAGCGGTTTTTATTTGCGCAGCCAGTCCTTGGACACCAAAAACTCTTCATATAGTTCCGCTTCCGGCGTTCCTTTCTCCGGATGCCAATCGTAGCGCCATTTCACCAGCGGCGGCATGGATAGCAGGATGGATTCAGTGCGGCCATTTGATTGAAGGCCAAAGATGGTGCCGCGGTCTATTACCAGATTAAACTCGACATAGCGGCCACGGCGATACAGTTGGAAGTCGCGCTCACGCTCGCCGTAGGGTGTGTCCTTGCGGCGTTCGAGAATGGGCAAGTAAGCCGGTATGAAATGGTTGGCCACGCTTTGCTGGATGGCGAAGCAGGTGTCAAAATCCGGCTCGGAGAGGTCATCGAAGAAAATGCCGCCCACACCGCGAGGCTCATTGCGATGCTTGAGGAAAAAATATTCGTCGCACCATTTCTTGAATTTTGGGTGGAGGTGTGCGCCAAACGGGGTGAGTGCGTCCTTGCAGGTCTGGTGGAAATGCACAGTGTCTTCCGTAAAACCATAATAAGGCGTCAGATCCATGCCGCCGCCGAACCAGAACACGGTGTCGCCATCGGGTTTTTTCGCCATGAACATGCGCACATTCATGTGCGTGGCAGGTGCATAAGGGTTGCGCGGATGCATCACCAGCGACACGCCCATCGCCTCCCATTTGCATCCGGCCAGTTCCGGGCGATGCGCGGTGGCGGAAGGTGGCAGCTTATCACCCGTCACATGGGAAAACGCCACACCGCCGCGTTCCAGCACGTTGCCTTCCTCAAGGATGCAGCAGCGCCCGCCACCACCATCCGGGCGATCCCAACTGTCGCGGCGGAATTTCATCCCGTCAACTTGCTCCAGCCGGATGACGATCAGGTCCTGCAATTTGAGCAGGAATTCCTTGACTGCGGTGCTATCCATTTGCTACTCCGATTTTTTTGCATTGTCATTCCCGCGAAGGCGGGAATGACGGGTTATGAATTACTCGCGAATGATTTTACCATCCATCCATGCACGTATGGTGGACGGCTTCTTGCGTTTGCCTACGCGCCCCGGCAGCACCCACACCTGCTTACCAAACAAACGCTGGCATTGCGCGTAAGTACGCGCTGGCTGATAACCACGGCGATTGGCGCTGGTGGAAACCAATGCCATGCCGAGCGCATTGCACAAAGCTGCCGCCCCGGAATGGGCAGTGATGCGCACCGCCAGGGTATCGTGCGCGCCGCGCAGCCAGCGCGGAACGTCAGCGTTGGCGGGCATCAGATAAGTAATAGCCTGCGCACCATCGCGGCGCAGGATGTTTTGTTGGTCTGGTGTGAGTGGTTGCAGGTAAGGCGCAAGCTGCGCGAATTTGCCCGCGATGAGAATCAAGCCCTTGCCCTGCGGGCGCATCTTGAGTTTCAGCAGGCGTTGAACTGCGTTGCGGTTGCGCGGGTCGCAACCCAAACCATAACAATATTCGGTGGGGTAGGCGATCAGGCCGCCACGTTTCAGATGCGCGGTGATGGCGTGAGGGAGCATGCAGGCTTATCCGAAGCGTGACAATGTAGGTCGGGCTACGCCCGACATGGTGGGCGCAGCCCACCCTACGGTTGCTGTCTTATCCGCGAACATCCATGTTTATCCGTGGTTAAGTTATTTCTTCGAAAGCGCACGCCAGCCGATGTCGCGCCTCATCTGGCATCCGTCAAAATGGATGGTGTCGGCGATTTCATAGGCGCGCTTCTGCGCCATCTTCACCATGGTGCCCAGCGCGGTGACGCACAGCACGCGCCCGCCATTGGTGACCACTTGTCGGTCCTGCATCGCCGTGCCCGCGTGAAACACATGCGCGTCTTCCAGTTTCTTCGGCAAGCCGGTAATGACATCGCCCTTGCGCGGAATATCGGGGTAATTGGCTGCCGCCAGCACCACGCCGAGCGCGGTGCGGCGATCCCATTCCGCTTCCACCTGGTCCAACCTGCCGTTGATGGCATGCTCCATCAGCACGGACAGGTCGGTTTTTAGCCGCAGCATGATGGGCTGGGTTTCCGGGTCGCCCATGCGGCAGTTGAATTCCAGTACCTTGGGGTTGCCCAGCGCGTCTATCATCAGGCCTGCATAGAGGAACCCGGTGTAGGTGACGCCTTCCTTTTCCATACCCTGCACCACGGGGTTGATGATTTCGCGCAACACGCGCGCGTGGAGCTGCGGCGTGACCACCGGTGCGGGCGAATACGCGCCCATGCCGCCGGTGTTGGGGCCGTTGTCGCCATCCAGCAGACGTTTGTGATCCTGGCTGGTGGCCAGCGGCAGCACGTGCTTGCCATCCACCATGACGATGAAACTGGCTTCCTCGCCCGCCAGGAATTCCTCGACCACCACACGCGAACTTTCTTTTTGGCTAATATCAGAGCGGGCGTCACCTAATTTGTTATCAGACAGCATCATGTCTATCGCGGCAAAGGCTTCACCCTTGCTCATCGCCACCACCACGCCCTTGCCCGCCGCCAATCCATCGGCCTTGATTACGATGGGCGCTCCATGTTTTTCGACGAAGGCGCGTGCTGCATTAACATCGCTGAAGGTTTCGAAAAAGGCGGTGGGAATGTTGTGGCGTACCATGAAGCGCTTGGCAAAATCCTTGGAGGATTCCAGCCGCGCGGCGGCTTTGGTCGGCCCGAATATCTTCAGATCGGCGGCGCGAAAGGCATCCACGATACCCGCTGCCAGCGGCGCTTCCGGCCCGACCACGGTGAAGTGAATATCTTCTTTATGCGCAAAGGCGACAAGATCCGGAATTGCGGTGAGAGCGACATTCTCCACGCCGTCTTCCCGTGCCGTGCCCGCATTGCCCGGCGCGACATACACCTTCTGCACCTTGACGCCTTGCGCCAGGCGCCAGGCCAGCGCGTGCTCGCGACCGCCGGAACCGATAACCAGAATCTTCATTTGAAGACCTGCTTTAGCCAATCCTCAAAATTAACTGATTTTGATCTGTTCAATATGCCGTCTTGCAATGCTTTATTTAATGGGATTCCCGGACGTTTTTGCCAGGCTCGCCAAGTAAAAACCTTGGCTTTGGTTAGATGCAAGGTTTTATCAAATAACGTCACCGGAAGATTATGGATAGAATTTTCTGCGTGTTTTAACAAACTGATTTGTGCAGCATCCGAAACCATGTTCTCAACAAAACCTTCAAGCATTCCATTGCTTTGATGATCCGGCATTATCCATAGGCCAACAGATGGCAAACCATCAGGATGCGTGAATATCTCGCCAAATTTATGTCTTGGCATGCCTGAAATGATATAACCAAACGTGGTTAATTTATCCGCAACAAGTTGGAATTTTTTGTCAAACCCGCCATTGTTGTTTGGTGGGTAATCCGCATCTAGAATAATTCCAAGCCTATCGACATCACCAGCTTTTATCTGGCTTAACAAGATTGGTAGGTTCTTAACCAGATTTGGCCATCCGTCACCAGTAGAAGCATCTAAAGTTTTTGGGGGGATAACCTCTACATTTGCTATACCAATCAACTCGCAATACGCCTTGAAAAAATCTTGATCATCATTTCCTTCTACGAGCAGCGAGTACTGTCCCATTAGCGTACCTCAAGATCGGAAGCTGTGACTGTTTTCAGGGCTTCTTCATCGTAAACGGTAGCGATAATCTTTCCGTTGTCGCTAGTTAGCTTGCTTCTGGACATTTTGAACAACACGCCATCATCTGGGCTATCTAAAGCCACTTTTGTAAAGCTCTGAATACAATCCAAGCTATGGGTAGTTGCAAAAACCTGTATATCAAGCTCCTTTGCCAGATGAAAAATCAGCTTCCAGACTTCTTCTTGAACACTGTAGTGTAGGCCATTCTCAAATTCATCAATCAGCAGCAAGCCTCCCCGAGCAGGGAATACCGCCAAAATCAGCTGCAAAATTCGTAGCATCCCATCACCCATACTATTAAGCGGGATGGGTGATGGTTCTGATGCTAGTTTGACGATAGCAACGCGGGCATCTCTGGTGCGTGGAGCGCGAGAAATTGCATCGGTGTCTTTTACAAACACCAAGCCTTCCACACCTGAGTCAATAATTCCTAATGCCTCAATTACCCGATTCGCACTGGGCAATAAAGCAATAGCATCCCACTGCTCTGCAAGTACCTCAGGCGCAACAAATTGTGTCGGGATAAAACTGCAGCGTATAGATGACAACTCATCAGAATTACGCCAAGTCCTATATGACCGTGTAGGGAAACGACGGGGGGAATCTTCATCCAAATCCAACCAATCTGGCCTCGAAGAAGCTGCACCGAAACTTGCGCGGATTGTAGAACGTAATGGTTGATCTAAATTCAGCGATGAATCCCCTTTCTTTAAGAGCACACGAGTACGCCGTACTGACACTTCATCGTTTGCACCTTTCTCTTCCTCTGATTTAATGTAATAGAAGAGATGATCCAGCTTCAGCAAATTTTGATTGTTGGATTCAATCACGATGGGTTTGTCGTCTTCTTTCGGAAACTCACGATGTGGAAAAAGACACTTGATGGCCAACCAACTTGATTCGTCGTCCTCTATTCCGTCAATTTGCCCAACCCTGAGAAACTCATCATGTTCCAGCAAAATAGCTTGTAGCAAACTTGGGTGCGCTCGTCCCGCATACACTCGAAGAGCTTCTAATACCGTGCTTTTACCGCAATTATTCTTTCCCACGATGAGATTGACACGCCCCAGCTTGGGGACTTCAAAATCCTCAAGCATGCGAAAATTCTTAATGCGTAAGTTAGATAACATTACCCCTCCGAAGGCTTTTAATGCCTGAAATGACGGAAGCCAGTGAACACCATCGCCAACCCATGCTCGTCGGCAGCGGCAATCACTTCCTCGTCGCGCATCGAGCCACCGGGTTGAATTACCGCTTTTGCGCCGGCATCAGCCAGCACATCCAGGCCGTCGCGGAACGGGAAGAAGGCGTCCGATGCCACCACTGACCCCAACAGGCTCAAACCAGCGTTCTTCGCCTTGATTGCGGCGATGCGCGTGCTGTCCACGCGGCTCATCTGTCCCGCGCCCACGCCCAGCGTCTGTCCGTTCTTGCAGAACACGATGGCGTTCGACTTCACGTATTTTGCCACGCGCCAGGCGAACAGCAAGTCTTGCAGTTGCTCCTTGGTCGGTTGCACCTTGGTCACCACCGTGAGTTGCGAGGCTTGCACGTTGAGTGCATCCGGGGTCTGCACCAGCAGGCCGCCGCTGACGCGCTTTACGTCATATTGGTTGTGTGCGTTGGATAGCGGCACAGTGAGTACGCGCACGTTCTGTTTCGCCGCTGTAATTTTAAGCGCCGCCTCAGAGGCTGAAGGCGCGATGATGAGTTCTACGAACTGGTTGGTGGTGATCTGTGCCGCGCTCTCGGCATCCAGTTCGCGGTTGAAGGCGATGATGCCGCCGAACGCGGAGGTGGTGTCGGTCGCGTAAGCCAGCTTGTAGGCGTTATGCGCACTGTCGGCGATCGCCACGCCGCAAGGGTTTGCGTGTTTCACGATGACGCATGCGGGTTGATCGAAGGTCTTGACTAATTCCCATGCTGCATCGGCATCACCGATGTTGTTGTAACTCAACTCCTTGCCCTGCAACTGGTTATAGTCGGCGATACCACCCGCTACCGGATTGAAGTCCCGGTAGAAAGCGGCGCTTTGATGTGGGTTCTCGCCGTAACGCATTTCCTGCACTTTGGCGAAATTGAAATTGATCTGCGCCGGGAATGCACTCTTTGTGCCATCGCTATTTATCGCGGTGAGGTAGTTGCTGATCGCGCTATCGTAGGCAGCGGTGTGTGAAAAGGCTTTTTTTGCCAGATCAAAGCGTGTCGCATCGCTTACCGCCCCAGCGTTGGTTTGCATTTCTGCCAACACGTCGGGGTAATCTGCCGGGTCGGTGACGATGGCGACATGGCCGTGGTTCTTGGCCGCCGCGCGCACCATGGTCGGCCCACCGATGTCAATGTTCTCGATAGCGTCTTCCAGCGTACAGCCCGGCTTAGCGACAGTTGCCGCGAACGGATAAAGATTTACCACTACCAGGTCGATGGTCGGAATGTCGTGCTTCTTCAAGGTGGCTACATGTTCCGGCAGATCGCGCCGTGCCAGGATGCCCGCATGGACTTTTGGTTGCAGCGTTTTTACGCGCCCGTCCAACATTTCCGGAAAGCCGGTGTAATCTGCCACTTCTGTGACCGTAATGCCGTTTTCGGCAAGTGTCTTGGCGGTGCCGCCGGTGGAGAGAATTTTTACGCCGAGCTGCTGCAAACCTTTGGCGAATTCGAGTACGCCAGCTTTGTCCGATACACTGATGAGTGCCTGTTTAATGGCTGCCATGTGAGGTTCCGTTTTGGTAAGTTAGTTCTTGATGCCGTGCGCCTGGATTTTCTTGCGCAGGGTGTTGCGGTTCAGCCCGAGCAGTTCCGCCGCCCGTGTCTGGTTGCCTCCTGCGTGGGATAGCACGGTTTCGATCAGCGGTTTCTCGATGCAATTGATCACCATGTCATACACTGCACAGGACGGATCTTCTCCATCGAGATCCTTGAAATAGTCATCCATTGCCTTGCGCACATAACGCGCAACTTCATTTTCATTTAACATGCTTTCCCCCGGTTGTTCATGCAGCCAACTCTTCGGCATAATGCAAGCGCTCCCCGCGCTGCAAATGCCCGTCAAAGAAATCTTTCACCGCCATTAATTGTTCCTCACTGCTTTCCAGTTGATTCATGTAGTGGCGGAACTGCGCCGAACCGGCCAGCCCCTTGGTGTACCAGGAAATGTGCTTGCGTGCCACGCGCAAGCCGGTATGTTCGCCGTAAAAATCGTACAGGTCGTATACATGCTGGATTAGAACGCGCTGGATTTCCCCCACCTGCGGTGCGGGCAGGTGCGCGCCAGTATGGAGGAAATGCGCGATCTCGCGGAACAGCCACGGGCGGCCCTGCGCCGCGCGGCCTATCATCACCGCATCCGCTCCGGTGTGTTGCAATACATATCGGGCTTTTTCCGGGGTGGTGATGTCGCCGTTGGCGATGATGGGAATGTTTACGCTGGCCTTCACCGCCTTGATGGTGTCATACTCCGCCTCGCCGGTATAAGCACAGGCGCGCGTGCGGCCATGAATGGCAAGCGCCTGGATGCCGCTTGCTTCAGCGATCTGCGCGATGCGTATCGCATTGCGGTTTTGCTTATCCCATCCGGTGCGAATTTTCAAAGTAACCGGCACGCCCACCGCAGCCACCACTGCTTCAAGTATCCGCGCCACCAGCGCCTCATTCTGCAATAGCGCGGAACCGGCCATCACGTTGCAGATTTTCTTTGCCGGGCAGCCCATGTTGATGTCAATAATTTGTGCGCCCGCGTCCACATTGTAACGTGCGGCTTGCGCCAGCATTTTTGGGTCGGCGCCGACAATCTGCACCGAGATTGGATCGGTTTCGCCCTCGTGATTGGCGCGTCGCCTGGTTTTCTCCGAGCCATACAGCAGCGAATTGGAGGCCACCATCTCGCTGACCGCCATGCCGGCGCCCATGCTTTTGCACAACATGCGGAAAGGCCGATCCGTCACGCCAGCCATAGGGGCGACGAGCAGGTTGTTTTTGAGCAAGAGGGAGCCGATGCGCATGAATCATTATTCCGTGAGGGGGGTGGATTATAAAGCAATGGGCATGGCAGGGAAACAGTGCTTGTATGCTATGATTCAGGTCATCGATAAAACCCCCGCAGGATTCCATCATGTTCAAGTTGTTTCTGTTGATGCTCGCCGCATTTTCCTCCGTTTGTGTACATGCAAGTGAAGCCAGTATCAAGGACACGCTACAAAAAAATTACCCGCAAATCGGCAAGATCGAAAAAGTCAACAAGGCCAACCTGCTCGGCCTGTACGAAGTAGTGACGCGAGATAAGTTGTTCTATACCGACGAGAAAGCACAATACCTCATCATCGGCAGCATTTTGGACCTGAAAGCCAATCGCAACATCACCGAAGAACGCTCGCGCCAACTTTTTGCCATCAACTTCAACAGCCTGCCCTTCGAGCTCGCCATAAAAAAAGTTAAGGGCAACGGCCAGCGCAAGATGGCTTATTTCACCGACCCGAATTGTGGCTACTGCAAGAAACTGGAGGGTGAACTGAAAAATATGGACAATGTCACGCTTTACGTGTTCTTGTATCCCATATTCCAGGGCTCGGACGAAAAAGTAAAAGCGGTTTGGTGCAGCAAGGATCAGGTCAAGGCATGGGACGATTTGATGCTGAGCAACGTCCAACCATCCGCCGGGTCATGCGACACGCCTACAGCCAAGATACTCGAATTAGGCAATAAACTAAATCTGAGCGGCACACCTGCCCTGATCTTTGCTGACGGTGTGCTGGTTCCCGGATATATGCCAGTAGCTGAATTGGAGCAGGCGCTTAATGGTGCAGCGGCTCACTGATTGCTTTCCCGGTATCCCTTGCAACTTATTGTCCGTGCTGTGGGTGGTGAACTCATGCTGATGATCTAGAGCATAACCATATTTTTCTGCTGCGCAAACATGAAAAACGCTCCGACACCCGCCGAGCTGCATGGCCTCTTCGCCAACACCAACCCGGATGAGGTTTGGGCCAAAGC
>FZPX01000402.1_pt1 | contig 26836 bp, 36 predicted proteins | sample 1534791 | NCBI WGS metagenome assembly FZPX01 (sample SAMEA104161951, study PRJEB21768) | metagenome | biome: subterrestrial habitat; feature: phreatic zone; material: underground water | place: France | collected 2016-06-01 | depth 60 m | reverse complement strand
TTTTTTTTTAATGATACGGCGACCACCGAGATCTACACTCTTTCCCTACACGACGCTCTTCCGATCTTCCACGGCCCCCTGTTCGGATCGAACATGTTGCGCCCCAAAATCCACGCACCGATATCGCGGAATCCGCGTGCAGCGAAGTCTTCATCAATGCCGGTTGTACCGGAACCATTACCGTGCATTTGCTGAAAAGTCCGGGTTGGAAAGAACCATTCGTGCAGCTGCATACCGCCTTCGCCGATTGGATTTTCCAAGCTCTGATTCGGCCCCGCACCGAATCCGTCAATGGAAATCGAGAAACACGCTACACGTAGTTTGCTCATATTCATTTCTCCTTTGAAATCTCACCGATAAATCTCAGCGCATAACGTGTCACAAGGGGGGGCCGCTTCTGGCCTGGTTCGTTTGAGCGCAGGTTATGCCTCACGCTGATAGCACCCACGGAACCTGCGTACTGCGGGTTGTTCGTCGTCAATATAATCCTCGGAATACCTCTCAACAAAGCCTTGCGATTTAAGTGTGTCGATTTCTCGTTGCGCAAGCGGCCAAGGCATCGAGCCTATCGCTTCTGATTCTCCTCTAAATCGGGTGATGAGCATAAGATAGCCACCGGGCGAGACAAATTCAGAGATTTGCTTTAGCGCTTTAGCGCGCAACTCCGGTGGGAGCACCTGAAGTGTGTACGATTCAAGTACCAAGTCGAAAGCGCCCGACCAGTTATCAGGAGCTTGAAACAGATCGAGATCGCGTGTCATGTACATAACTTTGGAATTTGGAAATCGGTTTCCACATTCGGAAATAGCGGTAGGCGAAATGTCGAAAGCCGTAACATCGAAACCGATACCGGAAAGCCATTCAGCATCATCACCCAAGCCACATCCAACCTTCAAAGCTCTTTTTCCAAAGGAGAGACGGCCATCTATCTTTTGAAAAAGCTCAATCATGTTCGGATTGGGCGTATGGTCGGCCCAAGGAACAGAAATCCCCTCCGAGCGAGCTTGGGCATACAACTGCTCAAACCATTCGAGAGGGTGCCCGGCGGCGATTGCTGCTTGGGCTAACTGCCTTGCTGTAGCGCGATGATTGTCCATGAGCGTACTTTCCTATGAGGCCGACTCGTTTTTATGGATGATTTGTGCTGTTCAAACTTTTGCCAAGAATTCTGCCAGACGCGCCAATGTCTGCTTGCCGCCCTCGTATGCACCGTACTCGCGGATGACCAGCTCGCGTTCTTCTGGCGTGTCGAACAGCGCGTGCATGGTTACGCGCGTTTGATTGCCCAACGCCTCGAACGTCCACGTCGCCATGAAATGTGCGCCGGGCATGTCCTTGCTTCCGCCGCCGTGTGAGAACACGATGCGTTCCGGTTCGACGATCTCGCGGAATATGCTGCTGTTCGGGTAATCCCTGCCGTCTGGGCCGTGCATCACGAGTTTCCATACGCCGCCCACGCGGAAATCCATTTTCTTGATGGTGGTGCTAAAACCGTCCGGCCCCCACCACTGTGCGACATGCTCGGGATTGGTCCACGCCTCCCATACCAGTTCGCGCGGGGCATCGAAGACGCGCGAGATCGTCATCTCGCGCTCGGCTCTTTCTGTTGCCGGATCATTTTTTCTTGCGTCCATTTTTCTTCTCCTGTGCTTGCAGTTGTTGCAGGTAGCTGTCGAGGCGGTCAAAGCTCTGCTCCCAGAACTGGCGGTACTGCTCGATGAAACCAGCGACTTCCTGCAGCGGTGCCGCCTCCAGATGGCAGGGGCGCCATTGCGCCTGACGGCTGCGCGAGATCAGTCCGGCATTCTCCAGCACCTTGAGATGCTTGGTCACCGCAGGCGCGCTGATCTTGAACGGTGCGGCCAGTTCTGTGACCGATATTTCCCCCAGTGAGAGCCGCGCGAGAATGGCGCGGCGCGTCGGGTCGGCAAGCGCGGCGAAAGTGAGACTGAGAGAATCGGAAGCCATGCTGACTGCACCTTTATTTAACCACCCGGTTAAATATAAAATAATTCATCGAAGGCTGTCAAGCGGATCGCCGAAAACTTCTCGGTGATTCGGCGAAACGGTTTAACACAACGGCTGCCTGATGATGGTCTTCCATTTTTTCGGAGCGGCCTTGCGGATGTCGCTCAGGTAGATTTCGTGGTGCTTGCCGCATAGTTTGCCGCCGCTGGTTTCGATGAACTGATGCAGTTTCGCGATGGTCGGTCCCTCAGCGGAGAACGGGCCGATGTGCAGTATCTGCGCGCATTTTCCTTCGGTGAACGTCTCGAAGCGCAACCGGAAAAGTGCTGCCGGGTTCTTCTTCTTTTTCACTTCGGCGAGCGCGACATCCACCATTGTTTGAGTAATGAATGGCGGTTGCGCAATCATCACCGTCCACTTCCAGTTGGATTTGTCTTCGATGCTGAACTTCGACATATCGTCCGCCCACCATAGCCCTTCCAGCGGCATCACGCCGTAATCTGTCGCCAGCGCACCTTTCTTGACCATGAACTTCAGAGTGTAGGAAACCGTAAACAGCGCCTCAACCGCTTCCGCAAAAGCCGACACGGTATTAGGGTCGCCCTCGCCGTCCACCATCAGGTAATTCATGGTCGGCACCTCCACCTCAACGACCTCTTTGGCGGAAGTCTGATACAGGTGTTTCAGTTCTTTCTTCAGGTCGAGCTTTTTCATTTGAGCGCCCATTGTCGAATTGCCTAGCCATAAATATACACTCACCTACTGACAGCGTAGTGTCAGTAGAACTCACTTAAACCGTGCCGGATCAATAGGCTTGTTGCAACTCACTCCACGATTCAGTCGTTTCGTCGCATTCCTCTAGATTCACTCGTCTGGCATTCCTATAGTGATGCTGCAACGTAAGCGCGTGTGTCAACTTGACGGAGAGAACCAAAATGAAACGAGTCTTGCTGGCTATGCTGATAGTGGCGACATTCAATGTTAAAGCCGGTGATTTAAAACTGAGCATGCATGGTTCTGGAATAAACGGGAAGAATCTCTACGTGGCCGTGCATTCCTCGGCGCAAGACTTTCCCGCGAAGGATGATAAGGCGATCAAATCGGTAGTCGTGGCGCAAAAAGATTCGACCGAACTCATCATCACCAATATCCCCGCTGGCGAATATGCCATTGCAGTGTTTGCCGATATGAATGGCAACGGCGTACTTGATAGCAATTTCGTCGGTATCCCCAGGGAGCCGGTGGGTATATCGCGCGACGCGGAGGGGAAATTCGGTTCGCCGAAGTTTGCCGATGCGGCATTCAAAATTGGCGATGGTGTGACTGCCCTGAGTATCGAACTGAAATAGGAGACGTGATGACAATGCAAACCAATCCACAACTCTTGCTGAGATTGCGTGAGATACGCCGCCGCTTCATGCTGGGCGAGACAACTATCGAGGCCTTGAACAGCGTGTCCTTGGATATTCACAGCGGCGAATTCCTTGCCGTGTGGGGGCCTTCCGGCAGCGGCAAATCGACCATGATGAACATCATCGGCCTGATAGATGCGCCCACCAGCGGTGAGGTGTGGTTCGATGGGCAAGACACGCGCAATTTAAAGGACGATGAACTGACCGACTTTCGCGGCCACAAGATCGGTTTCGTTTTTCAGGGCTTCAATCTGGTTCCCGTGCTTACCGCATTGGAGAATGTGATGTTGCCTTTGCAGATACAGGGCGTACCGGAACACAAAGCGCGCGAGCGTGCCACGACGGCGTTGATTGATGTTGGGTTGGAAAGATTCAGGGTTTCGCGCCCCGACAAGTTGTCCGGCGGGCAGCGTCAGCGCGTGGCTATCGCGCGTGCCTTGGCGGTGGAGCCGAAGCTGGTGATCGCCGACGAACCGACCGCGAATCTGGATTCGGAAAACAGCCGCATGGTGGTCGATCTGATGCGCGATATGAACCGTGCGCGCGGCGTGACTTTTGTGTTCACCACGCACGACCCGCGATTGCTGGAGCATGTGGATAGAAAAATTCTGCTGCGTGATGGCAGCATTGAAAGCGACGAGGTGGCGCAATGAATATATTCAAACTAGCGGTGCGCGGACTCATGCGTAACCGTCGCCGCAGCATGATGACTCTGCTTGCCATCGCGCTCGGTTTTGCGGCGATCTCCCTGTTTGCCGGATACACCCATAATGTTTATGACGGGCTTGAGCGGCAATCTATCCACGGTGAATTGCTGGGGCATCTGACATTGAGCAAGCGCGGAATGAGCAAAGAAGGCAAGCTCAATCCGGAGCGTTACATGCTGAATGCTGATGAGGTTGCGCGCATCACAGGGTTGTTGCAGAGCGAAGCGCACGTTAAATTAGTCGCGCCGCGTTTGAGCTTGAGCGGTCTCATCAGCAATGGTCGCGCCAGCACTATCTTCATCGCCGAGGGTATCTCGCCGGAAGCCATGCAGGGCTTGCAGGCAGGCGTGCTGACCGAAGAAGAGGAGCGCACCGGCATGTATGCCGACATCATCAAGAAACTCGATCCACTACATTCTGAGAATGCACTGCTCAGCTTCGGTCTGGCAGATATGCTGCACTTGAAGAAGGGTGGACAGGCCTCGCTGTTGAGCAACACGCTTACCGGTCAGGCGAACGCATTGGACATCACGGTGGAAGGCACATTCGATACCGGCAATGCGGGCAGCAACGACAAATTTTTTTTCATGTCGTTGAGTCTGGCGCAAACGCTGTATGACACCAACGGCGCGGCAGATCGTTTGACCGTGTTGCTGGATGATGTGGATCAGACCGGGATCATGCGCGAGCGTTTACAGCAAAAATTACGCGGCGCGGGTTTCGACATGGAGATTAAAACATGGCAGGAGCTGTCCGATTTTTATAATCAGGTACACAACATGTTCGACATGATTTTCGGCTTCATCTTCAGCATCGTGTTGACCGTGGTGGTGATGAGCGTGGCAAACTCGATGGGTATGACCGTGGTCGAGCGCACCCGCGAGATCGGCACACTGCGCGCTATCGGTTTGAAGCGCAGCGGTGTGGTGAAACTCTTCACGGCGGAATCGCTGATGTTGACGCTGTTGGGGTGCCTCACCGGATTGTTGCTGACTTTCGGCGTGCGTTACGGCATCAATGTCGCGCACATCTCCTACACGCCGCCGAACGGTGCCAGTGCTATACCGTTGCTGGTGGATATGGATTTTTGGCGCACGATGTTCACTTTGGTTTTGATGGTGGTAGTGGGTACATTGGCGGCCTATTTGCCTGCCCGCCGTGCTGCGAAACAGGCGATCATTGATGCGCTGGGACATGTGTAATGAGTAGGACGGGCACGTTTTGTGCCCACGCGGTCAAGGAAATGGTACACGTGGGCACAAAGCGTGCCCACCCTACCAACTGGAGAAATCGAATGAATAAAGTATTGAAATTTGTCTTGTTATGCGCACTGCTCGTTAATGTCTCAATGGTAGAAGCCGCACCCGATCCACAGGCCTTGCTCAGGCATGCGGATCAGGCGCGCGGCGGCGCGCTTCCGGGAATCGTGTGGGATATACGCTTGAAGTCACGCGACGGCGAAAAGATCGCCGAAGAGCAAAGTCTAAAAGTGAGTGCCAATGACGATGCGAGTGTAGCCGAGGTGATTGAGCCGGTGCGCTCCAAGGGAACGAAGCTGTTGCAAATCGGGCGCAGTATGTGGTTGACAAAACCTGGCTTGTCCAAGCCGTTGCCGATCTCGCCGCGCCAGCGTATGAGTGGTCAGGCATCCAATGGCGACATCGCCGCAACCAACTATGCGGGCGATTACGAAGCTCAGGTGAACGGCAAGGAAACAGTGGAGGACGAGGCCTGTTATGTGCTCGATCTGAAGGCGAAGCACAATCGCACCACCTATGACCGCATTCGTTACTGGATAGCCGTGAATCGCGGAGTGGGCGTCAGGGCGGAGTTTTATTCGGTGAGCGGAAAACTGATTAAAACGGCGACCTTTGAATACAATAATACGATCGAGTATGAAGGTAAGCGCACTCTGTTTGTGAGCAAGATGACGATACGCGATGCATTTATCGATGCGGAGACAACGATGGAATTCGGTGCGGCAAAGGTAAAGAAGATCGCGGCATCGGAGTTCGATCTGGGACAGATACAGTAACGTTGACAGGAGAATCATGAGTGCCATCACTATTCGTCAAGCGGTACTATCTGACATCGACGCGCTTGCCTTTTTGTTCGACAACTATCGGCAGTTCTACGGCCGTTCCAGTGATGTTGGTGCAGCACGCGAGTTTTTGACGGCTCGATTCAATCATGGGGAGTCTGTTGTTTTCATTGCCCATGAAGACAACACCCCGGTAGGTTTTGTGCAGCTCTATCCAAGTTTCTCTTCCGTTTCGCTGGCAAGAACATTTGTACTCAATGATCTATTTGTACGTGAGCCGTGGCGCAGAAGCGGAATCGCTTCGCAACTCATGGCTGCCGCAGTCGAATTCGCAAAATCATCGGATGCCGTGCGCCTTTCGCTGTCAACTGCAATAACCAACGAAACAGCGCAGGCTGTCTATAAATCCTCAGGTTGGAAGCGAGATGAGCAGTTTTACGTTTATCACTTTGCCTTGTAAAAATAATGGGGATGTTTTTGTGGAATATCGCTTAAGAAATATCCTGCTGTGCATGTCGTTGGTAACGCTTGCCATACCGGCAACCGCTGAAGAAGCTGCTTGGCGCACCTCGTGGAACGGTACGCTCTACGGCTACGCAAACAATACGGCGCTACGTTCGGACAGTGTGCTAAATCCCGGAAATCTCATCGCACATCTGCCTGAGCGTAGTGCCGTGGCGGAGGCACGCTTTAACTTCAAGGCTGAGAACGAGCGGGTTCGTTTGACGATGCGTCCTATTTTGTTGGCACAAGAAGATCGCAATGTATTCGGCAGCCAGCAAAAAAATGAAGCCTATCTAAGCCAGTGGCAGGCGCGCGTGAATGTGGCCGAGTCATGGAACGTCGCGGGTGGGCGCGACGTGTTGAACTGGGGCGCAGCGCAATTCCGTTCGCCTTCCAACCCGTTCTATTTCAACAATGGCCGCAGCAATCCCATGAGCGAGCTTTCAGGCTCGGATGTGGCGCGGCTGACGTGGTCTCCCGATGTGCGGCATTCGTTGTATGTGGCCAGATTGTTCGGTTCCGGGCACGGGCATTCCGATCCAGACCCTTGGCGTGACTCATGGTTGGTCAAGGCAGATATACGCGGTGACGGACGGACGGGAGGTGTCGCGTTGGCAAAACAACCGGGGCAGGCATTCTTTATCGGGGCTCACGGGCAGCAAGCAGTAGGTGATGAATGGTTGCTGTATGGCGAAATGGGTTCATCTACTCATGTAAATGCGCTGCGATCACCGTCAGATGCGATGCAACCCTTTGCCGTAGTGAGCGAGTCGTCGCGACGCACTAATGGGTTGGTGGGTGCCACCTATACGGCGGATAACGGGCAGAGTCTTACGATGGAATATCTGCATTACGATTTCGGCTACGACGCCAATGAAAGCGCGGCTTATTTTTCTCGTGCGGCCAATGCGGCGACAACCTTTCCTTCCGCTGTATCGCAGCAGATGTTGGGATTGGCACTGGGCGCCGCGCCGCAATTGCTGGGGCGCGATTATGTGCATCTAGTTTGGCAAAGCAACATCATGGAAAGCAACGGCTATTGGCGCTTGATGGCGACGCACAATATCACCGATGGCAGCAACGAGCTCTCCGGATACGGGGAATACACGCTTGATCCGCGTGTCACTGCATTTGTGCTGGCACAAGCAACGACGGGCGGGGCACAACGGGAGTTTTCCAGCCTGACTACCAGGCTTTTTACGCTGGGCGTGAAGCTCGTGCTGCCTTGATGGGATAATCTGCCCTATGCAAAAAAATCTCTTCATCTCGACGCTGTCCTCTATCCTGTTCAACACGGCGATTGCCGGGTTGCTCACGGTGATCGGTTTTGGGGAGAATTTCTGGATCAACTTCATTTTCTCGCAGTGCATTGGCTTCTCCATCTATGCCATCAATGCCACGGTAATCTGTCACATCGGCGATAAACGCCGGCGGCTGTGGGTACTCGGACTCACCTTTCCCGGCAGCATCATGCTGGGCGTTACACTGGGGGCATGGATCACAGGCTCGGGAGATTGGAGCGATCCGCGTGCTTGGGTCGCCGTGGTGATCGGGCTGTTCTTCGGCGGTATCGGGGGTATTACTTATTTTCTCAGTATGCGTATCGAGAAGCTGGATGCCGAAGTCAAGCAGCGGCGCATGAACGAAGTAGAGAGCGAGAAACGTCAACTTGAAGCGCATCTGAAATTGCTGCAAGCGCAGATTGAGCCGCATTTCCTGTTTAATACCCTCGCCAACGTAAGCAGTCTGATCGAGTTCGATCCCGTATCGGCACGCCGTTTATTGGAACGCCTCATCGACTGGTTGCGCATCGCTCTGGCACGCGCGCGCAGTGACAACACGACATTGGGCGACGAGTTGGATATGTTGGAAAACTATTTGCAGATTCTGAAGATACGCTTCGGTAATCGCTTGAACTGGAAAATAGATGTCGGTGATGAGGCGCGTCACGCATCATTCCCTCCGATGTTGTTTCAGCCTCTGGTGGAAAACGCGATACGGCATGGCATCGAGCCCAAGCTGGGCGGCGGACGGCTATATATCAGCGCGGAGAATGACGAAAATAAATTAACGGTGCGCGTGTATGACGACGGTGTCGGTTTTAATGCCGGGGGCAAGCCGGGTACGGGATTGGAGAATGTGCGGGCGCGCTTGAGTGCACTGTATGGAGAAACGGGCAAGTTGATGCTGGAAAGCAATGCCGATGGCGGACTGACCGTCACGCTGGAGATACCGCGATGCGCGCCCTGATCGCAGACGACGAAAAGAATCTCGCCGCCGATTTGCAACGCCGCTTGGCGCGGCTATGGCCGGAGCTGGAGATCGTCGCTGTAGTGCATGATGGCTTGGCCGCGCAGCAGGCGCTGAGGTCACTCACGCCCGATGTAGCTTTTTTGGATATTCGTATGCCCGGAATAACGGGCTTGGATGCAGCGAATGCAGCCCCGAAAAACTGTCGCGTGGTATTCGTTACCGCATTCGATGACCATGCCGTGCAAGCCTTCGAGCAGGCAGCAGTGGACTATCTGCTCAAGCCCGTGAGTGATAAGCGGCTGGCGCGTTGTGTGGAGCGATTGAAGCAACACAGTGCAGTCGCGCCGGATGCGTTGTTGACGCGCTTGCAGCAACTGCTGGCGACACCCACCAAACCGGAGCCGCTGCGCTGGCTGCGCGCGCAAGTTGGACAAGCGGTTCGCATGGTCGCGGTGGACGAGGTGTGCTACTTCCAGTCGGCTGATAAATACACGGCGGTTTACACACGCGATGCTGAGTTGTTGTTACGTACTCCCATCAAAGAATTGACCGAGCAGCTTGACCCAGAACACTTTTGGCAAGTGCATCGCGGCATTGTTGTAAATGCGCGGCAGATCGTCTCCGCGCATCACGACCTGCTCGGCAAAGTGTCGCTCACTTTGCGTGATAGAGCAGAGAAAATCGCAGTGAGCAGAAGTCATGCGCATCTATTTAGGCAGATGTAACTCTTTTTGATTATGAGAAGCGACAACCATGAATTCCATCTCTAATTTGTTTCAATGAATAAACCGCATCTAGCATTGGAAGAGGCTTTGAAAATTGACCGCACCCACCCGCCCCTGTATATTTCGTTCCCATGAACACCCAATCATCCATTGCTTACACAACAACCTCCACCAAGCGACTGTGGCTAGGGACACTATCCCATTGCCGCAGCTCGTTCCTGTTTTAACTTAATCGTTTTACTTAACCGGGCAACTGCGGGTCTGACCGCATTGCCTCATATTTGCCGAAGACCTGCACCAGCCACTATATGGGTCTTGAATCATGGCAAACAGTTCACGGAATATTCTGGTCAATCGCGATGTGCTTCCCGGCGTAATCTTTGCGCTGCTCGCGGCGCTCGGCTTTTCGGCCAAGGCCATTCTGGTCAAGCTGGCTTATCTCGATAACGTGGATGCGGTGACGCTGCTGGCGTTGCGCATGGCGTTCTCGCTGCCATTCTTTATCGGTGTCGCGGTCTGGGTCAAGCGCCAGCATGCCGAACCTCTCAGTACGCATGACAGGATGCTCGTGCTGGTATTGGGCCTGATCGGCTATTACCTTTCCAGCTTTCTGGATTTTCTCGGGCTGCAATACATCTCCGCCGGGCTGGAGCGCTTGATCCTGTTCCTCTATCCGACAATGACGGTGCTTCTCTCGGCGCTGGTGTATAAGCGCGCCATCGGCAGGAAGATTATTGCAGCGATGGCGTTGTGCTATGCCGGAATCGTGCTGGTTTTTTTGCATGATCTGAAGCTGCACGATGCGTGGATGAAGCAGGGTGTCATCTTGCTGGGAGCGTCATTGGTGTTCGCCAGCACCTTGTCCTACTCAGTCTATCTGGTGGGAGCGGGACATGCCATCGCGCGCATCGGTGCGGCGCGCTTCACCGCCTATGCGATGGTGGTAGCGAGCGTTGCCAGCCTGTTGCAGTTTGGCGCGATGCGCCCGATGAGCGCGCTCGACTTGCCCTTGCGCGTGTATGAACTCTCCATTGCCATGGCGATATTTTCCACGGTGTTGCCGGCGTTCCTGCTGTCCCACGCCATCCGCCGCATCGGCTCCGGGAGTACCTCGCTGATCGGCACTATCGGGCCAGTCAGCACAATCTACATGGCGCATGTTTTCCTGAACGAGAGCATATCGCCACTGCAAATCGCCGGAGCGTCGCTGGTGTTGGTCGGCGTACTCTTCATCAGCATGAACAGCAAGCGTGAGGGAAAATAATGGGATGACTGCGGCAGGTTACGAATCAATTCCGTGAATAGAAGATTAGCGAATGGAAAAGTATTGTGATGCTGCCCCGTTTTATTCCTGCATCGTCCCGGCTTCCGTGCTGCAAACTGCCAGCCTAGTGTAGTGTTGCATTCTGTTTGGAACTTAAGCGGCTGTTGGCGCGGATGACTTTTTGCAGTATATCGCGAGCACTTTTCGTCCAGATAAAAGGTTTTGGATTGATGTTGTGATGAGCGATGTACGCATCAATGGCACCTATCAATTCCGGCACACTGGTGAACACCCCGCGACGCAGGCGCTCGGTTGTGATGTCGCGAAAGAACCGCTCGACCATATTGAGCCATGACGCCGAGGTCGGGGTGAAGTGCATATTGAAGCGCGGATGTTTGGCGAGCCACTCCTGCACGGCGGGATGCTTGTGCGTGGCGTAGTTGTCCGCGATCAGATGCAGCGTCTTGCCCTTGGGTGTCTCGCGGTCAATCTTCTTCAGAAACTTCAACCACTCGGCGTGGGTGTGGCGCGGCTGGCACTGGCCGATGACCTGGCCGTCCAGCACGTTGAGCGCGGCGAACAAGGTGGTCGTGCCGTTGCGCTTGTAGTCGTGGGTCATGGTCGCCGCGCGCCCTTTCTTCAGAGGCAATCCTGGCTGGGTGCGATCCAGCGCCTGCACCTGGCTCTTCTCGTCGCAGCACAACACCAGCGCGTGTTCGGGTGGCGACATGTATAAGCCGACAATATCTTCGAGCTTCTCGACGAATCGCGGGTCGCGCGAGACCTTGAAGCCCCGCACGAGGTGCGGCTTGAGCCCATTCGCGCGCCAATGCCGCGAAACGCTTGCCGCGCTGACGCCAATCTTGGCGGCCATTTTGCGCGTGCTCCAGTGGGTGGCCGCATCCGGCTTGCCCTGCGTGGTCAGTTCCACCAGCCGCGCCACATCCACTTTCACGTTGGGTGCGCCACGCGGCAAATCGCGCTCGATACCGGCGAGCCCCGACTCGGCATAACGGTCCCGCCAGCGCGAAACTTGCACCCGTCCGACACCCAACTCGTCGGCAATATCCTTGTTCCGCCAGCCATCCGCCGCCAGCAGCACGATGCGGGCGCGCTGTGCCAACCTCACGCTGGTGAGCTTGGATCCCACCAACTTCGTCAAATCTTTCCGCTGCTCTTTCGTCAGCACAATTTCGACAGCTGCTCGCATTTACTCTCTCCAGTCCGATTCAACACGAACCATTGGAGATGCGTGATAAATATAAGTTCCATCAAGAGTGCAACACTACACTAGTATATAAACCCATAAATTATGAAACATAATGCCGAGCCATTTTTGTGTCTGCATCCTGGCGGGTGAACGACCACTCGATGCCACGTTGCTCCGAGTTCCGGCGCAACTGCCAGGCATTCACTTCTGCGATGATCGTGGCCTGATCCGGCAGACGCCGATCAAGGCACTGGCGGTCAAGAATGCCGATTTCGATTTCAGCCATGTTGAGCCAGCTGGCGTGTTTCGGCGTGTAGTGGAAGACGACTCGTCGCAGCAGCGCCGTTGCTTTCTTGACACCGAGCACTTCCTCGAAGCACTTTCGGAAATGGGTGTTGAGATTGTCCATCACCAGATGGATGCGTCGCGCCGTGGCGTAAACCCGCTTGAGCAGATGCTGCACGAAAGCCACGAAGTCGGTTTTCGCACGATGGTCGGTGACCATGACTGTCCGCCGCCCTCCCTTGGGTTCGACCGCCACGAACAGGTTGCAAGTGCCGGCGCGGCCGTACTCGTAATCCTGCTTCGCGGGCGATCCGGGCCGGATCGGCAAAGGCGGGCGAGAATCCTTGAGCAACTGCTTGCTCTTTTCGTCCAGGCAGATGACGGGTTCCTTCGGATGGAACGGGCGGGCATAGAGATCGAGCAAGTCGTACATCCTCTGCCGGTATTCTTCGGTCAGGGCGCCGATGCACCACATCACCTTGCACCATGGCTTGAGGCAGTTTTTTTTAGCAGGCGGCGGATCGTCTCGCGGCTGATCGACCCGATACCCTCTTGCTTTTGTGCCGCCCGTTCCAGCAATTCCAGTGTCCAGCGCCTGGCGCCTTCCGGCGGATCCGAGCAGGCCAAGGCGGTAATCTGCGCCTCAACGTCGGTATCGTACTCTCGCGGTTTTCCTGAACGTGCGACATCGCACAGCGCATATTCGACACCACCGTCCAGATACGCGCTTCGTGTCCGCCAGATAGCGGTTCGTCCGACGCCGAGAACTTCCATGATCCGTGCTTCGGGTATCCCGCGATCAAGGGCGGACAAGATATGCGCCCGGTTGACTTCTCGGGCATGGCGCAAACCCCTCGAACGATATGATTCGATCAACTCGCGGTCCTTGTCAGTAAGATGCAGTTCGGTCTGTCGCATGGCTGGCTCCTCGTCATGGGGTGGGCATACGACAGCATGATACATGTTTCGATATTTATGTGTTACTATACTAGCCGCACTGGCTGACCGGGTTGCAGTGATGGTTGCTATGGCAGGTGAGATTCCAGATTGAAGGAAATGCTGAATAAGTTCGTTCGCCGCATAGGGCATTTTGAAGCTGCCAATCAAGCGCAGTCTATTCAGAGTTGCTGAACCGTAACCAATCTCAAGCAAAAGATGAATACGTATTGACACTCTGTTTTGCAGAGTTATATACTCTGCAAAACAGAGTTAAATTTTCATGGGATTCGTCATGTCACAACTCGCCACACAACAACTCGACTCCATTCATTCGATGTTATCCGCCGGACACCGCAACCTGCGCGTAGAGCGGCACAGCCTGGTGCTTTGGGGCGCCATCTGCGGCGGACTGATCCTGGCAAGCAACCACATCCTCACCGCCGAACAGTTTCCAGCCCTGGAGCGGCGTGCGATAGCCTGGCTGATCCTGCTTGCGCTCACCGTCTCCGGCGTCAGCCTGCTCGACTGGTACCTTACACGCCGTGCCAAGCAGGCACGTGACGAAGCCTGGTCATTCATCCACCAGCAAGTGATCAAGGTGTGGTGGCTGCTGATGTCGGTCGGTGTGCTGCTGACTTTCGCCACCTTTTTCTACGGTGGCGGTTACATGATTTTTGCGGCATGGGTAGTGTTGACTGGACTCGGTTTATACGTGCATGGCTTGTTTTCCGAAGAATTGCTGGAATGGGCGGGCGCACTCATCATCGCCATCGGCATCGGGATGCTGGCATTCCGCCTGAACTACACCGCCTCGCAGTGGGTCGCTGCCTCCACCCTGGGACTGGGCCTGCCACTGCTGGCCGCCATGCTGGATCAAGGACGGCAACGCGCAGCATGGGTGCGACTGGTGCAATCCGTAGGCTGGATTCTGTGCGTGCTGATCCCGCCGCTGTTGGCGCAGCAGCTGGCCAACGCCAGCGTCCCACCTGATGCGCCAGTAGTGTCGCTGGATGAATTCCGCAAACAACCCGCTACTCAACAGATAGTCGTCCTGCCCGCAGGCAGCACTATTCCGGTCAAGATCGAAGTTTCTGGCGACGTGTTTCGCGCCAGCAATACATCTGTATTACCGCTGGTGCTGAATGGGCCGATTGAGATCGTGATGAATAACGGTCTGCCCACCGGAAAATGGCGCTTTCCCGGCGAAAGCTGGGAAATGGCACGCGAAACGCACTGGATCAGCATTCCATGGATCAAGGCGGAATTAGCTCCGCAATCCGGGCCGGAGATACGCACCAGCCTAGTCGTCGAAGTCCGGCATCAACCCACTCGTTAACCCACCAAGGAGAAATACATGAAACTCGCCCGAATTTTGATCGCCGCCACCACTTGCGCTGTTCTGGCAGCCTGCGCCGGACTGCCACCCAGCGCCGCTGAAATCGCCAAAACACCGCAAATCCGCTTCGGTCAGCCGCTTCCAGAAGGCGACAACTACGTGCTGCTCTTCCCCGCGGGCACGCCGCTACCGGTATCCACCGTGGTGGATGGCAACTTGTTCGAGCACGACGGCCAGGCTACGCTGCAAGTTACCCTCAAGCGCGATGTGTATGTGTTCCGCCAGTTCGCCAGCTTCGACGGGCAGAACTGGCAGCCCGTGCGTAAGATGATAGAAACCAATTTGGAACTCCAGATTCCGCAGAAGGATGGCAGCAATGCCGGAATGCTGCATGTGAAGATGGATCAGAAATAGGCGCGCAACCATGGAGATGCTCGATCCCCTGTTGCACCAGCCCCTGCGCACCCAGCTCGCCGCCTTTCTGGCGGGCGCGGGTGAAGCTACCTTCACGGAACTCAAGCGACAACTGGATGTTTCCGACGGCAACCTGGATTCTCACCTGAAAAAACTGATTGCCGCCGATTACGTGAATGCTCGCAAGGATGACAGCACTGGCCGCACCCAGACCTGTTACGCCTTGACAAAAATCGGGCGCACTGCATTGCAAAGCTACATCCTGGCATTGCAAGAAATGCTGCCGCTGGACGGCCCAGCGCCGTCTGTTTCACCCAAACGAAGCGGGGCAAAATTGCAATCAGCATAAATGCAAACCGCATTACCGCATCCCAACAGACAGGTACTTCAACTCGCGCCTTTCGTTTTGTTGTCGCTATTGCTGCACGTTGTGCTTTTATTTGTCATTCGCCCGCCGATAAAAAATTTCTCCACCACCCAATCACATCCGATGGAGGTCTATTTCTCCGCTCCTGCTGTTTTTGAGCAAGCCCGCATTCTGGATAAATCTCCCACCGAAAAACATGGCAACCCAGCCAGGTTAACAGTTTCCCCCAAGACACAAGCAGCCCCGCTTGCCGCACAGTCAGATGCAATCTCCCACACCGCGACCCCTCTAGATTTCAATCCGCAACAATTGATGGAATCAGCTAAAAGCATAGCTCGGGACGAAGCCAGAAAAACCGAGCGGCACTTTGCTGAGGAGGAAAAGAAAAAACTCAACACTCCCGCCGGTGCGCTGGCGCAATATCTGCGGCAACCTCACAAGGAAATACGCCTCGCCAACGGGATGCTGAAAATCATTACCGATGCAGGCGCGGTTTGTTTCCATCCCGTGCCGTATTTCGCGCGCGATGCCGCAGGTCTGTTCGGCATCCCCTCCACCTGTCCTTAGCGACTTTTCAGCAGGCAGCCCTTAATGCCATGTTGATTCGGCGTTACTTTATGCCTCATGGTCATCTTTTTCATTTGCGCTGTTGATTTCAACTCGGTCGCTCGGGCTGCACCTTGTACGCGCTGTGTTAATCGCCAGCCTCGCCTGCGGGCTCGGATGCCTCAGCGGAGAGCTCAGGGTCTTAGCTTCGCATTTCTTTTGGCAGCCATACCTGACACCGCCTACGAATAAATCTCGTATATTTTTTAAAGAGCGTGAGCCAAATTTGCAACCATCCGCTTTCAGGCAAGCTAAAAAACTACCGGAACACAAAACCCCAGTACCGACTTTCGGGCAACCAGAACACAATTCACCCAGCCCTCCCCATAGCCTTCTCCAGCACCTCAAATATCCTCGGCGATTGGCATTGCGCTACATTGAAGCGCATAAACGGTGCAGCCGTCTGGCTCAGGCTGAACACGTTTCCGGGGGCGAGTACGACGCCTTCGTGCAATGCTTCTCGTGACACCCTGGCGGAGTCCAGCCCGTGCGGCAGGCGCATCCAGAGGAGCATGCCGCCCTGCGGTTTCATCCAGGGGGTGATGCCGAGTTTATCCAGCCGGTGCAGCGTGCGCCCCATGGCGTCGGCCAACCGGTTGCGCAGCGCCTCGACGTGGTGGCGATAGGCACCCTGACGCAGCAGGGAGTAAACCAGTTCCGAGCCAAGACCGCTGCTGCTGAGCGTGGTGGCCAGTTTCAGGTCGACGATTTGTTCCGCCCAGTCTTGCCGCACCGCGATGTAGCCGCAGCGCACCGATGCCGTTAGCACTTTCGAAAAACTGCCGACGTGGATGACCCGGTTCAGGCCGTCGAATGACGCCAGCAGCGGCGAGGTGTTGTGGGCGAATTCGGCATAGATGTCGTCCTCGACGATCAGCAGATTGTGATCCTCGGCCAGTTTGAGCACGCGGTGCGCGACGATGGGCGACAGTACTGCGCCGGTCGGGTTGTGAAAAACGGTGTTGGTGAGGTACAGGCGCGGCTTGTGACGCGCCAGCAGTTCGGCCATCGCCTGCACATCCGGCCCCTGCTCGGTATAAGGGACGGCGATCAGTTGCACGCGATGTGCGCGCAGCAGTGCTTGGAAGTTGAAGTATCCCGGATCGTCAACCAGCACCGTGTCGCCTGGCTCGACGAGGTAGCGGCAAATCAGGTCGATAGCCTGAGTGCCGGAGTCGGTCAGTATGATCTGGCGTGCAGTCGCCGTGACGCCGCGTTCACCGAGACGGCGGCTGAGTTGTTCGCGCAAGGCAAAGTGCCCATACGGATGCCCATATTCCAGCAGCCCGGTTTGCGGGTCTCTGGCCAATCGGCGCAAGGCGCGGCGTATTTCTTCATCCGGCAACCAGGAGGGAGGAAGCCAGCCGCAGCCGGGCTTGAGCATGTCGCCTTCGGCTTCGAGTGACTGGCGGATTATCCAGAGCGGATCAATGCTGCGATCCCGCGTCGCGCCCACATCGGCCAGCGATAAAGGGGGCAGGTGCCCGCACACATAAAAACCCGAACCGCGTTTCGCGGCTATCACGCCGTCGGCAGCCAGACGGTCATAGGCTTCGACGATGGTGTTTTTCGCGACGTTCAGACGCCCGGCCATCTGCCTGATCGAGGGCAACCGCTCGCCCGGCACCAGCACGCGGGAGGCCAGTTGCTCGCGTATCGCCTGCATCACCGCGTTTACGCGGGTGCCGTCTTTTTGGTCGAGGTTGGTTATCATTATCCTAAGCCGGACAAGCCGGAAATGTAGGTCAGGCTCCGCCCGACCTCTTCGACAAGCTCAGGGCAGGCATGGTGGGCGGAGCCCACCCTACGGTTTAATGTCCATCATTAACTACGCTTTTCAGGATCATTTGTACCCATAAGTTTCGCGGACAGTATCTTCGAATTGTACCCGTCTGTCTCTGTTGATTCCAGTGCTTACAAGGGAAGATGCTGGTTCTCCTTGCAGGAAACGGCGGGTATGAATATGAACAAGGGATTCAAGGGATGGAGCAGCGGGCTGATGGGCGTGCTGATTTTTAGCGGCTCGCTTCCCGCGACACGGGTGGCTGTCGCCACCTTCGATCCGGTGTTTTTTACCCTGGCGCGAGCGGCGATTGCCGGTGTGCTCGCCGCATTGATCTTGCTGGTTCTGCGCCAGCCACGGCCTGAACGTCGCGACAAGCGCGCTTTACTGGTGGTGGCGCTCGGCGTGGTGGTGGGCTTTCCGCTGCTGACGGCTCTGGCGCTACGGCACGTCAGTTCGGCGCATGCCACCGTGTTTGTCGGATTATTACCGATGGTAACGGTGATATTTGGCGTGCTGCGCGGTGACAAAAATCCGCGCTGGCTGTTCTGGTTATTCTCGTTGTCGGGGAGTCTCGTCGTGGCAGGCTTTGCGATGGGGCAAGGCATCAATGTTTCGGTATTGGATGATCTGCTGATGTTGGCTGCGATTATTGTGTGCGGCTTAGGTTATGCCGAGGGCGCACGCCTGGCACGCAGCATGGGTGGATGGCAGGTCATCTGCTGGGCGCTGGTGCTGTCGCTGCCATTGATGTTGCCGCTGTGTCTGTGGACACTGCCCGGAAATTTTCAACAAGCCGCCTGGCCCGCATTGCTGAGCTTAGGATACGTCTCACTGTTCAGCATGCTGCTCGGATTTTTCTTCTGGTATCGCGGGCTGGCGCTCGGCGGTATCGCGTCGATCAGCCAGTTGCAATTGCTGCAACCGTTCTTCGGGCTGGGGTTGGCAGCGGTGCTACTGGGTGAACACGTCAGCACGATGATGGTCGCCGCAGCGCTGGCGGTCGCACTGTGCGTGGTCGGTACAAGGCGGTTTGCCACATAGGCTGTTATTATTAAGCCATCTTGCGATGGCGCATCTGCCAACACTTGGTTCATACAAACAGGAAGCAACATGCATCCCGACAAAAATTCACTCGGTCAACCCATCGGGTTTTTGGTCGCAGACTGGAAGCCCACAGCACGTCCGGCTCACAAGCTGTTGACGGGGCGCTTTTGCAGCCTTGAGCCGCTCAATACCGCGCGACACGCCGCAGACCTGTACGCCGCCAACGCATTGGATGCCGAGGGGCGGAATTGGACGTATCTTCCCTATGGCCCATTTGATTCGCTTTCATCCTATCGCAGTTGGTTGGATCAATTCAGCGCTACATCAGACCCGCTATTCTTTGCCATCGTTAGCCACGCGACCGGCAAAGCGGTGGGGGTTGCCAGCTTTATGCGTATCGATCCAGCGAACGGTTCGATCGAAGTGGGACATCTCAATTTCTCGCCACTGATGCAGCGTACGCCTATTGCTACCGAGGCCATGCACCTTATGATGAAAGAGGCATTTGTTCTCGGTTATCGCCGCTACGAATGGAAATGCAACGCGCTGAATATGCCGTCGCGCTTGGCAGCACAGCGCCTAGGCTTTTCGTTTGAAGGCATCTTCCGTCAGGCTGCGGTCACCAAGGGGCATAACCGTGACACGGCCTGGTATGCCGCCATGGATTTAGAATGGTCGGCACTGAATGAGGCATTTCAGACATGGCTGTCGCCTGAAAACTTCGATGACGCGGGGGAGCAGCGTGTTGCGCTGTCCAAACTTACTGAATCTATACTCGTCAGTCGGGGGTAATGCGAAATGTCCAGCAAGATTGCGCTGAATGATGATCGCACTCGCCGGATCGAGCTGTCAGTTTAAACGAAGACATAGAAGGAGTAAGCAATGGAACCCTGCAAGGTCGTTTTCGATTCGCTGGCGTGGCAGGAGGCCATGCCCGGCGCTCGCTTCAAAGTGTTTGGTGATGGGCGGAAGCAGTTGCGTCTGCTCGAATTTACCGCCGAATTTGTCGAGCCGGACTGGTGCGAAAAAGGGCATATCGGTATTGTCTTGAACGGCGAGCTTGAAATTGACTTCAGGGGTAAAGTGGTTCGCTATCCGGAAGGTTCGGCAATCTTTATCCCTGCCGGAGTTGCGCACGGTCACAAAGGCCGGGCGATTACGCCGACCGTGAGGCTGTTCCTTGTCGAAGAAGCCTGAAGCCGATTTTCTCACCACACACATTCGGATATGAAAATAAAACAATACCAAATAGACGCCTTTGCAACCCGCGCATTCGAAGGGAACCCGGCTGCCGTGTGCCCGCTGGAAAGCTGGCTGGACGATGGCATTCTTCAAGCCATCGCCGAGGAAAATAATTTGTCCGAGACCGCATTTTTTGTGCCCTCGGAAAAGGGATTCGAATTGCGCTGGTTTACTCCGGTCAAGGAAGTTGATCTATGCGGCCACGCAACCCTGGCATCGGCTCATGTCATTTTTGAAATTCTGGGTTACACAAAGCTGACCATCACCTTTGAAACTCGCAGCGGCGATCTGTTCGTGGAAAGACACGGGAAGTTGTTGAAAATGGATTTTCCGGCCCGCCCGCCCGCACCCTGCATGCTTTCCGAAATCTTGCTTAAAGGGCTTGGACAGCGCCCTGTAGAGGTATTGGCCGCAAACGATTACATGGCCGTCTTCGACAGTGAAGCAACCGTTCGCGCCATCACGCCCGACCAGAGCCTGCTGAGCCAGCTTGATTTGCGCGGCGTCATAGCCACAGCGCGCGGAACGGATGTCGATTTTGTCAGCCGCTTCTTTGCCCCCAAGTCCGGCATCCCGGAAGACCCCGTAACAGGCTCCGCACACTGCACGCTTGCGCCATACTGGGCCAACAAGCTCGGCAAAAATATCCTGAGCGCCCGGCAGGTTTCCAAACGTGGTGGCAACATCGCTTGCGAAGTAAATTCTGGCCGCGTGTTTCTCTCAGGGTATGCGGTCACGTTTATGGAAGCAGAAATTGCTTTCTGAAAAACCCGGCATTGCGGCCAGCGGGACGCGCCAACCCGTGCTTACTGGATTTCAATCAGCGTTTCATCCGGCGCCACGCTGTCACCCTTTTTGACATGGACGCTGATCACGACGCCGCTTATCGGCGCCTGGATTTCGTTTTCCATCTTCATGGCTTCGATCACCAGTACGCCATCTCCTGCTTCGACCTTGTCTCCGACCTTGACCTTGACATCAACAATGGTACCGGGCATGGCAGTTGCAATGCACCCCTGATGGGACGGGCGCGGGCGGTCAGAGTCTGATGCTGATGTGGAGGATTTTTTCTTGCCGTTGCTTGTTCCGCCGGAAACCTCGATTTCGTTCAGGGTTTCAACCATGACTTCTTCTGAAATGCCATCGACGGATACGTAGAACGGGCGTTGGGCTTCCCCGCGGTGCCCGCTGCCGGTGAGTTTGATAAGGAAGGTTTCGCCATGCAGCGTCACCTTGAATTCGTTGGGCGCGTAGCGTTCGGAAGAAGTGGTAGCGGCATCTTTGTGCAGCAACGGCTCAGGCTTGAGCGTGTTGGCATTGCGCTCCTGCAGGAAAGTTTTTGCCAGTTCCGGAAACATCGCGTAGGTGAGGACATCTTCCTCGCTCTTGGCCAGGTTTTCGCACTCGATCTTGAGCTTGCTCATCTCGTCTTCCAGCAGATCCGCCGGGCGGCAGGTTACGACTTCCGCATCGCCGACCGCAAGTTTTTTTACTTGCTCGTTGACCTTGCCCGGCGCTTTGCCGTAGTGGCCGAGCAGGTAGTTCTTGACCTCATTGGTGACCGACTTGTAGCGCGCTCCGGTCAGCACGTTCAGGACCGCCTGCGTGCCGACGATTTGCGAGGTGGGCGTGACCAGCGAGGGCGTGTGGAGCCAGGCTCTCGTTTTGCGTAACGAGAAAAGTTGATTTGAAAGGAGCGTACATGAGCCAAAAACAAAATCCGCTATCCACCATCGCCCCTTGGGATCTGGTTGCCTGCGGTTATGCCGAAACTACCATGCACATATTGGCGCATTACGCCGAAGAGGCGATAGCCGCCTGCAAGCTCAAACGGGGTGCGTCGATACTGGATGTCGCCTGCGGCCCCCGGCACGCTTGCGCTCATGGTTGCACGAGAGGCTGGCACCGTGCACGGCATCGATTTCTCCGAAGCCATGCTCGATATCTTTCGGCAACACGTTGAGTGCGCAGGTCGCCAGAACATTGCTATCCGGCACGGCGATGCGCAAGCGCTCCCTTATGCAGGTGAGATGTTTGACGCAGCGTTCTCGATGTTCGGGCTGATGTTCTTTCCAGACCGGAACAAAGGCTTTGCGGAAATCTATCGCACGCTAAAGCCGGGCGGCTCCATTGCGGTAAGCAGTTGGGCACCACTGGATCAATCGCCCGCCATGCAGATGATGTTTGGCGCTTTGAAAGCCATCAAACCCGACCTGCCGGAACCGCAACGGGCAGTAACCACTTTGGAAAACCCCGATGTCTTCAAACAGGAATTGCTGAATGCCGGATTCCGGGATGTGAAAATTCAATGCATCACCAAGGCGGCATTTCCGGTCGAGTCCATTGCTGTGTTTTGGGGTGATATGGTGAAGGGCAGCGCCCCGATCCAGATGCTGAAAAAAGCATGGGTGAAACTGCATGGCTAGAGCAGGAAATCCTGGCGATTAAATATCTCGAAGAGAATCTGCCATCCGTGCCCACTACGCTTTCGTCCGATGCAATGCACCACGCTTATGCTTGAAGTAAAATCCCGCCAGCTTTATTCATACTATAGCCCTTGCAAATGACCCGCTCAGAACTTATTGAACGCATTGCCGACCTGCACCCACAACTGCAATTGAAAGATGCCGAGCTTGCCGTTAAGGTGATTCTGGATGCATTTTCCGATGCGCTGTCTAAGGGTGTGCGTGCCGAGATTCGCGGCTTCGGCAGCTTTGGATTGAATTACCGGCCACCGCGGCAAGGGCGGAATCCCAAGACCGGCGCGAAGGTGAAAGTGCCTGCCAAGTATGTACCGCATTTCAAGCCGGGAAAGGAACTGAAAGAACGGGTGGACCGCGAATGACAATCGAATCCCTTCCTGAATTCACCGCCCCGGCAGCCAGGCTATGGGCAGCCATTCCAGTCGATGCCAGAAAGCGACTGCTCGCGAATGTCTGGTGCGGGAAATGTCGTCATGCGGTCACCATCACCAATTTTACCGGAGCCGTCAAGGCGGGCGACTTGTTGCTTGTCGGCAAATGTTCGGAGTGTCATGGTGATGTGGCGAGACTGATCGAGACGAGTGAGATTGCGGTTAAATGAAAAAGCACGCACCAGAATCGGATAAATCCGGCGGCTGTTAATTCGGGATTTCTCAGATGATGGATATGACAAGTGCGCTATTCCTGCTGTTGCTGGCCGCGCTGGGGTGGTTCTGGTTCAACAGCCTGCGCGCCCTTGAGATCGCCAGAAACGCGGGGAAACATGTTTGCAGCGATGCGAATGTGCAATTTCTCGACGACACGGTCGCCAGCATCTCGCTGGCGCTGGCGCGGGACAAGTCTGGCCGCCGGGTGTTGCGCCGCACCTACCGTTTCGAATTCAGCGAGACCGGCAACACCCGGCTCGAAGGCCGGCTGATCCTGCTTGGCGACAAGATCGAGTCGGTAACCATGGAACCCTACCAAATATTGCCCTGAACGGATAATGATCTTGACAGTGGAACGCTCGTTCCATTATCGTTATCCCCATGGAAAACATCGACCCAACCTATCTGGCCAGGCTCCAGGACTATTACGCCGAAAACGGCGTGCTGCCGCCGTATTCCACCATCATGGGTATCGTCGGCATGAAGTCCAAATCGCCGGTGGCGGCGCTGGTGGCCAGGCTCAAGCTGCAAGGCTACCTGGAATCCACCCCGGAAAAGCGCCTCAAGCCGGGCAGACGTTTCTTTGAACGCCCCATTTTTGATAGCGTGCGCGCCGGTTTTCCCAGCCCGGCCGGGGATGCGAATCATGACAAGCTAACCATCGACGAATATCTGGTCTCGCACCCCTCCAGCACCGTGCTGGTCAACGTCAAAGGCGATTCCATGATCGATGCCGGCATCCTGCCGGGCGATACCGTCATAGTCGAAAAGCGCGCCGTGGCGAATGTTGGGGATATGGTCATCGCCATCATCGACAACGAATTCACCCTGAAAACCCTCGGCAAAGAGAAAAGCGAATATGTGCTGATCCCCGCCAATCCGGCCTATCCTGTCATCCATCCCAAGGGCGACATGGAAATCTTCGGTGTCGTCGTCGGCCAGTTCCGCAAGTACAAATAAGCCGGCGCATCCATCATGCTTATCAGCAACTGGCCCAATGCCATCGCGCATGTGGATGCCGACTGTTTCTACGCCTCCTGCGAACAGTTGCGCCGCCCCGACCTGAAAGGCCAGCCCATCTGCGTGCTGTCCAGCCAGGATGCCTGCGTGGTCGCCAAGACCTATGATGCCAAAGCCGCCGGTATCACCACCGGCATGCCGGTCTGGGAAGCCAGGAAACTGCTGCCGCAGGCGAACTACCTTTCCGCCGACTTCCGCTATTACGGCCTGATCTCCGACAAGTTGTTTGCCATTCTCAGGCGCTACAGCCCGGCAATCGAGGAATACTCCATCGATGAGGGGTTCATGGATCTGAACGGGCTGCGCAGCCTGTACCGCAAACCGTATCAGGCCATTGCCGATGAAATCCGCACCACCGTCCGGCATGAGGTCGGCATCACCGTCTCGATCGGCATCTCCGTCACCCGCACCCTGGCCAAGATGGCTTCCGAATACCGCAAGCCGAATGGCACCACCATCGTGGCGGGCAGATGCATTCATGATTTCCTGGAACATGTCAGCGTGCGCGACATCCCCGGTATCGGCGGCAACCGCCAGGCACTGCTCAACAAGTTCGATATCCGCACCGCAGCCGATTTCGTGGATGCGCCGGAGCGAGAAATAAAACGGCTGTTGGGCAAAGCCGGTACCGACCTGTGGCACGAGCTCAACGGCACGCCTGTCTACAAGGTCGAGACCGAAGCCAGGCTGCCCAAGAGCGTGGCCAGAACCGCTTCGATGGGCGAGATCACACAGGACAAGCAGACCATCCGCTCGCATCTGCTCAACCACGCCATGCGCCTGTCGAAAGAACTCATCACCAAACGGCTGACCGCCGGGCAACTGACGGTATTCCTGACCCTGAAGTCATTCGACAAGCAGGCCAGCACATCCGAACTGCCTTACCCAAGCGCTGATTACTTTCTGTTGGCGAGCGAAGCGGGCAGGGCGCTGGATACGCTTTACGACCCAGACCAGTTCTATCGTGCCTGTGGATTGATCGCCGGCGATATTGCAGTCCGTCAATCAGGCAGCTTCGATCTGTTCCAGATGGCCGATCAACAGCGGGAAGAAAAACACCTCAAGTTGCTGGAGACAATGCACACCATCAATCACAAGCATGGTGACAACGTAATCGCCATCTGTGGTGCAATGCAAAAGCGCAAGGCAGAAGGGGTGATGGGGCGGTTCGCGTATCCGGTGCTGGAGTGTAGCTAGGCGATTTGTGCTGGTGCGTCATCCGCCTGAGCTCGGTGACGAGGCTCGCTTTGCCGTTGATATCGAGCTTGGTGTATCCGTTCAAGCCTTGATCGCATGATTGAGCGGAGATTTACGGCAGAGCCGGCTGTGCCTTTGGTTTTCTGCCAGGTGCTGCTGGAGGGGTGTATCCAGCTACCCGGTAAATTGTCCCTTCGACTTTCTTGCCCTTGTTAAACCTGATTGAATGGCACGCCACAACCTCACATTTGGCAGCAAGTTCTGCTAACTGCAAACGCACGGTAGCAAGTGAGATGCCTGTAGCTTCGGCGATGTCTGTGTCCAGCCGCTCACCATGCTTTTTCAGGTATTGAAAGATTTCATTCATCAGGTCATAAAGACCGGTTTTTATCACCGGTCTTTATTGCCATCATTACTTTTTGCCGCCGTTGACCGCAGTCTTCAGCGTAGCACCAGCCTTGAATGCCGGAGCCTTGGATGCCTTGATCTTCAGTTCTGCACCAGTAGCCGGGTTGCGGCCAATGCGTGCAGCGCGCTTGCGCACTTCGAACGTGCCGAAGCCAACCAATGCCACGTTGTCGCCTTTTTTCAGGGTGGCGGTGATGATTTCAATCAGTGCTGCGATATTGCGATCCGCATCCGCTTTGGTACTGCCGGTCTTGCCTGCCAGTGCACCGATCAGTTCTTTACGGTTCATGCTATTACTCCCTTTTATGGTGGTGGTTAAAAATCCACTGCGGATTGTTGTGGATATTGGGCTGCGTGGCAAGTGAAACCTGTTTGAAAGGGTTGCTGAACTGTTATGAAAAAAATGCTGATGCCTCGATTAACGATGATTAAGGAAGATAATGCTGTCACTTTTCGGCATTAAGGCGCCACCGATTTCCGCCGTAATGGCGCCACTTTGAACAGTCATTTCAGGGACTCAAACTGGTGGTCAAGAATGCGTGATTTTTGCTGTTTTTGCAATCGCATTTTTCACCTCGCCGTGCTGCTGTTGTACCTATCTCAAGCCTGAGTAGGTTTGCCTCCCTTTCTCGCTGGCGGTTTTGACCTTTCCGGCAAGGGCTTCGGGTCGCGGTAACTCGGTCCATCCAAAACCACGCGATAAGCGCCGTGGCGCAATCTGTCCAACGTGGCCGCACCGATCATCTTGTTTGAGGCGAATGCTTCACCCCATTCGTCAAAGTCGAGATTGCTGGTCAGAATGGTTGCGGCACGCTCATAGCGTTCGGCGATCAAGTCATGGAAGTCTTCATCTTCAGGCGAGCGCAAGGGTTTGAGCCCGAAATCGTCAATGATCAGCAGTGGCACTTTGACCAGATCGGAAGAGCGTCGTGTAGGGAAAGAGTGTAGATCTCGGTGGTCGCCGTATCATTAAAAAAA
>FZPX01000374.1_pt1 | contig 27763 bp, 21 predicted proteins | sample 1534791 | NCBI WGS metagenome assembly FZPX01 (sample SAMEA104161951, study PRJEB21768) | metagenome | biome: subterrestrial habitat; feature: phreatic zone; material: underground water | place: France | collected 2016-06-01 | depth 60 m | reverse complement strand
TTCGCCAGTGGGACAAGCCCCCTGTCTCACCTCGTATAGCGAAAGATGATTCACCTTGTTCAAATCGGGACATTACACTGGAGCTTGGCGACGTGAGTTGTGGCCTGGTAACTATTACCAGCCTTAATATGCTATCCCCTTAATGAAAAAAGCCCAGTGGTTACCCGGGCTTTCGTACGCAATATAACGCAACAGATTAGGCTGCAACAGTCTTGTTGGACCCTTCCGGTGCAGGCGCAATCGGGGCAGGTTGCTTTATAACTTTGGTTTTCGTGGCCGTGACCGGAGCCTTCGCCCGCTTGATTGCAGTTTTCTTCGGTGCCGATGCCTTCTTACCGGTCGGAGCTATTTTGGCCGCCGACTTCACCGCAGCGGGTTTTGCAGCAGTTGGCTTGGCCACTTTTTTTGCGGCTGCCAGTTTAGCGGCAACAGGTTTCGCCCTGCCTGCCTTCACCGCCTTCGTCGGCGCCACCGATTTTGCTGCCACCTTGGCAGCCTGCAATCCTTTAACCTTGCTGATCAGAAAATCGTCCTTCCTGTTTCTCTGGATCGCCGCCACGATCCAACCTGGCGCCTGGCCGTTACCCGTCCACGTCTTCCCGGTTTTTGGGTCCATGTACTTTGGCGGGTTAGCAGGTTTCTTGGTGGTTTTCCGGCGCTTGGCAACCTTGGTGCCCGCCGACACCTTGGCTTCAACCTGGAGACTCTTGAACAGGTCCTCTGATGTCAGCTCGTATTCAGTGATCTGCTTACGGATTCCAGCAATGACTTTGGCTGCTTCGACTTTTCTGGCTTCAGCAGCCTTTTTTTCGAGTGCAGCGATTTGACGTTTGATTTCTTTGAAGGATGTGGCCATGGGAAGTTTTCCTCGAATAAAAGTAAATTGGATATTATTATTTGATCCGCATGGGAGTCAACCAGCCAGCCAATGAATCCTCTGGTTTTTTCCTGACTTCAGCGAGATGGACTTCAAAGGCCGAACCGTAAACATGATCAAGAATAACGATGAAGTCCTTAATTCATTTCACGACCGACTCTTCTGGCGGGCCATCTTTGACCATTGTACTTTGTCGCAGAAATCACACAGGGTAATTTCCGCACATCGAAATCGCACATTGCCCATAATTCAGTTGCGCCAATCAATGCCAATTCAAAATATGACACCAGTATAATCCGTGGCTTTTTCCGGTACCCATCCATGTGGTTCAAAAACATCTTCATCTATCGCCTGCCCGCCGGTTGCAAAATAACAGCCGCAGCGCTTCAGGAAAAACTGGCGGTCAAACCGTTAATGCCTTGCAGCGGCCTCGACAAGCAAAGCCGGGGCTGGGTTTCATGCCGTGGCGATGGCCGTCTTGTCCATGTCGCCAATAAACACATTCTGTTTGCGCTGGGTGTTGAACAAAAACTACTACCCGCCGCCATCATCAACCGGTTTGCTAAAGAGCGCGCTGCCGACATTGAAGCGCAGCAAGGTTACAAAGTCGGTCGCAAACAATTGAAAGTCATCAAGCAGGCCGTCACGGATGAGCTCATCCCCAGAGCCTTCGCACTTCAGCGCACAACCTACGCATGGCTAGACTTGGTCAATGGGCGTCTGATTATTGAAGCTGCATCTTCAGCCAAGGCAGAAGAGTTTCTGGAATATTTGGGCAAGACTGTAGACAACTTCCCTGTTCAACTGCTGCAAACTGAAGTGTCACCCGTTGCTGCCATGACTGGCTGGTTAGCGGCTGAAAATGCACCGGCGGGTTTTTCGATAGACCGCGAATTGGAATTGCGTTCCAGCGATGAAAGCAAGGCAACCGTTCGTTATGCCAATCATGCTCTTGAGGGGAAAGAAATCCTTGGTCATATTTCTGGAGGTAAACGGGTAGCTCGGCTGGGCATGACCTGGAACGACCGAATATCTTTCGTGCTCAATGAGCACCTGCAAATCAAGCGGATTGATTTCTTGGACATCATCAAAGATGAGTCCTCCAAAGTTGCCGATAACGAAGACGAGCTGTTTGAACTCGACTTCACTTTGATGACCGGCGAATTGGCCAAAATGCTGACGGACCTGACGGAATCCCTCGGTGGCGAAGAGGTAATGAAATAACGTCATAGCGGTCGTGTGCGTCAGGTTTCTTGATTCGTTTGCATGCTACGACTAAAGTCTGTTCGGTCCGCCGCCCCGTGCCTGAGTGATCCATTGGCTGGTGTATATTAGCCCCGTTGGTGAATTTCGAAATATTTAGCACGTACTCGAATGGTCGCCCGGCGGTGTTTTGCGCCGATGTTGTGTAATTTTTGGAGAAATATATTGAGTTCAACGTATGACGAGTCGTCCTTCAAGGTGCTGCGCGGTCTGGAGCCGGTACGCCAGCGTCCCGGGATGTATACGATGCTGGACAACCCGAACCACATCATTATCGAGGTGGTGGATAACGCCTGTGATGAGGCATTGGCCGGATTCTCAAAGAACATCACAGTTACCGCCCATGTGGATGGATCGGTCTCTGTTCAGGATGAAGGCCGTGGCATTCCGGTAGGCGTTCATCCTGATGAGGGCGTCTCTGTCGTCGAAGTCGCCTTTACCGTGCTCCACTCAGGTGGCAAGTTCGACAAGGATTCGGGTGGCGCATACAAGTTCGCGGGTGGCTTGCATGGCGTGGGGGTTGCCGTCACCAATGCGCTCTCAACCGCTGTCGAGGTCACGGTGTTTCGTGATGGTGGCCAACATCACTTGCGTTTCGTGAATGGTGTGGCGATCGGCCCGCTTGCCAAAGTTGGGGATTGCCCGAAGCGCAAGACAGGCACGACAGTGCGTGCATGGCCTGATATTAAGTATTTCGACAGTCCCGGCATCAACTTGGCGCAACTGGAGCGTGCCCTGCGCGCCAAGGCGGTATTGCTGCCCGGCGTAACAGTTACGCTGAACATCGAGCAGACGAAAGAGACCAAGTCATGGTCTTATCCAGACGGTTTGCGCGGTTACCTGGCTGAAGCACTGGCCGAGCAGGAACTGGCTGCCCCGATTTTTACTGGCGAGCGATACATCGCTCGTGGTGGCGATGACAGTTTTGTCGAGGGTGAAGGTGCAGCCTGGGCTTTTGCCTGGGCGGAAGAGGGGACGATCACCCGAGAGTCCTACGTCAATCTGATTCCGACCTGGTCAGGTGGAACGCATGATGCCGGGTTGCGTGATGGCGTATTCAATGCCGTCAAAAGTTTCATCGAACTGCATAGCATGTTGCCGAAAGGAATCAAGCTGACCTCCGACGATGTGTTTTCCCGTGTCAGCTTTGTCCTGTCCGCCAAACTGCTGGATCCCTCATTCCAAGGTCAGACCAAAGAAAGATTGGTGTCACGCAATGCGTTAAAGCTGGTTTCCAGCATGGTCGGCGACCCGCTGCTGCTGTGGCTCAACGAACACAGCGAGTATGGCAAGAGGATTGCCGAGCTATCCATCAAGCAGGCGCAAACCCGGATGCGCTCATCGCAGAAGGTCGAGAAGAAAAAAGGCTCATCGGTTGCCGTTCTCCCCGGAAAACTCACCGACGCGGCGGAATTCAATCCCGCGCGCAACGAATTGTTCCTGGTCGAAGGGGACTCGGCGGGTGGCTCGGCCAAGCAGGGGCGCGATAAAGAGTTTCAGGCCATCCTCCCCCTGCGCGGCAAAGTGCTCAACACTTTCGAGGTTGAGCGCGACAAGCTGTTTTCCAATGCCGAAGTGCATGACATTGCGGTGGCGATCGGCGTAGACCCGCACAGCAGAACGGACAACGCGGATCTGTCCGGCTTGCGCTATCACAGCATCTACATCATGGCGGACGCGGACGTGGATGGTTCGCACATTGCCACGCTGCTGCTGACCTTGTTCTTCCAGCACTTCCCCAAACTGATCGAGGCTGGGCACATCTATCTTGCCCAGCCACCGTTGTTCCGCATCGACGTGCCAGCCCAAGGTAAAAAGCCGTTGCGCAAGCTCTATGCACTGAATGCCGATGAGCTGGCCTCAACCGAAGATCGGATGAGAAAAGACAAAGTACGCGAGGGGTCATGGACCATCTCACGCTTCAAAGGACTGGGCGAGATGAATCCGGTGCAATTATGGGAAACCACCATGTGTCCTGATACACGGCGCGCATTGCGGGTCGAACTGGACACCGCCTCATTTGCTGCCGCCGAACAAACCATGACCATGCTGATGGCAAAGAAGGAATCCGGCTCGAGGCGCGAATGGCTGGAATTCCATGGAAACGAGGTAACCGGCGATGTCTGATCAACAACAAGCATTGTTTGACGCTGACGACGATGAACAGCCGCCGGTCACCTCAAATGTGTTAAGCAAACCGACCCAGGACCAAGCAGTGGCGTCGGGTGGCGGTAACGGTAAAAACGTGCGCCATTTTGCCCCGCTCCCGGATCTGCCTGAAGGCGATTCCGTGCCGCTGGCGCTGTATGCCGAGCGTGCCTATCTGGAATACGCGGTATCGGTGGTGAAGGGCAGGGCACTGCCGGATGTCTGCGATGGTCAAAAGCCTGTTCAGCGTCGCATCCTCTATGCTATGCGAGAAATGGGCTTGGCCCACAACAGTACCTACGTTAAATCGGCGCGTGTGGTGGGCGAAGTGTTGGGCAAGTTCCATCCGCATGGTGATACCTCAGCCTACGATGCGATGGTGCGGCTGGCGCAGAACTTCTCCTTGCGCTACCCACTGGTCGATGGGCAAGGTAACTTTGGTTCTCGTGATGGGGATAACTCCGCAGCGATGCGTTATACGGAAGCGCGGCTGACGCCGATTGCCGCCGTATTGCTGTCTGAACTGGACATGGGCACTGTGGACATGATTCCGAACTACGACGGTCACTTCCAGGAACCTGCCATGCTGCCGGCGCGTCTGCCGATGGTGTTACTCAATGGCGCCTCCGGTATTGCGGTCGGTATGGCTACCGAGATCCCCTCACACAACCTGCGCGAAGTGGGTGTTGCTGCTGCATTGTGTGTCAGGAATGCAGCGTGTTCGGATGATGAGCTATTGGTTTCGATCACAGGTCCGGACTTGCCAAGTGGCGGCCAGATCATTTCCTCACCTCTGGAGATTCGAGAATGTTTTCGAACCGGGCGCGGCTCGTTAAAGATGCGCGCACGCTGGAAGGTCGAGGAGCTGGCGCGCGGGCAATGGCGCGTGGCGGTATATGAACTTCCACATGGCACTTCCTCCAAAAAGATCATGGAGGAAATCGAGGAGCTGACCAATCCAAAGATCAGGGCCAACAAAAAAGCATTGACCCAAGAGCAGGTGCAGAACAAGCAGTTGATTCTCTCCGTGCTGGATAAAGTCGTCGACGAGTCAGACAAAGACCAGGCGGTGCGACTGGTGTTTGAGCCGAAAACGGGCCGCCAGTCAGTTGATGAACTCATGACCATCCTGTTGGCGCACACCAGTTTGGAAAGCTCATTGTCGATCAATATGGTGATGATCGGCATCGATGGCCGACCCAAACAAAAATCCATCTCGGACATCATCCGCGAATGGGCCCAGTTCCGTATCGCCACGGTACGTCGTCGTTGCGAACATCGGCTGGGGCAGATCAATGACCGCATCCATATTCTGCACGGTCGCATGACGGTCTATCTCAATCTGGACGAAGTCATCGCATTGATACGCGAATCTGACGAACCTAAAGCGGCACTGATCACACGGTTTGATCTGTCTGAACGGCAGGCGGAGGATATTCTGGAGATCAGGCTGCGCCAATTAGCCAAGATAGAAGGCATCAAGATCGAACGCGAGCTGAAACAGTTGCAAGACGAAGGTGGCGAGCTGAATAAACTTCTGCGCTCGGATTCAGTCATGCGCCGGCGTGTCGCCAAAGAGATCGAGGACGACATCAAAGCTTTCGGCGATGACCGGCGCACGCTCATTGAGCAAGCCGAGCGCGTCGTGCTCACCACTCAGGTGGTGGATGAACCGGTGACCGTGATCATCTCGAAGAAACATTGGGCTCGAACAAGGCAAGGGCATGGCCTTGATCTAACCAGTGTGGCATTCAAGGACGGCGATGGGGTGCTGGATTCATTCGAGTGCCGCACGACCGACCAGTGCATCGTGATCTGTAGCAACGGTCGGGTTTGCAGTATTCCCGTGCCGCAAATCCCATCAGGGCGAGGCGATGGCGTGCCATTGGCTACTTTGATCGATGTGGCCGCAGGTGCCAAGATCGTTCATGTGTTCTGCGGCGCTATCGAACAGAGCGTTTTGTTGGCGACTTCGGCAAGTTACGGATTTATCTGCACGCTGAGCGATATGGTGGGTCGCAACAAGGCCGGTAAACAATTCATCACGATCGATGGGGATGAACACATCCTGTCACCGGTGATATTTACGCCATCCGAACAATCGTTGGTGGTATCGGCAAGTCGCTCAGGCCGGATGTTGGTGTTTGTGCTGGCAGAGATGAAACGATTGTCTGGCGGCGGTAAAGGTGTGGTGGTGATGGGATTGAACGAGGGCGATGAGCTGGCATCCGTGATCGTGCTCGACAAACCTAAGCTCACTGTCATCACCCAAGGCGGGACAGGGCGCGAGCAAGTGATCAGACTGTCAGAAACAGATTTGCAGGCGAGCTTCAGCAGGCGTGCAAGGATGGGTAAGTCACTGCCCATGAAGCCGAAGTCATTCGTGTCGCGACTGGTGGCTAGTGACTAAACTCTCGCTTGCGCGCCACTGCCAATACAAACTTGGGAGACAATATGAATGAGATTCGTTGCGATGGCTGCGGTGAAGCCACGCTTAACCAAGATGCCGTGAGCTTGCCCCCGGCCTGCCAGGCAAGTATCCGGCTGTTGTTTGAATCGGATCATGGCAATATCTGATAAGGCTCCATCGAGTACGGAGCAAATTTCCCATTGAGCCAATCAAATAGGATAGACGTAATATGGAATCCGTAACTAAAGTGCGTACAAGACCTGATTTTCAAATTGAGCTGGAATTTAGCACTGGAGAAAAGCGTATTTTTGATGTTCGTCCCTATCTTGAAAAGGGCATCTTTAATCAACTTAAAGATATTGCTTTATTTGAGCAAGCTTATATAGCCTTTGATACGGTTTGTTGGCCAGGGAATCTCGATATAGCGCCAGAAACTCTTTACGACAAGTCTTATCCGGCGTAGCGCGCCCACACCGTTGCATCAAACGACTGACTATAGCATTCAATATCCCGTTCATTTTGTTATCCCGGCTTGCTCTCCAGGGTGAATTTGTCCTCCCTATAAATTCCCGGCGGATTAAGCGGTTAGATATTTTTCTGGACATTCACGCCCAGCTTGCGTATAAAGCATGAATGCAAGTGAATCTAAACGCACTGGGCGCCCGTCTCGTGAGCAAGAACGAAGAAGCTCGCTATCGGGAACTGATGCGGCAACACCACTATCTGGGTGATCTGGCCAAGATCGGCCACACGCTCTGGTATGTCGTCACCCATGAAGATGAATGGGCGGCATTGCTGAGCTTCTCCGCCTCGGCCTGGAAGTGCGGTGTCCGTGACCGTTGGATCGGCTGGGATTTCCGTCACCAATTTGATCGCCTGAGTTTAATCGCCAACAACAGCCGTTTTCTGATTCTGCCCGAGTGGCACGTTCCCAACCTGGGCTCCAAAGCGCTGTCGTTGTGCCACCAGCGAATTGCCGGGGACTGGCAAGAACGTTTTGACCAGCCCTTGCTCTTGCTGGAAACATTCGTTGATCCGGCGCGCTTCCACGGCACGGTCTATCGTGCCGCCAACTGGACTTGCCTGGGGCTGACGCGGGGGTTCCGCCGCACCCGCGAGGGCTACAGCGCCGATGCGAAATCGCCCAAGCTGGTTTTTATCCTCCCCGTGCAACGTGGCGCGCAGGCCCAGCTCTCCCGCCCCGTCCTCGACCCTGTTTATCGTACCGGAGCACCCAAGATCATGCTGACTGCCGAACAGATGCGCACGCTGCCCGACTTCTTTGACGGCATCCCCGATCCGCGCCGTGCCGAAGGCAGGCGTCACCGGCTCCGTGTTGTGCTCGGCATCGCTGCGGGCGCAACACTGTGCGGCATGCGCGGCTACAAGGCTATCGCCGCATGGGCGAAAGACCTTAAACCCAAGGCGCGCGAACGCTTTGGCTGCCGCCACATACAGAAACGCTATATCGTTCCCAGCGAGTCCATCTTCCGCGATGTGCTGGTGCGGGTCGATCCGGCCAAACTAGACCTCGCCCTGCAACAGTGGAACGCCTCCTTCGGCGAGGAAGACCAAAGCCTCGCCATCGACGGCAAGACGATGTGCAACGCCATCGACGAGGCGGGGCAGCAAACTCATATCATGAGCGTGGTCGGACATGAAACCGCCTTGTGCGCCACCCAAAAAAAGTCGGCACATTACCCGTAGCGGGCAGCTCAGATTCCAAGCAAACCAATGAAATCGGGATGTTCATTCCGCTGCTGGATGGAATCAACATCCTGGGCAAAGACATCACCGCCGATGCATTGCTGACGCAACGCAAACTGGCCGCGTATCTGGTACAACGCGGGGCGCATTACCACTTCACCGTCAAAGGCAATCAAGCGACGCTCCAGTCCGACATCACGCTGCTGTTCCAGAATCGAAAAGAGCCGGATTTCGTCGAAGTCTCTCCACCCGCGCATGGGCGAATCGAGACCCGGCGCATCTGGTGCAGCGCCGCGCTCAATGCTTACCTGGATTTCCCGCATGTCGGGCAAGTCTTTCTGATCGAGCGGGAGGCCGTGTACAAGAAAAGCGGCAAGGCCACCACAGAAGCTGCTCTGGGGATCACCAGCCGCCCGCCAGAACAAGCCAGCCCGCAACGCATCCTTAAGATCAATCGCGGACACTGGACGATCGAGAATCGCTGTCACTATGTCATCGATTGGAATTTCGATGAAGATCGTTGCCGTATCCGCACAGGCTACGGCCCGGAGAATATCCCCCGGCTACGCCGCTTCGCCGTCGGTGTCATTCAGTTCATCTCCGATGGCAAATCCAGCGTTGCCCAGAAGATGCAACAGTTGAACCGAAATACCCGTTTGGTCTTCGACTATTTACGCATGACAAATAATTCAATTCACCACGGCTTGGCTTGATTTCAGGGGGAGAACAAATTTACCGTGCAAGACTATCTGTCTGACAACAGCGTCCGGAAGTCTACTAGTGATAATCAGTATTATCGTTAGCCAGTTTCAATACTGATTTATCAGTATTGAAACTCACTATGACTTGTATGCGCTTATGTCGTATCCGCTACCGTTTCATCATAGATGACACTCAACGTTTGTTTTGGGAAGTGGAAGCTGCTTTGCGGTCTTCATTTCGATTTTTCTCCGTTGAAATTGAAGTGCGCACAGCTTCGACAAGCGACCTCGTGTAGCACGGTCAAAAACAGGATTGCCGGGAACTGAATTGTGCTATCCTGGATAAAAATTAGGAGCAATGCAATGACTACAACCATCCCAACACTTGATGAATCCGTCGAGCGTATGAAGCAAGAAATTATTGCGGACATTAAAGCCGGACGAGTACCAGCGGATTGCCCTTCATTTTCAGCCCTTCACGATTACGTGGACGCTAATTGCTATGGGGGCTTCTGTGAGGATGATGTGATGCAATTCTTATTGGATCACTTCGGCGGACGTGATGAAAATGAAGGCATGCCGGACGATCTGATGGACTACCTGAATGCCGCTCAAGATGCAATTGACCGCTGGATTAAAGAAGGCGGCGTTCAGAAACCTGCCTAGCCTTCACCAATTTTATGTTCTAAACCCAATGCTGGGGAAATTAATGAAAGATTTTGTGTCGGCATCCTCAATGAGCACTGTTGGTGTTGGCAAAGCATTCAACGCTATCGTCAAAGGGATTGGTCTCAATGACATTGGCGAAATCCTGTTTAATTGGAATGAGTCCCAGCTCAACGAGGATGGCGATAAGATCATTTGCTATCCGGGTAGGGATGGCAGATTCTCACACGGCAAAGAAGGTGGGAAAGTCATAATTAGCAAGCGGGAGTTCTTGGCGTGGTTACTGAGTGATGATCCATTTGATGAAAAGGTATACGGCGTAAATATCAGAAGCAATACCGAATGGACGGCACTGATTAGGCGCGCACGAGATGCGGCATTGGCCGCTCGTTGAAAATAATTTATTTTAAAGTCAGAAAATCAAAACCATGGATGAGGTCAATCCGTGAACCTCTTAATTGGCTTCACATTGCATGCACTCTATTTTGGCCACTCCACATAAAATGAATGATTCGATTTAATATACTCAGGCAACCACTGTAAATTCATGGTGGCCGAATTTAGGCCACACTCCCAAATGACAAGAACCCTCCACCCATTATCGATCAGACATTGAATCTGCCTTTTGTCTCGCACCATATTCTGGTTGAACTTCTGAATCCAGCTATCACGATTCTGCGCTGGCGTGGTCGCGAATCTGCATCCGGGGTGCCTGTGCCAGAAACATCCATGCACAAAAATTGCCAAGTGATATTTGGCCAATACAATATCTGGGCTGCCGGGTAATTTTTTATCATGCAACCGATATCGGAATCCCCGCGAATGCAAAAAGCGTCGCACCAACATTTCTGGCCTGGTATCCTTGCCCTTGATACCAGCCATCATGCGAGAACGTGTTTTTGTGTCGACTATATCTGTCATTCTTGGTAACTTGAGAACAATCCACCAATCAATAATGTAACAGCATGCGCCAGAATAAACCTATTCCTGTAGTCGATCTTTTTGCTGGGCCTGGCGGTCTAGGCGAAGGTTTCTCAACTCTTGGTAATGGCAATACTTTCAAAATTCTGGTTTCAGCCGAGATGGAGTCGTCGGCGCACAGCACCCTCAGATTGAGAGCTCTCTACCGAATTCTTAAAAGCAAAGGGGGCAAATCACTCGATAGCTACTATCGCTTCTGCAATGGAGAATCCGATTTACCTTGGGATGACAATTCCAGGTGGGCATGGGATGAAGCGGTGGAAGAGGCCAGGTGCATCACTCTCGGAACTGACACAGGGAACCAAGAACTGAATTCGATCATAGACAAAGCAGGATTGGGGGGAAACAAACCTTGGGTTCTGATTGGCGGCCCCCCATGCCAAGCATATTCATTGGTTGGACGTGCCAGAAATCGAGGGAAGGTTGATTACAAAGCCGCAGAAGACCCTCGCCATTATCTATACAAGGAATATCTCAGAATAATCGGACGATATCACCCTTCGATCTTTGTAATGGAAAATGTGAAGGGAATTCTTTCCGCAAAAGTTGATGGTAAAAAGATTTTTCACTCAATCCTGCGTGATCTCTCGGATCCACAATTAGCCATCAGGAACGAAACCGGACTTGGGTACAAGCTATATTCGCTTGTCGTGCCAACCCACTTCATGAAAGGCATGAATCCAGAAGAGATCGATGTTCACGACTTTATCATCCGAGCAGAAAGCCTTGGTATTCCACAAGCCAGGCATAGAGTCATTCTTCTGGGCGTCAGGGAAGATATTGATGCCGCTCCATTACTTCTCCACAAGATTAATGAATCCACTGTCGCAGATGCGATAGCTGATCTTCCTCCCTTGCGCAGTCGACTCAGCAAGGAGGCAGACAGCCCCGAGATTTGGTCTGCCAAGGTTGAGCTATTTCGAACGGAGCTTATTAGGGAAGCTTCCAAAGTGCAGGAATTGCATCAATTGGTCAAGATACTCAAAATGTATGAGGGCCACATAAGCTCCGATCTCAACCATGGCTCATTGCGAGTTGACAGATTGCCCTCAAAAATAAATGTGGAATCCCTCTTGGGGCGCTGGTACCAAGACGACAGATTGAAAGTATGGCTGAACCATGAGAGCAGAGGCCACATGGAAAGTGATCTTCGCCGCTATCTTTATGCATCTGCTTTCTCCTTGGCTTACGGGCACTCTCCAAAGGGGCATGATGAATTCAAGCTGGCCGAACTGAGCCCAAACCACAAGAACTGGGAAACAGGTAAATTTGCGGATCGATTCAGAGTGCAGCTGGACAATCGCCCTGCAACGACAGTCACCAGTCATATTTCAAAAGACGGTCATTACTTCATCCATCCTGACCCATCACAGTGCCGGAGCCTGACCGTGCGAGAAGCTGCGAGACTGCAAACATTTCCGGATAACTACTTTTTCCAAGGAAATCGTACCCAGCAATTTCATCAGGTTGGGAATGCGGTGCCGCCGTTACTTGCCTTCCAAATTGCGTCAGCAGTAAAGCAGCTTATTTCATAGAGTACAGCCAGCTTCGATCTCCGACTAGCTTCCGTTTAAACCCCATTAAAGAACCCACTGGATGGACTTTCGATGGTGCCAATTACCACTCCACGATCGAGTAATCGGTTCTGCTCCTCGCATGAGGTTTCCGGCAACAGAGCGCAGGAATGGCATGCTGCCAGATTACAGCTATCTGGCCCTTGCCCCTTGCTTTCAATACAGACTGGGTCGCTGGAACACCAGCGCGCTTTCTCAAGCGCCCTAGCTACAACAGCCTCAAGATAGTCTGGCTGCCCCATTTGAACAAGACCACCCATTGAACCCTCCGAGTCTCCCGCAGCCGTGTAGATCAATACGCCAGACATGGGATTTTCGCCATCAGCAGAATATATCCGTTCTCTAAGAGAAGCTGACCCATAGCCACACTCATATACCAGTTCGTTGATCAGCAGGTGAGCGAATGTGTGGATCAGAACATGTTTCGGCGAAATCAGTTTCGGCTGCTGATGTCTTCGCTCCCGTAACTCGCCCATATGGTGGTTAATCAATGAAAATCGGCCTTCATGAGCTAAACCAAAATTTTCAATCCACGCACGAAGTCGGTCTTCCCTGAACTTCAGGAAGATACCCTCTCCTCTAACAATAACCGCCGGAAGCCATCTCTTCTTTTCTAGTGCCACCAGTTTCCATCGCTCTTCCTGCGTGAGGTCGTCGCCAGGGTAAATTCTGGAAAATCCCACGAATGCCCGCGTCTCTCTCAACTTGTGCAACAAGGATACGCGCTCAAACGAGGATCGGACAAGATCACCATAACTGCCCATCTCGGAGCTTCGTATCAACAGATTGGCCTTTGGGTAACCCTCCTGAACATCACGACAGAAGACTCGGTATTCTTCACTCCTATAGTCAGACTCCGCCAAAGTATCCTGTTGAACTCCCGCCGTTCCTTGATCAGTATCCACACCCTTGCCTTCAAACCAATCAGACAATGGGCCCAACAAAACCGACGGGTCAATTTCCCACTCCGGACAATGGCTTTTTATTGCGGAACTCACCATATCAAGCGTGAGCTGCTTGTTAGTCGAGACCTTTATTTTCTGCGACAAGAATTGTTTCACCTTCCTGTTTTCCAGCAGAATATCCTTCAGAATGTGCCTGTTGGCAGCTTCTGCCAAAACTGCCGCATCCACTGTTGACTCGGGGTAATACTTCTTCAGAGCGTTCCGAGCCGTCTTCGCTGAAACCATGCCATTGTCCGCATCCTGTGCGCTGAGCAACAGGATGGATTTCAGCAAATGGTCATCGAGGATATCCAGTATTTCCTGATCAAGATTCTTGTCATCAATGTTCGGGATATAAATCGAGCTGACGACCTGAGGGAAGTAGAGATTCGACGCACCACGAAGCAGAGGGTATATTTCTTGGCCACAACCTGGCAGCGGATTCGGGCCGTTTTTGCCAATTCCCAATGCAGGGTTATGTCCCTCGCATCTGACCCCAATTTTCCCGAAGGCGGTCTGTGAGTCGCTTAACCCATCACCTTGAAACGCTCCGGCGAGTGTGCGTTTCTCGACAACCTTAATTCCTCCATTCTCCAACCTTTCCTCCGCAGCCACTTCCACGCCAGTAAGCGAAGCACTGCCGGTACTTCTCATGCGTAGCCAGCGCAGGTTGCCCTCCGGCTCCCACAATGGATCCGGTTGTTTGAACAACCACTCCAGCCATGGAAAATCTTGCAAGTGGCCCTTTTTGCACGCGCCTACGAAGCGAACCTGAACAGTTTTTCTCATTGGATGCTCTGATCCGATTCCACCTCCAGATCCGATTGGCCCTTTACATATTGGAGGTGTGCTGTCTTGATATCGCGCGAGATGCATTCGTCCACATCGAGGACAAACATGCCAAAGAGGAAATCTGAGAAACGGCAACTTCATATTGAGGTTGGACTGTGTAGCATCCTGGCCCCATTCGGGCTGGCGAAAGTCCGGAGGCTGTACAAAGTAGTCCACGTCCAGCCGACTTGAAAGGCGTTTTTCATCATCGATTATGAACTCCCGATGCTCCGGTTCACCTTCCTTGAATGGCCAAGCATCCAGGCCGGCATGAACGAGAGACACAGGACCTGGAAAGTCCACTAATGCACCGATGCCAAAAGGCGAAATTGCTTGAGACCTTCTAACTGGGCGGCTCATATCTGATCATCCTGCAGCTGATTGAAGAAACGGGTAATCTCAGCCTCACAGGAAGCATCGACATTTCGCAGAGAAGACATGGTCGGCCAGCTATGTCCATCCCAGTTTGGCGGTACTGTACTACCTGCAGGGTGCAACAAAGTCGGATCCTGAGGTGCGGCTCCAAATCCGCCATACTCGCTCGGCTGCCATTTTTGCCACTGGTCAAGACGGAGCTGCAGTTTTTCCATTACCGAATCACGCTCTTCCGAAGCAACCACTCCAACGCGTTGCTCTATCATCTCATCCACCAGATCTCGTAACGCGGAACTCTCGCCAAGCGGAAAAGGATCCGGACTGCTTGATTCAGCGTCCAATATCCCAAACTGCCTCACAGCTGCGACAATAATGCCATGAAGGGAACGCTCTACCGCCGGTGCGCTGAATGGGGTAACACTGGTTGGTTCAACCTGTGCATATAGCCGCTGATGGTAAGGTCTGAATCGTTCAAAATGACTACGATCTCGGGGTTTGCTCTGTCCATAGAGCACTGCCACCAAACCAGGCTTTTCAGGATCACGCCCGACGCGGCTGGAAACTTGAATATACTGGGAAGTTGTTTTAGGTTGACCAACAATTGCCATGAGAGCCAAACGACTAACGTCAACGCCCACCTCGATAATGTTCGATGCCAGACAGGCATCGACGACATCATTATCATCTGCTGCGCTCTTGTTGTTGCCGGTTTGCGTGCGAAGAGTCCTCTCAAGTCGCTCCAACTCTTTGGGCACTTGGTCGCTACGAATACGACTGGTCAGTTCAGAAACGTTGAACAGCTTCCGGATCTTTTCATACTTGATACCTTGCCTGTCAAGAATGACCCGGAGATAGTCTCGTGCATCCGCAACAAACAATGACGCCGCACCACCAAGTTCCCGCAACGAGTTGAAAAAGCAGAGGAGAGTCCACCATGGATCCCTACCAGCCTCATCGGTATTCATAATGGCTGCGTGCTGCATGAGACATGCATAGACGCGAGCCTGCGTGGTTTGGAAAGATCCATGCGCGGATGCAAGAATACCCACGTAGAGGCGCCCCGGCTTCGGCGTCCCGTCATCGTTGCGGGCGTCTCGGGCAAAGAAGGAATCCCCCGCTTCAAGCCCGGAAGGTGGGAACAGGAACACATCATTCCGCGCGTACAAATGTGATATCTGATCTCTTGCACGGCTGATCGTTGCTGTTGACGCGATAATTTTTGGTTTGATATCACCATACCCATCCTTCCGACAGAGACGCTCAATGACCGTCTCATACGCACCAACCATTGATCCCAATGGCCCGGAAATCAGGTGAAGCTCATCCTGGATGATAAGGCTGGGCGGGAATCCTTCATGCTTGCCGTTGCTTCCAATTCCAAACAGCCTCCGCACACCTGGTTTCCAGGCGAGCATCGCGAACTTGTCAACGGTGCCGATTACCAGACTGGGCGGATCTTCAATAAGGTCTTCATCTATGATCACAATCGGTAGCGGCGGGCGAGGTTTTTGCATTGAGGAAGCGGTCCCGAAATCGCAGGCACTATCGTTGCATCGAAACACTACTGTCGGGGGAGTGCCATTTGTCCTGGTGTATTTGCTGTAGCCAAGGACACTCGGAATTCCTGATTCTTTCGCGTGAAAACCCCGTCCTCTCGCCCCACCACGTTGGCGATGCCCGCTCTCAGTAGAAGAGGGGCCAAACTTGGCTCCACACCATGGGCACTTGAGCAAAATGAATGGATTTTCGCTCTCCGGATCTTTCTGAAGACTTTGCAAAGCGTGAAGTGCTTCCTCACGCTTATTTGGGGATGCACTCCCCCCCACCCACAGACCAATACGGAACGGTTTTTCTCCAAGCTTGAGTGTTTTGTGTCGTATCTGCTCCATTGCACAGAACAGAATCGCCGCTCTCTGAAACTGTTGCGCTGTCAGCAACCGCAACGTATACCGCATCAGCACATCTGCACCACCCGAATTCCTGCCTGAGAGTCGATTGAACAGGATCGTGAATGAGGTGAGTCCCAAATAGGCCTCAGTCTTGCCACCACCTGTCGGGAACCAGATCAGATCAACGATTTCCCGATCCGCACCATCTGGCTCGGCAATTCCACGTAACGACATCAGGAGAAAAGCAATCTGAAAGGCACGCCAGTAACCTCGTCCTTGCGGATCGGGGATGGAAGGATCAGGATTGGAAATCGCAGGTGACCAGACTATGCTTTTTCCGTCACTACCAAGACCGGGTTCACGCACATCTCTGGTTGCCCTGAGCTGGGCAATCAACATTGCTTGATTAGCCAATACAAACGCTTCTTTGGCTGCGTACGCAACAGTGGAACTTTCCTGAAGAAACCTCACACCATCCTCAATGCGTTCCAGGCACTCTTCGCAACGCTTGATGAGTCCTTCCGCAGTCTCTGTCATGTCCCCGGAAATGTTGGGCACATTCTTACGTTCCTTTTTCAGCTCATTGATCCAGCTCTTGTAGGCCCGAACAAGCGCGTCAATCTCAGCGGATCCATCGTCCTCTGGATCCAATCCAGCAAGCTTTCGCATGCTGACCTTGATTGGCTGCTTGCTGCCATCCTCATTCTGGACGAACAAATCAGCACTCGTCGTGGGTGTCTCAAAGGCAGGCATCACGTCAGTCCACACTTCAGAAACTGTACTTGGGGATTGTCCTACCCAATCTGCCGCACAACCATGGCCGATCGCAAACGTCTGGTGTTGCCGGTAAATCAGTCGATTGATCTGTTCATCCGACATGGGATCCTTCACACCCAGTTTACTGACCTCGGTTTCAGGGTAGGGTTGAATCCAAGGCGATCCAGTTTGACCTTTGACGCGAATCCCAGCCTGAAACAAGCATTGCTCGTCAAGATTGCCTGCACCAAGCTCTTTCCTATTAACAAGAGATACGGTTATCAGCCTCTGTGTTGATGTCAGGCGAGAATAGCCGCCTCGTGAAACCACCACTATCTCCAGCCCTTGGCCTACGCCTTCGAGCTTTTTTATGATTGCTCCTCTGGATTCAAGAAGCTCTGCTGAAGAAATTTCGATGCATGGATATTTTTTAGCGTCGTCCAGCATGGGAACCCTGAGCCACACGGACCTTGGAAACGGGATTCCCCCTGGGTCTCCAACTATCACCTTTGTCTGTTTGTAGGTTCCAACCGGAATTTCCTGAGTATCATCATTGCCGAGACGACCAACACTTACGACCTCCACCCGCAACCCCGTGCCCTCGACGGAAAAGTCCGCAAGAAAACTCAAGCCAATCGCCGATGGCCTGAAGGCGTTAGCCAATGTAACGGCATAGTCTTCCGATTCGTCCATCACAGCGGGTGTCTTCGCGGCCATTCGTTCCGCACGCTTTTCAGGCTTCTCGTCCACGTCCTGATTCTCACCCGGATCAATATCAGAGCCACCCTGCCGATCCTCACCGGCACGCAGCTGTTCGTGTTCTTCAATAACACCAATCGGAAAAAGAACACCAGCACCATATCTCTTGGCAGGAGGGTCCTGCCATATCACCTCTTCGCCGTTGATCTGTTTTTTTGGTTTTCGAAACTCCTCCCATGAAAACTTTTTTTGCTCACCGCCAGGACGGATGTCAAGTTCTATACCAGCCGGATCCGGCCCAACAATCTCGGCACGCAATCGCGAAGCAAGCCACTTGCGATTTGAGAGATTGCTTGCAAGTTTTTCTGAGAGTGACATGATCTATTTCCTCGATGACATTTCAAGACCAGCATCCAGAATTCGGTCATAACTGGCACGACAGCTTTCATGCATCAGCATGAATAGCCGGATTCTGGCTCTCGACATGCCGACGTAGAGAAGCGCACGAGACCTCTCGTCGTTAAGGCTATCGATATCAGTGATGATCACCGCCGGTGCTTCCAGCCCCTTGAAAGCTTGAATACTGGCAAAAGGGATGGTCTGGCCGTCCTGTACTTGACGTATCGGTGCAAGACGGACACCGATGGAGCCCGCTGAAGCGCTTCCAGCGCAGGAACTTTCGTCACTTCGCATGGATAGAACCATTATCTCTCCGGCCTTGAATGTTTCCTTCAAATTGCTGATCGCTTCTGCAAGATGCTTCTCCTGATCATCAGCCGATGAGTAGAACAAAGGATCAACATCAGATCCCTCATTATCGTGAAGCACCTTCTTGTAACCTGGTGCAAGTCCGCTTGTTATCGCAAGGGTCTGCGCAATTGGTTCAGCATTCCTGCAATTGATGCGCAACGAGGTCTTGACGTGGCTGGGAGCGCGATCCGATAGCCCCTCAAGCGCCTGCTGAACTCCCGCATCACCTTCCGAAACATAGATTGCCTGTCGCTCGAAATCGCCGAAAAACACCCATTTCCCACCGGCGATACCGCCCTTCAGCAGGAGGTCAAAAACATCGAGGTACTCCTCCTCCAAAAGGTCTTGCGCCTCATCAATTACAAGCATGTCATAGGAATACCATGGGCGAGCATCGTCCAGCAACCGATCTAATGCTCGCACCGGCAGGTCTTTTCTCCAATATGAATTACCCTGCCCGTTGGTGGGTTTTTCATTGGCAATCTCCAAGAGTAGACTGTGGAAGGTTCGACACTGGAACAACTTCGGATTATCCGAATAGCCAGTAGTCTGCGCTTGCAGCCAATCTCCGAGCAAGTTGTTGTAGCAGAGAAACAAGACGCTGTTTCCATCCGCAATTGCCCGTTTCGTCGCCTCCATGGCAAGAAATGTTTTCCCTGTGCCCGCAGGCCCTTTGAAAACCACCCTGTCGTTCTCCTCCAGCAGATCAAGAGCATCGAACTGTTCCTCGGTAAACTGGCAGATCATCTGTTCCATGAGTTCCAGATCACTTCGAGGTGAGACGGTATATTCGAAATTATCCCGAAGAAGGGCAACCATTCTTCGAACCTGGCCTTCATCGGGGCAGCTCTCAGTCTCGTTGTACCAGGAGTGCAGCCCTACGCAGCTCTCAACGTGCTCGTGCGCGCGTTGAAGAATATTGCTGACGTTCACCGAGATCGGACGCCTTACAAATAGTCTTCTATTTATGTACTGCCATGGATGCCATTCCGGGGACTGCTCATCAAAATCCACGCGGGTAAAAATCGCCGCCGAGAAGAAGAGAAGCTTTGAGAGTGTGCAGTCTTTACTTACGAGATAGGCACGCAGCGAATGCATTGCCTTGGATGCTTGCTTGAACGGACCTTCGATAGAAGTCTCATAGGGATAAATCCATTTCCCATCCTGACGAGCTACATCGCAACCTTTTACCTCAATGCATAGAACCCCCAGACTTGGCACAAGCACCACCATGTCAAGTTCGCCTTCGATCTTGGACTGATGTTTCTTCAGGTCGAGTGAATGCAGCACCACCCACCCCCCAGTATCGGGATCATCTCTTAGCTTGTTGAAGAGGTCCTTTTCTCCCAAGGGAGTTTTTGTCGCGCAAGCAGGCGGAATCATCCGAGCCATTTGTTGCCTTTCAAGTCATCCACCTGACCAAGACGCGAAGGCGGAACATGGGCAGGATTGCGATCCACCGATGAAACCCGAAGGATCAGAAGCTCGGCACCAGCAACACCTTCAACGTGAATCCGCTCACCGTCATTCAACTGACCATTTCCGCTTTCAATTCTATTGAACAGTACCTTGAACAGGTCTTGCCTAATCAGATTGCCTGCCTTGTGCCGAACCCCCCTCAACTCTTGAAGACTTTTCCAGCGACTATCGGCATAGCCGATCAATTCCCCATCCACTTTCTTTATTTTCCCCTTGTGCGCAAGCAAATTTATAAGCTCCTTGAACACGCGTTCTTTGCCTGGCCCAAGCACGTCTGGGCCAATCCATTGACGAATGCTGGCAGCATTGGTTGGTGCGTCTCTCTCCCGGAGTGCCTGAGCTACTTCTTCATTGCTGTGCGTAACCAGCAGTGCTTCGAGCGCCTCCTTCCAGTCAGTCGCGATCTCAAACAGGTTTTCATTATCTTCGCTACTCATGATACGGTCAGTTGCTTCATCAAGCAGAGACCCAGAATCGCCTGATCTCAGAACTATCAGATCCCCTTCACAGACATTCTCGACACGAACTAGACATAGGTCAGCTTCGTCGGTCACTTCACCATCTGCTGGTAACGTTAGAATGCGCCCATTTGCTGGCAGAAAGGTACCTGTACCATCACAGAACAGCATGTAGTTGGCAGGAACAAGATTGTGCGAACTGTTTCTTTCAGCACCGTGAAGGCCTTGCCAGAAAGATTCATTCACCCATGTGTCGACTGCCGACATTGATGAGTCTCCCGAAATTACATTTACCTCACGCTCAATTTCAGTCTTTTGTAATCGCCCCGCAAAAATTCCATCCACTGGGAGCATCAATCTTTTGGGTATTTGAAATCTTTCCCCTTTGTAGAGCAACACTTCAAGCTTAGCGGCACACCCGGAGAACAGCATATCCGACAATAGCGCGGGCGGAGCATTGCAACAAGCGCAGGGTAGAATCACCGTTCCAAACACATTGGCTCTCATGTGTCTTCGCGATCCAATCAGCATGAGCCGATCACTCAACGCAGACAATTTGGCAGATATTTCTGAAGGCCATCCTGGTGGCTTTCCTGCAGACAACGCACAAAAAATACCAATCTTCCCGTCATCCTTCTCGATGCTTTCGTCAAGAACGTGGAGGAACAACGCACGCTTTGGGTTTCGTCCGACACTAACGATATCCGTTACGTGCTTTTTCAATGTTTCAATAAGCTGAGCGGCGTCTGGCAAACCAAATGACGACTGCTCAAGCTCATTCATCTGAAGCTGCAATCTCAGGGCTGAATCATCGAATGGGAGAACGGTAAACAGGATTGACGATCTGAGCACCCATAAACGAAGTGAGACTTCCGCTTGGACAGGATCGGCGCGATCCAGCATCTGGAACAATCGTGACGATATCTGCATGACCTGAGTTGCTGGAGAAAAATCGATCTCGTGTCTTTTTAAACAGGTAAGCCCGGCATTTTCGAAAGCTCGGTTAGTTCTTGAGAACACACTGTTAGCAGCTGTCATTATTCGTCAATCCAATAGGCTGCAAGTTCGACGCCGGGCGTAAGTGCACTTGGCATGGCGCTTTTCAAGTAGGTGTTTTGGCAATCACTTGAAATGCTTCTGAGTTGCATTACTTCGTCATGGATTCCCTCTTGGTATTCTGATCGATCAAGAATAACAAGCATATTGGAACCTGCAGTCAGATGCTCATGCACCATGAAAGCTCTAGCACCATCAAGGATGACAATAGGAAAATTGCCAGAGATAACCCCCTTGGGATGATCAATTCGCAGCTTCGCATGGCTCTGGATTTTATTTCTCTCCAAACAGAGAAGATCAGATATGGTGATCGGATTTTGCCCCTCAATCGAAAGTGAAATCCCGGCGATTGCACTTTCGAAGGTGGCCACATTGGTAACGAGTAGTCCTTCCGCTCCATCGGCCCAAATCCATTTTGGGTTCAGGTTCTCGACCAAATACCTCAGTGACTGCGCTGCCGCATCGAAAGACGCTGACCTTGGGGCAGTAGCTGGTTTTTCTTCTGTGAAGCGGTAGTCTTCGAAGTAGTTTCGAGAAATCTCACTACGGGTTCCTTTCTCGGATCTTTTGGGTGCCTTCGTTACATCCACTACTATAAATTCTGATCCACCGTATTCCTTGAAGCCAACAATATTGCCGCCATAACGTTTCGTACCGTTCTTGGATATCCAGAACACACCTCGACCAGAAGGCAACTTTTTGAACGTTGACCACGATAGTGCATCCTCGAAATTGCTCGCGCCAGCAATGAGACAACCAAGGCTGGCAAAAGCAGCCGCGAGTTCGCGGGTTGGAAGGACAGCAAATACAATCAACCTTTTGCCAGACAGCCTGTTAGATCGGCACCATGCACCCAGCCATATTAGAGATGCTGCCCAATCTGGCAATGATGATTTTTCGCATCCGTCGAGAACGGAGATGCTATTACTTAGAGCGGCAGGCAGAAGATCCATTAATTTTCAGCCGAGTTGGATGAAATCATTTTTTATCGACAAAGAATCAAGTTAGTTACGCTTGAAACCTTCCCGCTCCAGCCGATCAAGAACCTTCATCAGGACAGCCGCTTGTTTATCCGATGGTATCCATTTTCCCTGAGAGGCATAGCGCACCAAATCAGCTTCCTTGCCAAATAGCGGATTATTATATTGACGCGACCATTCAATCAATTTTGTCCAGCAACCTGCCTCACGAAGTTTGATTACTTCGACAACTGCATTGATGATGGTGTCTTCACCCGCCTTCTTCTTCGCATCATCGTGCTCAGCTTTTATTGCACTCTTGGGAACCAGCTCAGTTTGCAGTGCAGTCGAAAGCGGAATCGATATACATAGCACATTATTCCAGCAGCCTTCTTTTCTGCACCACATCCCTATGTCCATACCCTGCACTGGAGGTGTTGCTATGGCTGCTGATACCAACTTTGCAATATCTTCCAATTGTTGCGAAAGAACTGGTGAGACTCCCTGTCTTGCCCAGATTGTATTCAGATTTAGTGATAATCCAATAGCTTGTTCATCAATCATCGATACCAGCTTAGCAAGGGTATAGGTGACAATCTGCGCTCTGTAATCACCTTTAAACCAAGATTTTTTGGCCTCTGACACCATGTGTTCAACAAATCTGAACAGGATAGCTTTGGCGACAACTTCCTTGAAATAGACTTCATTATCAAACTTCGTACCATCGGCCCCATAGTCTTTCCCAACGTATTCGGCAAAGCAAAGAAAGCTTTTCTGTGCACCACGGCTAACAATATGAGGAAGTTTTTGCCATGAATTCTCGAATTTAGCCAAATCAGTCTTGCTCATAAATTGAGAACGTGGGTGCGTCAACAAGAATTCCTTCTTTTCTCTGATCGTCATTTTTGCTTGAGAGTTGACGTACTGCCCCCTTGCGCGCTCATAAAACCAGAAGGTATTGAATGTTGCTCCCGCAGCCCTAGGGGCTTGAATACTCCTTGAGCGCCGTTCCATTGCACGATGGAACGGATGATTTGAAAAGAAATCGGCGTCACTGACCTTGTTTTGAGAATTGGAATATCGTGAGACCTTCTGGATCATCTCGTCGAGCATTTCCGTATCCTTAGCTCGCACAACAGACAGCTTCATAGGCACATGAATTTCACTAAGGTCGGCGCTATCCTTTCGTTTGGAGACATTCAGTGAAGCGGTAGTCTGACCTCCATTTACGATTTGAAGATATTTGGCAGACATAAGCCTTGGCCCGTCTGTAGTGTCTTCGACGACGGCGGATGTAGCGGTTGCTGAAATCCCGTTGTTATAAACGAAAAACCTGTTCGGCTCAGCCCGGATCGTTGCCTGAATACCCTTGTTGATTTTTACTGTTGTACTCAGAAATGAGCGAACGTTGCCTTCGAGCAATCGGCTTCCATAGCGATTATAAAGTTCGGCCAGTGCATCGCCTTGGATTACGCATAAATAGCCATCGTAGTCTTCTGTCTGGCTTGCTCGGAGACATGGGAACCCACCAGCTGAAAACTCAGTAAAATCAATTTCGAGTTCTTCAGTTCCGAGAATCGAGGCTGACACAGCCTTGAGCCGACCAACGTCCCAAATATGACGTTCGATTGGAACACCGTCTAGTTCGTCAATCGGCAAGTCCTTGACTCGATCACTAAGAACGGAATCAGTTATCAGATAGAATCGGTATCGACTGACTGATCTGCTTCCGTCATCCTTCATATGATGCCGCTGCTCAATCAAGCCAGAGAGTTCCTTGGTTTGAACGGTTTGCGAAGAACTCCAGACTCTGCCTGATGAAGACTCTTCCAAGAAAGTTTTCAATTGCGCAAATACGCTATCGGCGCGTGTTCTCGTAATGGTCTCGAGTTCTTCACCCCCTCCGAAATCGGCAATCAACAGGCGTATGGAGTCGTCAACCTCGTCCAGCTCGTAACCGTCCACGCGAAGCTTCTTTGATCGTTGCCCGGTTCCGGTATCGTGACAAGGAATGAAGTCCTGAAACTCTTCTGCGTCTGACAATCGTTCACCAACCTCGCAGACAAAGGCAAAATCCAGCTCCTTCTTGTCGCAATCTCCGGGTGCTCGTACACGCACCGCTTCAAGCAGGCCCAGACGAAATGATTCCAAGTCGGATGTGTCAGCAGCTTCATGAAGTTCTTTCAATAGATCCATTGCATCATTCTCCCTGTGACCCTACAAGGTGGCACATAAAACAATACGCTATGCGTAGCTACGGACATAGTATTCAATCAGCTTTTGCAGGCCGTACCTCTTTGCCGGCTCTTGCGATATCTCGAACGCAGACTTGGTTTGCCAATTTACGAGACCACCGCTCACATCGGGATAGACTGTCTTTGTCGTTGCTGTCCAATCAACTATAGCTGGTGTCTCTGTGGTTGCGACTGCACGCACCTTGCCGACTGCAAATATCCTGCCTTCATCCCCTTCTAACTTGGCTAACACAACGCCATCACCTGTTTTCATTGATTTGAGTGGGTGCGCGTTTGTGTTTCTCAGCCCAGCGAATGTAGTGTCGACCGAGGGGAGGTTGTGATTCTCAATACACTTTAGAAGCGCCACGTGCCCTTCGTATTGAAACTTCCAAAATTTCAAAGATACTCCCCTTTGCGACACCGATACGTCGCATAACAATTATTTAACTGCACGGTGGATATGAAATTAAAAATCGCAGAACATGCCAAGGCGTGTTAAGTGTCAGATCTATTAATGTCCCCAATTTTGTCTGACAGCATACATATTAGTGCAGACAGATGAATTTTGCTTAATTCATCTGATCCTAAGGTGACGCTTAATGCCACTAAAGAAAAAAAGTGAGTGTAATTTATCGTATAGCTGGCTCACTAGACGAGCCACCCACCTGTTCCCTTGAACAACGGATACGAAAAGTCTGAGTGGCTGTTACGGTGGCAGCCATTGTTCTCCATCAAGCTGCATTTGTAATGCGAATGTGCGGTAATGTGCTGTATGCCTTGTGCATTCTTTTGCACCGATGGACAACAGTCACCAGCACCCCATCTTGTACACAGACGGTATCACATCAAATTAACCATCCAATCGACGATACATACCCGTCACCAGCGCCCAGTTTATGGCAATGTATTGATAAGACAGACAAGAACAGTGCAGAAGCTAACTATCGATAAAACCACTTATCATTAGCTGCCTACTTTTTGCTTTGCCGGTGTCGTGACAGCCAAGTGTCACGGCCATTCGTGAGTTTCTACTTTAGGGCTGCAAAATATCAACATTGTATTTCTGCTTCGTGTCGTTTGTACGCATTCGCCGAAGTTGGAAGCGGCCATTCAGCGGCATTTCAAGCCAATGGCCGGTGTACGTTACATAGCTGACCTAGTGTAGTGCATCACTCTTGGCGATACTTATTGCAAACCCTTGTAGGCCGGGCTTTAGCCAGGCATGTCGGGTTGAAACTCGTCCTACAATGCGGCTCTTGCAGCTGACATAAGTTCCAGACAGCGTGCAACACTACACTAGATGGGGCAGTACGCCACCGGCAGCAAAGGCCGAGGAGGGGGCGGTCGGGGTGCGCAGCTTACGTCTTTCCGAAATCATCGGTTTGTGTCGCCGTGACTTTTGTCTGAGCACAGGTGCCCATGTGCGTGTCGTTGGCAAGGGCCGCAAGGAACGCTCCACGCCCCTGACCAAGGCTACAGCAGATGTCCTGCGAGCTTGGCTGCGTGAGATCGAAACCAGCGATGATGCCATCGTCTTTCCTAATGCGCGAGGCGGTCGGCTGAGCGCCGATGGTGTCCAGTACCTGCTGGCCAAGCACGTTGCACATGCCTGCCAGACGTGTATGTCGCTGGCGAAGAAGAAAGTGACTCCGCATGTGCTACGTCACACGATGGCTATGGAACTTCTGCAGGCAGGAGTTGAACGTAGCGTGATCGCCCTGTGGCTCGGACACGAGTCTATTGAAACGACACAGATATACCTCGATGCAAATCTCGAGATGAAGCAAGCCGCGTTAGACAAAGTTGAACCGCAACCCGGGCGGATCGGCCGCTATCGACCAGATGACCAGCTGCTCGCCTTCCTCAAGTCGCTTTGAAGCCATGGAATATGCCGACTGCAAACCCTACGCGATGCTTGTAAATCCAACACCAGTACGTGGGCCGCCTATTTCACTCGGCATATTCCGGAACACGGGATAGTGGCGCAGGTCATGCAACCGTGGTGCCGCATGGGCACCACGATTCGCCCAGCCCAAGCTGTCACGTAGCGCGTTGAAGACGCGATGCGCCTGACGTTCCCCGATCGGTTGCCCAAGGCACCGGCCACGACTACCGATAAGGAATGGGCTGTCAGCTATAGTGGGAACGTATCGCGCACGCCGTCGGCGGTAATGGCTCAACGCCGTGACGGTACTCGGATGCAAGGGCAACTGGCGAGACTTAGCGAATTTGGTTTGCCGGATGGTCAGCATCCCATGCTTGAGATCGACATCCTCATCACGCAAGTGAATCGCCTCGGAGACCCGCAGTCCGGTTGATGCCATAAGACCGAACAAAGTCTCGAAGGTCATCGGACGCAAACTGCCGTGAGGACCAAGCTGCCGAGCCGCCGCCAGCAATTCGACGATCTCCTCTTCATGGTAAATATGTGGCGCCACGCGACCAGGCTCCGGCCCAAAGATAGACTCGTCTGGCACCTCGGTATCCGGCTCGAACTGTTTCAGGTAGCGGATAAATGACCGCAACTTCCCCAAACGGCGAACCCATGTTTCCGGCGAACCTTGCCCACTTTTGCCTTGGCGTACCCAATCGGCCATGAGTTCGACCGTCAGTGGCCCACGATGATGGCGCTTGGTCACATAGCTGGCAAATCCTGCCAGGAAGGTGTCCGATGATCGCAACACGAACCCAAGACGACGGCGCTCCGCAAGATAGTCCTCGACCCTTCTCTGCAAGCTGATGTGCGCACTCATGACGGATATTCCATCTAGCCCAAGGCGATATATCGCTACAAGACATTGAGTTTAAATAAAATTACTGACTTTCCGCAAAAGAGCTTACTGCCTACATTGAGCTGCTCCAGCAGGAAACGTTAGGCCGAGTGCATTGAGTATCTGAGATTGGAGCGCATCGGGTTGTGGCAAGCGGGTGAACGATACTTCATTTGACTCGTAATGTAGGTAGGTCAGACGAGACAGTGCGACGAGCGCATCATCGATTGTC
>FZPX01000373.1_pt1 | contig 27811 bp, 12 predicted proteins | sample 1534791 | NCBI WGS metagenome assembly FZPX01 (sample SAMEA104161951, study PRJEB21768) | metagenome | biome: subterrestrial habitat; feature: phreatic zone; material: underground water | place: France | collected 2016-06-01 | depth 60 m | reverse complement strand
CCACCAGCAGGATAGTTGCATCCATGGTTTTCTCCAGTGTTCCGCGTTACTAACAAGAGATGATGATATGAGAAAATTATGACACCCGTATGACAGCGGTTCGCACCGTTCGCAGCTGTATCAGGGAGTCTCTGATTAAGTCCCTCGTGCAAAAGAACGAGGGGGTCTATGCCCCCTCGTTAAGATCAAGTCCGGAGATTAGCTGCGGCGGGTGCCGCGTGCGCGCGTGTTGGCACTTTCCATCCACTTCTTGATGCGGTTGGCATCGCCGACGCGGGTACGCGAGCCCCACGAATCGAGCAGCACTATCACTACCGGGCGCTGGTTGATATTGGCTTGCATCACCAGACAGCGCCCTGCCTCGCTGATGTAGCCGGTCTTGCTGAGGCCGATATCCCACGATGCATTTTTCACCAGCGGATTGGTATTACTGAAGCGCATCGGGCGGCGCCCCGCCACATCGACGACATGGGAAGATGTAGTAGAATATTTTTGGATGGGCTCGTAACGCTGTGCTGCCAGAACCATTTTCACCAAGTCCTGCGCGGTGGAAACATTGCCTTTGCTCAAACCCGTGGGGTCGGTAAAACGCGTGTCCTTCATGCCCAGTTCGCTCGCTTTGTCATTCATCGCCGCCACGGTGGCATCGATTCCACCCGGATAGGTGCGCGCCAATGCGGCAGCCGCGCGATTCTCGGAGGACATCAGGGCCAGCCTGAGCAACTCGCCGCGCGTCAGTTTCATGCCGGGGCGCATGCGCGAATGCGTGCTCTTGCGGGTATCCTTGATATCTTGCGCGCTGATGCTGATTTCCTCCTCCAGCGGCAACTGCGCATCCAGCACCACCATCGCGGTCATCAGTTTGGTGATGGAGGCAATGGGAGCAACCGTATCCGCATTCTTGGTGTACAAGGGGCTCTGCCCCTGCTCGTCATAAATCAGCGCGATTGACGAGCGCAGTTTGGGCGACGATACAAATTTCAGCGCCGTGCTGACCAGTTCGTCATCCTGAGTTTTCGCCGTCGCGTCATCGGGCGCGGCCTGCACCGCCAGCGTATAACCCAGCAATGCCAGCAGCATGATTATTTTTTGCACATCTCCTCCCAGAGAAAAACTACGGCGAAAGACTACGGCGCGAAGGATACCGGAAAATTGTAATAAATCAAGGCGGCGGGCGGAGAGAACTACAAGTTAGCCTTCAGGGTGTCTCTAAAAATTCAGAGTTCGCCCAAATGCCCCACAAGGGGACGCCGATCCGCTACGGGCAAAAACAGCCCGTGCGGAATTGTCAGCAGGGCGTGGAAAAAAATTTAGTTCCTGCTAACCTAAAGGTTACCCTGCACTGAAACTTTGTTTTGTAGCGCCGCATATGTGAGATATGTAAGCAAGAAATTTTTTCCACAACGCAGCAGTTGGGATGAAATCTGGATTTTTAGAGATGCCCTTCTTGTTGTTGTTGCAGCGCCCACATCTGTGTATACACCCCTTGCCGCGCCAGTAACTCACGGTGCGTGCCGCACTCGACGATGCGCCCTTTATCCATCACCAGAATCTGCTGCGCATCCACAACGGTGGACAGGCGGTGTGCGATGACTAAAGTAGTGCGGTTGCGCGCGACGTTGTGCAACTCGTCCTGTATCGCTTTCTCCGATTTGGAATCCAGTGCCGATGTCGCTTCGTCGAAAATCAGGATGGCGGGGTTCTTGAGAATGGCGCGCGCAATCGCCACGCGCTGTTTCTCGCCGCCGGACAGCTTCAGCCCGCGCTCCCCCACCATGGTGCCATAGCCCTGCGGCAGCGATTCGATGAAGGTGTGGATGTGTGCCGACTGCGCTGCCTGCAACACTTCCTCGCGCGTGGCATCGGGGCGACCATAGGCGATGTTGTAATAGATGGTGTCGTTGAACAGCACGGTGTCCTGCGGCACGATACCGATGGCTGCTCGCAAACTGGCCTGAGCCACCCCGCGGATGTCCTGCCCATCAATCAGGATACGGCCCGCGTTCACGTCGTAAAACCGGAACAACAAACGCGACAAGGTGGATTTGCCCGCCCCGCTTGCCCCCACCACGGCGACCGTATGCCCCGGCGGAATATCAAAGCTGACATCGGACAAAATTTGCCGCTCGGGATCGTAGGAAAAATCCACCCGGTCGAAACGCACTGCCGCTTTATCCAGCCTTAGCGGAACTGCATCCGGCGCATCTTCGATTTCACGGTATTCATCGAGCAGGCGGAACATTTTCTCCATGTCCGCCAGCGCGTTCTTGATCTCTCGGTAGACGAAGCCGAGAAAATGCAGCGGCATGTAGAGCTGCAACATGAACACGTTGACCAGCACCAAGTCGCCCAGCGTCATCGTACCCTTCACCACACCGTCCGCCGCGAGCAGCATCAGCGCGGTGACGCCGATGGCGATGATGATGCTTTGCCCGGCATTCAGTGCGGCTAAAGCGCTCAGGTTCCGCACTGCGGCTATTTCCCATTTACCCATATGTTCGTCGTAGCGCAGCGCTTCATAGCGCTCGTTACCGAAATATTTCACCGTCTCGTAATTGAGCAGGCTGTCTATGGCGCGCGTGTTGGCCTTGGAATCCATGTCATTCATGGTGCGGCGGAACACCATGCGCCACTCGGTGAAAAACAGGGTGAATACGATATATACCACCAGCGTGACCAGGGTGATAACGGCAAACCACGGGCTGTATTTGGAAAACAGGATGGCTGTAACCAGGCCGATCTCCAGCAGCGTGGGCAAAATATTGAACAGCATGAAGTTGAGCAGAAAACTGATGCCTTTAGTGCCGCGCTCGATGTCGCGCGACACGCCGCCGGTCTGCCGTTCCAGATGGAAGCGCAGGCTCAAATTATGCAGGTGGACAAACACCTTGAGCGCAATGCGCCGGACGGCGCGTTGCGTGACCTTGGCGAACACCGCATCGCGCAATTCGCCGAACAATGTACTGAACAGGCGTAACAGGCCATAGCCAACCACGAGGAATACCGGCACCAGCAGCATCGCCTGGGGCTTGTTCATCGCATCCACGATCTCCTTGAGCACCAATGGCACAGCCACATTGGCCAGCTTGGCCAGCACCAGCAGTGTCAGCGCCAGCGCGACGCGCCCTTTGAATTCCGCCAGATAGGGCAGCAAGGTTTGGAAGGTGCTCCAGTCGCCGCGCGGAGTGTGCCCTGGGAAAGCAGGATTGGGACGCATGATGGTGTTACGGAAAAGGGATGGGCGCATTATCCCTGAAAAATCGATCCGGCCAGAGCGTGGTTGTTGCCGCTGTGTCAATTCCGTCCAGTCTTTGGCTGGTGACGGATTGGATGGTCATGGATAATTTTTCAAAACGCGATCAGGGAAGCAGGGTGGATAAAGCGCCGTCAGGCGTGTATCCACCACCCACACAACTTTTCACATTTTTTGGGCAGATTTTCGTATGTCGTGCTTCAGCCCGACCTACAAATTTTTCCGGCTCGTCCGGTTTGGGATGAAACCTGGCCCGCATATTTCATGAGTGATCCGGGGTGATAACGGACGCTGCGGGGCGTCCGTAGTAATACCCTTGCGCATAGTCCACGCCGATTTGCGCGAGCATCTCTGCGGTTTGCCCATCCTCGACAAACTCGGCCACGGTCTTGAGCCCGAACTCCTTGGCCATCTGGTGGATGTGTTTCACCATGATGCGGTCGCGGTCATCCAGAACCATCTGGCGCACAAAGTCGCCCTCTATTTTCACATAATCCACGGTCAGGTATTTCAGGTACAGAAAGGAAGAGAAGCCGCTGCCGAAATCATCCAGCGCAAAAGAAATATGGCTTTGGCGGAGTTCGTCAATCATCTCTTTCACCTGGTTGAGATGCGGCAACGCCTCGCGCTCAAGTATCTCCAGCACGATCTTGTCACAAGCAAGCCCATGCTCCGCCACCATACCGGGAATGGAGCGCATCCACTCCAGATCGCTGAAACTGCGCGCGGAGAAATTACAGAATATCTTGGCATCGGGATGTGTCAACTCAAGCTTCTTGAGATGGGACAGCGCCTTACGGAACACAACCCGGTCCAGTTCCTTGACCATGCCCAGTTCATCGGCCACCTCGATAAATTCCCCGGCAGTAATGACGGATTCGCCATCGCGTATGCGCGCCAGCGACTCAAAGGCCACCACGGCGCCCGTGCGCACATCCACAATAGGCTGCAGGAAGGACTCGACGCGATCCTCGCGCAGCGCCTGGCGCAGGAAATCACCGCGCCGGAAAATCTCCATCATGCTGCGATCCTGCGCGGATTCCGCTGTCATCACCTGATTCTTGCCGTGCCGCTTGGCCTTGTACAACACCACGTCCATCGCCGCGTAGATCGCTTCCCTGGTTTTCCCGTCCTCCGGATAGCTGACCATGCTGAAACTCGCCGTCACCCGGATTTTTCCCACCGGCAATTCAAACTCCTGCCCCGATACCGATTGGTGCAGCTTGTTCGCCACCTGCAACCCCATTGCGGACACCGTTTCCGGCAAAATCAGCACGAACTCGTCTCCCCCCAGCCGCGCCAGCACATCGCCCCGGCGCAGATCGGAAGCCAGCAATGCGGCCAACTCCTTGATCACCATGTCGCCGACCGGATGGCCGTAAGTATCATTGATGAATTTGAAGTTATCCAGGTCAACCATGACCACCGAAAATGGGCGGTTATGCCGCTCGGCGCGGGAAATTTCGTAATCGAGAAACTCCTCGAATTTGCGCCGGTTATACAAACCGGTAAGCGGGTCGCGCGTTGATAGCTCTTGCAGCCGGTTGTTATATTCCTGCACCGTACCCAGCAGGCGGTTGAAATAATCCGACAGGTGATGCAACTCCGCGACCCAGTGGTGATTGCCCACACGGTGGCTGAAATCCATTTCGTGCGTGATTCTCTTCATTACACCGACCATGTCGGCAATGGGTATCACCACCAGGGAACGCAGTTTGAAATACAGGATGGCGAACACCAGCAACAAGATGAGCAGCGTATAACCAACGATGGAGTTGATTACATAAATGAAAGACACCTTGATGTTTTCGATGGGATAGGTGATGTCAACCACGCCATGCACTGCTCCCACGCGGGACTGGGTGTGGCATACCAGGCATTCCTCGCTGGCCAGCACCGGGTACAGGTAGCGAATTGACTTGCCACCTTCCGGGAAGATCAGTTTATCCTCGCCATCGCGCAAGGAGCCTGCAAGCAGTGGCTCCGCCGCTATGTCGGCATGCTCGCCGGGCATTTCGCCAAACTGGCGCTCAACGGCCTCGCCACGGTAAACACGGATCGCAAGGCCCGGCATTGATGAGTTCAGCCGTCCGATCACCTCCCTGATTTCATCCTTGTTCCAGCCCTTGCGCATCGCCGAATACAGGCTCTGGAACACCAGCCGGGAAGTCTGCCGCGCTTCATCGCGCGCCAGGTCGTGCACCGCGCGGTTGCGCACCACGTTGGACAAGGTGAGAATCAGGATTGCGGCGACAACCATGGAAACAACAGACAGCAGCACCAGCAGCCTGGCCAGCGTAATCCGTTCAATGAACCTGAAAAATTCTCCCATGGCACGCTCTTGTTGCTGCGATCCTTTTTTTAGCGGCATTTCCCTTCTCCCTCGGGGGGAGGTGCTGGGGCAGAGGGCGTGCGCCATTTGACAGCAAATTTAACTGCCGTTTCTAGAATCAGTTATGTCGTGCCTGATCCCATCCCAAGTAGTTTCCCTGCGGAAGAATTATCTGCCGCTCATTGCACGAGCGGCGCTATAGGTTGGCGCTCCCATCCCCACACCGGCACCCGTGACGGTTATCGTATCGGTGAATGTCGTCGCGCCGACAGGCGTGAACAGTACGCTCAGCGTGCAGGAATTTCCGTTGATTAAACTGTTACTGACCAGGCACGTGCCTCCGACCATATTGAATTGCGTGCCCGTGGTTAATGCGATCGCGTTGATCACAAACGGTGCGGTTCCAGTATTTGTGAGCGTGAAAGTCGCGGCTGTCGGTATCGTGACGGCGCCGTATCGGAAGGTGCCACGCCCGAGGCTGATGATCGGAGCCACACCTGTTCCGGTCAAACTCAGTCTCTGTACAGGCGGCCCACCGGCAGCACTGGTGACCGTCAATCTCGCCGTCCGGTTGCCTGTGGCGCTTGGGGTAAAGACCAGCCCAATACTACAAGTCGCCGATGCACCCAGCATAGCGCCCGAACAAGTATCGCTTGCAATGGCGTAGTTCGCCGCCGCAGTTCCACTGATCGCTACGGAACTGACGGTGAACGGACCGGCTCCCGTGTTCTGATACATGAAGGTCTGCGCTGCGCTGGCAACGCCAACCTGCTGGTTGCCGAACGCGGCGCTCCCGGTCAACGTGGCTGTCGCCGCAACGCCCGCCCCGTTCAAACTGGCGGTTACCACCGGCGCCCCGCCGGCCGAATCTGTCACAGACAAAACTGCAACACGATTGTTGGCCGCGCTCGGCGTGAAGGTGACCCCCAGGTCGCAGCTTGCTCCAAGGGCCAGGGTTATACCGGCGCAAGCATTGCTTGCAATCGCGTAGTTTGCGGCAGCGGGTCCGCCCAATGCCACGGTAGATACCGTGATCGGCACGGGTCCCGTATTGCTGTAGGTGAATATCTGGATAGCGCTGGTGGTGCTCACCTGCTGGTTAGCAAACGTATAGGCTGCCGGAGTGATACTGGCCGATGGCGCAACGCCCGTTCCCGACAATGCCACCGTGCCGTTGTTCCCCACCGTCAGCGTGCCGGTGAGCAACCCTGCCGCTCTAGGCGCAAAAGCCACGCTGATCGTGCAGGAACTGCCTGCGGCCAGAATGCTGCCACAGGTCTTTGACGGGCGACTGAAGTTCCCTGTGATGGTGATGGTGCCTACCGTCAGCGCGGCAGTGCCGGCGTTGGAGAGTGTGACTGTCTGTGTCGCGCTGGTAGTTCCGACCAACTGGTCAGGGAAATTCAGGATCGCTGGGGAAAGTACGCCGACGGTGGAAGAGATCGCGAACGTCTGCGTAACCTGCGGTGCGTCCAGGTAATTGGCGTTGCCGGGTTGGTTGGCCGCGAGGGTGCAGGCGCCGACCGTGACACCCGTCACCGTGCTGCCGTTCGTGCCGCTCACCGTGCAAACCAATGGAGTCTGGGAGGTGAAGTTCACAGCGTTGCCCGAAGCCCCGCCTGTGGCGCTCACGGTACCAGTGCCGCCTACCATGACCACCGGCGGTGCGCCGAAGCTGATGGCTTGGGCGGCCTGACCGACCGTGAAGCTCTGCATGACCTGCGGGGCGGCAAGGTAGTTGGGGTCACCCGCCTGGCTGGCGGTGAGGGTGCAGGTGCCAGCCGCGATGATAGAGACCGTGTTGCCGGTCAGCGTGCAGGCAGTGCTCGCGCCCGCGCTGAAACTCACCGCCAGTCCGGAACTGGCCGTGGCGCTGACCGCGAACGGCGCATCGCCGAAGGTATGGTTGGCCAGCGCACCGAAGCTGATGGCCTGGGCGGACTGGCCGACCGTAAGGGTACCGACCGTCGCCCGCGTATTGTTGGCCTCGTTGGTTTCGGGCTGGATGTTGTTCGGGTCCACAATCGTACCGATGTAATAGATACCGGGCGCCAGTGAGAGCGGGATGGTTAGCGTGGTGGCCGCGCTGCTGCTCGCCCCCGCCACCAGGCTTGGAATCGTGCGCGAGGTGATGAACGTGTCCGCCGCCGTGATCACATTGTCCGCAGACAGGTAGTAGTGCACCGGGATGTTCGCTGTAGAAGTCGCCGTAGTGCCCCCGTTCGTCACCGTATCGTTGAGGGTGAGCGAACCGCCAGCATTCAAGATGCCGCCTTCCGCCGTGCTGCTGAGGGCACTCACTGCGAGGTCAACGTTACTGGCCACTCCGACAGCCAAAGGATCAACGACCCGCCCGTTTGCCACTCCATCCAGGTCGAATGCGCCCCCATCCTGAAGAGTCAATGCGATAGTCGTCGTGGCGCCCGTATCCGCGCGCGTCCAGCTTGAAGCCGGTATCAGAGTGGCTGTTCCGTTAGCGGCCACCTTGTAAAGAACTGTGCTCGGTGCAAGCGCCGGGGTGAACTTGAACGTGGTCGTTACATTTCCGCCAACGGGAGAGGTAACCGTATAGTCTATTGTCCCATTGGGGAAGCTGACCCCTGAGACAGCAGGCACCGCTGCGCTCACCGTAGGTGGAGCGATGAAAATTTCGCCCACCGGCGCGGTCACTTCAGCAGTTCCACCGCCGGATAGCGCCAGCGTGATGGGTGCAATGGTGATGGCCTGTGTCGCCTGGGTTGCCGGGTTGTAGTTGGCATCGCCCGCCTGGTCGGCGGCGATGGTGCAAGCGCCTGCCGCAACGGCGGTGACCGTGCTGCCGCTGACCGTGCAGATAGCCGGTGTCGCGCTGCTGAAGCTCACCGCAAGCCCGGAAGATGCGGTAGCCGAAACCATTCCGGTTCCGCCAATGACAACCGTCGGCGCGGCGCCAAAACTCACGGTCTGGCTGGCCTTGCCGATGGTGATGGTCTGCGTCACCTGGGTTGCCGGGTTGTAGTTGGCATCGCCCGCCTGGTCGGCGGCGATGGTGCAGGCGCCTGCCGCAACGGCGGAGACCGTGCTACCGCTGACCGTGCAGATACTCGGAGTCGCGCTGCTGAAGGTGATTGCGTTACCCGAAGCGCCGCCCGTGGCGGAGACCGTGCCGCTTCCACCCACCACTATCGTTGGCGCTATACCAAAGCTCACGGCTTGGCTGGCCTTGCCGATGGTGAAGGTCTGCGTCACCTGGGTTGCCGGGTTGTAGTTGGCATCGCCCGCCTGGTCTGCGGTAATGGTGCAGATGCCTGCCGCAACAGGGGAAATAATGTTGCCGTTCACGTTACAGACAGCCAGCGTCGCGCTGTTGAACAGGATGGGGTTGCCTGACGCGCCACCGGTCGCGGATACCGTGCCGGTTCCGCCCGTTACAATCGTCGGCGCAACGCCAAAGGTTATTGTCTGGTTGGCCTTGCCGATGGTGAAGGTCTGCGTCACTTGAGAAGCTGCGTTGTAGTTGGCATCGCCCGCCTGGTCGGCGGCGATGGTGCAAGCGCCTGCCGCAACAGCGGTGACCGTGTTGCCGCTGACCGTGCAGACAGTCGGTGTTATGCTGCTGAAGGTGACGGCGTTACCGGAAGCGCCACCCGTGGCGGAGACTATGCCGCTACCGCCCGTCAGTATCGTTGGCGCTGTACCGAAGCTCACGGTCTGGCTACCCGCAACAACATTGACCGAGAGCACGCCGGTTAAGGTCGCACCGGTTGCATCGGTCACGCTCACGCTAAAGCCATACATGCCCGATGCTATCGGCGTCCCGTAAATCAGCCCGGTACTGCTGTTCAGCACCAAACCCGCTGGCAAACTGCTTACGCTGTAGGTGTATGGCGCAGTGCCGCCTGCCGCTGCAAGCATCTGGCTGTATGCCGTCCCCACTGCTCCATTGGGCAGCGCGCTTGTGGCGATGGCCAGGCTCGACACTGCCGGACCGCTGAGGCTGCCTGTTGCTGGCAGCCTGATGCTGGTCGCGCCATCGGATGCGGTGAAATAATAAGCATGTACACCTGCGACTAGCGAGGTGGTGTAAACATACTGTTCGCCGTTGACATAGTTGCCATCTTGCAGCGCAGCGGCGGCAGAAGTATCCACGCTCATCGCGCTGCACGGGAGCGCATCAATACACACCCGAACCGATCTGGGCGCAACATTGTTTGCGTTGTCATAAACCACGTTGTAGGTGAATGACGTGCTGGCTGTGCCGGAAGAGGGAGCAACGTTGACCGCAGCATAGGACAGCGTGCCTGGCACATTCGAGCCCAGCTTTCCGGTATGGCGCTGGTTGCCGTATTGCGCAACCGGCCAGGGCGAAACGGAATACTCCAGCGCCGTATCAAGCAAATACAGATTGCTCGCCGAATCTGCCAGCAATATGTGGCCGAACTGATCCAGAACCGCACCCACACCGAGGCTGGCATCAGCGGTAAATGTCCAGACTATCGTCCCATCGGCGCTATTCAGCGCATACAGCACGTTGTTCCCCCGCGCATATAAACGGCCCGCATTATCAACAAAATCCAGCCTGGCTGAAGTTGCACCCGGCAGGATCCGCCGCCAGCGCTCTATCCCGTTGAAGTCCAGCGCGACGATGTCGGCGCCGGTTACGCTGCTGGCGTAGATATTCCCGGCGGTATCGGTGACGGCGCGATCCAGATTATCTGCAAACCAGAGGTCGTTACCATTTGTATCCCATGCCAGCAGGCGAGTGCTGGCCCCTGAAGGATATTGCGAACGGAGCAGAAGCGCGTCGCCCAATGTCATGCCCACAATGCCGGACTCAGCCCGCCCCGGTAAAGCCCGCTCCCAGCGGAACGCACCGGCACTGGTATAAGAACTGATTTTCCCATCCGCACCGGCCCCGCCGTTGGAAGAACCATAGTAAATGTTCTGCGCCGAATCAACCGCCAGGCCTTTTTCCCCGATATAAAACCCGCCGGATGCCGCCCAATTATTGACACCGGAATTCATGTCAACGGAACACAACATGCTTGACCCGAAATAAACGCTGTTCAACGCCTCATCCAGCGCAGGCACCTGGCGCGGATGCGGGGATGTATTGCCTCCGCCGGGGCAATCGCCGTGATCCCAGGCGGTGGAGCCGTTGCTGGCATTCAACGCGACCAGCCTGCCGTTGCCACAGTTATTCCAATCTCCGACTGCATACAGCAGCCCGTTGGCGCCCATGGACATCTCGCCCAGCGTGCAACCCGCGCCTGATGGGAATACCGGGCCCCATGCCTTGGTTCCATCAGTGGCATTGAAAGCCAAAGCGCCGCTGCCGCTCCCATCGGCGGCACTGGTTCCGATTGCGTAAAAACGTCCGTCGTCGCCTAGGAGAGGAGTGCTGCCAACCAGCAGCCCGCCATTTCTCCAGACCAAGTTAGGCGTGGCGGTGAGTGGCATGACCGAAAGCGTGATACTCGCGCTCGCCGGTAATGAGATATTCCCAGGCGCATCCTCGAATTGTGCATGAACCGTTTTCACCGCATTCCCCGCAAGCAATGTCCAAGGCTTGCTGACAGCGTAGGCTTCCCACGCTGACCAGGTGATTCCATCATTACTGAAGCGCATGGACGCGACGGCGCCGCTGTTGTCGGTGGCGGAAAGCGTCAAACTGACTGCTGTCGTATTGGTTGATACTGCAACGCTGTTAATCGAAACCGTCCCGGCTGGCGCTATCGTATCTATCGTGATCGAATAAGTCTGCGACTGCACCGCGCTCGCATTGCCCGCCGTATCCACCGCAAAATACTTCAGCGTCAGCGAACTGCCCACCACGATCGGCACCGAGTACACAGCGGAAGCCGTGGTCGGCACAGAGCCATCGAGCGTGTAATAAATCGTCGCGGGCTCGTTGGCGCTCAACACCACCGCCTGAGCCGAAGTGTAGGCGCCGCCCGCTGCAAGCGCCGTAACGGCAGGCGGCGTAATGTCTGTCGCTACACCGTTGCCGCTCAGGCTAATCGCGTGCGGGCTGCCTGCCGCACTACTGGTGATGGTCACAGATCCAGCTCGTATCCCTGCAGCGGTCGGCGTGAAGGTGACATTGATGGCGCAGTTTGCGCCCGCCGCCAAGGTGGCCAGGCAAGTGGTGGTGCGGGCAAAGTCGCCGCTCGCCACAATGCTGGCGATATTGAGCGCTGCGTTGCCGGTGTTGGTGAGCGTCACGCTCTGTGCGGCACTCGTGCTACTGATATCTTGGGCTGAGAAAATCAGGCTGGTGCTGGATAGCGACAAGGCTGGCGCCCCTTGCGCAGGTGTAAGCAGATAAAAATGAGTAACACCGTTCAGTTGGCCAGATGCGACGATTTGGCCTCGGTTATTTATACTTAATGCATCGGTCAATATTAAGCCTGTTGGTAAAGCAACCAAATCGTTCAGATCAGTCATCACATCGCTGTACGTGACAAATGCGTGAGTAATATTGTCCCCAGGCATATAACTATTACCCACTACTTGGCCAGCATCGTTAATGGCAGAGCCCATACTATAAGAGCCACCAAGTGTACCCAAATCAACCATTAACCCATTTTTGGTAACAAAAGCGTGCTGTAGAGATGATGCAGAATTAGCAAAGCCTACTACTTCACCGGTTGCATTAATTCCACGACCTCTACTCGATGAACCACCTATTAAGGTTCCAAGATCAACCATTGATCCATTACGTGTCACGAAAGCATGCGTCGTTAGGCTGCCTGAGATATCACTTTCGCCAGTCACTTGGCCTGAATTGTTGATTCCATAACCCACACTGTAGTTGCCTCCAAGCGTACCCAAATCGGTCATCACGCCGTTTTGTGGGGCAACAAAAGCATGAGTGACTATATTCCCAGCAATTATGGTTTCACTGCCTCCCACTACATCACCCGCATTATTAACGCCATTTCCGTAACTCTTGTTGCCACCAGCGAGCGTTCCCAGATCGAACATCGTTCCGTTGCTGGCAAGAAACGCATGTCTGTTTAAGTCCCCAGCGGTGTCACTTTCGCCTGTTATTTGGCTGGAGGCATTAATGCTATTACTCCCTCCGACATAGCTCCCAGTTCCACCGATTGTTCCCAGGTCAACCAACGCACCGTTACTGAAAATAAAAGCATGATAAATCAGGGGAGCGATCCGCCCATATCCCGACACTTCACCCTTATCGTTAATGCCACCAACAAAAGAATATCCACCACCAAGATCAAGTGTCCCAAGATCAACAAGGTTGTACGTCGGCTGGCTAGCCGCAAATAGAACAAAGTTCCTAGCGGTATTGGCCGTGATGCTCAATCCGGCGGCAGCGGTGTAGCTGGTGGTTCCCGACGCGAGAGTTATGTCGTAGGTCCCGGCATACAGCGGCAGGCTGTAGCTTCCATCAGTGCCGGTCGTGGCTGTGTTTCCGTTGAGCATGTACATCATTCCGCTGGTCAAGCGCACGTTGGCCACCCCCGCCCCATTGGCGTCAACAACCTTCCCGGAAAGGGTCACGATGGGCGGCAAGGTAAAATCCTGAACCGTTGCGCCAATCACGCTGACGTTGGCTACCGGGCTGGAATACGATGGGCCGTTGGGCGGGCAAGGAGGCAAAGACATGCAGGACATCAAGCTTTTGCTAATGCTGACCGTATATGCCCCCGACAACAGGGGAATGCTGTAGCTCCCATCCGCAGCCGTGACCGCCTGCCCCGTCACATAGGAACCCCCGATGTTGCCATCCGCACGCACGCTTACCCCAGCTATGCCCGCCCCGCCGCTGTCACGCACGTGGCCGGTTAATACATCTGACGCTAACGCAGCACCCGTCCCGCTCAGGCTAACTGTGTGAGTGCTGCCTGCCGCATCGCTGCTGATCGTTACTGCCCCGGTTCTTATACCGGTAGCAGTTGGGGTGAAGGTGGCGCTGATAGTGCAACTCGCTCCGACACCCAGCGATGCGCCACAGTCGCTGGCCTGGGCGAAATCGCCGTTCACGACGATGCTTATATTGTTAAGTATCGCACCACCGATATTAGTTAATTTCACTGTTTGAGCGGCGCTTACAGCTCCAATGTTTTGACTGGCAAAACTCATGCTGGTTGGCGTCAAGTACATCGACGAATTAGTGACATTGCGCAATAAGGGGCTTGTAATGCCTTCGTTCATCCACCAAATGTTGGTGAAATCAAATCCGGTGAAGCTGGCTTGCACCATCATCTGGATAGTGGTCAGGCCGATCGCACCAGTGGTCGTTCCAGAGCCAACTCCAATTAGTTGGCCGGAAGTATCGGTATCCCAGTAACTATTGCTGACGCTGTCGGTGATGGCTGGAGGGAAAGGCGATGGAAAAGGTGAAATAAAGCTAACATTCATCCCCACCAGTCCGCCGAGAATACTCCCCCCGCTCACCCTGCCGGTGGCGTAACTAGTGTTTACAGAGCCGAGGTTGTGCCCCACTAATCCACCTACTTCGCTACCATTAGTACCACCACTTACGCTACCTGTTGCATAACTGTTGCTGACACTAACGTAATTCTCCCCCACCAACCCACCCATACCATAGCCAATAGCAGCACCATTCACCACACTGCCCGTGGCATAGCTGGTAGTGACCGCACCTTGGTTGTATCCCGCTAGCCCACCGAGACCTCGCCCATTACCACTCACGCTACCAGTAGCATAGCTGGTGCTGATGTTTGCGTTGTTCATCCCCACCAACCCACCAACCCAACTACCTCCGTTCACGCCGGCAGCGGCATAGCTGTTACTTATGCTGCCGCCATTAATGACGCCAACCAACCCGCCTGCTCCGCCGCTGTTACCATCAGCGTTACCATTCACGGTGCCCGTAGCGTAACCGTTGCTGACAATGATGTTGTACCCGTCACCCACTAGTTTGCCAACTTTGTAGTTGCCGCTTACGCTGCCACCAAGCAAGCCTACATTCCGAATAACACTTTCAATGCTGCCAATAGCAGGTCGTCCCACATAACCGAACAAACCAACAGCATCTGTCGTTGGCCGATTGATGGTGAGGTTGCTGATGGTGTGGCCTAAGCCGTCAATGTTGCCGGTGAAAAATATAGTGGCATCACCCACCGGCGCAAAACCCGCCCCTGCGTTCCAGACACTGGTTGCTGTGGCATCAATGTTTGACCCAAGCGCATAGTTGCCCAGCAGATTGTTTTGCATACCTTGCAAGGTCATGGTGGAAGTATCACCTTCGACGCCGAGGTTATTGATGACGGTGTAGATTGCCTCATTACCAACTTCCCCTATCTTGAGGGAAGGGCTTGCGCCGGAAAGCGTGATGCTCTTGCCATTGGCCAGTGAGTAGTTTCGTCCGACACCATAACCCAGAACCAGCCCAGCCGTATCACCCGTTATGTTGATATTGGCGTTGACCTTGATGTCACCCGCAGAGGCCAGCACAAAGGTGTTGTTGCCAATCCAGCTTACCGCACCATTCACGATGATGTTGCCGCTAACCATCGTATAGATAACCGTTGGCCCAAGGGCCAAGTGAGACTCAATTTCGGATGCCAGAACGGTCGATCCGGCAGCACTAGGTGTCCAGGTATTTCCTATCCATGAGCCGCCGCTGCTCGTACCTGTTGGCACGATAGTCACATCTCCCGTGTTAAAAGGCGGGGTAATTCCCGTCCCGCTCAAGCTAACAGCATGCGGACTGCCAGTCACATCACTGATGATAGTTAGGGTTCCTGCCAGCGCACCAACCACAGATGGGTTGAAGGTGACATCGATGGTGCAAAACGCACCCGCAGCCAACGAAGTGCCGCAATTGTCCGCTTCCGCAAAGTCAACGCTGGCGAAGATGCTAGTGATGTTGAGCACTGCGTCGCCGGTATTGGTCAAGGTCAGAAATTGTGCTGCACTGACCGTTCCCGCATATTGATTAGCAAAGGTCAAAGTCGTTGGCGCAAGCGAAACTGCGGGTGCGGGTGGTGCTGGCGGAAGTGTCGTGACGTTGAATGTGCTGCTCACGCCGCCGATGCTGAGAGTAGCAGAAACAATCGTGCTATAAGTGCTGGCTGAAGTCAGCCGCACCGTCACGGTTTGTCCATTGGTGATGCTGCCGGGCGCGGTTGTGTACGCCCCGCCGTTGATGCTGTATTCGCCGCCGCTGACGGTGATGGGTGGCGCGGCGTTGATGCCGGTTACGCTAATGGTGTTGGAGACGATCTGGGTGTTGAGCGCCACATTGGTCTGCGGGGTGAAGGTGAACGCATCGGGCGCGGTGAGGGTGTTGCCGCTCGTCGCGGCGCGGTTGCCTGCGGGGTCGTAGGTATAGGTGATCTGCTGGCCGTTGCCGTACACGACGGAGGTCAGGCGGTTGAGAGTGTCGTAGGTATTCGTCACCGTTTCGGCATACGCCTGCTGGCACAAGGCGAGCGCGAACAGGAGCAGCCAAGCTCCTCTTGTTCGCCGATTCAAAATTTTCATCACTTGTGCCATCCGGTTTTTTCCCTATTGCATTACGTCAAGAAACGATCAAAACAAACATCATGAAAAAATGACCCTGGCGCCTTTTACCCTCACTCAAGCGGTCGCCCCCAAAATAGTGAGTCCTGTTTTTGACTTCGTTTCCCCCCTGTGATAGCTTGTCTTCACACATTACCCCGGCATCTGCACGGATTGCGGTTCAAGGAGATTCCCTCATGTCCCACGTGATAAACGCGATTTACGAAAACGGCGTGTTCAAGCCGCTGGAAAAAGTTTCTTTCAAGGAACACGAGAAGGTCGAAATTAAAATTTTCTCGCACGATGAATGGCAGCAGGGATTTGACCGCGTGATAAAGAAAATACACAAGAAGACTTCCCTCCACACCCCGGAAGAAATTGAGGCCGACATTGCCCAGGCCGTGAAAGAGGTCAGGGAAACAAAGCATGGCCAGTAATGCAATACACGCGTAGCGATCGTTCGCCTCCTCTCCCGCAGGAATTGAAGATTGCCTTTCTCGTTTGCCCTTTCTCCCGCTTGCGGGGGAAAGTTGGATAGGGGGGCTCTTCTCCGGGAGAGGATTGAGGTGAGGGAGGCGGGCATGATGTTTCATTATCATGGATAACAATGCCACCATGCCCGTCAGGGCCGTCATAGACACCAACGTATGGGTTTCCGCCCTGCTCAACCCCGCCGGGCGCCCTGCCATGTTGCGCGAGGCCTTTGCGAGAGGGGACTTCCAACTCATCGTATCCGAACAAACCCTTGAAGAACTTGCCGAAGTCCTCAGCCGCCCCTGGCTGAAAGAAAAATACGGCATTACCGGGGACGATGCAGAGGAGCTGTTGACGCTGATAGAAAACCGGGCGGAGCATGCCTTTCTCACCGGAAACGTAAACATCTGCCGCGACAGCGACGACAATTGCGTGATCGAAACAGCCATCAAAGGAAAGGCTGAATACCTGGTCACAGGCGACAGGGACATCAAGTCCGACCATGACGTCGTCGCGTTCCTGGCTAAGCATGCTGTATCGGTTATTTCCATATCGGAATTCTTGAACCTCTTCAATAAGCCCTGATTCGTTGTACTGGGGAAATGACCCTGGCCACTTTCCCCGCTTCTTTTCCCGCTTCAGTTTCGTAGCCCGGATGCAGCGAATGCGTAATCCGGGGAACCTGGAATCGAGCAAATCTCCCCGGATTCCATTGCATTTCATCCGGGCTACGCTCGCTACAACAATATCGTAGGGTGCAATAAGCGAAGCGCATTGCACCGGATGTTTAACAAATTCATACGGCGCAATGCCCGTTGGTTATTGCGCCCTACGTGGACCCCACTTTTGCATTTCCTTCTTATTTTTAGAAAGCCAAACTTGTGATATTGCTTATGGTATTGATCAACGACATAGCATCATTAACTTTATTGCCACCCCATACCGTAGCGTCATAAATTTTTTCACCAAGATAGTCTGTCGATCTATTGAATGTATTGATTGATGGCTGAATAACGATATTATTGTATTCACTTGGCGACTCATATGCTGTAGCCAATGCATACCTAATACCGGCTTGAGCGTAGATACCTGCTTTATTTACAGCCTCATAGGGTTTATTTGCCTCATGACCAAGCAATGCGATGTCGTGCCCGAGTAGATTTATATTGTCTTCAACATTTAAATACCCAAGCCCTTCCGCTCCGCTATTGGAGTATCCGAAATCATGAAAAAACGCCCCATTATCCCAGTCACTTACTGGCGGGCGATCACGGTAATACTGCGCTATTACTTTTGGATCAGGTTCAACTGGAGCACTTCGGTTTTGTCCAGCCCAATATCCTCCCCCAGAGTAACAACCACTCCTATAAAACTGGTACCACTTGACGTGACAAGATTTTTCTCCAACTTCGTTCGGATTAAACCCTGATACATCCACAAACCTCACCGGATTGTTCTGCGCATACGCATACCGGTTCAAACTCTGCCCATCCTGGTCATTCCCCATCTTCGGGTCTTTGTTGATGAAGCGCCCGATCTGCGCATCGTAGTAGCGCGCGCGGATGTAATACAGGCCGCTGCCTTCGTCCATCACACCGTATTGCCCGACGTACTTGAACGGGTTGGGTGTCGCGCCCTGGCTGTTGGTCAGGTTGCCGAAGGGGTCGTAGGCGTATTTGTCGGTCACTGTGCCTGCGGCATCGGTGAGGGCGATGGTGCTGCCGCGTGTATCGAAGTGATAGTAGGACGCCGTGCCCGCCGCCGAGATGCGCGAGATCAGCCCCAGGCCGTACACGTAATAGGCGCTCGCCGCGCCCGCCGCGTCGGTTTCCATCAGCACTTTGGATAGTGTGCTGTTCAAATCCAGCACGTAGCGCGTGGTTGCACCCGCGCTGGTCTTGGCGTAGCGGTGGCCGAGACCGTCGTACTGGTATTGGCTTGCCGTGCCGCCGAGGGTGCTTTGCTGCAAGCGGTCTTCAATGTCGTAGGTGTAGGCATCCGTTCCCTTGGCAGTCATGTTGCCGTTGAGGTCATAAGTGTTGGCCACGCCGTTGATGGCGGTGAGGCGGTTCTCGGTATCGTAGGTGTAGCTCGCGGTGCCCGGTGTCACCACCGCTGGCAGCGGCTCGGTTTGAGTGACTTGCTTGTGGTTGCCGATTTCATCCAGCGTGTAGGCGTAGCTGGCGATGGGGGTGGCTCCCTGCGCATGGCTGAGGCTGGTCAGGCGGTTGGCAATATCGAAGCCGTAAGCGGTCGCCACGCTGTTGGGGTCGTTGCTGCCGGTCAAGCGCCCGGCGGTGTCGTAGCTATATGTAGTCTGGTGGGTGAGCCAGTCGGTGACGCCGGTCATGCGGTTGAGCGCATCGTAGGCGTAGCTGGCCGTCTTGGCTCCGGGATAGGTGAGGCTGGTGCGGTTGCCGTTGAAGTCGTAGCCGTAGCCCACGGTCTTGCCGTAGGCATCGGTGTAGGAAGTCATGCGCCCCAGCGCGTCGTATTGCGCGCTGGAAGTGCCGAGCGCATCAGTCATGCCGGTGCGGTTGCCATCGAAGTCGTAGGTGAATCCCACCGTGGTGGTGTCCGGGTAGGTGATGGTTTGCAGGCGATTCAGATTGTCGTAGGCGTATTGGATGATCGTGCCATTGGGTTGCGTTAGCTGCTTGCGATTGCCTACCGCATCGTATTGGTATTGCGTCACACCCAGCGGCTCGGTTTTAGTGATGAGCCGGTTGAGCGCATCGTAGGTGTAGCTGGTGATATGGCCGTTCGGGTCGGTCATCGTCAGGCGGTTGCCGTTGGTGTCGTAGGTGTATTTCACCGTGCCGCCACTCGCATCCGTCACCTGGGTCAGGCGACCGATGTTGTCGTAGGCGAGGCTGGTGACCTGCCCCTTGGCATTGGTGGTTGAAGCCACCCTGCCCAGCACATCGTAAGCGGTGGTAGTTTGGTTCGCCAGCGCATCCGCCGCCGTCACCTGCCGATTCATCGCATCATAAGTGTATTGGGTCACATGGAGCATCGCATCGGTGGCGCTCAGACGGTTACCGTTGGCATCATAGGTGTAATGCGTCACCTGGTTGAGCGCATTGGCGGCGCTGATGAGATTGCCCACGCCGTCGTAGGCGAATTGCGCCGTGTTGCCGTTCTTGTCCTGTACCGCAGTCTTGCGGTCTAGCGCGTCATAGGTGTTAACCACAGTCTTGGTCAAGGGGTCGGTGGTCGTCGTGAGCAAATCCTTCACGTCGTAGGCGAACTGGGTCACGTTGCCGCGCTTGTCGCTGGCGGTGATGCGGTTGTTGTTGCCGTCGTAAGTTGCCGCCGCGCTCTTCAGGTTGGGGTCGATGGACGAAAGCAGGTTGTCGTTGTTGTCGTAAGTGAAACTCGTGGTGCGGTTCAGCGCATCTTTCTTGGTGAGCCTGCGCCCCGCGCCATCGTAGGTGAGGACTGTGCTGTTGTTGAGCGCATCCGTAACCTGAATCAGATTGCCCTGCGTGTCGTAGGTGTTGGTGGTCGTGTTGTTGCGCGCATCGGTGGTGGTCAGCACCTGCCCGGCGGCGTTGTAAGTGTTGGTTGCCGAGTTGTTGAGTGCATCCTTCACGGTGAGCAAGTTGCCGTTGGCATCGTAGGTAAAAGTGGTTGTGTTGTTCAGCGCATCGGTGCGGGTCAGCGGATTGTTGGTTGTTGCGTCGTAGGTGATGGTGCTGATATGGTTAAGTGCATCTTCTTTGGAAAGGACATTGCCTGCGGCATCGTAGACATATTTCGTGGTTTTACCGTTTTTGTCGGTGACAGTGTTGCGATTGCCTTTGTCATCGTAGGTGTAACGGCCTATATCGCCATTGGGATTTACCTCTTGGACAAGACGTAACTGTTTGTCATGGTAATGTTGGGTCACATTGCCCATTGCATCGGTGAAAGTCGTCAGGCGCTTGTCGCCGTCATACACGCTATACACGTAGTCGGTATGCCCGGCCTTGGCGTCGCGCTGCGAATTCACCACGCGCAGTGTCGCATCGTATACGTTGGTCACCACGGTGCTGCCGCGCGGGTCTACCGCCGTGAGCATCTGGTGGAAGCCGTCGTAGGTGTAAAGGGTGATATTGCTGTTGGCATCCTGCGCCGTGACAAGGTTGCCCCACGGGTCGTAGGTGAATTGCACCGTGCGCGTAATCGGGTCGGTGATGGTGACGATGCGGTTGCTGGCGTCGTAAGTGAAATCTATGTTTCGCCCGGCTGTGTCGGTTACTTGCGTCAAGTTACCACCAGTGTAGGTGAGCGCAATGGTGTTGCCGTTCTTGTCCACGATGCTTGCCAAATGATAGGTAGCATCGAAGTTGTAGCTGGTGAGGTCTTTTTTCTTCAGTGTGTAAGTGCCGCCCGCGTTGGCGGTGAGCGTATCGAACACACCGTATTGGTGGGTAAAGCCGCCTGTGCCATCGGCGGCATAAACCTCGGTCTTGCCATCGCCCCAGTTGATGGTGATGTTGCCGCTGCCATCCACGCCGAGCGAGGCGTTGTAATTGTGCGTCCAGCCGAAGCCCAGCGGGCCGCTCACGGTACCCGGTTCGCTGCCCGCCTGCGAGTTGTAGTTGCGCTCAAACACGAACGGCATGCCCTTGCCGGGCAACTGCACATCGCGGTGCTGGTAAATATAATTGCCGGTGGCGGTGTTGACCGGATCGCCGCCAGAGCCGGAGTTAGTTTGTACACCATTAACCGTTGAGTTTTTGGTCAAACCGATAGGCACTGTCCATGAAGAAAAAGTATCGATGTTCTGAACATATGAAGCATATCCCGTTGCATTAACGGTTATCTGGTGCGATCCGCATGAAAGCCCGGTTTTCGTATAGACCCCGTTGGAATATATTGCAGGATTCCCGTCTACTGTTACGGTTGCCCCACTGACCGAAGCATTCGTGGCCGTGTCCCGCACGCTACCGCTTAAAGTCGAGCCGATTGCACATGCCCTGAAATCCTGAAACATTACGGTTGATGCAGTTGTGACAATGGCAGTGGATGAGGGGGAAAAACTATAACCGGCAAGGCTGGGCGTAAGCGTAACCGTGCCAATGCTGACATTGGTATAAGAATAACTGCCGTTTGCTGACGTGACCGTTGGCGTATTGGTTGCACCACTTGCGCTGATCGTCACCCCGGATAGCGGATTGCCGCTTGACGTCACATTACCGATAATTGATGCGCCACTCTGTGTATTGTTGGTACAAATACTGGCAGGTATCGAGATCGTGATCGTATTGGAGTTAGCGACCCCCAGTGCGTTACTGGCAACGACTTTATAGTTGTAGGTTTGCCCCGCCGCCAATCCTAATTCATAAGAACTGACCGTGCTGCTGGTCTTGGTATTTCCAATTGGACTCCCGTTGCGGTAAACCTGATAGGTGCTGACATTGGTGGAGGGTGTCCAGTTCAACCGTACTGCCGGTACCGCAGAAGCAGTAAAGTCGCATCGCGGATTCTCGTTGGTTAACGTAAGCGCGGTGGGCGGCGCTGCCGGGGCTGCCGTCTGCACCGTTACCATTTGAGTGCCGGAACATGTGCTGCTTCCATTTGATGCGCATACCTGCCAGGTTTCCGTCTGAACGGTGGAGCTGTTTATAGTCACCGTCATTGATGTTGGGGTGATGTTCGTTGGCGCAATTGTGGCGGGCTGGTTGACGACTCCAAGGCTAGTGGAAAACCTTGGCCAACTTGATGAAGTAAAGCCGGTTCCGAAAAATGTAACGGTCGGAGAGCCTGTTCCCTGCGTGATTATATTGGGCTGGATTTGGGTTAGGGTCAGCGGTGCCGGAGCAGTACAGATGTTCGACGGCACTGTAACCGATACGGCAACACCGTTATTCGAGTCGGTCGTTGATGTGGACGTATTATGGGCGCGGATAAAGTAGGTGTGCGTCTGCCCCGCAAGGTTAGTGGCGTTGTTGTTGAAGGTGAACTGCGTCGACGACATGCCGGTACCATTGCCAGAGATAATCACACCGTCGCGGTAGGCATCGTAGCTGGTTGCAGTGCTAGACTGCCCCCAATCCAGTCGCACAGCCCCCGTTGATGTGCCTCCCGTCGTGTCGCAATACGGTGTGGCGGTGACGGTAAAGCTGCCTGGTGGTGCAGTGACAGCCGCGCTGATGGTGAAGTTACTGGCACTGGCGCCAGCTGCAAGGATGAATTGGTTTACATCCATTGCGCGTACCCGCACCCGCACTTGAGTTGAGCTAACTGTGTTTGGCAACGTCCAGTTAAAGGAGCGCGTGCTAGGTGTCTGCGCGACACTTATGTTGGAGTACGTGGTTCCGCCGTCAGTCGAATAGGCCACCAGTTGATAGTTGATCTGCGAAGTGTCTCCGCTGATCGCCCACGTCACCGAATGTGTGCTGCCCGCCGTCCAGCTCTCCCCTCCAACGGGTGAAGTCACTGTGATCGACGGTGGGGAAGGTGTCGTCCCGGGTGTCTGGAAATACTGTGCTGCAGTGTAAGACGAGCAGCCGGTGGTATTGCACGCCGCAACTTGCCAGCTGTACTGGTGACCTGCCGTCAATGGCGTTGTGTAAGTGTTGCTGGTAGTTCTTATATTGAGCGCCTGCGTATTGTTGGTGATGTCCGTCACGATCAAGTTGTAATCCACCCCCGTTCCGCTGACCGTGTTCCAACTCATGTTGACAGTGCTGGTCAGCGTGACGGGGCCGGGGCCGCTCGATGTCCCAGTAACTCCTCCCGTCGTTGCTCCCGTCGGTGTGGCAGGTGTCGTCACCGTAACATTATTAACTACAACCTTAGCTCCATTGGGCTCAACACCGATGTTAATTGCATTGTCTACTCCATGTACCCCATACCAATAACTACCTTGAGATGTTGGAGCATCAGTAAACGATCCGGAAACTGGGCCATTCCCTGAAAGAGAGGTTGTAGTAATTTTGGCCCAAGTGCCCGGAACTCCGCCAATATCAGGGGCGCGCCACAGTTGCGCCTGCCATAAACCAGAACCACCGCTGTCAGAAACCGTATAGAAGATAGTAAAGGAACTACCCACAGTAAGAGAGCTCGGCGTTACAGAAAACCCACTAACTATAGGGAGGGAGGTGTCGGTCGCTCCCGTCACCGTCAAGGCAGTGGAAACCGCGTAGTCATTGCTCGTGAGAGTTTGCGTCAGCACACTACCGTTGTCGGCAACCACCCATACGTAATATGTTCCAGGTGTGGTCGGAACCGTCACCGTCGTGTTTTGGTTGATCGTGATTCCCGCGCCTATCGGGCCCGTCGCCTGCGCAGTGCCTACATTATTAGCTGGGCTGCCCCACCCGCTCGCAGCGTTCGAGGTGGTAATCCGCACTTGCGAGTTTGAAGTACCCGCTGATGTTGTACCGTTATTTCGTATTTGCCAACTAACCGATAATGACCCGCCCGCCACCACGCTGCTGCTGCCCAACGTGACATTCAGGGGCTGAATGTCCACCGCCGCATAAACCTGAGCAGATGCAAGCACAAATAGCATTACGCCGAAGCAATGACTGAGAGCTTTGGAACTGGAAAATTGGGTGAGGTGAACATTCAGAAAAGCAAATGCGCGCATCGAAGCATGCGTAAATCGCGCCAGGCATTGCGCCCAGCGAAAAACGCCGCCCGCACCCTCGCGGTGCAAGCAGCCTCCCTGAACTTTATTTTTATTGCATCGCAACACCGGTTCTTCTTCCCTTTTTGTTCATATTGCTAATTGTGGGTGAATTGAGCACCTCACAAGCTACGCTGCCTTTCTCATGGGCAATTCAGCCCGTTTGCTGACATACAATACTTCGACACCCAAGACGTTTCCGTTTGCGTCATAGTCCAAAATCATGCCCGGCTTGATTTCTTCGGTTTTCTCGACTTCGCCTTCCGTGAGCTGAACGTACAGTGCATCCGCTGCTTGATCAAATTCTATTTTCATGTGCGCACCTTCACTCAAAATAAGCCGTGACGATGGTCACAGGCTCGGTTGTTTCGTTGAAAATTACACGCAAACTTTTGGAACCTCTTTCCGGGATGGCTTTCAATGCGTGCGACAGTGTGTGATCTTCCGCATCGTTTTCGATTTTGTCCGGGTTTTCGATAGCCGCAGCTATCCATTCTAACTTTATTTTTCGCTGCCGGATTCGCTTCTCCGCATGATCGCTCAGTTTGAATTTCATACCATTTGGGGTTGAGGCAGGGTTGGATGGGTAGCGAAATGCCAGCACGCAAAAAACACCTGCGCAAACCGCGCCAGGCATTGCGCACAGCGCGACAAGCCGCCCGCACCCTCGCGGCACAAGCTGCCTCCCGAAACATTATTTTTATTTTTGTTGAATTGCGACACCGGTTCTTCTTTCTTTTTTATTCTTTTTTGCTTGTTCAGCCGCTTGGGGTTGCCCCATCATCCCCGCCATGAGCTTGCTGCACCCTTCTCCCTCACTCTTTCCCCATCAAGGTGGGCGGGCCACTGCCATGTAATAAATTACGGGTAATCTTAAAAATTCATATTTCGTCGCTCCCTCGTAGGCGGGAGCCCAGTTAAAAATCAACAAGCTTAATTCCCGCAAACGCGGGAATGACAAATTTTTAGAGGTGTCCTTACTTTTATTTGGAGTAACACAAGCAATTCCCATGCTATGTGTATTGGTTTTTATTATCATAGCGAAATCAATCCATTGCCAAATTTCAACGGATTTTTATTTCTCTCTTCCGGGAAATTGCCTCGCTCGATTCCCACGGTTTGCAAAATAGCGCTTGGGAACGAAGTTAAGGTATCCAGGGCAACCGTTTTTGAATTCAGTTTCAAATCAAACGCACGAATGGTTACACACAGGCCCACTTCTGTATATATGTCTTTCGGCCTATGCAATTGCCGGGCATTGCCTATGCATTTCGGCATATTGACAGCAAGGTATTTTTCTGGCTGACGCTTCACTTGACTACTGCACAGCAGATCAGAATCTGGCAATTGTCCAGCAAAATTGCGTCCTCAACATCACCCCCAGAGGTACCTTCAGCTACAGAGCCGTGCATACTCCAACACGGGCTTCCACCATGCTGTTTGCGCACCTTCACGGACGCACTCATTCCGGCGAATGCCGGAATCCAGTGTTTTCAATCAACTGGTCATCGGCCTCCGCCGGTGTGACGAGTTATTAGGGAAGCGCAGATTTATTCGGTTTTGTCGTTCCCGCGAAGGCGGGAACCCAGTCAAATAAAGGCACTGGATCCCCGCCTACGCGGGGATGACGAATTAATCCGTGTTTCCTTAGAAAGTGCCGGTAATCATTACCCCGCCGCCGAAATCGGGGCTGCCATTGGAGAAGCCTTTCAAGATATTTGCTTGGACTTTTAAGTTGGCAGCGATTTTTTGAGAGATATAGACTGTCACTTCCTGCTGGTCTGAGCCGGAAGAACTGGGGCTTTGCGCCATGTCCAGCATCACTCCCGCACTGGTTACGTTACTCAATTTCTGACTGGCGCCGATCGTGCCATAAACAGTGCTACTTAAATTTACGCCAGCGGGCGACACATAAACCTTATAGCCCGCCGTTGCAAAAAGAGTCGTCTTGTCGAGCGTGTAGTAGCCATCGAGCTGGGCCGAATAATCATCCTGCCCGGTCCCCAAATTGGTATCTGCCGTACCAAGCTTGACATTACCGACGACGTCAAGCGCAATAGAACCGACAGCGTAAACGCTGTAGCCTGCCGATGCGGTGATGTCGCCCAAGCCGGAATGGGTCGTTCTGGAAGTGCGTCCGTTAGCCGGGCCAATCCGCCCTATTCCACGGGTAACCCCGCCAGGGCTGGATATCCTGATGTAAGGCACAGTAAGCTTTAGGGTCAGCTTGTCTGATTCGTATTTGCCGGTAACGGGGATGTACAGGATGTCGGTTGATACCGCGTTGCCATAGTTACCAGAGCTGTAATCAAACCCTGTGCCCAGACTGAACTGATCTCCGGCAAATGCCGGGGCCGAGATGACCAGCATAGCCAACGCAGTGAGTAGCTTTTTCATTTGGATGAATCCCTAAAAAAATCCCGGCGGGCTGGCCGCCGGGGTTGGTGCGGAAATGGTGATTATCTGCCCGGACGCTCGATCTTGCCAGGGCGTTCGACTTTTTCGGGGCGCTCCATCTTGTCATGCCCAGGCTTTTCTATGTGTTCGTGTTTGACCTTTTTGTCATGTTTGACCTTTTTGTCCTTTTTGTGCTTGGCGTCGCCGACCTTTTTATCTGCTTCGGCGCGTTTCTCTGCGATCTTTGCTTCATTCTCTTTCAGTTGCTCAGACGCATTTTGCAGCCCCTTGTTGTCGGGATTCTTGCTCAGGTTTTTCTCAACGCTGGCTGCGCCTTGGGCTACCGGCTGCTTTGTCGTTTCCGCGTGGGCAACGGCAACGGAAGCAAACAGCAATGCAGTTGCAATATGGCTCATCTTGATCATAAAAAACTCCCTTTGGTTGATTGAGGTCAGGCGATTGACTTGCGGGAACCTCTAAAAATCCGCATTTCATCCCAACTGGTGTTGCGGAAAAAGTTTCTTGCTTACATACCAAACATATGCGGTGCGGCAAAAAGAAGTTTCAGTGTAGGGTAGCCTTAAGGTTAACCGAAACTAAATTTTTTTCCGCGCCTTGCTGACGATACCGCACAGGCTGCTTTTGCCCGTAGCGGATCGGCGTCCCCTTGTGGGGCATTTGGGCGAACTCTGGATGCTGAATTATTTAGAGGCTCCCATAAAACAATTACCAAGTAAAAATCCCCACCGGCAAACCGATGGGGAAACGGGGGAAAGCTTGCGAGTTAGCGATTAGTCACCACGGCGAGTGCGGCGATGATCGTCTCTGCGACCGCGTGTTGAGACTTGATGATCGCCGTCTGAGTCGCCACCTATGTGGGTTCCACCAGTTGAGCCTCCAGTAGTGCCGCCGACAGAACCGCCAGTAGAGCCTCCGGTAGAACCACCGGTAGAACCACCGGTAGAGCTGCTTGAGTGACAAACAGCGCATGCTGTCATGGTTGAGTTCACATTTTTGTGGGCAGATACGCTGCTAGGAGCTGTTCCTATGGCACAAGAACCACAGCTTGCCGAGGTGCGGCGTACTGTAATGCCGCCTGTTACAGGTGCGGGTGCAGGTGCTATTACAGGAGCAGGAGCGGGTACTGGTTTTATTACAGGAACTGGTGCCGGTGCCGGTGTTATTACGGGGGCTGGTGCGGGCGCCGGTGCCGGTGTTACTACAGGAGCTGGAGCGGGTGCCGGTGTTGGTGCTGTGT
>FZPX01000072.1_pt1 | contig 27983 bp, 34 predicted proteins | sample 1534791 | NCBI WGS metagenome assembly FZPX01 (sample SAMEA104161951, study PRJEB21768) | metagenome | biome: subterrestrial habitat; feature: phreatic zone; material: underground water | place: France | collected 2016-06-01 | depth 60 m | reverse complement strand
GCACAAGCTGATCCAAACCTACACCGTCACGGACGCTGCGGTGCATGACAGCCAAGCTATTGATGGCTTGCTGGACACACGGGCCGATGCCAGCGGTGACAAGCGCCCCGTCTATGCCGATAGCGCTTACCGCTCAAAAGAACGGGAAGCCGATTTGGCGAAACAAAACATCACGAGCCAGATTTGTGAGAAAGGCAGTCGCGGTCACCCCTTGAGCGAAGAGCAGAAGGCCACCAATCACGAAAAGTCCAAAGTCAGATCCCGTGTGGAACACATCTTCGGTGCACAGGCGCAGATGGGCGGACACTGGGTACGCACAATCGGCCTGCTACGGGCGAAGATCAAAATCGGGATGATGAATCTGGTGTACAACATGGTGCGTCTGGTGCAACTGACCAGACGCGATGGGATAGGTGCGCCCGCAACCGGGAAAGCAGCATGAATTACCCGGAAAACGGCAGGAAAACAACCAAAATCGCTCCAAAATACGGGACGGATTGTGTGCTGCAAAAATTTTTAATGCCGAATAATTTGGAAGCGCAAAAAATCAATTATTAGAGGTGCCCATATGTTTGTAGTACTGAGCTGGAGCAGCCATGTCGGCTTCGATCTCAGCCCATTCCCAATGATCAAAGAATACATGGCGCGAATTGCCGTGCGCCCGGCCGCGCAGTCGGCGATGAAAGCAGAAGGCTTGATTCAGTAACCTTACGGTCAGGCTTTGCGCGAAGTGACGAATAGCCTGGCTTTCAAATCCTTAATGACCGCTTGCACGAAAGATAGGCAAGATCGTGAAGCCGGCACTCGCGTGCTACCGATCTATGGATTCATGGGCCGACTTTGATGCGGAATTATGATGCGGCATTAAATCTGTTTGGCGAGAAAAGATAACCATCACAAGAGTTAGTTGCTCAAAGTGACTCACTTCATCTTGTGCTGCAAGCGAATACTGAAAGGCAAACGTTGAACATTCCAGACTCATACCTGAATATCATCACTCCGCTAATCCGGACTGCTCGTGGAATTCTGGAAGAGGGCAGGCCACTTGCAGGCATCGCTTTCGTTGGAAGTTTCGATTCCAATACTGCTGCCACAGTTGTGTTGGACACTGGTAGTGAAGCTGACAAAGACAATTCAGCAGGATCAATCAGATTGGTGGCTGAACTCCAAAATGCGGACTACATTTTCATGATTATGGAAGCTTGGTTGCTTCGCAAGGACAAGATGTACATGATGGATGAGATTTACGAACGCTACGGATCAATCGCCGAGTCACCCTATGCCGTGGACGTGGTGTCCATGACGCTGGAAACCCGGCACGGTGTATGGATTGCGCAAGTGCCCATCAAGCCCAAAGGCATCAGCAAGAAAAAACGCACGATTGGAGCGCCGGAATTTGAACTGTTCACCGAGGCGCAAGGTCGCTTCGTTAATTTGCTACCTGTCAAAGACGGAGCGGTGGCAACTGGGGCATTGCACTGACAGATCAGGTTGCCGGGGGCACTTACCCAGGTTCAATCTGCCACAGGTGCTGCGCCACCGATAGCCATGCGCCCAACCAGCCGAGGAAGGCGGAGAAACCCAGAAGCATAAGGGTGTCGCCTGCAGAGGGAGCGTGCAAGGCGAAGCTGCTGGCATACAGTTGCGACAGCTCGGTGAGGCTGCCGTTGAGCAGGAACAAACCGGCAATGATGATAAGCCACGCCGCTACGCCACCCAGCAGACCTTGCAATAGACCGAAATACAGAAAAGGCCGGCGGATAAATGCATTGGTGGCGCCGATCAGTTTGGACACTTCGATTTCATCGCGTTGGGTGAGAATTTGCAGGCGGATGGTGTTGAAAGTAACGGCAACCAGCGCGAAGCTGAGCAGTACGGCGAGAATCAGTACCGCCTGCCGGCCAAACTTGAGCAGCGCTTCCAGCTTGCGCGCCCATGCCGAATCCAGTTGCACATGCTCCAGCTTGGGCCATTTTTGCAATTCATCGCGCAGGTCTTCCAGCGCCCCGGCACCGGTTTTATTCGGGAAAACGATATAGGCATCCGGCAGCGGATTTTGCGTCAGCCCACCGATCACATCCGCCAGCCCAGTGCTGCGTTTGAACTGCTCTAATGCCTGCGCACGCGGTACGAATTCAACCTGACCGACTGCCTCATGCTGTTTCAATTGCCTGCCGATGCGGGAGATGTCGTCGTGGCTGGCATCCATACTCATGAACACACTGATCTGCGGCGCACCTGCAACTTGTTCGGCCAGGCTCTGTATATTCTGCAACAGCACATACATGCCTGCCGGCAGGCTGAGCGCGATGCCGATGACCAGGATGTTCAGCAAGCTGGATACCGGTGTGGCGCGGAGGCGGCGCAGCGTGGACAGCAGTCCGCTGACATGTTGCACCAGCCAGTTATTCATGGCTGCAATTCCCCCTGTTTCAACGCCAGCGTGCGCGTCCCGTACTGGCGCAGGACACCCGCGTCGTGGCTGGCTATCAGCAGGGTGACGCCGACCTGATGGAACGATTTGAAGATGCCCATGATGTCGGCGGCATAGTCCGTATCGAGGTTGCCGGTCGGCTCGTCCGCCAGCAGGATGGAGGGGCGGCTTACGATGGCGCGGGCAATGCACAGGCGCTGTTGTTCGCCGCCGGACAAAACGATGGGGTTGGCTTTTTCGCGCGGCAACAGGCCCACTTTGTCGAGCGCAGCGCGCACACGCTTGTCACTTTCGCGATAGTCAAAGCCGCAGATTTGCAGCGGCAACATTACGTTGTCGAACACGCTGCGGTCGAACAACAATTTGTGATCTTGAAAAATCAGGCCGAGGTTGCGGCGCAGGTAGGGCAGCGCGCCGCCCTTGAGCGAACCGACGTTCTGCCCCTTGACTACCACGCTGCCGCTGTTGGGTCGCTCGATGGCGGCGATGAGGTTGAGCAGGGTGCTCTTGCCCGCGCCGGAATGGCCGGTGAGGAACACCATCTCACCCTCGGCGATTTCAAAACTGACATTCTTCAGCGCCTCGTAACCGCCGGGATAGCGCTTGCAAACCTTGTTGAAGCTGATCATTTTGTTGGCAACACCGTAACCATGCTGGGCTTCATCAGACGGCGGAAATCCATGTCGAAGGTGGCCAGAGGCAGATGATGAGATTGTGCATCGTCAGCGGCATCGAGCAGAGAGCGGTGGCTGTGGGCATCGGCTATCGCCGCCTGGAATCCACCCTTGCCCGCATGGATCGGCAGCGCAGGCCGTTTTGCAGCAGCCTGCGGCCTGGTCTTGGACGGATTATCAATGGGGAGATTGTTTTTCATGATCGTTGCTTCTGCGGATGCTAGCGGCTCGTTGCGGAGAAAGCAATTCTTCGTGGCCGTCTTCATGACGGGCGGCGGGGCTGGTTGTCCTTAGCATTGGAGAATGCATGGGCCGGATTATCTATGTATTTCGGTCTAAGTACATTCCAATCGAGGTTTGAGTCTGAAGGGTTGCGCTTTTAAGAGTTTTAAGCAGCCGCTTTCGATCTGTTAAAAATGGTTTTGAAGAGAACTGCACGCGCGTCGTTCAAACGCTGTGCAGCCTCATTACCACTGATTTCCCTGGCTTGCGCATCGAGCTGCTGAAACGTGATGTCGTGCTTGAGATATTGCTTGGCCTCGGGCAGTGACTTGAGTTTCTCGTAGGGGGTCATCATCAGCTCGTAGGGATAACGCTTGCGCTGGCGGCCTTTTGCATCGGTGATGGTTTCGGAAAAAAAGAAAAGTTCGTGGTTGTGATATAGGGGTTGAGGTGGTCGCGGCAGAAGGCATTCACCAGTGCCGCGAAGCATTGCGGGATGTGGCTGTAACCCAGGTGTTTGCGCACGATGGCGCCGTTTTTGGATTCGGCCTGGGCGTTGTCGTTGCTGTGCCGGGAGCGCGATTTTGTTTGCTCTTCGATGAGCAGTTTATTGAGCAGTTTCGCGACACGTTTATTGATGTATTCGGAGCCGTTATCGCTGTGGAAGCCGTGGATGACGAAGGGGAAACTCAGCAGCAGCGCTTCGAGCACCGGGAGGAGGAATGCCTCGCTGATCTTCTGATGAAACTACTAGCCATCTGACTAACCCAGCAAAAAACGCTGGGTAAGTCATTGGTTATCGCAGGTTGCGACGCCTTCGTGCTGGGTGACGCAGTCCACGGCATTGATGTGATAGACGCCTTTGATGCCGTCCAGATCGCCCTGGTGGACGCTGTCCACGCGCAAATATCCGGGCCGGTTGTTGGGGGTTGGCGCGCGGCGTTCGCCGATAGGGACCGTCGCAGGTCTGGTCTTGGTCCAGACCTGACGCTGGTGCTGATAGCTGGGGCGCTGGCGCAGGTTGTACAGGTGGGCCACCGAGATTGTCGCCAAGCGTTGGTAGCGAGCATCACCGAAGATGCCGTAAGCCCGTTCCATGAGCTTCTTGGTTGCCAGGCCGGATAGCGTGCCGTGCAAGGTGTCAGTATGGGCGAGCAGGAGCACGTCAGCGCCCGTGTAGATGCGGGCAAAGCTGGTTCGTGACCCTTGGTGGCGCTTGACCAGTTTGCGTCGCTCGCAGCCACGCTTGACCAGCCGGGTGAGCTGTTGGCGCGAGCAGCCGCTGACGCGCTCGAGGAAGCGCAGAATTACCGCCTTGTCGGCGCGTTTCAACCGGGCGTAGCCGAAACGCCGCACGGTACGCGCGATGAATTCGTACCGCTGGTCTGCGGTCACCGTGAAATCCATCGCCACGGTTCCGGTTAAAAAGGCCTGCAAATCGGCCAGGGTGTGCAGCTGTTTGTCGTTCATATTGATCACCATGCCTCGCATAATGACCGATCACGGCAACCAGCTCAGACTCAAACCCCGTTGGATTCACGTCCCCCGCTCAGACTCAAACCCCATTGGACAATGCTTGCATTTCCGCCCTTCCCCGCCGACGTGATAAAATGCGCGCCTTTCACGTTTATCGTTATTTCGGAAGGCCGTCATGTACTCCAGCAAAAACACCATCGCAAAAACCGACCCGGAATTGTGGGCGGCCATTCAGGATGAAAATCGTCGCCAGGAAGATCACATCGAGCTGATCGCGTCGGAAAACTACTCCAGCCCGGCGGTAATGGAAGCGCAGGGCAGCCAGCTCACCAACAAGTATGCCGAGGGCTATCCCGGCAAGCGCTACTACGGTGGCTGCGAATATGTGGACGTGGCCGAGCAGTTGGCCATAGACCGCGCCAAGGCGCTGTTCGGCGCAGAGTACGCCAACGTGCAGCCGCATTCCGGCTCGCAGGCCAACCAGGCGGTGTACATGGCGGTGCTCAAGCCGGGCGACACCATCCTCGGCATGTCGCTGGCGCACGGCGGCCACTTGACCCACGGCGCAGCGGTGAACATCAGCGGCAAGCTGTATAACGCGATTACCTACGGGCTGAATGAAAAAGAAGAAATTGATTATGACCAGGTGCAAGCGCTGGCGTTGGCGCACAAGCCCAAGATGATCGTGGCAGGCGCATCCGCCTACTCGCTGGTGATTGACTGGAAACGTTTCCGCGCCATCGCCGACAGCGTGGATGCGTATCTGTTTGTGGACATGGCGCACTACGCCGGTTTGGTCGCGGCAGGCGTGTACCCGAACCCCGTCAGTATCGCGGATTTCGTGACCACCACCACCCACAAGACTCTGCGCGGCCCGCGCGGCGGCATTATTCTCGCCAAGGCAGAATACGAGAAAGTGCTGAACTCGGCGATTTTTCCCGGCATCCAGGGCGGCCCGCTGATGCACGTTATTGCCGCCAAGGCCGTGGCGTTCAAGGAAGCGATGAGCAAGGAATTCAAGGTGTACCAGAGGCAGGTGGTGGACAACGCGCGCGTGATGTCCAGGGTGTTGCAGGAACGCGGCCTGCGCATCGTGTCCGGGCGCACCGACAGCCACATGTTCCTGGTGGACCTGCAACCCAAGCACATCACCGGCAAGGACGCGGAAGCCGCGCTGGGCCGAGCGCACATCACCGTGAACAAGAACGCTATTCCCAATGACCCGCAGAAGCCCTTCGTCACCAGCGGCATCCGCATCGGCAGCCCGGCGATGACCACGCGCGGTTTCAAGGAACTGGAAGCGGAGAAGCTGGCGCACCTGATTGCGGACGTGCTGGATGCGCCGAACGACGAAGCGGTAATCGCTCGCGTGGCCGACGAAGCGAAGCAGATGTGCGCGAAGTTTCCGGTGTATGGAGCATAGTTGATAGACGTTAGTCGCTAATCGTTAGTTGACTTGTCGCCGCTACGCGGCGGCCTCTAACTAAAAACTAGCGACTATCGACTAACGACTGCACTTATGAAATGCCCATTCTGTAAAGGCCCCGACACCCAGGTGGTGGACACGCGCGAAAACGAAGAGGGCGAAAGCATCCGCCGCCGCCGCCGCTGCCTGTCCTGCGAAAAACGCTTTACCACCTTTGAAACGGTGGAGTTGCGCATGCCGCAGGTGGTCAAACAGAACGGGATGCGCAGCGAGTTCGATGAGGAAAAACTGCGCACCAGTTTCAGTCGCGCGCTGCACAAGCGCCCGGTGCCGACGGAACTGGTGGATGCCGCCATCGACCATGTGAAGCAAAAAGTTTTCGCGCTCGGCGAACGCGAGATCGGCTCGCGCCAGATCGGCGAGATGGTGATGAAGGAATTGCTGAAACTGGACAAGGTCGCCTATATCCGCTTCGCCTCGGTGTACAAAAGCTTTCAGGACGTGGGCGATTTTGCTGATGCTGTGGAAGCGGTGCGCAAAACGCCGGCCCGCCGCAAACCGCAAGCGAATTGATTGTGCTTACGCCGCAGGACAGCGTGTGGATGGCTCAGGCACTGCGCTTGGCGGAGCGCGGTATTTATACCACCAGCCCGAATCCGCGCGTGGGTTGCGTGCTGGTGCGCGACGGCAAGGTTGTGGGCGAAGGCTGGCACGAACGCGCCGGTGAGCCGCATGCCGAAATTCATGCGCTGCACGCGGCCGGGGAGGCGGCGCACGGCGCAACCGCTTATGTGACGCTGGAACCGTGCAGCCATCATGGCCGCACCCCGCCATGCGCCGATGCGCTGATTCAAGCGGGAGTGGCGCGGGTGGTAGTGGCGGTGCAAGATCCCAATCCGCATGTGGCCGGACAAGGTATCGCAAAATTATGCGCGGCGGACATCACCGTGGAATGCGGCCTGATGGAAGCGGCGGCGCGTGAACTGAACATCGGTTTTTTTGCGCGCATGACGCGCGGCATGCCGTGGCTGCGCAGCAAGATTGCGATGAGCCTGGACGGGCGCACCGCACTCAATAATGGCGAAAGCAAATGGATCACTGGCGCTGCGGCGCGGCAGGATGTGCAGCGCTGGCGCGCGCGTTCCTGCGCCGTGCTCACCGGCATCGGCACCGTGCAGGCGGATGATCCGCAGTTGAATGTGCGCGATATTGAGACATCGCACCAGCCGTTGCGCGTGGTGGTGGACAGCCAGTTGCGTATGCCGCCGGATGCCCGTATTTTGAGTGCGGAGCATGCCCCCTCCCTAACCCTCCCCCCGGGGGAGAGGGAACATATCCCCTCTCCCTTGGGGAGATGTGCAGGGGAGAGGGTGGTGGTTTACACCGCCACCCACGATGCACAAAAAATCTCCGCGCTGGAAAAATCGGGCGCACATGTAGTGGTGCTGCCGGATGCGCATGGGCGAGTGGATTTGAATGCGGTGCTGCGCGATCTCGCCGCACGCGGTTGCAACGAAGTGCTGGTGGAAGCGGGCAGCAAGCTGAATGGAGCCTTGTTGAAGGCGGGGCTGGTGGATGAACTGGTGCTGTATCTCGCCCCCCAGTTGCTCGGCGACATGGCGCGCGGCATGGCGCGGTTGGGTGAATTGACCAGTCTGGATCAGCGTATCGAACTGGAATGGAAAGACGTGCGCAATGTCGGCAAAGATTTGCGCATCGTGGCGCGGGTGAAGAAATAAAATATGTAGGGTGGGTTAGGCCGCAGGCCGTAACCCACCAAACAAAATGGTGGGTTACGCTTCGCTCTGACAATTTCTCACGCGGCTTGCCGCGTAGAGAATTGCGTAACCTTGTTGAACCCACCCTACATGGTTGCATCGGGAGTTTAAGCATGTTCAGCGGCATCATCGCAGATGTAGGCACCATCACCCGCGCGGAAGACCGCAGCGGCGGCTTGCGTCTTTCTGTCGAAACGCACGAACTCGGCTTGGGCGACGCGCAACTCGGCGACAGCTTCGCAGTGAACGGCGTATGTCTCACCGTGGTGAAAATTGACCGCAACATCTTTACCGTCGATGTTTCGCGCGAGACATTGAATTGCACCGTCGGGCTGGAAGCGCAAGGCGCGCGCGTCAACCTGGAAAAGGCGCTGCGCCTTGCGGACAGGCTGGGCGGGCATCTGGTCAGCGGACATGTGGATGGCGTGGGCGAAGTAATGGAATTCACCGACCTCGGCGAGAGTTGGAAACTGGTGGTGCGCGCGCCGCAAGCGCTGGCAAAATATATCGCGATGAAAGGCTCCATCACCATCAACGGTGTGAGCCTCACCGTGAACGAAGTGGAGGGCGCGGTGTTCAACGTCAACCTGATCCCGCATACGCTGGCGGTGACCACGCTCAACGAACTGTGCGCGGGGGCAAAGGTAAACCTGGAGATTGATCTGATCGCGCGCTATGTGGAGCGCATGCTGGCGGCGGGTAACGGATAAGAAACGGATTACGTAGGGCGCAATGCCCGTTGGTTATTGCGCCCTGCGTGGGCTAGCCACAATACTGTTCATTTAGCCGTTCGTGGTTAAGTAGTGACTTGGCACGGGGTCATTGTGCTTAGTCAATACTTAGTTGTTTCATCAGAGCTTGTCGAACCACCAAACGCTCGTCCTAAAGCCCTTCGACAAGCTCTCAATGAACAGCTTTTTATCTATAAATTTATCAATAGGTTACAAAACAGCCGAAATCATCAAACAGTATCCAAACGGCATGAAAATCTGTTCACTGCGCACGCCTTGCCACGCGAAAGCGGGGCTTGCTTGGCTCGGGGCAAACGGAATTTTTCTTAAGTGAACAGCATTGGGGTTAGACCGAGGCATCCCTGAACGCCCGCAATACGGTATTGATTTTGGTTTGGTAACCCGGCCCCTGTGCCTTGAACCACTCAAGGACATCTCGATCCACACGAAGCGAAATTGAAGATTTCGTCGGAAGCGGCTCCAATCCACGCCGGACAATCCCTCGAACGATATGCTTCAAACTTGCTTCAGGGTGTTCGGAAGTTGTCTCTGCTTTGGAGCGCTTTGATTCCAAACGAGCCCAGTCAGTTTTTGACTTCGTCGAAGTAGATTTGTGTTTCACGTTTTGTGGCTTTTCGGAATGAGATGATGCGGATTTCATGTTCGTTCTCCGTATGGACAATTGATACAGTAACACCAGCGAGCAATCCCAGCGTAACGAAGCGCTGCTCCCCATAACTGAGCCGGTCGTCCTCGAAGGTGAAAGTGAGACCTTCGAACACGCGCGGTGCGTCGATGAAATCGAGTCCGTGGTCTTTCAGATTCCGGGCACGCTTCGTTTCTGTCCAGGAAAATTGCATAGACGAATTGTATATACGTTTCGTAGATGTTGCAAATCTATCTCGGAGTGGAAAGGTCTAATCGGGATAGGAGAAAGCCTCACGGCTTTCAGCGGATTCACTGTGAGCCGCAGTGTGTCAATGACGAAGCGTGTCACGCTTGTTCGCTTGTACCTGCCGCACGGCATATGCGCCGAACGTCCGGGACGGAACCCGTAGCTGCTGGGATGGAAGCGGGGTTCCCATTTCGCGCTGATGATCTGCGCGATGGCTGGCTGGATAAATCTGCCTACCACGGTGGGGATGCCCGTTGGTTATTGCCCTACGTATGCTGCTAATATCGCGCTGAGGAGAATTCGAGCCTGGCCCGTTTCGCTCCATTCACCGACCTCGGCGAGAGTTGGAAACTGGTGGTGCGCGCGCCGCAAGCGCTGGCAAAATATATCGCGGTGAAAGGCTCCATCACCATCAACGGTGTGAGCCTCACCGTGAACGAAGTGGAGGGCGCGGTGTTCAACGTCAATCTGATCCCGCACACGCTGGCGGTGACCACGCTCAACGAACTGTGCGCGGGGGCAAAGGTAAACCTGGAGATTGATCTGATCGCGCGCTACGTAGAGCGCATGCTGGCGGCGGGTAACGGATAAGAAACGGATTACGTAGGGCGCAATGCCCGTTGGTTATTGCGCCCTGCGTGGGCTGCTTGCCTGCATAGACTGTGCAACCGGCGACTTCATCCAGCGTAGTTGCGGCAAATGCTTTGATTGGCCGCAGCAACACCCCATCGCGGGTGTTCTCGACAGAAAACTCAACCCCCGCTTTCCATTGCTTGGCTGAGCGTATTGCTGCCGGGTGGCAACGGCGGGTTTGTTTCATTGCCAGAAAAGCAAATCGAGCACGGCCCCTTTAATCCATTGATACGATGCGACGGCTCCAGTGTGTTCAAGAACCGCCAGATGCGGAACCGCACGCCCGGTGGTGTGGGAGGGCTGCAGGAGTGATTCTGCCTCCCAACCGATTGGCGGTTGTCAGGTCGCCAGTAGGGCGCAATAACTAGTATTGTAGGGTGCAATAAGCATGGCGCATTGCACCGGATGTAAGCGATCCATGTGGCGCAATGCCCGCTGGTTATTGACGCCCTACGCCTTACGCGGGTTGATTTAGAAGATGCGTTGCTGCAATGGCAACGATGAAGATAGGTCAGCGGGAAAATGACGACAGTCAGCCCAAAAAGAACCGCAGGCCAAAGAGATATTTCCATAACAAACACTCGCATCAAGACCGGGCTCGTCCAACAAACGGTTCAGATTGTGGCTCGCTTCGCGATCACAACCTAACCTTACTCGTTGGGTTTTTTACCCCCACTATTGATAACAATCTTTATAGCCGCTATTCATGCAGCTTTGTGCCATGGTTTCAGCTTCTTTGATTTGCTCAGGCGTCATCTCGTCGTTTAGGACTAAAAGGAAATACTCTGCTTCACCACTTCCATTGGCAGCAGCAAGCATGTACCACATGCGCGCACGAATACAATCCTGCTCGACACCTTGACCTTTGCGGTACATGCACCCGAGATTAAACATTGCCGCAGCGTGCCCTTGCGCTGCCGACAGGCGATGCCACCTCAGTGCCTCAAGATAGTCTTGTTCTACGCCTTGGCCTTTTGCATGGGCCAAACCAAGCATATTTTGCCCGAAGCTATCTCCCTTCTCAGCCGATAGTCGATGCCACTTTATGGCCTCTTGAAAGTCTGGCTCTACGCCCTCTCCTTCTTGGTACATATGCCCCAGCATATTTATAGCGAATGTATTGCCTTGTGCTACTGCAAGGCGGCACCACTTCATAGCCTCCGTGAAATCTTGCTGTACCCCCTCTCCTTGGTAATACTGCATCGCCATATGCATTGGATCAATGTCATCATCGGCAGAGTGACTGCTCTCAAGTGCGTCTTCGATTTCAGTAACGTGAAACTTCATTTTTTGGAGTTCGGAGTCGATCTGTTCGGTTTGCTCACGGATCGCTTGAATTTGCTTTTCAAGATCACCAGTCCTGTTTTTGTCTCGAAACAAACCAAATGCCCGCAGGCCTATTCCACCGATAAAAACTCCAATAGCTATCTCAAAAATTAGCATCGAATTCTCCATATTGTCTTGCTCAGTGACCAGACGATCTTGTTTGCCCAACGTCCAAGCTCAGGGGCGCTGCGCGGCTTTATCGCGCAGCGTCCCCTGGAGCGCAGTGTTAGCTCTCATATGACATTCCCAGTGAGGCGCCCTATAGTGCGCCGATACTCCACAAGCCATGCTTTATAAAAGAGGAGTCCGTTGTAGTAGTCAATGAATGCGTTGATCAGGTTGCTTGGCTTACGGGTAGCAGGCAGCGGTTCTTCCTGAATCATTTTGACCATAACTTCACGGATTTTGTTTTCTCCCTCTGGTTGTCGGTCGAGCATTGCTACAGAGTCGTACCAGTTATCAACGAGCGGCATCGCATATAGGAACTCGTTAAGCATCTCTTCAAGGTCTGGGGCGATCTCAACGTGTCTGTTTGAAAGAATGAAGCGGATGGTCTCGGCTATCCGCTGTACAGTCGATTGGACAACATGGAAAACCTTTTGCGTTGGCGACAATGACAAAAGCACCATGTTGAAGAGTCTATGCACATCGTTGAAGGTGAATTCGAAATCTTCAAGCTTGGCGCTCGAAAGATCAAAGCCGTTGAAGAACTCATAGTCCTTAGTGGATGCGAAGACGCAGTACTTCAGAAGGTCGACTTGTCGATGCAGTAAGTTCGCAATGAATGTCGAATCCTTGAGCAGGGAGTTTGCGTGGACATCGGCTTCAAAAGCCTTTACTTGCGCGAAGAACTGTTCGTCATCTGCCAGCGGTGAGTCAATTCTAGCTACCGAAGCAATGCGGCCAAAAAGCTTCTGTAGGTCTGATTGTTCGTTAAGCATTCCCGCTTGAAGCGAGCTTAATGGAACGGGCAGGCGACCGGGCGCTAACCCCGAATGGCATAGTGGGATGACGGGGATTCCACGAACCCATCCAGCACCAGACTCGAAGTTGATCCATGGACGCGCTACAGAAATTTCGCTGCAAACCACGATCATCAACTCGCATTTCGAGATCGAGTCCTTTATGGCCTTAAACCATTCATCACCGAGACGAATGCTTTGCTCGTGGGACGAGGCAAACACGTCAACGGTGCGAAGAAATTTGCGTTCGACAAATTCCTTTAGGCGGTTCGCAATCTCGGCTTCTTCCGTGATATGTGAAATGAAAATAGTAGGTTTCGTCATATGTGCCGCACTAGGGTAGATGAGAGGTAACGTTCAAATTGAGGGGCTGCGCGCTTTTGCGCAGTCCCGCTCGAATGCAGGGTTAGACCTGATGTGCCGTAAGCCATGCGATGACCTCATCCGCATTATTATTAGGCGGAAATACCGGATAGAAAACCTTCCGAATATGCCCTCCCGTTGCAATGATTGTTAACCGTTTTATCAGGCGTGTGCCCGCATACTCAAATGTGGGTAGTTTCAGTGCTTGAGCCAAAGCAAGTTGTCCGTCATTGAGTAACGCAAAGGGGAGATGTAGCCTTGCATGGGCTTCTTGTTGGTCTTCTAAACGTTGTGCGCTTACACCAAACACCTCGACACCAAGCTGCTTCAACTCAGCGTGAGAATCGCGGAAGACACATGTTTGTGGGGTGCATCCCCTGGCACCAGGTATGTCATTCCAGCCGACGAGGGGCGGGCTATCGGGACGACCCAGCATGGGGTAGAAATAAATAACCAGTGTGCCCGTATAAGTGCTGAGATCAACGGCCTTCCCAGTGGTGCTAGTCAGAGAGACCGAAGGTAAGGTGCTTCCCAGTAAATGGTCGCATGCGCCGTCATCTACTGGAACCGGTAAATTAGCAGGTAACGTGTGTAGGTCTTTTATCATTTTCCTATCCGGTGATAATTGTTTCAGGTCTAACGTGAATTGGGCAACATGAAATTTGCCGAACTGGGCCGCCTAAAACATCTACAGTATTAATCATCTTGTTCTTTCACGATGTTATGTTGTGTAGCCTTTTTTAGGGCAGCCTGAAAATTCGCGGGCGAATGCTAAAGCGGTTTCTCAATTCCTTGCGCACCTTACCTGACTCCCCGGATGGAATCAATATGCCAAATTATCCAGGCCATTATTCCGCATTTACCCTGAACCACGTCGCATAATGCTCGTATGGAGTCTCAGCCTTTACCGTGGGAGTGCGTAAGGTATTCGCGCTTCCGGCGCATGTGCCGCATCTTGCCCGCGATCAACTCGCGATGCGGGTTCATGCCAGTCTCACTCCACTTTCTTTGGCAATGTGGAAGATCGGTTTGTCTCCGGTGTAGTTGTTCACTGCCAAATCCACTTTCATGCCCAGACTATCGGTCAATTCGCCGCGCGCCCGCGCCATCGGTAAAGCAATGTCCGTGAGCGTGGTTTCGATATAGAAATCGAAATCCCCACCCTTGCGGGTGTCATCCACGCGCGAACCGAATAGCCATACCGCTGCATCCGCGAAGTATTTGCGGATCACTCTGACGGATAGTTCGGCCTGTTCGGAATTCATGCGCACGTGTTCTGTATCCTCGGTAAGTTGGCGCGTAGCGTACTCCAGCGCCCGGAACATCGCAATTGCTTACAACACAGATAATTCATTAAGGCATTCTACGTGTTTCACGTACCCCACTCCCACCCTAGCCTTCCCTCTGTTATGGGGAAGGGACTGGTGATTGAACCGAACAGAGTGAGCGGCGAATGCCAAGATGGTAGAATCGCACAAGTTGCGCCGGTAAGCGGCGCGTAATTTTTGGAATGACCGAATGACCGATATAGCACCGATACACGACATCATCGCCGAAATCCGCGCCGGGCGGATGGTGGTGCTGGTGGATGAGGAAGACCGCGAGAACGAGGGCGACCTGGTGTTTGCCGCCGAATTTGCCACGCCGGAAAAAATCAATTTCATGGCTAAGCACGGGCGCGGGCTGATCTGCCTGACGCTGACCGAGGCGCACTGCAAACAGCTCAACCTGCCGTTGATGGTGCGCGACAACGGTTCGCCGCTGGGCACCAATTTTACGGTTTCGATTGAAGCCGCAACGGGTGTGACTACGGGTATCTCCGCCGCCGACCGCGCGCGCACCATACAGGTGGCGGCGGACAAGAACGCTAAGCCCGGCGACATCGTGCAGCCGGGACATATTTTTCCGTTGCGGGCGCAGAACGGCGGCGTGCTGGTGCGCGCGGGGCACACCGAGGCGGGTTGCGATCTGGCGCAACTGGCCGGGCTGACACCTGCTGCGGTGATTTGCGAAATTCTCAAAGATGACGGCGAGATGGCGCGGCTGCCTGACCTGATCGCGTTCGCGCAACTGCACAATCTCAAGATCGGCACCATCGCCGGCCTGATCGAACACCGCAGCCAGCATGAGAAACTGGTCAAGCGCGTGGGGCAGCGCAGTGTGCAGACGGTGTATGGCACATTCAATCTGGTGATCTATGTAGACAAGACGACACAGCGCACGCATCTGGCGCTGGTCAAAGGTGATATTCAGCCGCAGGCCGAAACCCTGGTGCGAGTGCATGAGCCGTTGTCGGTGATGGATTTCCTGGAGCAGGCGCATTATCCGAAGTCCACCAGCGTGCATGATGCGCTGTTGAAGATCAGCCAGTCGCCCGCAGGTGTGCTGGTGTTGATGCATCACAGCGAAACTTCGCTGGATTTGCTGGCGCGCGCCACCGCCATGCCGGAGGAACATCATGCCGCGCAATGGGACCCGCGCAGCTACGGCATCGGCGCGCAGATTTTGCGCGATCTTAACGTCGGCAAAATGTGCCTGATCGCCAATCCGCGCAAACTGCCCAGCATGACCGGGTTCGGGCTGGAAGTGGTGGGTTATTGCCATGCTAAATCGTAATGAATCTGCGTTTGTTTCGACCCGGGAGAATTTGAGTTATGAATGAAATAGAAAAAAACCTGAATGGCGCGGGAATGCGCATCGGCATCGTGCAAAGCCGTTTCAACCCCGTGGTCTGCGAAGGCCTGCTGGCTGCCTGCCGGATGCGGCTTGTCCAGCAGGGCGTGAACGATGAGAACATCACGCTGGCGAGTGTGCCGGGCGCGCTGGAAATCCCGCTGATCCTGCAACAAATGGCCATGAGCGGAAAATTCGATGCGCTGATCGCGCTGGGCGCAGTAATCCGTGGCGACACTTATCATTTTGAAGTGGTGTCGAACGAATCCGCGCGCGGTGCAAGCGAGGTGCAGTTGCATAGCGGGGTGCCCGTTGCCAATGCCATTCTCACTACCGACAGCGACGCGCAGGCGGAAGCGCGCATGATTATTAAAGGCGCGGAAGCCGCGCTGGTGGCGATCGAGATGGTTAACCTGCTGAGAAAGTTTGCATGAACGATCAGGCCATCAAGGCAAAAGCACCCGCCAAAAGCCCGCGCCATCGCGCGCGCGAACTGGCTTTGCAGGGCGTTTACCAGTGGCGGTTAACCGGCGGTGAGGGCGCGCAGATCGAAAAACAGATTCGCGAGGAAAAGGGCCTGGGGCGCTACGATGCGGAGTTTTTTGGCAATCTGTTGTGCGGCGTATTGGCGCAACACGCCGACCTCGAAGCGGCAGTTGCGCCACACCTCGATCGTTTGCTTGCCGAACTCAGCCCGATTGAATTTTCCGTGCTGCTGCTGGGCGCGTATGAATTGATTCGGCTTCCAGAAATTCCCTATCGCGTGGTTATCAACGAAGCGGTGGAACTCGCCAAAACATTTGGCGGCACCGACGGCCACAAGTTTGTCAACGGCGTGCTGGATAAACTGGCCGCGCAAGTGCGCGCTGACGAAGTGTCAGCATACAACAGAGCTTAGTCGTTAGACGTTAGTCGCTAGTGTAGTGTTGCACACTGTCTGGAACTTATGCGAACAGCCAAAGCGGCATTGTAGGTCGGGTTTCAACCCGACATGTCGGGCTAAAGCCCGACCTACAAAGGTTTGCACGTAAGTATCGCCAAGAATGCAACACTACACTAGTGTTGTCGCTGACCAGCGACTTGCAGGAGTTATTTTCCAGCTTAATCGAATGGCCATGTTATAGCTCGCAGCTTGTTAACTAACGACTAGCGACTACCTACTACCAACTGATTCTATGTCCGAATTCGATTTGATCCGCCGCTATTTCACCCGCGTTACACCCGGTGCGGTGCTGGGGGTGGGCGACGATGCCGCGCTGTTGCGCATCGGCAGCGGCATGGAGCTGGCGGTATCCACCGACATGCTGGTGAGCGGCACACATTTTCTTGCGGATGCCGACCCTTTCCTGCTGGGACACAAGACGCTGGCGGTCAATTTGTCCGACATGGCGGCGATGGGTGCGCAACCACGCTGGGCGACGCTGGCGCTTTCTTTGCCGCATGCGGACGAAGCGTGGTTGCAACAACTCAGCGCGGGATTTTTTGCCCTGGCCGATCAGCACGGTGTCGAACTCATCGGCGGCGACACTACGCGCGGGCCGCTCAATCTGTGCGTCACCATCTTGGGCGAAGTCCCTCAGGGAGTGGCATTGCGGCGCGATGGCGCGCAGGTGGGTGATGATGTGTGGGTTTCCGGCAAATTGGGTGATGCTGCGCTGGCGCTGGCGCATCTGCAAGGGACAGTAACATTGTTTGCCGAAGATTTTGCTATGTGCGCTACGGCATTGCATCAACCCATTCCGCGCGTGGCGCTGGGCATTGCGTTGCGCGGCGTGGCGCATAGTGCGATAGATGTTTCGGATGGGCTGCTGGCCGATCTCGGACATGTTCTGGAATGCTCGCGTGTTGGTGCGGAGATTCGGTTTGATGCATTGCCGCTGTCGGATGTGCTGCGTTCCCTCTCTGGGCAAGACCCAAGTATGTCATTCCCGCGAATGCGGGAAAACAAGCCACTTGTGGCTTGTTTCGAGGAACGGCCATCCAGTTTAATAAATACGCTGGATTCCCGCATTCGCGGGAATGACGATTATCAGAAATGGAAGGTGGTTCAACATTGCGCCCTGGCAGGCGGCGACGATTACGAGCTATGTTTCACCGCCCCTGTTGCCCGCCGCAACGCGGTGGAAAACATTTCCAAACAAATGCGCTTGCCGCTATCCCGCATCGGGGCTATCGTGGCAGGCAGCGGTTGTATAGTGAGTGCTGCGGACGGCAGCGTAATCAACATGAGGGAATCGGGTTATGACCATTTCGCATGAATTGCGCGTGCAACCATCGTGGCGCTTTATTTTCAGCCACCCCGCGCATTTTATTTCCTTCGGTTTCGGCAGCGGCCTGTTCCCGCGCTCGCCCGGCACGGCGGGCACGCTGGTCGCCTTCCCACTCTACTGGTATCTCGAACCGCTCTTCACCGACGCCATGTTCATCGTGGCGCTGGTATGGATGTTCGCCTTTGGCGTGTGGGTGTGCGGCAAGACCGGTCGCGCGCTGGGCGTGGCGGATTACGGCGGCATCGTGTGGGACGAAATCGTGGCGTTCATGCTGGTGCTGTTTTTTACCCCGGAAGGATTCATGTGGGCGCTGCTCGCGTTCTCGCTGTTCCGCTTTTTCGACATCGTCAAGCCACCGCCCATCCGCCATTTCGACCGGACTTGGCACGGCGGCCTCGGTGTGATGTTTGACGACATTCTTGCGGCGGGATATACCTTGCTGTGTCTGGCGCTGGTTAAGAGCGTGCTACTGTAGGGCGGGCACACGGGTGTTTTATCGTAGGGGCGTATGGCATACGCCTTGATAAACGGTGATAGTGCGTATTGCCATACGCCCCTACGATACCCGGTGACAGCATGGTGGGCAGCCCGAGTCACATTATCCGGCTTAGGAGATAATGATGCGCGCATTGATGTTGTTTCTGCTGTGGGCTTGCGCATTTAACACCGCGCACGCCGAAGAATTCTCCGCCAAGGTCATCGCGGTGCTGGACGGCGATACGGTGTTAATCCGACGCAGCAACGGTTTGGTGAAAATCCGGCTGTCCGGAATTGATGCACCAGAAAAAGCGCAGATATTTGGCGAAACTTCCAGGCGTTCGCTATCCGGCATGGTGCTGGGCAAACAGGTGAAGGTGGACAGCCGGGCAACCGATCAATACGGGCGCATGGTCGCATACCTCAGCGTGAACGGGCTGGATGTGAATGCCGAGCAAATTCGCCGTGGCATGGCGTGGGCTGCGGCAGGGTGGAGGCACAGCCGCCGACAATCCCCGCGAGACCCGCTTCACGGCAGCCATGCGCTGGCCGCATTGCAGGAAGAAGCCAGGCGAATTCCGCGCGGATTGTGGGCGCAGCGCAATCCGGTTCCTCCCTGGGATTGGCGCAAACAACACCCGATTATTATGCCCGCGCAACCCCGCGCGGCTGCTTTACCCGCTGGCACCCGTACAACTGCAATTTCACTTGACCACTCATGCGGCAACAAGAAGCGTTGTTCTGAAATGTCCTCCTGTACAGAAGCCAGGCATTATTTCACGGCCTGCGGCATCAAGGCGCTGGATGGCGATGGGGATGGGGTGCCATGCGTGAAGTTGTGCGGGGCACAGAAAAAATAATGCGTGGATGGTTCGTGTTCTTGCCGGGGGTGAACTAACTTCGCCGGAGGTTGCCCGGCAGCCCGGTAGGGTGCAATGAAATTGCACCAATTGATTTCACATGCAACAGGTGCAATTCGCTACGCGCATTGACACCCTACGAATCTCACTGCCCCGCCACCATCATATTTTCAATCAAAATCGACCCGCACTGTCTCGATCCCTGCACCAGCACATCATTGCCCACTGCCGCGATGTGGCGGTACATGTCTTTGAGGTTGCCGGCGATGGTGATTTCTTCCACCGGGTATTGAATCTCTCCGTTCTCCACCCAGAAGCCCGCCGCACCGCGCGAATAGTCGCCGGTGACGTGGTTGACGCCCTGGCCGAGCAGTTCGGTGACCAGCAGGCCGCGCCCCATTTTTTTCAGCAGGCTGTCGAAGTCCAGCTTGCCTGGCTGCACGATCAGGTTGTGGTTGCCGCCCGCGTTGCCGGTGGTTTTCATGCCGAGCTTGCGCGCGGAATAGCTGCCGAGGAAGTAGCCCTGCAGCACGCCATTCTCGACGATGGCGCGGCGTTGCGTCTTCACGCCTTCGTCGTCGAACGCGCCGCTGGCCAGGCCACGCGGGATGTCCGGTATGTCGTCTATGCGGATGTATTTCGAGAATACTTGCTTGTCGAGCTGGTCGAGCAAAAATGACGATTTGCGGTACAAGCTGCCGCCGCTCACCGCGCTGACGAAATGCCCGATCAGGCTGGCTGCGATGGGAGCCTCGAACAATACCGGTACTTGCATGGTGCCGAGCTTGCGCGCCTTGAGACGCCGCACGGCGCGTTCTGCCGCGATGCGACCGACTTCTTCTACCTTCAACATGTCACTTGCCTCGCGTGCTTCGGTGTACCAGTAATCGCGCTGCATGGCGCCGCCTTTTCCGGCAATCACGGAGCAACTGATGCTGTGGCGCGATGTGGGGAAGCCGCCGATGAACCCAAGGCTATTGGCGGACACGAACTGCGACTCATGCACGCTGACCGAGGCGCCTTCCGAATTCTTGATGCGCTTGTCGCGCGCGAATGCAGCCTGCTCGCATTCCCTGGACAGCTCGATCGCCTGCTCCACATTCAGCAGCCAGGGATGGTACAAGTCGAGATCGGGAAACTTGGTAGCGAGCATGTCCTGTTCCGGTAATCCGGCGCAGTCGTCGCTGGCGGTAAAGCGCGCGATGCTCAAGGCAGCATCCACCGTATCGCGTAGCGCCTGCGGCGAAAAATCGGAAGTGCTGGCATTGCCGCGCCGTTGGCCGAGGTACACGCTGACGCCGATGCCTTTGTCGCGGTTGTATTCGATGGTTTCGACCTCGCCATGGCGTACCGTGACGGCTTGCCCGAAACCATCCGATGCCTCTACCGCACAGGCAGTCGCGCCCTGTTGTTTGGCGTACTGGAGCATGTCGCGCGCAAGCTGGCGCAAAGTGTCTGCGGAATGCGAAAACCTGCCTTGAGTGTGGGTTAACGGCTGTGTTGCGGGTGGAGGAATGGAATTCATATTGTGTAAATTCAGCAAAACGGTTTGTTGGAAGGCGCTATCATAACAACATCTATTTATTATTTTGTTGCCATGCACTACGAAGACCATGAAGAAGAATTGGATTTGCCTCCCAGCAAGACCAAAATCAAGCAGCAAATGCACGATTTGCAGGGCATCGGCGAGCAACTGGTGGAACTCGGCAACGACAGGCTGAAACAATTGAATTTGCCGGAACGCCTGTATGACGCCGTCTGCGAGATGAAACGCATCAATAAATTCGGTGCGCAACGGAGGCAGATGCAGTTCATCGGCAAGCTGATGCGCGAGGTGGAAACCGCGCACATTATCGCCAAGCTGGAAACCTGGAACGGCTCCTCGCGCCAGCATACCGCTTATCTGCATCAAATCGAGCGTTGGCGCGACCGCCTGCTGGATAACGATGCGGCGCTTACCGAGCTGCTCGCCGCGCACCCCGATGCCGACGCACAGCATTTGCGCGCGCTGATCCGCAACGCGCACAAGGAAAAAGAACTCAACAAACCGCCCAAAAACTATCGTGAAATATTTCAGGTGTTGCGCGAAATATTGCCTGAGCATGCTTCCACACAAGCTGATGCACATGAATAACATTCTGCCCCATATCACCCTCGAAACCGAAAAATCCCCGCAGCACAGCATCATCTGGCTGCATGGCTTGGGCGCTGACGGCGAAGACTTCGTCCCTGTCGCTGAAGAGATGAACCTGCCGCTGCCGGTGCGCTATATTTTTCCGCATGCGCCGATGCAGCCTGTCACTATCAACGGCGGTTATGTGATGCGCGCGTGGTACGACATCGTTTCCGCCAGCATCTCCGCGGTGCAGGATGAGGCGGGCATCCGCGCCTCGCAGGCAGAGCTTGAAAAATTGATTGCACAGGAAAAGCAACGCGGCGTCCTGGCGAGAAATATTTTTCTCGCCGGATTTTCGCAGGGAGGCGTCATCGTGCTGCAAACCGGCCTGCGCCATGCGGAAAAGCTGGGCGGCATACTCGCGCTTTCCACCTACCTGCCGCTGGCGGAAACGTTGGCGGCTGAAGCTTGTGAAAATGCAAATGGCATACCTATTTTCATGGCGCACGGGCGCAGTGACCAAGTCATACCCTATGCTCTTGGAAAAGCCTCGGCGGAACAATTAAGTGAACTGGGTTATCCGCTGGAGTGGCATGAATACGCCATGGCGCATTCGGTGTGCATGGAAGAAGTGCAAGATATTGCGGCCTGGCTTACGCACCGATTGATCACAGGCTAAATGTCCTATGAACGCCCCCGTCTTTAGGCGAGGGTCGTTCATAGGCTCCCTCAAAATCTCGGATGAGAGAAGCAGATAGGAGACTAAATACGCTGAATTACTTCTTGGCGGGCTTGTCTTCTTTCTTGGCTTCCGCTTGAGCGGGTTTGCTTTCGGCCTTTGCAGGTTTGATTTTTTTGGCTTCAGCTTTAGTCTCATCTTTATTGGCTTCGGACTTTTTAGCATCCGCATTTTTGCCGGCCTTGGAGGGAGCAGCGCCGTCCACGGTCAACTCGGAACGCATTTTTGCCACCGTCTTGTCGCCAAAACCTTTTACATTCTTCAGGTCATCCACGCTCTTGAATGAGCCGTTTTTATTGCGATACTCGATAATCGCTTGAGCCTTTGCCGGGCCTATGCCCTTTACTCCGTCCAATTCTTCCTTGGTGGCCGTATTCAGGTTCACGGCTGCCAGCGCCATACCGGAAAAGGCGAAAAATGCGATCAATACCCATAGCAGTTTTTTCATTGTATTTCCTTCTCAAAAATAAACGGCATATCCCGTCAAGTGAGAAACGGTTGGCGCGCTCTCAGGTTGACGCGCCCAACAAATAATTCACATAACGCGCCACGCCCTGCTCCACGCTCAGGAACGGCTCGGCATATCCCGCCGCGCGCAGGGCGCTGATGTCGGCCTGGGTATAGCTCTGGTACTTGCCTTTCAATTGTTCCGGGAAGGGGATGTAGCGGATCAGTTGCTGCCGTTGCATTTCTTCCAGCGTCAGCGTGCTATCGCCTTGTGCGGTGCGCAGGGTGTTGACGGCGGCGACGGCCACATCGTTGAAGCTTTGCGCCTTGCCCGTACCCAGGTTAAAAACACCGGACTTGCCGGGGTGGTCAATGAAGTACATGTTGGCCTTGACCACATCCTCCACCGAAATGAAATCGCGCAACTGCCCGCCATCGGCATAACCGTCACATCCCTCGAACAGTTTTACATGGCCATCCGCACGATACTGGTTGAAAAAGTGGTAAGCCACCGACGCCATGCGCCCTTTGTGCGCTTCGCGCGCGCCATATACATTGAAGTAGCGCAGGCCGACCACCTGGGCCGTGCGCCTATGCCAGCGCCGGCGGACAACCTGGTCGAACAGGAATTTTGAATAGGCATACACGTTGAGCGGCGATTCGTGCTCGCGGCTTTCCGTGAACGCAGGCCCGGCGCCGTACACCGAGGCGGAAGAGGCGTACAGCAGCGGCACCTCCTCGTTCTGGCAGTAGTTGAGCAGGTCCAGTGAATAGCGGTAATTGTTCTCCATCATGTAGCGGCCATCGCTCTCCATGGTGTCGGAACACGCACCCTGATGCAGCACCGCAGTCAGCAGTCCGTCGAAAAATCCCTCCTCCAGCTTGCCGAGAAAATGTTCCTTGTCCAGATAATCGGCGATGTCGCAATCCGCCAGGTTTCTGAACTTGGCGGCATGCTTGAGATTGTCCACCGCGATAATGTTGTTCTCGCCGCGCTCGTTCAGCGCCTTCACCAGATTGGCGCCGATAAATCCTGCTGCCCCTGTCACCACGTAGTACATAGCTATTTGCCCATATCCTGAATTATTTCTTCACGGCTCACCACCGCCGTTCCCAGTTTGCCCACCACAATACCGGCTGCGCGGTTGGCGATGCGCACGGCAACGCGCATGTCTGCGCCGCTCGCCAGCATTACCGCCAATGATGCAATCACGGTATCGCCCGCACCGCTGACATCGAATACTTCGCGCGATTGCGTCGGCTCATGCAGCACCTCGTTGGCGCGATACAGGCTCATGCCGTCCTCGCTGCGCGTCACCAGCAACGCATCCAGGTGCAATTCCGCGCGCAATTTTTCCGCTTTCGCATCCAGTTCGGTTTCGGTTTTCCAGCTGCCCGCTACTTCACGAAACTCGCTGCGGTTCGGCGTGAGCAAGGTCGCGCCGCTATAACGCTGGTAATCATCACCCTTGGGGTCGACCAGCACCGGCTTGCCGGCAGCACGCGCAGACCGGATCATCTCGGCGATATGCGCCAGTCCGCCTTTGCCGTAATCGGACAAAATCACCACATCGGCGAGCGGCAGTTGAGTATGGAAATCAGCCAGTTTGGCATGCAGCACTTCATGGCTGGGCGGTGTTTCAAAATCAATGCGCAACAGTTGTTGATGCCGTGCGATGGCGCGCAACTTGACGATGGTTGAAATGCTGTTGTCGCGGTGCAACAGCGCAGTAAGGTTGGTGTGCTGGTTGAGCAATTTTTCCAGGCATGCGCCCGCCTCATCATCACCCACCACCGATAACAGCGTGCATTGTGCGCCAAGCGCTGCAATGTTGCGCGCCACGTTGGCCGCACCGCCGGGGCGCTCCTCGACACGCCCGACCTTGAGCACCGGTACCGGGGCCTCGGGCGAAATACGTTCGACATCGCCGAACCAATAACGGTCCAGCATGACGTCGCCGACCACCAATATTTTTACGTTTTCAAATGATGGCAGAGTGTTCATGCCATTCCTCCTATCTGTTGTGAAATCTCATGCAACGCCAGCAGCGGATCAGCCGCGCGTGTTATCGGTCGCCCGATCACCAGGTAGTTCGCCCCGTTCTCCAATGCGGAACGCGGTGTCATCACGCGCGCCTGGTCATCGGCAGAGGCATCTGCGGGACGTATTCCGGGTGTGACCAGGCAGAATTTATCCCCAAACTCGCGGCGCAACAATGCGGCTTCCTGCGCGGAACACACCACGCCATCCAGCCCGCTGTCGCGCGCCAGAGCAGCAAGGCGCAGTACCAGTTCGGCAGGGCTGATATTCATGCCAAGCTCGGCCAAGTCTTCCTGCGTCAGGCTGGTAAGCACGGTCACGGCAATCAGTTTGGGTGGCCGCGAAGACTGTGCCACCGCCTCATGCGCCGCCTCCATCATCTTGCGTCCGCCCAGCGCATGCACGTTCACCATCCACACTCCCAGTGCGGCGGCGGCCTTGCACGCCTGCGCCACGGTGTTGGGAATATCGTGAAATTTCAAATCGAGAAACACCTCGAAGCCGCGCTGCATAAATCGCTCAACCAATTGCGGCCCGGTAGCAGTGAACAGTTCCTTGCCCACTTTGAGGTGGCACAGTGCGGGCTCCAATCGTGCCACCAACTCCATTGCCGGTTGGGCATCAGGGTAATCGAGCGCGACAATGATTTTAGGGTCGCTCATACATTGAGTCCGATTTCTTCGCTCCGTCGCGGCGAATAAGTTTCCCATCCATGGCAGGCCGGGCAATGCCAGTAAAACTGGCGCGCCTTGAAACCGCAATTGCTGCAACGGTACATCGCCAGCGGGCGCGTGCGTTGGTGCACCAGCTTCTTCACCATTTCCACATCGGCGCGGCGTTCCATCGAGGCTTCCAGCAGGCGCGCTTCGAGCAGCTTATCCAGCCCGAGCAGGGTAGGGTTGCGCTGCAATTCATCGCGCACCACCTTGTATGCCGCTTCCGCGCCATCGCGTTGCAGGATGGCATGAAACAGCACATTCATCAAATCCAGCGAAGGGTATTTTGCCAGATAATCCTGCAGCACGTTGATGCCCGTGTCCGCCTGGCCGGTCTGGCGATAAGCCTCCAGCAGATGTTCCGCCACCAGCGGCAGATACTGTGGATTCTGCTGCTCGATGCGCTTCCAGATTTCAATGGCCTGCGCGGGGTGATGCGCCGCGCTTTCCATCTCGCCCAGCATCATGGTCGCGCGCACGGCCTGCGGATGCGCTTGCAGCGCCTGTTCCAGATGCGCGCTCGCGGCATCCATCCGCTTGCGCGCCATCTCGGCGGCGGCCAGTTCGCAATAGAAGAACGCCGCTTCCTTGCCATGCGGCTGGCCGGAAACCGCACTCAAGCGTTGTGTCACGCCGATCGCCTTGAGCCAGTCCTTTTCCTTCTGGTACAACTCCAGCAAAAAATCCAGCGCGTGCTTGGCATAGAGCGTGTCCTGCAAGTCCAGAAACAGTGTCTCGGCGCGATCCAATATGCCGGCCTTGAGATAGTCCTGCGCCAATTCAAACAATGCCTGCTGCCGTTTGTCATCTTCCAGATCGGCACGTTCAACCAGGTTCAGATGCATGCGCAATGCACGATCCACTTCGCCGCGGCGGCGGAATAAACTGCCCAGCGCGAAGTGCAGCTCTATCGTTTGCGGGTCCACCTTGACCACCTCGATGAACGCCTCGATAGCCTTGTCCTGTTGCTCGTTGAGCAGGAAGTTGAGCCCCTGAAAATAGGAACGCGGCAACACGCTGGATTCGGACAGCAACTGCTTGATGTCGATGCGCGCCGCCAGCCAGCCCATGCCGAAAAACAGCGGGAAGACCAGCAGCATCCACGGTTCGAATTCCATAAACGGCAGAAGGTATCAGGAAGGTTGGATGGGAATCTGCTGGGTTTCACCAACGCCAGCGAGTTTGTTTTTCAGGCGCAACTCACGCTTGAGCACGGCAATTTCCCTACGCTGGCGGATAACATTTCCCAGTATGGCAAGTATGCCTACGCCCGCACCCACGGCAAAAAATAGCAGCAGGACAACTATCAGCGAAGCTTGCCATTCATAGCCGAAAAAATAACGCAGCACCACGGGTTGGTCATTCTTCAGCGCGAAGCTGAGCAGGATGAGAAACACGACGGCACGCAACAACCAATTCAGATAGCGCATGATTCACCCGCAAATAAACCTAAAAATGAACCGACAGAGGGTAAACCCTCATCCCCAGCTTCCCCCCGAGGGGGGAGGGAGCAAAGCCCCTCTCCCTCGGGGAGAGGGGTTGGGGAGAGGGAGAAGCTGCGCCCATATTGCTTCCCCTGTAAATTGCATGTTCTCAACTGAGGAATTTAGGATAAACGATTTCAGGATAGCACGGGAGGGCAAAAAACAGGCGGCACCATCTCGCGACAGGCCGCCCGTTATTACCGAAAACAATTTCACGCTGCCGGGTAATCAACCCTCTCACGCAACTCCTTGCCAGCCTTGAAGTGCGGCACATGCTTGGCAGGCACCTGCACCTTGTCGCCCGACTTGGGGTTGCGCCCGGTCCGCGGCGGACGGTAGTTCAGCGAAAAGCTGCCAAAACCGCGGATTTCGATCCGCCCGCCGCGCGCCAATATCCCCGACATGGTATCCAGGATCACTTTGACTGCCAGTTCGGCATCCTTGGACAACAATTGCGGATAGCGCTCTGCCAGTTTGGCGATAAGATCGGAACGTGTCATCTCACCACTCCTTATTGGGCGTCAACCTTGCTGGTGTCCAGTTTCGCCTTGAGCAAGGCGCCCAGATTGGTTGTCCCGGCAGTAGTCGGATTGTCCGCAGTGAATTTCTGCATCGCGGATGCTTCCTCGGCCTTGTCCAGCGCCTTGACCGACAAGTTAACGCTACGGTTTTTCCGGTCCACGTTGATGATCATAGTCTTTACCGCATCACCTTCCTTGAAGTGGCTGCGGATATCCTCGACACGGTCGGCAGACACTTCGGATGCTTTGAGGTAGCCTTCGACATCGCCATCCAGCGTGATGGTCGCGCCCTTGGCATCAATTGCCTTGACCACGCCCTGCACCACGCTGCCCTTGTCGTGCGTCGCGATGAAGTTGTTGAAAGGGTCGCCATCCATCTGCTTGATGCCCAGCGAGATGCGTTCGCGTTCCACGTCGATAGCCAGCACCACCGCTTCGATTTCGTCGCCCTTCTTGTAGTTGCGCACGGCCTCTTCGCCGGGCATGGCCCATGACAGGTCGGACAAATGCACCAGGCCGTCGATACCGCCATCCAGGCCGATAAAGATGCCGAAGTCGGTGATGGACTTGATCTGCCCCTTCACCTTGTCGCCTTTCTTGTGGTTCAGCGCAAAATCGTCCCACGGGTTGGATTGGCATTGTTTCATGCCGAGGGAAATGCGGCGGCGCCCCTCGTCTATTTCCAGGATCATCACTTCGACTTCGTCGCCCAGGCTCAC
>FZPX01000036.1_pt1 | contig 29469 bp, 27 predicted proteins | sample 1534791 | NCBI WGS metagenome assembly FZPX01 (sample SAMEA104161951, study PRJEB21768) | metagenome | biome: subterrestrial habitat; feature: phreatic zone; material: underground water | place: France | collected 2016-06-01 | depth 60 m | reverse complement strand
CCGTCTGTCGAACCCGAATCGACATAGACCACACGACCAGCGATGCCGGCAACTGATTCAAGACACCGCCGCAACCGTTCGCCCTCGTTGCGGCCAATAACGACTACGCCGATGTTCATGGCTGTTGGCCAGACTGTGAAATTGTCCATGCCTGGCCGGTCAGAATTGCCCGCATATCCCCCCAAAGCAGATCAAACATGAACCATTTAGGGTCATTATTTTCCTGATCCCTGGCGCTGCGGCTCAAGCCCCTGCGCAACAGGAAAGACATGCGCCCGACGGCCCAGAGTAAATCCGCCGCAATAAGCCCGGTGATGCCATAATGTTTGACGAAAAAACGCCGCCGCGAATCGTACCAATATCCTGCCCTTCTCTTTACCGGGGCGCGTATGCCGGTAGATGCACCCTCTAAATGAACCACTCGCGACTCGGGTACGTACCAGCATTGCCAGCCGGCCTGATCAGCGCGGCGGCAGAAATCCACCTCTTCGAAATACAGAAAATATTTCTCATCCATCAGCCCGATATCCTCTATGACCTGACGGCGAATAATCATGCTCGCCCCGGATACCCAATCACATGGGTGCGCGTAAGCTCGCGATGGTGCGGCAGCCACATAACTGCGCAGCAAATGGCTGAGCACACCCAGGCGCGCCGCGCCATCCAATTCGTTCAGCGGTGAAGGAAAAGTGTGCGCGGAACATTCCACGCTACCATCAGCATTTTCCAGCTGGCTGCCAGCAATACCGGCGTGAGGGTGGGTATCCATGAAATCCACCAATGCCTTGATAGCCCCTGGGAGGATCACAGTATCCGGATTAAGAAGCATGACATAATCAACCGAATTGGCCGCAGCCAGCGCGACCCGAATGCTCGCGTTGTTGCCGAAAGCAAAGCCGCCATTTCTATCAAGCGGCATTACCGCAGCCCATGGCGTCCAACCTTCGCGCTCTATAGCAGCGGTCAACCTCAAAACCGAGCCATCGCCCGAGTTGTTATCAACCACAATAACCCGGATATTTTTAACGTCTGAAACTTGTACGAAAAGTGAACGCAGGCAGTCAATGACCAGGTCTGCGGTACGATAGTTCACGATAACGATCCATATGTTATCCATTCTTATTGTATCCAAAATATGCCATTGTTTTTCAGATTGGTACTATCCGAAAATGGGCAGAAGCTTGATTGAAACCACTACGAACAATTACCAAGGACACCCTCGAAGTGCCCAGATATTTTCAGAATATGTATTGTCAGGAATTTTGATTAGTGTACACCCGGATATTGTAGTCAAGAATGCTGGCGACAAGCGTTAAACTGATCCAATAATTTCGCTGATGTGTAAAATGCTGGGCACTGTTATAACGCGACCCATTGATTTTCACTGAAGTGGAAACCCATTAATTGGCGAGCAAAAAAATCCTGGGCAGTTAATTCGTGGGCGAATAACGTCAATTTCATCGGAGCTAATCTGACAAGCCGGTTTTGTTGCTGTATAAGACAGGTTTGCGTTGTGTGTTATTTTATTTCCTGCAAAACAAGCACTCAAAATTTTTCTTGTTGAATCGCTTTGTTCTTGAATATGTTGTAGTTGCCAATGCCGTCAAATAATTTACCCACTTTCAGACAGCGCGTTCTGTATTCCGGCTCATGGACCTTGGTAGGTTATGGAGTGAGCCAGGTTCTGCGTCTGGGTGGAAACCTCATCCTTACGCGCCTGCTGTTCCCTGAAGCATTTGGGATGATGGCTATCATCAATGTGGCATGTTATGGCATGACAGTGCTTGTTGATATGGGGTTAGGCCAGTCAATAGTCCAAAATATACGTGGAAATGATCCAGCTTTTGTCAATACCGCATGGACCATTCAGATCATACTAGGTTTTCTGATATGGATTGGACTCAGCGCGTTGGCGTTGCCCATTGCGACACTTTACAATGTACCACAGCTTGCGGACATGCTTCCTGTAGTTGGGTTTGGCTCCGCAATCAGTGGTTTCAACTCGACAAAATTATATACGGCACAACGAAATTTAGAGGCCAAGCGCGTGACTCTGATAGAAGTCGGAACTTACGCGTTCGGGCTGCTCTGCACTGTGTATCTCGCATGGCTTCAGCGATCAGTTTGGTCGCTGGTTTGGGGCAGTTTAATTACGTCTGGCCTGAAAATGGCTGCCAGTCATATGGCGTTGCATGGCATAAAAAATCAATTCGCATGGGAACGCGATGCGCGCAGTCATTTGATTCGATTTGGGCGCTGGATCATGTGGAGTTCCATACTTAGTTTCTTGTCGGCAGAAGGTGCACGCATGTTGATCGGTGCGGTGCTTGATATGCGCCAGTTGGCATTGTATACATTGGCGAGCGCGATGAGCCTCATGTTCTGGCAAGCCATTCAACAGTTGGCAGGGAGAGTATTTTTCCCTGCCTATGCGGAAGTGTATCGCGACAGACCGAAAAACCTTACCACAATTCTTTTCAAGTCAAGATTGGCGATCACTTTGCCCAGCTGGGTTCTGGGCGTGCTATTTGTTTATCTGGGTACTCAACTTATGGGGGTGCTATACGACAAACGTTACCATGATTCCGGTGCTATGCTGGAGCTGCTTGCAGCGGGTTCTCTGGTCGGTTGTGTGTGGGGATCTTACACGGGTGTTTTGCTGGCGATGGGCAAGGTTGCAACGATGACAATGCTGACAGCAAGCCAGATCGCATTCCAATTAGGTGGGATGTTGATTGGATATCATTATGGTGGCGGGATGGGCTTGGTGGTAGGTGTATCTGCATCAAGTTGGGCAATGTACCCGGTGCAGGCGTTTGTGATGTTCCGTAATGGGCTTTGGCAACCCAAGCTTGATCTGCCTTTCCTTGCAGCTTCGGTATTGATTGTGGCGTTGGCTTGGCCTCGCTTTGCATCAGTTCTGGGTTCCTGAGCAATGCGAATCAATACAATCTGCCCGGATCATATTTCTAGCCTCGGCGGCCCCAGTTACGCATGCCAAGCTCTCCTGGAGGCAATGAACGCCGCAGGACATGACGTAAGCTTGTATTGTGTTTCTAGTGAAAATAGTGTGCACAAACCCTTTCATCGGCTCTCAATACCTCTTTGGGCGAAACCGCTTGGGTATAAGTTGTTCTCCGATAATTTCTTGAAAAAATATACGGAGTGGCGCTATCTTCGCTCGTTTAAAGACCAGGATATCGCGTACCTATGGCCAGGCACATCGATTGATACCTATAGGGTCATTAAATCATCGGGCCATATTTTACTAACAGAAAATGTAAATACCCATCAGGCTACCAGCAAAGAAATCCTGGATAAAGAATATCATCGTCTTGGTTTAATACCCGATCATGGCATTGAAGAAAAAAATATTGCTGACGAATGCGCCAAACTTGAATTGGTCGATTATGTCTTTAGCCCCAGTAGTGAAGTTACCAAATCTCTTCTCAGGGCTGAAGTGCCAGGTGAAAAAATCATCCAGTCCAGTTATGGTTGCTATGAAAATAGCATCTTATTACCCGAGGAAGTTTCTGCCCGTGCCAAAAGAACAGAATTGACAGCTATATTTGTCGGCAGAATTGGTATACGCAAAGGGGTACACCTTTTACTTGATTATTGGGCTAAAGCAGGCGTAACAGGAAAATTGAAACTGGTTGGCAGAATTGAACCTGGTGCGATGCATTTGATTGAACCATATTTGCATCGACATGATGTTGAACATGTACCTTTCACAAGTGATCTCAGGTCAGTGTATTTAGATGCGGACGTTTTTCTTTTGCCTAGCCTGGAGGAAGGAAGCCCTTTGGTGACGTACCTTGCCTTGGGTGCCGGACTGCCATCCATAGTGAGCCCGATGGGGGCGGGTGGCGTTATTAACGATGGATATGAAGGGCTGGTTGTTGATCCACATAATGCCGATGAGTGGGTTGAGTCAATCCGTAAGTTATTCTCTGATTCTGAGCTTCGGTTAAAAATCTCCAGTAATGCATACAATAAGGCCGGCGAATATTTGTGGAACAATGTAGGGCATCGACGCGGAGAATCATTATTGGCATCCCTCGCTAATAGGGTTGATTATAATCGTACATAACAATTCTTATGCCAGAACATTTTCGAGCCTTAATTGTTATTCTTTTTCTCGCTACGGTTGTTTTTGCTTTCGCACATCGCTCAGCCTGTGCTATTACAGAACCAGAAGATTTTGCTCGAAGACGAAATCTTTGGCTCGCTTTAACGCTTGCAGCCTTCCTGGCGCAAAACTTTTTGGTTTACTCATTGATCGCCACGCTGCTACTGATCTACTCAAACAGTCGCGAATACAATCCACCCGCGCTATTTTTCTCACTCTTGTTCGTTTTGCCTGTGGCAACTGTTCAGGTTCCAGGGATGGGGTTGGTTAATTATTTATTCGATCTTTCCCATCTGAGAATACTGGCTCTAATTATCCTGCTCCCGGTATTATTTTCCCTGCGGAAAAAAAACGACAATCTCTCATTCGGACGTAGCGGGCCTGACAAGGCGTTAACTGCTTATCTTGTACTTACAATTATTCTCTCACTCCTGCGTGAACCCAGCGTGACGAACACCTTTCGCCAAGCTTTTTATTTGTTCATTGATATATTTCTTCCCTATTATGTCATCAGCCGCTCCTTGAAAAACCTGCAAGCTTTTCGCGATGCCCTGACTAGCTTTGTGCTGGCGATTATGGTGCTTGCAGCACTCGCAGTTTTTGAATTCTCCAAACACTGGCTACTCTACTCCTCCTTACTTACGGCACTTGACCTGAAAGAGGGTATGACTGGATACCTTGGGCGGGATGGAATGCTCAGGGTATGCGCATCGGCAGGCCAGCCTATTGTTTTGGGTTATATTATGGCCGTTGGAGTGGGTTTGTACTTGTTTCTGCAAAGATCCATCCAGCAAAAGCTCATGCTCCGGTCAGGTATGGCGCTGCTGACCGCCGGTTTGATCGTTCCCTTGTCACGCGGACCATGGATAGGTACAGCCCTGCTTGTTCTTGTTTTCATCGCCACCGGGCGTAATCCGGCACGCCGGCTGATGGGCATGGCACTGATGGGAATGCTCGCATTGCCTTTGTTTGCCATGCTCCCAGGAGGCGAGCGGGTGATCAATTTGTTGCCATTTGTCGGAACAACAGAAAAAGAAAATATTGACTACCGTGAGAACCTGATCACTAATTCAATGATCGTAATTCAGCGCAACCCTTGGTTTGGCTCTATCGATTTTCTCGAAACGCCTGAGATGGAGGCCATGCGCCAAGGCCAAGGCATCATCGATATTGTCAACTCCTATATCGCGGTAACCCTCAAAACAGGATTCGTTGGTCTTGGACTCTTTGTAGGTTTCTTTGCTTTGACACTCTTTGGGATTTTTCGAGCTATGCGTTCAATTCCGGATAGGGACAGCGAGGAACACCTGCTAGGCCGAGTATTGCTGGCCACGCTGCTGTCCACTATGGTAATCATACTTACGGTAAGCAGTATTTCATTCATCCCTATTGTGTACTGGTCTGTTGCAGGGATGGGGGTAGCTTACGCGCAGATGGTGAGGAAGAATACTGTTCAAACAAAAAATGGAACGTCATGAATGGAACGCCGTATTTTCTTGTATGGGTTTTACCGCTATTCAACCCGTCAGTAATAGTCATAAGTCGTAGACTCAATTTCTCCCTTGTTGAGTATGACTCCAATTAGTTTCGCGTGCGGAAGGTGGCGCAGGCTATCCTCGATTTCCCGTTTTGTTGACATCCCATTCGCCACCACCATGAGAATGCAATCGATCTGGGGCAACAATGCGATGGCGTCATCGGTAACGAGCACGGGGGGCAGGTCAAAGATGACAATGCGTGATTCGTAGCGCTCACGGAGCTCATTGATCAGGTCTGAGATCTTTCTTGAAGTAAGCGTTTCTGATGAATTCTTCACCGGATTCCTGGTCGGCAGCACCACCATCCTGGGTATAGAAGGATTGACCAGCACGTCTTGTAGTTCGACCTTCCCATCCAGCAGATCATTTAGTGACTTCTCCATTGGGATACCCATGTAAGCACCTACCTTGGGGCGACGCAGGTCAAAGTCCACCAGCATGGTGGTCCGGTCGGTTTGCTGGGCAATACTTATGGCCAGGTTGATTGCGATCACGGTCTTTCCGGATTCCGGAGTGGGGGAGGTAATAGCCAGAGTGCGCCAGCCATTTTCTTTCATTTTCTGTAAGACTTGGGTGCGCAGGAGGTCGAAGTTCATGCTCATTGCATCGTTTTTGTTGAGCGCAACAATGCGGTGTTTTTCCAGGTGCTCCATCCGCAGCTTGACTACACGGGTGTGCTTGTAGCTGAAAACATCCAGCTCATCCCGTGCTTGAAAAGAACTCGGCGAAGTCGTTTTACCATGACTATCTGGATGTGGATGGGTAGGCTGGTCGGCACCTCTCGAATGCTGGTTCTTGGCCTTTTCAATGGCCTGTTTTATGCGCTCCATTGCATTTCCCTAAGCTATTCTGGCCAAAAATTTCATAATCATGGTACTCAGAGGCATGTACAGAAAATGTAGCGCCACAACGGCTGCGATCAGGGCTGTAACGGCTGCAATGATCGCCAGCTTAAGGATGCGTTTTCTGCGTTCCTCATCCTCCTGGAGACGGAGAAAAGGGATGACAACAAGTGGCCGGTAACCCAGCACATGGGTGAGCGCTTCGATTCCACGAACCCGCTTGTCGATCGATTCCAAAATCATAACTGCACCACCCGAGGAAACCAAGGCCAGGAAAAAACCCATTACAAAAGTTTTCACACGATTGGGCTTAAATGGATTTTCCGGTAATAGCGGGGGTTCAAGCAGAGTAAACCGCTCCGATTTGTTTTCGCTTTCCAGATTCTGCGCAATCTGCGCATTCATTTTTTTGTTACGGATTTCTTCATGCTTTCTCTGTGCGCTGTCACGATCACGAATGAGCACATCCAGACCCTGCTCCACTTTGGGGGTCTGTATCATCGCACGCTCATTCTCGGTGATTTTGCCTTGCAGCATTTCTCTCTGCTGTGCAAGGGAATTCAGCCTGGCATTATTTGAATCTATTTTGGCCTGGATCCTGTACATGGCCAGACTGGTGGCATCGGCTGAAGCAATTCCGGATACCGGAGTGTCGGCTGAATTTTCCATGGCCTCAATCTTGCGTTTGAGTCTCCTGATATCGGGATGCGATTCCTTATAGACTGATGAAAGCCTGGTGAGCTCAGCCTTGAGTGCCGGCAACGTCTGGGATGTCATATCCACAGGCATGCCGTGTTTGGCTGCAGAAAGCTCAACTTCCAGGGAACGGAGTTCCTCTTTGGTGCTCCTGTAATCCCGCTCGACCTCACGCAGATCATTCTCGGCACGCGACAGCATGGTCATGCGCAGAGTCAGTTGCTCCGGCAAGGCATTTCTATTCTGCTGCTTGTACGCGGCAATCAGCGCCTCCAGGCGGTCAACCTCAATTTTCAGTTTCTCGGACTCCTGGGTAAGAAAAGCCGTGGTCTCCGTGGCCCCCTCGGTTCGCAATTTGACGTTCCAATCCAGAAACAGGGTAACGAGATCATTTGTGACTTGAAGGGCAATCTCCGGGCTTCTGTCTTCGAAAGAAATAGTGAAGGCAATCGTCGGTTGGCCCTGTTGGCTGGAGTGCATGGCATCACTGATCGTCTCGACAACAATGCGGTCCCGCATTTTGTCAATCAAATCCGTGGTGGTCAGTGACCCTATATTTTCCTTGAAGAGATTGAATTTGTGGATAATCCGCAACAAATTGTCACGTGTCATTACCCGTTGTCTGATGACATTGATACGTTCATCAAGCTGGCTCCTGATCGCACTGGGCACTATGTTTTCAGGAACCTGCTGTGACTCCACCATGATGGTTCCGGTGGAGCGGTAAACCCGAGGCATGGCGAAAGTAACAACAACTGTAATCAGTAGAACAACAACAAAAGTTCCGATCAGGTAGGGAGCGCGGCGGCGCATGATCGACAAGTAATCATAAAAAGTCAGTTCGTATTCAGTAGCCATGAATATGCTGTGTGCCAGGTTCAGAAACCGGAATGGGTGTAAACGAAGGAAAGCCCAAGTACGTTTGAGGATGCGCCAACAGCCCCACCCCCCCGGATAATATTGTGCTGATAGTTCGTGCGCACTACCCATGAGGGATCGAGATTGCGCTGTAGCCAGATACCCATGACAGAACGAACATTATTAACCGTGATGGAGTGATTCTTTTGCCACTCCAGATCAATACCGGTAGTCGTGTATTCGCTCAAGTGGTAGTTCCAGTTCCCCCTTATCTGGTCTGCTTTTACAAAGCCGCCTAAGCCGCCAGGTGTAGCCTGGCCGCTAGGTATAACCTGGCGATTAGCATTCAAAACCAGTTGGGATAGCTGGCCTGTGTGCTGCGCTGTTAGCGCACCGAGCAAGCCAGTGTTGTCACCGCCACCCCTAGGTTTGCTTACCTGCATGGTCAAATCCACGTGTTCGACTCTCCAGTCCAGGCCCAATGCAATATTGGTAAGGCTACTGGATGGGCCGCTACCAACTGGCACATATTTATCACCAGTTATCCTTATAAAAGGTGTGCTGCGTTCGCTCAAGGCATGGCTGAACTTCACGCCAGCGGATTGCGTGGCATAGTCGATATAGTTGCCGCCCTTATAGGTTACGCTATCATATAAGCCATTCGCAGAGAGTGTGCTGCGTTCGCTTAGCGCCTGGCTCCAACTGCCAGACAGGATGCGGGAAGCGCGGGTGCTGGCCACAGGAACCAGACCCGTGGCATCAATTCCGGCATCGCGTGTCGCAATTTCTTCATATCTGGAGGAAATGCCGAATTCTCCCGCATCGTTCTGGCGCAACCAGTCAAAGAACACGCTGGGTCCATCACGATTTTGGCTCAGCGTGCTGTTTGAAGAACGTGCCATCTGGAGAGCAAGCCCTGCTTTCAAATCGTTTGCCCCGACTTTACCCATAAGGGTGTAACTTGGCTCAAACAAGGCTCGCCAAACACTACCCGGGTTTGTCGCAGACAGGGCGGGGTTGGTATCAAATTCCGTGGAAATCCGGGATGACACTGCGTGCTGCCAGGAGTCAGCCCAGCCCTGTTCTGCGTAGAGCATAAGGCCAGGCAGCAGAATGGATAACCCGGCAAGTTGTCGTATGTTCAACATATTTCTCCAATTCCTTATAAGGGGCAAGGCCCAAATCCCATTTTCATATCAAAAAGTGAATTGGAATGCATGCCGGAGTGCCGATAATAATTATGATACGGTAAGCCAGTAAGTTCATGGCACTACAATGGTATCGCCCGCTTTGAGCTGAATATTGGTCGACATGTTTTTGCCCGAGATAATGTCCTTGTAATTCACGGGAAAAATTTCCTGTGCATCCGATTTTGCACGGATTACTTTGATGCCGCTCTCATCAGCGAATTTGTCAAATCCGCCCACGATGCTGATTGCCTGAAGTACGGTAAGGGGGCCGCTAATGACCAATGATCCAGGATGGATGACTTTTCCCATAACATAAGCACGGTTTCCTTCAATCCCGGTAATCGCGACCGTGACGATAGGTTCGGGGATGTATTCCTTAAGTTTCGTGGTAATAACCTGTTCAACTTCAGGTGTGCTGAGGCCTACCACTACAACGCGACCAACCAAGGGAAGTGTGATGCTGCCGTCGGGCAGGACAATTACCTGCCTCTGCAAGGTTTCTTCACGCCAGACAGAAATCTGTAATGAATCTCCCTGACGCAGTTGATAAGCGCCCGGTTTGTCCGCAGCTACAGCCAGCCCGGCGTTCATACTTACCAACAACAAGGAAAGTGCAAAAAACAATATTCTGCGCATTTTGAAGACTCCTTTGCAGTTCGGAACAAAATATATAAGCGTACGCCGATTAAACCCATGAGCAGTGAGCCTTGTCGAGATGCCGCCTAATATGAATCATGTTGGCAAAGACTTCGACAAGTTCAGCCTGAGTGGCCTGTAAAATCGGTGGTTCAATAATTGTAAACTGCCTGACTTGAAATTTTACCTAAAGCCTGTCGTTGACGCATTATTAGATAGTTATGCTGGCAGCCATGCCATCGCACAGGATCTTTAATCGCATGGTTCATGCACTACACAGGAAACCGCCACAGGCTCTGACACTGTAACCTGACATTTCGTCACGGCCTTGAGTATACCAGCAGTAGCACACTTCTCGCTTTGAAGCAGTCCGGGAATGGGGAAAATACTCAAGAAGCAGGGCATTGTTCGAGAAGCTGAAAACTTTGGCATGGGCGGCACCCCTGGTTTCTTGATCGGGCACTTGTGGGGCCGGTTGGCGGCCAGCCAAAACAGGTACTTGTTTTGTTCTGCCTCTATCATGGCGGATAGCAACGTCTGCTGAATCCGTCAGGAGCCATGTTCTTGGTTGAATATGGCAAATATGCGGATTAGAAAACTTTAATGAGGAAATCAGTAGGCATTATCCTTGCGCAGAACCACCCATACCGTACGCACAATAATCCATAGATCCAGCCATAAGGACCAGTTTTTCAGGTAGTTCAGGTCGAGATCAATACGTGCTTTCATCTTCTCCAGTGTCTCGGTCTCACCGCGCAACCCATTTACTTGAGCCCAACCGGTAATTCCCGGCTTCACTTTGTGGCGCAACATGTAGCCTTTGATAAGTTTGCGATAGAGTTCATTGTGCGCCACCGCGTGCGGGCGCGGGCCGACTATGCTCATCCGGCCCTGTAACACGTTGATGAATTGCGGCAACTCGTCCAGTGAAGTGCGGCGCAGAACAGCGCCTATCTTGGTGACCCTTGGGTCATTTTTCTGCGCCTGTATAATGCGCGCGCCATCCTCGCTGACCGTCATGGAGCGGAATTTATAGACGATGATCTCCTCACCGTTAAGCCCATAGCGGCGCTGCTTAAAGATCACCGGGCCGGTTGAGGTAAGTTTCACAGCCAGAGCAATGCCCAGCATGAGGGGTGCCAACAATAGCAGAATAAGCGCAGCGAGCACGAAATCGCTGACATTTTTGACCACGCCATTGATACCGGTAAATGGCGATTCACATAACGCGACCATCGGTATGCCGCTCAAATTGTCGGTGTGGGCTTGCATCAAATCGTAAATGTGGACATCGAGCAGGAAGTAAATGGAGGAAGTGGCGTCATGCAGGTTATCTACGATCTTGCGGATACGGGGCTGGGCGGACATGGGCAAGCTGATGTAGACAATTTGGATGTTGTGCTTGCGAACATAGTCGGCAACGTCGCGTATTTTACCTAACCGCTGCCCGTATCCTTCATGAATCCGGGTGTCATTCCGCTCATCAAAGAAGCCGCGAATATCTATGAGCATATCCGGAAGCTGCGCTATGTGCTGCATTAGCGCAAGGCTGGTATCGTTGGCGCCGACAATTATCGCTGAGCGGACCCCGCCTTTTTTGCGCATCCTGTCAGAAACTATGCGCATAGCGAGATGGCTTGCGGTAAAAGCAAATGGGACGGCGATGAACCAGGTCAGAATAACCCGCTCAGAATAGTGATCATAAAAATTGGCCGCATAACCCAGTAGAAGCAGGATAGCGGCAACGATACCCCAACCGACAAAAGTATCGCGGATGTATGCCAGTATCTTGCCACTGTGCCAAAGGCGGTGATAACAAGTTCGCTCGTAAACGTATGATGAAGTGAAGAATGTGATGATCACCAGCACCAGATAGTCACCAGTAAAGGTTTGGCCGTGCACCCTGATGGATAAATACAATAGCCCCCAGATGATAGCTGGGTCTAGCAGACGCTTAAACACGGACACTACTGGGATTTCACTTGCGCTCATAGGCTTTAAAGTCGTAACTCTTGTTGGTCATCGTGCCAGCCGGGCAATACAGCCCGTGCGGAATAGTCAGCAAGGTGCGGGAAGAGTTTTGCAGATTCGCATAGATACGATATGCAAGCAAGAAATTGTTTACGCAATTTTTAGGGTTGCGCTTGATGGAAAATCTCTGCTGAATTACTGTGTCGGGTATCCTAAAAGACGGGGTAAAGCCGGTCAAGGTATGCATCTCCCTTTTTCGTAGTACAAAGCTGCTACAAAAAATGTTTTTACGGCAGGACATTTTTACTGTTGACTTGCACCCAAAAGCGACTATCGGTCACACCACTCAACCACCCCATGCTTTAATAAACGGTAGTTCAGTTTTTTTGGTGGCGCTTCCGCCCCCGTTGGATGAACGTTGATATGCGCTTACCAATTTCGGGGCGATGCAGTAGCATAGAAGCCCTGTTTTGGCCTTATACTTACAATTCATTCGCTGCAACTTGAGACTAAATATTTATGCGCAACATATTTATCCCTTCTGGCTGTCGTGTGCGGGCCCGTTCCGTAGAGCACGGTTTTACCTTGATTGAAATCATGGTGGTGGTCGTGATTATGGGTATTCTGGCCGCGTTGGTCGTTCCCAAGTTAATGGGACGCACTGACGATGCACGCATCATCGCGGCCAAGCAGGACATCGCCACTGTGATGCAAGGACTCAAGCTGTACAAGCTGGATAATCAGCGTTATCCGACTACCGAACAAGGTTTGCAGGCACTGATTACAAAACCGACCACAGGCCCCGAGGCTAATGGCTGGAAAACTGGCGGTTATCTGGACAAGCTGCCGAAAGACCCGTGGGGCAACCCCTATCAGTATTTATCACCCGGCATCAAGGGCGAACTCGATGTGATTTCGTTAGGCGCAGATGGCCAGCCCGGTGGGGCAGGTAATGATGCTGATATCGGTTCGTGGGACCTGTAGGCACTCCCTGTTTGATTAAGCCGGGCTGCACCCGCACACTATGCTGCAGGCGGTCGCGCGGGTTTACACTGCTTGAGCTGCTGGTGGTGATGGTGATTGTGGGCATCACACTCGGCGTGGTGTCATTCAATGCGATGCCGAGCGAGCGCCAGGTATTGCACAACGATGCGCAACGGATTGCGCTGCTATTGCAACTGGCGCGCGACGAAGCGATTGTGCGCAACCGCCCGATCGCATTTGAAGCGGAGGCCACTCATTACCGCTTCATATTACGCGATGAGAATACCTGGCAAGCGCTCAGTCAAGATGACTTGTTGCATGAACGGGAATTCAAGCGCTCTCCGGTAACATTCACGGTCAGCCCTTCATTGTCAGAGCAGGCCAAGCCATTGCGCATCATTTTCGGACGCGAACCAGTCAGCAAGCCTTTTGTCCTGACGTTGTCGATAGGCGATGCGCATGTGGCTATCCGTGCTGACGGTATCGGACATTTCATGGTGGAATGACTTTGTCGGATATTTAGATGTTCCTATGCATCAACCTAAACATCACAAGGTTTTTAGAAACTGCGCGTGCAAAGGCTTCACTTTGCTCGAAGTGCTGGTGGCGCTGGTCATCGTCGGCACGGCATTGGGTGCCAGCCTGCGTGCTGTCGGCAGCTTGACGCAGAACAGCGGTGATTTGCGCGTCGCGATGATGGCGGCCTGGTCGGCAGAAAACCGCCTGGCGCAAATCCGCCTGGCGCATGAATGGCCGGCACTTGGACAACACAGATTCGATTGCCCGCAAGGCGAGTTGCATCTGGTGTGCGAAGAAAATGTCTATTCCACACCGAACCCGTTCTTCCGCCGCGTCGAAGTCAGTGTCTTCGAGGATCAGAAAAACGGGCGGCGCATCATCAAACTGGCTCAGGTGGTGCCAAATGCGAAATAGATCGGGTGAAACCAGCGTCACGCACACCTCTTCGCAGCTTCGGCCAGTCAGAAACAAGGGATTGACCCTAGTCGAATTGCTGGTCGCCATCAGTGTGCTCGGGTTCGTCGCGGTGCTGGGCTGGCGCGGGCTCGATAGCATTGTGCGGGCGCGCATCGCGCTTACCAGCGACCTTGAGCAGACGCGCGGAATGCAGCTCGCTTTCGCACAGATGCAAAGCGATTGCGCGCATCTGGTCAGCCCCGCTATCCTGCCGAACCGTGTGCCGCTCGCTGTCGAGCAAGGACGGCTCACGCTGGTGCGCACAGTATTTGCCGACAACCAGCCTTCACGGCTGCAAGTCATTACCTATCGGGTCAAAGACGGCGTGCTGACACGCCGTGAATCGGCTGCGACGCGCGATTTGAGGGAACTGGATAGCTTGTGGTTGGCTGCCGCGAACGATACCGATACGACCCAGGCAGTGGCGTTGCAAACAGGCGTGGCCGCGCTGACGATGAGACTGTGGAACAGTGACGGCAACGGCTGGCTTGCAGGACCCGTTGCACAAACCCTGTCTGCGGTTGCTGGCGGGACTGCGAGTCCTCCAGTGTCGGTCGGGTTGGAAGTTGCTTTGCAATTGCAGGGCCGTGATGCCAGCCTGCTCAAAATATTTTTGCTGGGTGCGGTATGAGCGTGCGCCTGGTTCCGCCGGGTGCCCGGCCAAAAGTTTTTCGGATTCATCGGCAACGGGGCGTTGCGGTAATCATGGCGCTATTGCTGGCCACGCTGGCGATTACCATTGTCGCAAGCCTGTTCTGGCAACAGCAGGTGCAAGTGCGCTCGATCGAAAATCAGCGGTTGCAGTTGCAAAAGCAATGGATATTGCGCGGCGCGCTCGATTGGGCCGGTTTAATTCTGCGCGAGGATGCAAAATATTCGAGCGCCGACAATCTGGATGAGCCATGGGCAGTGCCGCTCGCGGAAACGCGGCTCGATCAATATGTCGAAAGCGGTCGCGCCGATACCGATATCGCCGATGCGACCTTATCGGGCAACATCAGCGATGCGCAGGCGCGCTATAACCTGGCCAACCTGTGCGCCAACGGGGCTATCAACCCCGCCGAGGTTGCCGCTTTCGGGCGGCTGCTCAGCAATGCAAAGCTTGATCCGGCGCTGGCGCAGGCGACAGCCGAGGCAATGGCGGCGGCGCAAAACAAACCGGCAGACGTTGCCGCAAACCCTACTGCAAACCCTGACAACCAACCCGGCCCGCAGCCGATGAATCTTGCGCAACTGGATGACTTGCTCGCAGTGCCGGGTTTTTCCCCGGAGATGCTCGACACGCTGAAAGATTTCGTGATCTTTCTGCCGCGCGCCACGCCGGTCAATGTCAATACCGCATCCGCCGAGGTACTGGCCGCATTGTTCGAGACGCTCTCGCCAGCCGATGCTGCCGCTCTGGTGGCAAGCCGTAGCACCGCCAGTTTTCGCGACCTCGCCGATGTCACTCACCGCTTGCCGGGCAAGCCTCTTTCCGCATCATCCAGCAAGGCATCGGTCATGACTAATTACTTTCTGGTCAACGGCAAAGTGCGCATGAACCGGGCCGGGCTGGAGATTCAGGCGCTGATCGAACGCAACGGCACGACAAACAAACTGATCTGGATCAGGGAATATTAGGTTGCTGCACTTACTGGCGTATTGCCAAGAGTGCTGTTGTGCTGGTGCGCAAGCGCACCCTACCAGGCTGGGGAATGTTAAGATTGCGGTGCATGAATGACAATTGTTGGATTTCAAAATATTCCCATCAGTAAAGCTGGCGAAACGTCTTGAGCACTCTTTACATCCGCTTGCCTTCCAAAACCGCCGCCGACAGCGCGGCGCAATGGATGGACTTGGCTTGCACGTTCGTACTGGTTTCGCCTGACGGCGCAGTCAAGCGCGAAGGCGCAGCTCTATTGCCGGATTTGTCCGACGCAGTGGCAAAGTCGCAGCGCGTGGTGCTGCTGCTGGCCGCCAGCGATGTCACCGTGCTGCGCGTTCAGGTGCCGCCGCTTTCCCCCGTCAAACTGAAAGCCGCATTGCCCAATCTGGTGGAAGACCGGTTGATCGGCGATCCGTCAGCTTGCCTGGTGGCTGCGGGCGGTTTATCCGATGGATTGCGCACGGTTGCGGTGGTGCAGCGCGCCTGGCTCGACCTTCTGGCCAAGACATTTTTCTCGTACGGCGCACATCAGATCGCGGCGTTTCCCGCACAATTGTGCATACCCTGCCAGCCCGCTCAACAGGGTCAGCCGGGCGGTGTGACCGCCGCCATAAACGAGCAAGGCGGCGGCATAGATGTGGCGCTGCGCCTGTCGGAACAAGACGGCTTCGGCCTGGCGATCGAAGCTGGCCAGAATGAAACTGCGGCGCACGAGGTGATCCGGACATTGTGCGTGGTGGCGCCCAATGTGCCGATTTCTCTCTATGTGCCGCAATCTGCAGTGCGGGATTATCAAGAAGCAGCCAGCAATACAGCCGCACCGGGTGCGCGCATCAGCGTGTTCGCCGACAATTGGCCGCGCTGGATTGCCGGCGCCAACAGCGCGGCAATCGACCTGATGGCGTGGCGTGGCGTGAGAACCGGTTCCAGGCAGTGGCGCGCGTGGCGCTGGCCGCTGGTGCTGGCAGCCGCGACCCTGCTCATCAATATCGCCGCATTGAATGTTGACTGGTGGCGCATGAAGAGCGAAGCCAATTCGTTGCGCACCTCGATGATCCAGATTTATAAATCGGCTTACCCGAAAGAGCCCGTGATCATCGACCCCATCGCACAATTGCAGCAAAAGATCGCCATCGCCAAACGCGATTCCGGGCTGGCCGCAGCAGATGATTTCATGGCGCTCACGGCGGCCTTCGGTGAGGCATGGGCCGGTGTTGTGCAGGCGGGAGGTAAAGCAGCCCCCGCCATCGCCGCGCTCGAATATCGCGAGCACAGCCTGTACATCCGGTTGAAGCCCGCCCTGAGCCGGGCCGAAGGGCCGGGTGGCGAAACGCCGACGCAACAGGTGAAAGCTGCTCTGGCATCGCACAATCTGTCCGTTGATCTTGCGCCTGCGCAAGCGGGGGCGGTGGTATGGCAGATACGGAGTGCAAAATGAATAACCTGCTGAAGCTGTCCAGGCAATCGTTATCGGAATTCTGGATCGCGCGCGAGGCGCGTGAGCGCGCGATGCTAGTGACTGCTGTTGTAGTGATAGCATTCGGCTTGATCTATGCTTTGCTGATCGATCCTGCCTTGGACGGACGTAATCAGTTAAGCAAAAATCTGCCCGTGTTGCGCCAGCAAGCCGCCCAATTACAAGCATTGGCGAAGGAAGCTGCGGCGCTTTCCGGAAAATCCGCAGCGCCGGTGGCAGTGATGTCCAGAGAAGGCATCGAAGCCGCGCTCTTGCGCAAAGGATTGAAGCCGCAAAACTTGACACTGGCTGGCGGCGTTGCGAAGGTGCAACTCGCTGCGGTGTCTTTTTCCGGCACGCTGAACTGGCTGGATGAAATGCAAAAAACCGCGCAGCTTTCCGTGACCGATGCCAATATCGTCGCGCTGGCTCAACCCGGCATGGTCGATGTGACATTGACGTTGCGGCAACACAGGAATGAATAATGCGCCGCCTCGTGATCTGGTTGCTGGCGGGAATAAGCAGTGTCGCGCTTACCGTGCTGGCGTTTTTTCCGGCGGCATGGCTGGTGGACATGGTAGAAATGCAGACAGCGGGGCGCTTGACACTCGGGGATGCACAGGGCACATTGTGGCGCGGGTCAGCTTTCATGGGCGGCGCGCCGGGCGGCAGCGATGCGGTCACGCCGCTATTTCCCGGGCGTTTTTCATGGCGCCTGTCCCCGATGCTGTTGTTGGGCCGGGTTGACGCCGAACTGGAAAATGCCGCCGCACTGTCGCAACCGGTCAGGCTGACGGGCAACTGGCATCAGTGGCAAGTGGGTCCGGCGGCGATTTTAATGCCAGCGGAACGGCTGTCTGCATTGGGTGCGCCGCTGAATACATTGCAGCCATCCGGCCAGATGCGCTTGTCATGGGAACTGCTGCAATTAGAGCGGCAGGATGGAATATTCGGGATGACCGGAGCGATGAACCTGGAACTGCATGACATCGCGTCGCGGCTGTCGCCGATCAAACCGTTGGGCGCCTATAATCTGGCACTCGACTGGCATGGACAACAGGCGGCAGTGGCATTGAAGACGGTCAAAGGCCCGATGTTGCTCAGCGGATCGGGAGCATTCGGCAACGGGCATTTGCAGTTTTCCGGCAAGGCAGAAGCCGAAGCAGGGCAGGAAAATGGGCTGGCAAATTTGCTGAATTTGCTGGGGCAGCGCCGCAGAGAAGGCGACAAGGACATTATCGCGCTGGAATTCAAATGACAAAAATCAGATTGGCAGAACCCGTACAAATAATCGTATTTTTGTGCGCAGTTGCGGTCATGCAGCTTGCTCGGGCGGCGGATACAAACACGAGTGAAACTGCGAACACGGATAAAGTGGCTGTCACGAATGAGGCATCCTTTAATTTCGTTGACGCCGATATCGAATCGGTGATCAAGGCGATAGGCGATTACACCAATACGACGTTCATCATTGATCCTCGGGTTAAAGGCAAGATCAACCTGGTATCCGAAAAACCGCTCAGCAAGAATCAGGTGTTCCAGTTATTGGCTTCGGTGCTGCGTATGCAAGGCTACACGGTGGTGACCGGCAACGGATATACCAAAGTGGTGCCGGAAGCGGATGCCAAGCTGCAGGTGGGTGCAACCCAGGCTGGTGCAGTGCGCGGCGACCAGATCGCGACGCAGATTTTTCATTTAAATTATGAGGCCGCAGCCAATCTGGTGACGGTATTGCGCCCGCTGATCTCACCCAACAATACGATCAACGCCAACACGGGCAACAACACGCTGGTCATCACCGATTATGCCGACAACTTGAGGCGGTTGGGCAAAATCATAGCGGCACTGGATGCCCCCGCGAGCAGCGAGCTGGAAGTGGTGCCTATCCGCCATATGATCGCCAGCGATATTGCGGTAATGGTCAATCGCCTGCTGGAGCCGGGCGGCGCCCCCGGAGGCGATGCCGGACGCATCAGCCTGCTGGCGGACTCGCGCAGCAATACGGTTATCGTGCGCGCGCCGTCCGAGGCACGCGCCAATCTGGCGAAATCGCTGATCGCGAAACTCGACCAGCCGACCGCACAGCCAGGTAATGTGCATGTCGTATATTTGAAAAATGCGGAAGCGACCAAGCTCGCGCTGACCTTGCGCGCCGTGATGTCATCGGATACTTCGGCGCCAATCCAGGCATCTCCCGCATCGCCGTCACCAGCACAGGGCCCGCTGCCAACGGGAGGTGCGGCCGGATACATTCAGGCCGACCCGGCGACCAATACGCTTATCATCACTGCCAGCGAGCCGGTATACCGCAATTTGCGCAACATCATCGACCAGCTCGATGCGCGCCGCGCGCAGGTCTATATCGAGTCGCTGATCGTCGAAGTGAGCGCCACGCGAGCCGCTGAATTCGGCGTGCAATGGATGGGGCTGTCGGGGGATGCCAACAGCAATTACCGAGTCGGCGCATTGACCGGATTCGGTTCCGGAGGAGACAACCTGATCAACCAGGCAGCCGCGGCCACCAAAGGCAGCGCGCTGCCGCCGGGCAACGGTTTGTCCCTCGGCATCTTCCGCCAGACTACCGGCCAGCTCGGCCTAGGTGCTTTGGCCCGCGCGCTGGCATCCGACGACGACGCCAATATCCTGTCCATGCCCAACCTGATCACGCTCGACAACGAAGAAGCCAAGATCATCGTCGGCCAGAACGTGCCCTTCATCACCGGCCAATATACGACCACGGCATCGGGCGGCGGTGCGGGCGTGAACCCGTTCCAGACCATAGAGCGCAAGGACATCGGCCTGTCGCTGCGCGTGCGCCCGCAGATCTCCGAAGGCGGCACGGTCAAGATGGCGATATATCAGGAAACATCCAGCGTGCAGGATGCGACCGGTTCTGCCGGCATCATCACCAACAAGCGCTCGATTGATACCAACGTGCTGGTGGATGACGGGCAGATCATCGTGCTGGGAGGATTGATAGACGATAGCCAGCGGGATGGCGTTGCCAAAGTGCCGGGGCTGGGCGATATTCCTATCCTCGGCAATTTGTTCAAATACCAGAAGCGCACCCGCGTCAAAACCAACCTGATGGTGTTCCTGCGCCCGACCGTAATACGCAGCAGCGAGCAAAGTGTGAATCTGACCAGCGACCGTTACGATTTCATCCGCAATGCGGAAGCAGCGGGGCAGCCGGATAAAGCTCTCGTGCTGCCAAGCATGGGTGCGCCGCTGTTGCCGCCGCTACAGGGTGGGCACATGCTCGGTGGCCCGTTGTCCAGCCAGACCGAGCCGAACGTACCAACGAATACGCCACCAGCGCTTCCACAACAAGCTGCTCCGCAAGAACCTGCAGCACAGCAATAACTGACAATGACACATGCCTATGAATGCCTTGCTGTTAGCGACTCAGCCCGGCAGTGCAGTTTTACATAGCGACCCGAATCTACTGATGCCATGACCGATACCCGCCTGCTCCCTTACTCGTTTGCCCGCGACTTCGGTCTTCTGGCGCAACGCATCGGAAGCGTTGTCGAAGTCTGGGTGTCTGATGCGACCACGAAAAGTGCAATCGCGGAAGTAAGCCGCAATTTTGGCCGGATCAAGCTGAAAGCTATGCCGCATACCGAGCTTGAAGCGGCGATAGCCAAAGCCTATTCCGGTTCGGGCTGTGACGCGGCGCAGGTTATCGACGAGTATGAGTCCGATCTCGACCTGGCGAAATTGATGCAGGACATCCCGGCGGTCGAAGACTTGCTGGCATCAACCGACGACGCACCTGTGATCCGCATGATCAACGCGCTGCTCACGCAGGCATTGCGCGAAGGCGCGTCGGATATCCATATCGAGCCGTTCGAGCAGATTTCGGTGGTGCGCTTCCGCATCGACGGCAGCTTGCGCGATGTGGTGCGGCCGAAGAAGGCGATCCACGCCTCGCTGATTTCGCGCATCAAGATCATGGCGCAGCTCGACATCGCCGAAAAGCGCCTGCCGCAGGATGGGCGCATCACCTTGCGCATCGGCGGCAAGCCGGTCGATGTGCGGGTTTCCACGCTGCCCACCGGGCACGGCGAACGCGCGGTGTTGCGCCTGCTCGACAAGGAAGCGGGACGGCTCGATTTGCAGCATTTGGGCATGAGTGCGGAAGTGCTGGCGCAATTCGACAAGCTGATCGCGCAGCCGCACGGCATCGTGCTGGTCACCGGGCCGACCGGTTCCGGCAAGACCACCACGCTGTATGCCGCACTGTCACGGTTGAATACCACCACTACCAATATCCTGACAGTCGAAGACCCGATCGAATACGAACTGAACGGTATCGGCCAGACCCAGGTCAATCCGCGCATTGACATGACGTTCGCGAAAGCATTACGAGCAATCCTGCGGCAGGATCCGGACATCATCATGATCGGCGAGATACGCGACCTGGAAACCGCGCAGATTGCGGTGCAGGCATCCTTGACCGGCCATTTGGTGCTGGCGACGTTGCACACCAATGATGCGGCGGCAGCGGTGACCCGGTTGCTCGATATGGGCATCGAACCGTTCCTGCTGTCGTCATCACTGCTCGGTGTGGCCGCGCAACGCCTGGTGCGAAAATTATGTGCGCACTGCAAACGGCATGATGGCCAATCCTGGCATGAAGCCGGTTGCGATAAATGCGGCTACACCGGTTATCAGGGACGGTTAGGCATATACGAGTTGTTGCTGACCACCGAGCATATCCGTGCGCTGATCCATGACCGCGCATCGGAGGCCGACATCCGCGCTGCCGCCTTGCGTGACGGGATGCGCACCATGCGCGAAGATGGCGAGCGCTGGCTGGCTGACGGCACGACGACGCAAGCGGAATTGTTGCGCGTCACCAAGGAGTAGCAGTGTGTGACGAAAGGAATTCGACTCAGGCACCTTTCTGATTAAATGTCAGCAGGCTGTATACTTTGCTCTCGAATTGACTCAACCATGATTACTTGCTTACTGTAAATCGCCATGCCAGAAATTAAACTCAATAAGTTGAAACTCATCAACTACCGTTGCTTTTCTCAAATTGAGATTGAGTTTCATGCAGAGCTTACTGTATTGGTTGCCCTCAATGGAGGCGGCAAGACTTCCATCCTTGATGCCATTGCGGTTGCATTTGGCCCCTATATTGGCGCATTTGATGAAGCAGTCGGAAAACACTTTGAACCTGATGATATTCAGCTCATTCGAGCACGCAAAACCGCAAGCAATGAAATGGAATATGCCGCAGGAGGCGTATCGCTGGAGGCGGAAGGATTATTGCCCAACAAACAAATGCTCAGTATCGCGAAGCTGAGCGAGAGTTGGCAACCAACAATATGGAGACGGAGTCTTGCGGGCCCGAAGAAGAAAACGACTATTATGGACGCTGGCGATTTGATTGCCTACGGAAGAGAAATTCAGAAGCTGGTTCAAACCCCTGGCAGCAATGTGATGTTGCCAATTTTGAGTTATTACGGGACAGGTCGATTATGGCAGCAAAAAAAATTGACGCATGGCAAGCTGCCGAGGACTTCTCGTACTATTGGCTATAGAGACTGCCTGGATCCAGCATCAAGCTACAAATCTTTTACAGAATGGTTCCGATACTGGAGCACCAATGCACTCAAAGGGCGTCTGGAAGCAATGCAGAGCGGTCAAGACTACGTTCTGACCGAGTTTGATGCTTATATCCGATCTGTAGCTGACGCCGTAAACACTTGTCTCGCACCAGCCAAATGGAAGAACATTTCTTATTCATCGGCACGAGAAGAATTGGTTGCATTCCATGACGATCTGGGCGAATTGCCTGTGGCATTACTTAGCGATGGCATACGCAACATGATCGGCATGGTGGCTGACATTGCTTTCCGTACGACAAAACTGAACCCGCAACTTGGAGCATCTGCTTCCAAAGAAACTTGCGGAATAGTGTGGATTGATGAAATTGATATGCACCTGCATCCAGAATGGCAACAAGTGGTTCTGGCTGGATTGACCAAAGCATTCCCCAAAATCCAGTTTATCGTTACCACCCACAGTCCACAGGTTCTAACCACGGTGCGCAAGGAGTGCATCCGCGTAATCGAATGGGAAGGCGACAAAGCCTACGCACGAACTCCCGTACACGAGACCTATGCGCAGGAAAGCCGCGTCACATTGGAAGATGTACTGGGAGTAACCTCTCGCCCACCTCTAGAAATAACGAATAAACTTCGTGATTATTTGAGGCATATCGAAGATAGAGAAGAGACAACACCTGAGACAGTTCAATTGCGCACAGAACTGGAGAATCAACTTGGTGCAGGGGATGAACAGCTTCAGTTAGCAGATATGCTAATTGCGCGTAATCAGGCATTGCGACTGAAAGGGCGTGCATGAGACCCATACAGCACCCGCCCACTATTCCAAATTTACTTCAGCAAGCGGTTGTTAACGGGGCGGTCAACTGGAATTCATTTGGAGGGAAAGCTCAAGTAAGGGGTTCTCTAGACACTCTGCAAAAAGGGCTGTGCGCCTACTGCCAGATTCGTCTGGATAGTGAAATAGGTTGCCATATTGAACACATCTGGCCAAAGCATGCTCACACAGCAATGACTTTCCAATGGAATAACCTCGTACTATCTTGCACTGACGCTCAGGAAATTGGAAACACAAGACAAACGGGAGGGGTAAGTTGCGGGCACAGTGATAGCAAAAGAAGCTGGCCTGTTTATGACCCACGATTTATTTCCCCTACAGTACCTGACTGCGAACGCTTTTTCGAATACCGTGCCAGTGATGGCTCGGTTCAGCCTGCTAATATGTTATCTAAGACAGATACCGATCGCGCAATCTACACAATCGATTTATTAAATCTTAACTGCCTGCGCTTATGTCGCTTGCGCAAGAATATGCTGGAAGACGGGTATCGTATAATTTCAGAATTGCATAGAGATTCAGTTGCTTTAAGACACTTTCTCAATTGTGAATTTGCCGAGGTTGGTGGAAAACTACGCTCTTTCTTTACTGCTCGCCAGCAGCATTTCTCGTCGTTTGCCTAAGTGCCATTCCACCACATCTTGGCTTCTACCACTTCCTCCCTAGCACCCCGCTAAACAACACACCATGCCCGCCTTCCGCTATGAAGCCGTTGATGCGGCGGGTTCCGCCAAAAATGGTGTGGTCAATGCCGACAGCGCGCGATCTGCCCGCGCCGATTTGCGCGCCCAAGGCCTGGTGCCGATCAAAGTTGATGCGATCACGGCCCAGACTGACGAAACCGGCCATGCCAGGACCCGCGCATTCGGCGACAAACTGTCCACCGTGGAACTCGCCCTGTTCACCCGGCAACTGGCCAGCCTGCTGGAAGCGAGCCTGCCGCTGGACAAGGCGTTTTCCGCATTGCTGGAACAAGCCGAACGGGCTTACGTGCGTGACTTGATCGCCGCAATCCGCTCGGAAGTTATCGGCGGAGCGTCGCTTTCCGATGCGCTGGCCAGGCATCCGCGCGACTTTGCCGACATCTACCGCGCGCTGGTGGCATCCGGCGAGCAGATCGGCCATTTGGCGCGGGTGCTGTCGCGGCTGGCCGACTATATCGAGCGGCGCAATGCGCTGGTGCAAAAGGTCAGGCTCGCGTTCACCTATCCGGCCATCGTTACCGTGGTGGCGTTGTTGATCGTGATCTTTTTGCTGACTTATGTGGTGCCGCAAATCGTCTCGGTATTTGCCAACACCAAGCAAAAATTGCCGTTCCTGACCGTGCTGATGCTGGGCTTTTCGGATTTTGTGCGGAATTACGGATGGATGGTATTGCTGGCCATCATCGCGCTGGCTTTTGGCTGGCGGCGCGCGCTGCAAAATCCAGCGATCAAGATGCGCTGGCACGCCTGGCTACTGAATGCGCCGCTGTATGGAAAATTCGAGCGCAGCCTCAACACGGCGCGCTTTGCCAGCACGCTGGCGATTACTTCCGGTTCCGGCGTGCCGATCTTGCGCGCGCTGCAAACCAGCCGCGACACTTTGACCAATGTCGCGATGCGTGCCCAGGTCGAAGCGGCGACCGCCAGCGTGCGCGAGGGTGTGAGCCTGGCGCGCGCGCTGTCGGTGCATAAACATTTCCCGCCCATGTTGATCCACATGATCAGCGCCGGCGAGGCTACCGGTGAATTGCCGGCGATGCTGGAGCGTGCCGCCAACGCGCAGGAGCAGGATCTGGAACGCCGCGCGATGACCATGGCCGGATTGCTTGAACCGGCACTGATCCTGGCGATGGGCTTGGTGGTGCTGCTGATCGTGCTGGCCGTGCTGATGCCGATCATCGAGATTAACCAGTTAGTGCGCTAGCGGGATGTTGCAAAACTACTGCGCTTGCCAATACTGCGTTAAAAATGGACTCAAAATCCTCATGTACACTTACGTACATTCCGGTTTTTCGCCCATTTTCGCCTTGTCTTGGCTGCGCTCGCTACGTTTTTCAACACCCTGCTCAATAGTATATTCCGGTACTGATACGAGAGGATCACAATGAAACGCCTGCCACTGATTACATCTTTTATATTGTTCATCACGCTGTGCGCATCGGCTGCATATTGGGCGATGCAATTGTTCAAGCCAGCCCAGCGTGCCGTCGCAGCGCCACCCCAATCTGCTCCGGCTGCTCCTCGGCTGGATGCGGCGGCGGGCTTGTTCGGCGGCCATTCGACTACAGCCGTTGCCAGCAACTTTCAATTAAAAGGGGTAGTGGTCGCCAGCAACCCATCCGAGAGCGTTGCGATCCTGGCGGCTGACGGCAAACCGGCGCAAGCGATCCGGACCAACACGGAAGTGAAAACCGGCGTCATCGTCAAGGAAGTACAACGCGACCACGTGTTGCTATCGGAAGGCGGAGTGGTCAAGCGGGTCGAATTACCCGAGGATGCAAAAACACAGGTGAAAGCAGGTGCGTCAACCCGGCCAATGGGCAGCAACAGGGTTCCTTTACATCCATAGCAACACAGGTCAACCCTGCACCACCGCAACGCCATAGCACCGTCGCGATGATAGATTCATCAGGGATGGCGCAACATTTCATGTTGCCGGGATTTGAAGCCGCCTCGCTACTGCCACACGGCATTGCCCGCTTGCGCTCAGCTCTGAATTTTTAGAGGTGCCCTAAACCTAATTTCGCGGATAAATATTTAAAATCTTCAGGCTCGTCCACATCGTGCAGCACCCGCCCGGCGCTGACTGACCAGCCGAGTTGTCCGATGCGGGTGATGGTCGTGTCGGCAACTGCATCGGTGCTCCAAGGCATATCGCTGAACAGAAATGGATCAAACTGCTTGAGGCCCAACAGCGCATAGCCGCCATCGGCGGTGCAATGAATAACCGCATCGTGTTCCTGCAATGCTTGTGCGGCTTCGCGCAATAAACCGCCGGATATTTCCACGCAGTCCGTGCCGATCAACAGAATTGACTCTGCATTTTCCAGCGCGCGTTCTGCTGCGCGAGCCAGCCGCGCGCCGAGATCACCTTCGCCTTGAGCGCAGATTTCGATGCCTGCTGGCAGGTGTATTTCCTGCCACGCCGCTTGATTGATCTCCGGGGTAACGCACAATTCAACGGGGCCGATGTCTGCGGCAAGCGCCTCGCGCAAGGTGTTGGACAGCATCTGCCGTGCCAATCCGGCTGCCCCTTCTGCACCTAGCGCGGGAATCAGCCGCGTCTTGGCAAAGCCCGGTTGGGGCGCCTTGGCAAAAATAATTATACGTGTTGTTTTCATCATAAAAACCGCAGTTGATGGGTTGGTAGGTGCGAATTTATTCGTGCATAACACGTTTAGCGTGCGAATAAACTCGCACCTACAAAAGCGGCATAATCCGTTGAGATACCAAATTGTTCTGCGCCAACTGCGTTTTTTAGGAACATTGGTACAGCTATTTTCACCGGTACAACCTCGCCAGTTCATCTGCATCAGCACCGCGCCAATACGCCCAGCGCAAGCGCCACATCAGCCATATCGTTCTCCATATTCCATGCGCCTCCCAACGGCGCCCGGAGGTGACTACCCGCTCCCTCAGGCAAATCGGCCTGGACAATGCCAACAGACGTTTGGACAACTCGATGTCCTCCATCAATGGCTGATCCGGGAAACCGCCAGCCGACTCGAAGGCATGGCGTGTCACAAACATGGCCTGGTCGCCGGTAGCGATTCCGGTCAGGCGCGAGCGCCAATTCATCAGGGTGGCGACCACCCGCAGCATGAGTGGGCGGCCCGCGATGCGCACATCAAAACGCCCCCACGCATATTCGCTGTTTCGTCCGCTGCGCCGGATAGCGTTTTCGATTAGCTGTTCCGCCGATGGCGGCAGCGCAGTGTCGGCATGCAGAAACAACAAAATATCACCTTGGGCGATTGCCGCTCCAGCATTCATTTGCCGCGCCCGGCCTCGTTCACTGAAAATTACCCGCGCGCCAGCGCGCAAGGCCGTTTGCCGAGAGTCATCCTCGCTCCCCCCGTCCACTACAATCACTTCGCTGTCGCAAAGCGATGCGAGATGCTCAAGCAAACCCGGCAAGCCTTCTGCTTCATTGAGCACCGGGATAATGATTGAAAGCCGCATGGCCATTAAACTGGAATCAGTATTTAAAATGGGCGCGTCACTTTTGAATCGAATGGGCAATCCATTTGGCGATCAACGGAAATATGCCCAGCAATGCGAAGGACAGCAGCACACCCGGCGAAATTATGTCGGACAGGTTGTTGATGCTCGCCAATTGCGTGCCCGCATTTACATACACCAGCGTGCCGGCCAGCATGCCCAACTGGCTGACCCAGTAGAAGGTGCGGGTACGGATTTGAGTCAGGCCCATCAGCAGGTTGATCAGAAAAAATGGAAAGGCCGGTACGAGGCGCAGCATGAAAAGATAAAGCGCCCCATCCTTCGCCATGCCTTCGTTGATCCGCTTCAGCTTGTCGCCGAAGTGATGCTGGACATAGTCTCGCAGCAGGTAACGCGAGGTCAGGAACGCCAGTGTCGCGCCGATGGTTGAGGCAAATGACACCAGCAGCGTGCCCAGCCAAAGGCCGAACAGGGCGCCCATCGCCAGCCCCATGATCGTTGCGCCTGGCAAGGACAGCGCCACGACAACGATATACAGCACAAAGGCGATAAGTGCGACGAGCAAAGGGGATTGCGCCTGCATGACCGCGAATTTTCCGTGGCCTTCCTTGAGCGCGCCCAGTGTCAGGTATTGATCAAAGCCCATGCCAAAAAACAGGATGATGGCCGAGACAATCAGCAGGGCAAGGATTGCTCGTTTCACGCCACCTGCTCAGTTGTGCAACGCACCGCCGCAACTGCTGCCCTGTCCCGCAGTGCAGCCATGGCAGTGGTCGGCGACACGGATAGGGTTGTCCCGCAAATCGGTTCGCAGCAGGTCGCGCAGATGCGGGCGGCCTTCTCCCGGCAGCGCCAGGCCAAGCTGCTGGTTGAAATCACAGTCATACAGATAGCCCTGCCAATCCACGCTGACAAGATTGCGGCACATCACGCCGGCGGTATTGGCGGCGGAGAAATTTTCCTTGAGCAAGAGCATGTAATCGTTGAATTGCCCCCTGGAAATCAGCGTGCTGCCAAAGCGTTGGATCGGCATGTTGGTGATCACGAACAATTGATTGAAGACGATGCCATAACGTTCGAACAGTTCGCGCTTGTAATCCGCCTGCAACGCAACTTGATCGGGGGGCAGCGAGGGGCCTTGCGGGTTGTAGACCAGATTCAGGGTGAGGCCGCTGTCTTCGCGCCCATAACCCAGCGCGTTGAGTTGCAATAGCGCCGCGATACTTTTGTCAAACGCGCCTGCCCCGCGTTGCCGGTCAACATTTTCTGCCAAATAACACGGCAACGACGCCACCACTTCCACCTTATGGCTGGACAGGAATCCGGCGAGGCCGTCCTGCCCGTGCTCAAACAAGACTGTCAGGTTGCAGCGGTCAATTACACGCACCCCCAGGGCGGTTGCCTTGCTTACCAGATCACGGAATTTGCGATGCAGCTCCGGCGCGCCGCCGGTCAGATCGAGCGTCCCGATTTGTCGGGCAACCAGTACCTGAAGGATGAGTTCCAGCGTTTCCTCATCCATCATTTCCTCGCGGTTGGGGCCGGCGTTGACGTGGCAATGCAAACAGGACTGATTGCATTGATAGCCCAAATTGATCTGTAGCGTATCGAGTTTGCCGCGACACAGCGCAGGGAATCCGGTGGTTTGTAATAGGGGTAATACGACGTGCATCATGTTCCTCGGTGTGATGGGGCGCAGCCCTTTATGCTGCAAATGGCGCGGCTGCATCAAGGACAAGTCAGGAGCGCGACACCCAGCCAGGCTGACGCACCCCGGATCAAAATTGCCGCGAGCGGCAGTGTTCGATTATTGTAACAGGGATAACATGCAATTCGTGTCCTCGCCGTTTGCCGAGTACTGTTATGCAGTTCGGAGAGATTCCGGAAGAGGGTAAATAGATCGGAAGAGCGTCGTGTAGGGAAAGAGTGTAGATCTCGGTGGTCGCCGTATCATTAAAAAAAA
>FZPX01000165.1_pt1 | contig 29589 bp, 23 predicted proteins | sample 1534791 | NCBI WGS metagenome assembly FZPX01 (sample SAMEA104161951, study PRJEB21768) | metagenome | biome: subterrestrial habitat; feature: phreatic zone; material: underground water | place: France | collected 2016-06-01 | depth 60 m | reverse complement strand
AGGGAAACACGGATTAATTCGTCATCCCCGCGTAGGCGGGGATCCAGTGCCTTTATTTGACTGGGTTCCCGCCTTCGCGGGAACGACAAAACCGAATAAATCTGCGCTTCCCTAGCGGGCGCAGGCGGGAATGATGGGCTGAGATAATTTGGGTAGATTTATGGGCACCTCTAAAAATTCATATTTCGTCGCTCCCGCGAAAGCGGGAGCCCAGTCAAATCAACAAGCTGGATTCCCGCCTTCGCGGGAATGGCGAATTTTTAGAGGCCCCCTTAACTTTCGGATGCGTTGCAAGGGCTATAGGAATGAAATTTAACTCACTTAAAACACGCCTCGTCATTACGCTGTTGTTGATGGCTGTTTTGCCTGCCAGCGCAATTGGCTGGATGGCTTTTAATATGATGTCCGGATACATCCGGTCGGATCATGTATCAGACGTGGGACGGGTTGCCGATGCCAAGCATGAGCAGTTAGTCATGGTGTTGACCCGGGCCAATAACAGGGCCAAACATTTTTTGTCAGACCTGAGCGCACAATGTGGCGGCAAAGCTGCCTGGCTGAATCATTCTTGTGTCACCAGTTTGACCGGGGCATACCTGGCCGCAGAAGGGGCGATAGGCGCGAACCTGCGCAGGAAAGCAGGCGATAGCCTGACCATCGGGGCTTCCGCAGTCCAGAACGAACAAGACCTCGCATTTCAAACCGGGCAACTCGCAAAATTTTCCAGCACAGGTATCAACAGCGATCACGCGTATTTTGTTTCCGTAGCGGAAGAATCGACCGGACTCCAGTTGTCTATCACCTACCCCTCATCGGCGCTAGAACCGGTTTTTAATCCGCCTCCCGCAGACCTTGGACTATCGGGGGAGACCTTTCTGGCGGATGGCGAGGGTTACTTCGTCACCCAACCCAAATACCCCTCTACCCAAGGGCGTAGCCACCCCATTGCTGCCCGCCCCATGCAGGCTTGCCTGAGCAAGCAAAATGGTGAGATGCTTGATCAGGATTACCGGGATGCAGCCATCATTCATGGATACCGTTTTATTCCTGAATTCGGCTCGGCTTGCATCATGGCTCACCTTGCCCAGTATGAAGCCTTTGCTCCGGTTAAATTGCTTGAAAGGCAATTAAGCATTGCGATAGCCATTTTTAGCTTGATCCTTCTTATCGCGGCTATGTACATTGCCAAAAACATCATAAACCCGGTGATCGAGCTCACGAGCGTGACCCGTGCCATCGCAGCAGGAGATGTTGATGCGCGGGCAGAAGTAGCGGGGTTCGATGAAATTTCGGAGTTGGGCACCTCGTTCAACTTCATGACGGATCAGTTGCATGCTTCGCGCGAACACCTGTATCGCCTGCTCAATTCGATGGCTGAAGGAATGTATGGAATAGACACCGATGGCAACTGCACCTTCGTCAACCAGGCGTTCCTGCAAACACTGGGCTACCAGGACGACAATGAAGTGCTGGGCAAAAATATGCACGAACTCATCCATCATTCCCATGCCGACGGCAGCACGCATCCGGTAAGTGAATGCAGGATATATCGCGCTTTCCAGACCAACCAGTCAACCAATGCGGCGGATGAAGTCTTTTGGCGCAAGGACGGGGTTCCGGTTCCGGTTGAATACTGGTCGCATCCCATCACGGCTGAAGGTGTGACGACAGGCTCCATCGTCACCTTTATTGACATCACGCAACGCAAGAAAGCGGAAGAGGATATTTATCGCCTGGCATTCTACGATTCCCTGACCAGCCTGCCCAACCGCCGCCTGCTGCTCGATCGCCTGCAACATGCATTGGCAAACGCTGCGCACAGCGGAAGTTATGGTGCGATCATGTTTATTGACCTGGATAACTTCAAGTTGATCAATGACACCAAAGGGCATTATTTCGGCGACCTGTTATTGATGGAAACAGCGCTGCGTTTGCAGTCCCGCGTGCGCGAAGGCGATACCGTGTCCCGGATCAGCGGCGATGAGTTTGTGGTGATGCTGGAAAATCTGGGGAGCGAGGAAAAACAGGCCGCAGCACATGCCGAGGAAGTGGCCGAGAAAATTCGCGATGTGCTCAACAAAACCTATCTGCTTAAAGAGCTTGAAGTTCACAGCACAGCCAGCATCGGAATCAGCCTGTTCATCGATCGTGCGGACACCGCAGACAGCCTGCTTAAACATGCGGATATTGCGTTGTATCAGGCGAAGGAATCCGGACGAAATGCAGTGCGTTTTTTCGATCCGGAAATGCAAGCTGACCTGGAAGCGCGCACCGCCCTGGAAGCGGATTTGCGCAAAGCGCTTGCCGAGAATCAATTCAGGCTTTATTACCAGGCGCAGGTAGGCGAGAGCAGCCGCATTTTTGGCGCCGAAGCGCTGGTGCGCTGGATTCATCCGCAGCGCGGCATGGTTCCTCCCTTGCATTTCATTCCCGTCGCCGAAGAGAGCTCGCTGATTCTTGATATTGGGCAATGGGTTTTGGAAACAGCCTGCCAGCAGCTTGCCCTATGGGCTAATGACGAACAAAAATGTAACCTGGTGCTTGCCGTGAACGTCAGCGCCCGGCAGTTCAGATTAAACGATTTTGTGCATAAGGTGGCAGAAGTCATAAAGACGTATCGTATCCACCCGTCGCGCTTGAAACTGGAATTAACCGAAAGCGTGGTGTTGAGTGACGTGACCGACATCGTGGCCAAAATGCATGCGCTGAAAGCGCTCGGGGTCGGTTTGTCCATGGACGATTTTGGCACGGGCTATTCATCGTTGTCCTACCTGAAACGGCTCCCGCTTGATCAACTCAAGATTGACAAGAGCTTCATAAACGATATTGTGACTGACCCAAGCGATGCCGTAATGGTGCAAACCATCATAGCCATGGCGCATAACTTCCGCCTGAACGTGATCGCCGAAGGTGTGGAAACCGAAGCGCAACTGGTTTTCCTGGAGCAGCACGGCTGCATGGCGTATCAGGGCTATCTGTTCAGCAAGCCGGTGCCGGTCGAGGAATTCGAAGCGTTGCTGAAGAAGATGAATGGTTAATCCAGATAATCCATTAGCCTGTCATTCCCGCGCAGGCGGGAATCCAGCAAAGGTAAGCATCCCACGAAGCGGACAAAATCGCGATGTTGCCCCGCTTCGCGGGAGATTTTTTAATCATCTGGATTCCCGCCTGCGCGGGAATGACGTTGTTCTGTGCTAATGGGCTATTTTGGATTAAGGAGCTTCCGGCAGTTGGTCATGGTTTTGATTCGGGCAATTGGCAGAACGAGTTTTTTCTTTCAAAAAATGTTTGACAAGGTGTTTAGAGGTGCCTTTATATGACGGATGAAAATAGGCCTGCCCAGGGTGAGCGGCGCACGCACCATGCGGTCAGGGAGATTTTTGCGCAGGCGTGCGCTTTATTGGCTCCTCTAGTTAAAGGTAATGACAAAGTCATGACTATGTCGGGCTTCGCCATGCTACAGGTGTTGAAAGATCATTTTCCGGAACTTTCCAGTTCGGAGGCGCATATTGTCATCACTGCAGTTGAACGCTTGCATCGCGAGAACCGGTTGTAAATGCTGCTTGAAAAAAAGCACACTCCCCAAAAACCTGACCATGCCATTTGACCGTTGGATAACCCCATGAGTGAAACACAAGCTGCACCCACACCACAGGCCGCGCCGGAGGCAAGCGCAACATTGCTGTTCGTTGACGATGAGGCCAATATCCTTTCATCGCTGAAGCGGCTGTTCCGCCCGCTGGGTTACACCATCTTTACTGCGGAAGGCGGTTTGCAGGGATTGGAAATCATGGCGCGTGAGCCCGTTGACCTCGTGGTTTCCGATATGCGCATGCCGGAGATGAACGGTGCGCAGTTCCTCGAAAAAGTCCGCGAGCTCTGGCCGGATTCGGTGCGCATTCTGTTGACCGGGTATGCCGAGATCGGTGCGACCATTGATGCCATCAACAAGGGACAAATTTACCGCTATGTTTCCAAACCCTGGGAAGACAACGACATCACGCTGATCGTCAAACATGCCTTGCAGCAGAAGATGCTGGAGCGCGAGAAGCAGCGCCTGGAAGAATTGACGCGCAGGCAGAATGAAGAGTTAAAGGAACTGAATGCCAGCCTGGAGGATAAGGTCATGGCGCGTACCGAGGAAGTGCGCCAGACCATGGGATTTCTCGAAACTGCCCACGAAAAACTCAAAAAGAGCTTCATTACTTCGATCCAGGTTTTCTCCAACCTGATCGAGATGCGCAGCGCAACCATGATGGGGCATTCGCGCCGGGTTGCCGATCTGGCCAGAGGTATCGCCCAGCGCATGAAAATGAGCGATGCGCAAGTGCAGGATGTGTTTATCGCCGGGCTGCTGTTGGATGTCGGAAAAATCGGCCTGCCCGATCAGTTGCTGGATAAGCCATTTGCCAGCCTCACCGCCGAGGAGCGATCCAAGGTGGTTAAATACCCGGTCAAGGGGCAAATGGCGTTAATGGCGCTGGAGCAACTGGAGTGTGCAGCGCAGTTGATACACAGCCACCGCGAGCGTTTTGATGGCATGGGGTTTCCGGATAAGCTGGCGGGATTCAACATCCCGCTGGGGGCAAGAATCCTTGCGCTCGCCAAGGATTATGATATGGCAATGACCGGAACGGCTTTTGCCAAACCCATGAGGCCGGCGGAAGCCGTGTTATTTATCCAGGATGGCCAAGGCAAGCGCTACGACCCTGCGGTAGTGGACACCTTCATGAACATAATGCGCAAAGGTGAAGGAGCGGAAATAGCGCCCGACGCAAAGACGGAACTGCAATTGCGGATTGGGCAAACAAAACCCGGTATGGTGCTTGCACGGGATCTTGTGACCGCAAGTGGCGAGATGCTGTTGTCCAAGGGACATGCCCTGAATGAACAACTCATCGAGCAGATCAGAGGCTTCGAAAGGATGGATGGCAACCCGCTGACCATCTACATACTTATCAAGCCCACATAGCGCTCAATCCACGGTAAATTTGTTCTCCTCCCCTACCCATGAACCTTGGTGGTCTGTGAATACGGTCGTATGTAGGAGCGCAATTTATTGCGCGATCATCAATATCATATCGCCCAATAAATTGGGCTCCTACAGCAGCGCCCGTTCTCGCTACGCTTTTGGTTCATGGGTTCAATTCGGGCGAAAAAATTGGGATGAGGGTTGGCGGGAATGAGCGCGCCCGTAATGGTCAGCATGGGTTGAAGCAATTTAATATTTTCTACCCGCTACTTTTTCTAGGATAATCTGGCTCGTCAATTTGCTGGTGCAACTGAGTGAAATTTTTGCATTTGAATCAAGTCGCCATTGCTTTTCTCGCGGGCCTGCTTGCGGTGCCCGGTTTCGCACCCTTCTCGTTTTTTCCGCTGCCCGTGTTTGCGCTCGCAATGTTGTTCGCAAGCTGGTTGCGCGCGGAGAGTCCGCGTGCCGCCGCCAAGTCAGGGTGGGCTTTTGGCTTCGGCCTGTTCGGCGCGGGCATCGGCTGGATTTACGTGGCGCTGCATGACTACGGTGATATGCCGTTTCTGCTGGCGCTGTCGGCCACTGCATTGTTTGCAGCTTTTATTGCGTTATTTCCGGCGCTGGCCGGTTATGTGCAAGCAAGGTTGCAGGTAGCATCGAGGGTGCGCCTGGTGCTGGTAATGCCCGCGCTGTGGGTGCTGCTGGAGTGGCTGCGCGGCCTGCTCTTTACCGGCTTTCCGTGGCTGGCTTTCGGTTATTCGCAAGCGGCGGCCAGCCCGCTGGCGGGCTATGCGCCGCTGCTCGGTGTATATGGCGTGTCGCTGGCTACGGCGGTGAGCGCGGGGTTGCTGGCATGTCTGTGGCTGCGGGAAGATCGCGGCGAAGCGGAGGGTCACCTGCCGGTGTCCCCTTTGCGTGGGCAAGCGCGCTTGAACCGGCAGGGGAAAGCAGCGCTTGCTGTGTTGGTCGTGTTGTGGATCGGCGGTGTTGCGCTGCGCAACGTGGAATGGACGCAACCGAAGGGCGAACCGCTCAAGGCGAGCTTGTTGCAGGGCAACATTGCGCAGGAACTGAAATTCCGCAAAGAAAAACTTGTCGGCACGCTGGAAACCTACCGCAGGTTGGTGCAGCAAAGCGATGCGCGCTTGATCGTGCTGCCGGAGACCGCGCTGCCGTTGCTGCGCCACGAAGTGCCGGAAAATTACGCGGCCATCCTGCGCGAGCACGTTCGCCATAACGGTGGCGACATGCTCATCGGCGCATTCGAACACGACCACGGCCAGTATTACAACAGCGTGTTCACGCTCGGTACGGCGGAAAGCCAGAGCTACCGCAAGAACCATCTGGTGCCGTTCGGCGAATTTATTCCGCTGCGCCCGGTGCTGGGCTGGTTCATCAACGAAGTGCTGAGCATCCCGATGTCCGACCTGGCGCGCGGCGGTTTACCCCAAGCACCGCTCAACGTGGCGGGGCAAAAGATCGCGGTGAACATCTGTTACGAAGACGTGTTCGGCGAAGAGATCATCCGCGCGCTGCCCGAGGCAACATTGCTGGTGAACGTCAGCAACGATGCCTGGTACGGTAACTCGCACGCCGCGATGCAGCATAACCAGATCGCGCAAATGCGCGCGCTGGAAACGGGGCGCATGATGCTGCGCGCCACCAACACCGGTGTCACCTCCGTCATCGGCGCAGATGGGCGTGTGCAGGCGATGCTGCCGCAGCACGAAGAAGGTGTGCTTACCACACAGGTGCAGGGCTATGCGGGCAGTACGCCTTATGTGCGCTGGGGCAATGCACCGGTGCTGGGGCTGCTGGGGTTGATGCTGGCGACCGCATGGGGGCTGCGCAGACGATGAACTGGGTCTGCTACATGTTGCGCTGCGCCGATGGCACACTCTACACTGGCATCACCAACGACCTCGATAAGCGGCTTGACGCGCACAACGCGGGCGGAGGCGCAAAATATACCCGGGCGCGCACACCCGTTGAGCTGGTGTTCAGTGATGCCTGTGCGGATCGTTCCACCGCTTCGAAGCGCGAGTCGCAAATTAAAAAATTAAACAGAGCAGCGAAATTGCAGTTGGTGCAAGACAGCTCGCTGGCACAATTTAGAAACTCATAACTGATACTAATGACATCTTCCAGAAAACCGACCCCGCGCAGTGGCGCAGGAAGTGAGCCCGGCCCGCAAGAGATCAATATGCTTGTGGCCTTGTTCAAACAAGGGCGTTACGCCGAAATAGAAGCTCTCGCACGGGAGATGACAGAGCGTTTTCCTCAGCACGGCTTTGGCTGGAAAGCGATGGGCACGACACTCCTGCAGCAGGGGCGCAATGCCGAAGCTCTGGCGGCCTTTCAAAAAGCAGCCGCGCTGCCACAGGGGGATGCGCAGCTGCACAATAACCTGGGCAACACTCTAGTTAAGCTAGGCCGTCTGCCGGAAGCAGAAGCCAGTTATCGGCAGGCGCTAAAGCTTAACCCCGGTTTCATCGAAGCGCATCACAACTTGGGCAATACTCTCCTGAAACTGGGCAGGTTACCCGAAGCCGAAGCCATTCATCGGCGAACACTGGAACTGAGGCCGGATTTCGCCGAGGCGCATAACAACTTGGGCTACATTCTCCTGAAACTGAACAGGCTTTCCGAAGCTGAGGCCAGTTATCGCCGGGCGTTAGAGCTCAAGCCGGACTATGCCGAAGCGCATTGCAATCTGGGTGACGCCCTCCACAGGCAAGGTCGGTTTTCCGAAGCAGAGGCCAGTTATCGCCAGGCACTGAAGCTCAAACTAACTTACAGCGAAGCTCATAACAATTTGGCCGACACACTCCTGAAACTTGGCAGGCTGCCTGAAGCTGAGGCCAGTTGCCGCTTGGCGCTGAAGATTAAGCCCGATTGCGCCGAGGCGCACAATAACCTGGGCAACATCCTCAATGAACTGGGCAGGCTGGGCGATGCGGAGGCCAGCTATCGCCGGGCACTGGAACTCGATCCGGGTTTAGTCGAAGCACATAGCAGCCTGGGTGTCACTCTCAGGGAAATGGGGCGGCTGGGGGAAGCCGAAGCCGCCTATCGGCGGGCGTTGCAGATCAAGCCGGATTATGCTGAGGCGCACAGCAATCTTGGTAACACACTCTTGGATCAAGGCCGGTTGCCTGAAGCCGAAACCAGCTATCGTCGGGCGCTGGAGATCAATCCGGACTACGCTGACGCCCATACCAATCTGGGCGTCATTCTTGGAAGCCAAGGCCGGATTTTCGAAGCCGAAGCCTGCCATCGTCGGGCACTGGAGCTTAAACCGGATTTCGCCGGAGCGCATAACAACCTGGGTAACACCCTCACGGCCCAAGGCCGCCTGCCCGAAGCTGAAGCATGTTACCGCCGGACCTTGGAGGTCAAGCCGGATTCTACCCAAGCGCACAGCAACCTGCTTTTTGCCTGCAATTATCAGCCTGACCAACCCCCGGAAAGGAAGCTGGCCGAAGCGCGGCGTTATGGCGAACTGGTGGCGCAGCAAGCACGCCCATATAAGACATGGAGCAATGTTCCCGATACTGCGCGTTGCTTGCGTGTGGGGTTGGTCTCGGGAGATATGCACCAACACCCGGTGGGTAATTTTCTGGAAAGCGTATTGGCGGCACTGACTGAATACGCCAGCGGGCGGCTGGAATTTTTCGCCTACTCCAACCACTTCAGCGCCGACGCGGTAACCGGGCGGATCAAGGCCTGCTGCCGTGGCTGGCATCAGGCGGTGGGGCTTTCCGACGAAGCGCTGGCCCGCCGGATACATGGCGACGGCATCGACATCCTGTTCGACCTCTCGGGCCATACCGCCCATAACCGGCTGCCGGTGTTTGCCTGGAAACCCGCCCCGATCCAGGTTGCCTGGTTGGGTTACTTGGCCACCACCGGTGTGGCGGCCATGGACTATCTCATCGCCGACCCATGGACGTTGCCGGAAACCGAATCCATCCATTTCACCGAAAAAATCTGGCGCCTACCGGAAACCTACCTGTGTTTTACCCCGCCGGATGCAGATGAGCAAGTCGCTCCGCTTCCCGCGTTGGCTAACGGTTACATCACCTTTGGCTGTTTCAATAATCTGACCAAGGTGAACGATGCCGTGGTGGCGCTGTGGGCGCGCGTGCTTGCATCCGTGCCGAATAGCCGCCTGTTCCTTAAAACCAAGCAGCTCAATGAGGCTGCGGTGCGGCAAAGCGTCGCCGAACGGTTTGCCGCCCACGGCATCGGTGTCGAGCGGTTGATTCTAAAGGGCCTCGTCCCACGTGCGGAATATCTGGCTCCCTACCATCAGGTGGACATTGCCCTCGATCCTTTTCCTTATCCGGGTATCACCACCAGCGTCGAAGGCCTGTGGATGGGCGTGCCGCTGCTGACTTTGGCGGGTGATAGTTTCCTGTCCCGCCAGGGCATCGGCCTGCTGATGAACGCAGGGTTGCCCGAATGGATCGCCGCCGATGCCGACGACTATGTGGCACGGGCGGTATCGCACGCCGGCGATCTGCAAGGACTGGCGGCGCTGCGCAACGGGTTGCGGCAACAAGTGCTGGCGTCGCCGATTTTCGACGCCCCGCGTTTTGTCCGGCATTTCGAAGCCGCCTTGCGTGGCATGTGGGCGCAGTGGTGCGACCAGCAACAAGGGAAATCTTTATGAACCCCAACATCCACATTATCGGCATTGCCGGTTTCACCTGCTCCCAACTGCACAAAAAATTGGGTGCTGCTGGCGTGCGGCAGATGCCGGCATGCGGTTTTCCAACCCAATGACATCGCCCCGAAAAAAGGCCCCGCGCGGTGGCGCGGGAACAGAACCCAGCCATCAGGAGATGAACATGCTGGTGGCCCTGTTCAACCAAAGGCGTTATGCCGAAATGGAAGCCTACGCTCGGGAAATAACGGAGCGCTTCCCCAGCCACGGGATTGGCTGGAATGCGATGGGGACGGCGCTCCTGCAGCAGGGACGCCATGCAGAAGCTCTGGCGCCATTGCGGAAAGCAGCAGAGCTGTCGCACGGAGACTCCCAGCCGCACAACAATCTGGGCAACACACTCGTGAAGCTGGGCCGTATATCTGAAGCTGAAGCAAGTTATCGGCGGGCGCTGGAGCTTAACCCGGGCTTTGTCGAGGCGTATCACAACCTGGGCAATACACTTCTGAAACTGGGCCGGCTGATCGAGGCTGAAGCCAGTTACCAGCGGGCGCTGAAACTCAAGCCGGACTTCGCAGAAGTGCATAGCAACCTGGGTAACACTCTCCAGAAGCTGGATCGCTTGTCCGAAGCTGAAGCCTGTTACCGCCGGGCGCTGGAACTCAAGCCGAATTACGTCGATGCGTACATTAACCTGGGGGGAGCTCTGATGAAACTGGACAGATTACCCGAAGCTGAGGCCAGTGGTCGCCGGGCGCTGGAACTCAAACCGGATAATGCTGACGCACATAGCAACTTGGGTACCACACTCTTGAGACTAGGCAGGCTCTCCGAAGCCGAAGCCAGCCATCGGCGGGCGCTGGAGCTTAAACCGGACTTTGCCGGAGCGTACAACAACCTGGGCGATACACTGCAAGAACAAGGTCGTTCAATTGAAGCTGAAGCCAGCTATCGGCGGGCGTTGGAGCTGGAGCCGGATTACGCCATGGCGCACAGCGGCATGCTTGATGCCCTGCTACTACAAGGTCGGCACGCCGAGGCTTTGGAAGCTGCCCGTAATATTTTGCGCGGAAGGGTCGCCCAAAACCCAAAGATCACCACTGATCCGGAAACTGCCACACCCATAACGGCTCTACTGCCTTTTGGCCGGTCTGGGTCAATGTTTTTTCACTCGCTCTTTGATGGGCATCCAGAGTTGGCCACCCTGCCAGGAGTCTATTTCAAAGGCTGGTTTGGCCAAGATGTCTGGAGGAGATTTGCCACTGACCCTGCGGATCCAAAGTGGCGCGCGCGCTTGGTAGAGGCGGTTCTCTATGAGTTCCAACCTATGTTCGATGCCCGCTGCCAGAAGAATGTGGTAGGCACTCCTTTTGGCAATTCCAACTGGCTGGCCAAGGACAGTGGTTTTATGGACATGGGGGCTGATCGTTCTCAGCCATTTGTTGTAGATCAAAACGCCTTTGCGTCTGCACTCCTGTCCCTGCTGGCGCCACTTTTATCTGTCAGCCAGAAAACTTGTTTCGAGCTGATACACCGGGCGTTTGAGATTGCCATACGCGGCAACACCGCAGATGGGAGCCGCGAAGGTGGGCAGATTTTCTACCACATCCATAATCCAGAAACCTACGAGCTAGCCAACTTTTTGCATCACTACCCCCAGGCTCGCCTGCTGTATATCGTGCGACACCCTGTGCAAGGAATGGAATCATGGATGCTTGTGGAGATGAAATCATGGGCTCTTGGAGGAAACGCCGGGGAAGCCGATCCCCTTGTTCCATTGAATGGCGCCAACACTCTTCTCCTCCAATGGAACAAAGCAGTGGGCGTTGTAAAAACCATGTTCAACCAACTTCACTCTCCGTTTAATACGTTAGCCCAAAGCCGAGGAGTAAGGCTGGAAGACGTAAAGCGGAACGCCAGGCATGTCATGCCTCAGGTTGCCGCTTGGATGGGCATCACGGATCACCCGGCGTTGTATGAAGCCAGTTTCTGCGGGTTACAGTATTGGGGGCCCGCATCGAAAGTGACCGGCAAGATCACCGGGTTCGACACCAAGGCGATTGACCGGCCCGTGGGCCGGTTGCTGGGCTCCCGGGACACCCTGATTTTTGAGACGCTTTTCTGGCCTTTTTCACATCAATACGGCTACACTGATCTGGACGCAGCGGGCTTCCGCCAGCAACTGGCGAAAATCCGCCCTTGGCTGGATGAACCGCTGGAATTTGAAACCAAGCTCTATGCCGAGTTGCCCGACCACACCCGGGCACTGGATGAGTTGCCACCCTATGCTCACCTGCACCGCCTCCTGCGCCAAACCTGGGCTGTGCTTGACCGGGACGGAACTTATCACGGCATGGTGCAGCCTCTGGCACTGGATTGATGAAGCAAACCTACATGGCTATGGAGGTCATATATTGCAAACCAAGCAAATTCCGGCATCTGGCCGGGTGATCTGGATTACCGGCCTGTCTGGCGCCGGAAAATCCACCTTGGCGTCTGAGGTAGCGAATCGTCTGCGTGCGCTTGGTGATGCCGTGGTGATGCTGGATGGGGACGAACTGCGCGAGGTGTTTGGGGCTGCGGCCACCAATGCCCAAAACCACGGTCGCGAGGGGCGATTGGCGCTGGCATTCCAGTATGCACACTTGTGCCGGGTGATCGCCCAACAAAGGCTGACGGTGGTGATTGCCACTATTTCATTGTTCCGCGAAATTCACGCCTGGAACCGGGTGACCCTGCCGGGGTATTTCGAGGTATATTTGAAAGTGCCGGTGGAAGAGTTGCGCCGCCGTGACCCGAAAGGGATTTACCGCCGGTTTGACGCTGGTGAGCTTTCTGATGTGGCGGGGCTGGACTTACTCATTGACGAGCCGGAAGCCGCAGATTGGGTAGTAGAATTCGACCCGTCGAGACCCGTGAATTCAGTGGCGCAAGAATTGATGAAACAACTTAACAAGGAAAACGTTGAATGAAAACAGAATGGGATTACACCACCTTGGCGAATGCCTATCTTAAACGCCCGGATTATTCCAACGCGGCCATAGACGCAATGCTGGCCATTGCCAATCTCAAAACAGGTAAGGTGTGCGATGTCGGGGCGGGAGTGGCACACTTGACGCTGATGCTGGCAGTTCGAGGATTTGATGTAACGGCAGTGGAACCAAATGACGCAATGCGCGCTAACGGAATCAAGCGCACCGCCTCTTTGCCAAACGTGCGCTGGTTTGAGGGCACGGGTGAGCAGACCTGCCAAACAGATCAGTCGTTCAATATGGCAACCTTTGGCAGCTCATTCAATGTGTGTGACCGTCAGTTGGCTCTTAAGGAAACTGCCCGTATTCTCAAACCGAACGGCTGGTTTGCTTGTATGTGGAACCACCGCCAACTGGATGACCCAATTCAGGATCGTATCGAGTCCATCATCAAGGCTTCGGTATCGGGCTATGGCTATGGTACGCGACGGGAAGATCAGACAGATGTGATTGAGAACAGCGGCCTGTTTGGCCCGGTGGTGCATCTGGATGCTGGTGTGGTACATGAGCAGTCCATTGAGGTATGTGTGGAGGCGTGGCGATCTCATGCGACCCTGGCACGCCAGGCGGGTGCAGCTTTCCCAAGTGTTGTGCACGCCATTGAGGATTATTTGAAAGGGCTGGGGAAAGATACGATCCGCATCCCTTACTCCACCAATATTTGGGTTGCCCAGTTGGTTTAAGGAAAACAAATGTCGCCCGGTGCACTCGCGTTCTCTACCAAGGCCAGCACATTGGCACTGCTGCAAAGTAGGCTGAGATCTGCCCGTATTGCGCCGCTAGTGCGGTTCACAGTGGGTGATTGGCGGCAAGATCGTGGAAGTTGCCTGGCACTGGTTTCTTCTTTGGGCGCTGTTCCGTGGATTGTGCGTTCCAGTTGCCAACAGGAGGACGGGGCAGGCAAGTCCAACGCCGGCGCTTTTTTGACGTTGCCGGATGTGTCGGCGGCAGGGCTGGAAAGCGCCGCCGAACAGGTGATTGCCTCTTATGGCGAGGCAGCCGGCACCGATGAGGTGCTGATACAGCCCATGCTGCAAAACGTGGTGCGCTCTGGGGTGGCGTTTTCCCACGACCCCAATACCTGCGCGCCCTACCGGGTAGTTAACTGGAGCGAAGGCTCGGATACTACCCGCGTGACAGGAGGGCAAGGCGGGCGCACTTGGCAGGGCGCGGCACGGTCGCCGTTCATGCCCCCGTCCGAATTGACTGGCGTGGCGGCTTTGCTGGATGAATTGCTGACGCTGTTTGGCGAGGTACCGCTGGATTGCGAGTTTGCCGTCACCCGTGCCGATGATACTGAAGTTCTATGGCTGCTGCAGGCGCGTCCCTTGGTGTTGCTGACAGCCTGTGAAACACCCGAAGCGCAGGCACAGAGACTTGCGCTGATTGCCGAGAAAGTGGCGCGCGGGATGCGCTCGCATCCTTTTCTCATGGGGCGGCGCACGGTGTATGGGGTAATGCCGGACTGGAACCCGGCGGAAATAATTGGTATCCGCCCCAAGCCCCTGGCCCTGTCGCTATACCGCGAACTGGTGACAGATGCCATCTGGGCTTACCAGCGGCATAACTACGGCTACCGCAATTTGCGCAGTTTTCCGCTGATGCCGCATTTTTTCGGGCTGCCGTACATCGACGTGCGGCTGTCCTTCAATTCCTTCATTCCCGCCGATTTGGACGACGGCTTGGCCGGGCGACTGGTGGATCACTATATCGACCGCCTGCTGGCCGAGCCGACGCTGCACGATAAAGTGGAATTCGAGATTGTTTTTTCCTGTTACACGCTGGATTTGCCGCAACGGCTGGAGCGGCTGGCAGAAGCAGGTTTCTCGGAAGCGGAACGCACAGCTATTGCCGACAGCCTGCGGCAACTGACCAACCGCATTGTGCACCCCAAAGATGGGCTGTGGCGCGCCGATGCAGCCAAGCTGGAAACCTTGAATGCCCGCCGAGAAGCCCTGCTGGCTTCGGATGCCGATCCCCTGGAGCGGATTTACTGGCTGCTGGAGGATGCCAAGCGCTACGGCACACTGCCTTTTGCCGGATTGGCACGCGCGGGGTTCGTGGCGGTGCAGATGCTGCGTTCGCTGGTCTCGGTGGGCGTGTTCTCCCCAACGGATTACGATGCGTTCATGGCCAGCATCTCCACCGTCAGCGGCCAGTTGGGGCGAGATAGAGCGATGCTGGATAAGGCTACGTTTCTCGCACGCTACGGCCATCTGCGCCCTGGCACTTATGACATTTTATCGCCGCGCTACGATGAGGCACCGGAACTCTATTTCGACTGGAGCCAGCGCCCAGCCGCTCCGGAGCCAACAAAACCTTTTGCGCTGACCTTGCCGCAAATGCGCGAAATCGTGCGGATGCTGGAAGCACACGGCTTGCACCCGGATGGGGTGGGGCTGTTCGATTTTCTGCAAGCGGGAATTGAGTTGCGGGAGCTGGCGAAATTCCATTTCACCCGCAATCTGTCGGACGCACTGTCGCTGGCGGCAGCCTACGGCGAGCAATGGGGTTTCAGCCGGGAAGACATGGCATTCTGCGGCATTGTAGCCTTGCAGGAGTTGCATGTGGCGGCGGCAGACCCCCGCGATGTGCTGACCCGTGCCATCGAGCAAGGCAGGGCGCGTTACCGGGAGACGCTGGCGATTTCATTGCCGCCAGTCATCGCCAGCCCGCAAGACGTGTGGGCATTCGAGTGGCCGGAGACGGCGCCCAATTTCATTACCCAGAAACAGGTGACGGCACCTGTGGCGGGATGTGAAAAACGTGAGCGACTGGCCGGAGCGATTGTGTGCATTCCCAATGCCGATCCCGGCTTCGACTGGCTGTTTGCCTACCCTATTGCGGGGTTGATTACCGCTTGGGGCGGAACCAATTCGCACATGGCGATTCGTGCCGGTGAACTGGGCTTGCCTGCCGTCATTGGCGCGGGCGAAGTGTTGTACCGGCGCTGGTCGCAAGCTGCGCGCCTGCACCTGGATTGCGCCGGGCGGCGGGTGGAGGTGTTGGCGTGAGTACGGTTTTGAAAGTGGCCGTCAGCCAGCGAGTGGATGCGTGGGCAGACCGGGGCGAGCGGCGCGATGCGCTGGATCAGCGGCTGTGCCAGTGGTTGGCAGTGGCGGGTTGTGTAGCGATACCGGTGCCGAACGTTTTGAGTGCATCTTTAATGGCCGGGCGCGACGAAGAATGGCCGGAGCTGCAAAACTGGTTACTTGCCGTAAAGCCTGATGCTGTGCTGCTTTCAGGTGGCAACGACATCGGTGAAGCTCCCGAGCGCGACAACACTGAGCGCCGCTTGCTGGCTTACGCCAAAGATCGAGCCTTGCCCGCATTGGGAATCTGCCGGGGGATGCAGATGATGGCGGCGTGGGCGAATGGCAGCCTCGCGCCGGTGAACGGCCATGTGCGCACCCGGCACCGTTTGCAAGTAGCAAAACCGGGCGAATGGCCCAATGAGGTTAACAGTTTTCATAACTTTGCCTTGGCTGATTGCCCGTTGGGGTTCGTAGTGGCTGCCCGCGCCGAAGATGGAACGATTGAGGCCATGTGCCACGAAACCCTGCCATGGGAAGGCTGGATGTGGCATCCGGAACGCGAGCCGCAATTCAACATAACAGATGTAATGCGCTTTCGTGCATTGCTGGATTCGAGGAGCGCCATTTGAAAGCCATTATCCTCGCTGCCGGACGTGGCAGCCGCATGAAAAACCTGACCGACGAACGCCCCAAATGCTTGGTGGAACTGCGCGGCAAGTCTCTCCTTGATTGGCAATTGAAAGCGTTGCACGAAGCCGGGGTAACTGAAATCGCTATCGTCACCGGTTACAAGCGAGAACTGCTGAATGATCGCGGGCTGGTGGAGTTTTACAACCCGCGCTGGGCCAAAACAAACATGGTGAGCTCACTGGCCTGCGCTGCTGAGTGGCTGGAAACCGATACATGCGTGGTAAGTTATTCAGATATTTTTTATGACGCCAGTGCCGTGGCAGCATTGATGAATTGCCCGGCCATGCTCGCGGTAACCTATGATGCCAATTGGCGTGAACTATGGGAAAAGCGTTTCGGTGACCCGCTGCTGGATGCGGAAACCTTCCGCTTGAAAGCAGATGGCACACTGGCGGAAATTGGCAACAAGCCGAAGACAGTGGAAGAAGTTGAAGGGCAGTATATGGGCTTGCTGCGCATTACGCCTGAGGGTTGGGGCGAAATAGTACGGATTCGCTCCGCCTTGCCCGCTGAACAATGTGACCGGATGCACATGACCGGCACGCTGCAGAAGGTAATCGAGGCAGGGCGTGTGCCGGTAGCGGCAGCGCCCTATCGAGACGAATGGGGTGAGGTGGATAGCGCCGAAGATTTGGCATCATATTTGTAGGCAAGCATCGAAAATAATTGTAAGCAGAAATGAAGCCCATTAACCGCAAATTATCAGCAGAAAATTTCTCAATCGCGCGCAAGCGCCTGCTGCAAATGCATTTTGACAGCGGAGTGGGGCATATTGGAGGAAATTTATCTGCGCTGGACGCCATGCTGATTGTCTTCCACGAGTATCTGAGTGGAGAGGACAAGTTTGTGTTGTCAAAAGGCCACTCGGCGGGTGCGCTCTATACCACGCTCTGGAGTTTGGGACGGCTTCAGGATCACGATTTAAAACAGTTTCACAAGGACAACACGCTGCTTGCCGGGCATCCGCCAGCCGATGGCATTGCGGACATCCCGTTTGCCACCGGCAGCTTGGGGCATGGCTTGTCGCTTGCTGCGGGGACAGCGCTTGCCTTCAAGCTTAAGGGTAACGATAGGCAGGTGGTCTGTTTGACTTCTGACGGTGAATGGCAGGAAGGCTCTACATGGGAAGCGCTTATCTTTGCTTGCCACCATCGCTTGTTTAATCTCACGGTGATGGTGGATCACAATAATTTGCAGGGGTTTGGATCCACTTCCGATGTCGCTTCCATGTCCCCGCTCTGGAACAGGCTACAGGGCTTCGATGTTGATCTGCAAATAATTGATGGGCATGATCCGGATGCTATCCGCACTGCTTTGGAAGGGGAAAGGCAACGCCTGCGCATTATTGTAATGTGCACGGTCAAGGGCCATGGGGTCAGCTTCATGGAAAACCGGATGGAGTGGCATTACCTCCCGCTTACTGAAGAGCAGTACCAGAAGGCCATCGAGGAAGCCGGGCTTAAATGAGAAAACAACTTTGCGATGCGCTTGTGGCGCGAGCTGCACAATCCTGGGCAGAGAATTCGGGGATGGTATTCCTGACCGGCGATTTGGGGTTTATGGCGCTGGAACCACTGCAAGAGGCATTGGGGTCGCGATTCATCAACGCCGGAGTGGCGGAGCAAAATATGGTTTCGGTGGCAGCCGGGCTGGCGCGTCAGGATTTTGAAGTCTGGGTATACAGCATTGCGCCATTTTGTTATGCGCGGCCATTCGAACAAATTCGCAACGATATTACCTTCCACAACCTGCCAGTAAAACTGATCGGTAACGGAGGCGGATATGGCTACGGTGTGATGGGTCCCACCCATCATGCGATTGAAGATTATGGCGTACTGTTGACGCTGCCCAACATGCGCGTTTACGTTCCGGTATTCGATGAGGACATGAACGCGGTGATTTCACGCGCCGGTATTTATTCTTCCCCTGCCTATATCCGGATGGGGCGCGGTGAACCGCCCAAGGGTTATCTGGTTCCTGCGTATGCGCCATGGCGGCAACTGACTTGCGGGGGAGGGCATGTGGTGATTGTGGTGGGTCCGCTGGCAGGAACCTATATTGAGGCTTTCGAGCAATTGCCTATGGAATACCGGCCCAATCTCTGGATCGTCTCTGAACTGCCACTCGAACATAACCCGCTGCCCGCAGAACTGATAGCACAGATTGGGAAATCTTCCAACCTGTGCGTTGCCGAAGAGCATGTGCGACACGGCGGTTTTGGTTCAGAACTGTTGTTGCACCTGGCTGGGGAAAATATTGCCGTGCGCCGCTTCCGGCATCTTTATGCCCGTGCGCATCATTTTGACCGGTACGGATCGCAAAATTTTCTGCGGCGGCAATCTGCTCTCGACGTTGATAGCATGCTTAACCTACTGAAAGACCCCCAACATGCCTGATTTACAAACCTACATTCGCGCCCTGAGAGGACCTATTCTGGTCACGGGCGCATCGGGTTTTGTGGGTGCGAACCTGTTCAAGATGCTTGCGGCTGTACGCAATGATGTCTATGCAGTTGTCCAGAACGACAAGGGCTGGCGCCTTGCCGATGTTATTGATGAACGTGTCATTGCGGTAGATCTCAACGATTACGCGGCAACCAAGAATCTGGTCAATAGCGTGAGCCCGCAAACGGTTTTCGATTGCGTGGCTTATGGCGCTTACTCGTTTGAGGAAGACACCAATCTGATTTACCAGACGAACTTTCAGGCTATCGTCAATTTGGTTAGCTTGCTTGCAGGTTATCCATTTTCAGCCTTCATTCATGCTGGAAGTTCGTCCGAGTACGGAACGAATTGTGCCGCGCCGCGCGAGGATAGTGTGTGTGAGCCAAACAGCCCCTACGCCGTGTCCAAGGTAGCAATCGCTGGTTACCTGCGTTTTATGGGCAAGCAGCGCGAATTTCCGTGCGTTAACCTGAGGCTGTATTCAGTCTACGGCCAGTTGGAAGACACCTCGCGGTTGTTTCCAAACCTGCTGCGGCAGGCACTTGCAGGGAAACTGCCCCCGTTTGTCGATGCACGCACATCACGCGACTTTATCCATGTGGATGATGTTTGTGCTGCTTTTATTATGGCGGCGGTAAAAATGCATCCGGGGTTATACGGAGAGAGCTTTAATATAGGTACAGGCGTCAAGACCACCATAGCCGAATTGGCCGATGTCACACGGCGCGTGTTTGGTGTGGCGGCAGAGCCTCAGTTTGGCACGATGGAGGGACGTGCATGGGACTTGGCGGATTGGTATGCCGATCCCCGCAAGGCGATTGAACAACTCGGCTGGAAAACTCTCGTCAATCTGGAGGAGGGACTGCGCTCCATGTCCCACTGGGTGGCACAGCTAACCGACAGTGAAATGGTTGCAGCATCCAAGAAAAATCTCAGTGAACGCAAGCGCAGTGTCTCTGCCATCATCGCCTGCTACAAGGACGGCCAGGCAATCCCTGTCATGTATGGCCGTTTGACAGACGCCTTCCGCAAACTGGGTATTGATTACGAAATCATCTTCGTCAACGATTGCAGCCCAGACGATAGCGCACAGGTGATTCGTGACCTCAGCGCGAAAGATGCGCGCGTGATCGGAATTTCGCACTCGCGCAATTTTGGTTCGCAGATGGCCTTCCGCAGCGGTATGGAGCTTTCGACCAAGGACGGTGTTGTGCTGCTGGATGGCGACCTGCAAGACCCTCCGGAATTGATCGAAGCATTTTACGCCAAGTGGGAAGAAGGATACGACGTTGTCTATGGCCGCCGCATCAAACGCGAAATGCCCTGGCACTGGGGCCTGATGTATAAACTCTTCTATCGCACTTTTGCCATGTTCAGTTATGTCAATATTCCGCTCGATGCCGGTGATTTCTCATTGATGGATCGCCGTGTAGTCGGCTGGTTGCTCAATTGCCCGGAGCGTGATTTGTTTGTGCGCGGCCTGCGCGCCTATGTCGGTTTCAAGCAGATCGGTGTCGATTATGTGAGGCCGGAACGCATGTTCGGGCGCTCTACCAATAATTTGGTCAAAAATATCGACTGGGCAAAGAAGGGCATTTTTTCCTTCAGCAATGCGCCGCTCACCATGCTCACGACCATAGGCGTTATTCTATTTGCTCTCTCCACTCTGGTAGCCATTGTAGTTGGCATGCTGCGGTTGCTGATACCGGATATTGCGCCACGCGGTATTACAACCCTGCTGATCACGATTCTGATGTTCGGTTCATTCAACCTGTTTGCTATCGGCCTGGTGGGTGAATATGTAGCCAAGATCATGGCCGAAGTCAAAGGCCGTCCGCGCATGATACGGGCTGCCCTGATTCGAAACGGCAAAGCAACCGAGCTATTGCCTGACGGCAAGGCACGCTGAGCGCTGCCCTCATAAGTAACCTTTACTTCGTGGGAGGGAATTTGCATTCGTGGCGTAACCACCTGCCATTTAATCTGGAAATTTCAATTGGAGCGATGGTATGGAAAATGGCGTGAACAACATTGGTTGTTTGTGCCTTGATAGATTGAGGAGTAGCAGTCAATGGTGAAGTCCCGATCTTGTCCGGTCTGCCACACTGGTTTTGAGAAAGCAAAACTGTTTGTCGAGGAAAATCTTGACCCGGCAAAATTGACCGGGTTTAGCTTTGCCTCGCGCAAGGAGCCGGAGTACATGTGCCACCGCTTGGTGCAATGCACCCATTGCGATCTGGTTTATGCAGATCAACCCCCGGACGAGGGTGAACTTGCGCATGCATACCATGTGGCTGATTATGACAGTTCGGAAGAAGCTAACGATGCTGCAAAAGCCTATATTCTGGCCATCAAGCCAGCTTTGGCTAAGCTCGCGCAGCAACAGAGCGCTCTAGAGATCGGCGCCGGAACAGGTATATTCCTCGATTATCTGTCGCGCGAAGGTTTCACGGAAATCATCGGCGTAGAACCGTCTTCTGCAGCAATTGCGGCTGCCCCAGAATATCGTAGGGAGTGGATACATGAGGGTATGTTTGATGAAAAGGATTTTGTCCCAGAATCGTTCGATTTGATTTGCTGCTTTATGACCATGGAGCATGTGCGCGACCCCAATATTGTCGCCAGCGCGGCATTGCATCTGCTTCGACCGGGCGGAGCTTTCGTCACCGTGACGCACGACTATCGCAGCCTGGTCAACCGTCTGCTCGGCAGACGCTCACCTATTATAGACATCGAGCACATGCAGCTTTTCTCCAAACGCAGTATGCGCTACCTTTTCGAGAGAGCCGGTTATGCCGACGTCACGGTAATGCCCTTTTCCAACACTTACTCGCTGCGATATTGGGTGCGCCTGGCGCCGTTGCCCCGCAGCATTAAATCCGCAGCCTCCAGCTTATTGGCTTTGTTGAGGATGAATAATGTTAAATTGGGCATAAATGTGGGCAACCTTATCTCTATCGGTTTCAAACGTGTTTGACCGCTTCTGCCAAATTGTAGCCGGGTTTATCGGGCGCAATCGTTCTGATCAAAGTATCACCCCCAATTTGTTTAAAAACAGGTTCGTGCGTTTTCTGATCGCGGGAGGCGTCAATACGCTTTTTGGTTTTGCAGCCTACAGCCTTGCGATCATAGCCGGGGCGGAAGTTTGGCTCGCCCTGTTGATAGGTATGCTGCTGGGAACAGTGTTCAACTTCTTCACTACAGGCGGCTTCGTTTTCCGTGAAATCCTGCCAGCCCGTTTTCCCCGTTTTGTCCTTTGCTACCTGCTGGTTTATGTTATTAACCTTCAGCTAATCGAATTGATTTTTATATATTCGAACAACAAAATCCTGTCCCAAGCTATCCTGGTATTTCCGATGGCGATACTTTCCTATTTTCTTATGGCGCGTATGGTATTCCCTCCCAAATAAGCCGTTCCGATTTAGGCTGGCAACCAAATTTCTGGCACAATCCGTCAAATAAGCAACGCATTAATCCTGCGACAGGGAAATGCACTTCGACATTAACCAAGCGCAATTCAAACATTGGCAAACGCACCCGCCTTTAAGGGATGACAGGAAATTGAGCTTGACACTTATTCTCACAAATATTCGGCAGTATGCGCACCTGGTGATGGTTCTGCTCAGCGCTACAGCAGGAGTGGCAGCCTACTGGCAGGCATTAGATTACCCTTTTCTTTCAGACGATTTAACTTACCTCCCCGAGAACACGAAGCTGATCGGACTGCCCCTGGCCGAGCTGTGGCGCCTCTTTACCGAGCCGTACAACTGCTGCTTTGAATTCCTCCCGCTGCGGGATTTCTCCTACTGGCTGGACATGGCGCTGTTCGGCATGACCCCCCAGGCATCGCGGCTGCACAACATCTTGTTGTATCTGCTTTGCCTGCCGCTGGTCTATGGCGTGACGGCAGGCCTGTGGCGCTATTTCCGCCCGGCGGATGCGGCCGCCGCGCCATGGGCCGCCGCTGCCGTCACCGCCTTGTTCGCGCTGCATCCCGCGCTGGTCGAATCGGTGGTGTGGATCAGCGGGCGCAAGTACATCCTGCCCAACCTGTTTTCGCTGCTGGCGCTGTGGTTTGCCGTGAGCGCGCGGCGGGAGCGGGGGCTTGCCGCGCCGCATGCCGCCGCGGCCCTGGTCGCGTTTGCGGCGATGATGCTGTCGAAATCATCCTACGTGGCCGTGGCCCCGGTCATCGCCCTGTTGTGGCTGCTGTTCTGGCGCGACGTTCCCGCGCCGGACAGGCGCCGTTCTCAACTGTTGTGGCCACTCGCCCTATTGCTGTTGGCAGGGCTCATGACCCTGAATTTTATTGCCCATAATAAAGGCTATGATGGGATGCCCTTCTATTTCGGGCTGGAAGCGGTCACCCGAACACTGGCCGTGCTGGGGTGGCTGGCCCGCCTCGCCATTACTCCGGAAAGCCGCCATTTCATTTACCCGGTGTTCGAGGATCCGTACCTGCCCGTCATGGTTACTTTGGGGGTGGCGGTACTGGCTGCCGCCGCAGTCGGCGCGGCGATGCTGCTGCGCAGGCGCTCGCTGGAGGGATTTGCCCTTGCCACTTTTTTGCTGCTCTGCGCGCCTTACATGGAGCTGATTCCCCATAAGTCGCCTTCTCTTGTTGCAGACCGCTATGTGGCGCTCGCAATATGGCCGGCCGTGCTGTTGCTTGTTGCACTGGCCTGGCGCTTGAAACCCGTGCCGCGTGCGGTGTTGCTGCTCGCCGTCGCGTTGCCGTGGGGTTTCCAGACCATTGAGCGCCCACGCGACTGGCGCAGCCAGGAAGAGCAGACAAACTCTGATTTTCGTGCCTACCCCTGGCACTACTATATAGCCTCTGAAAAAATAATATTTGTACTGTTGCCTCAAGGCTTATATAACGAAGCAAGGGCGGCAACCAACGCCATAACAGATCCGGAATTCAGAAGTGTCACGGAGAAAGTAATCCAGGTAGATTACGCTGTACATTTTAATTCTGGCTCATTAAATGAACGCCGCGAGGCTATGGCACGCTTGTTTGATTTGGGCGCCATCCTGGACAATCCGCCCGTTCAGGCCAAATGGGACCCATCTGCAATCTACGTGTGGAGGGGGCTCAAAAATCGTATTCTTGCAAGTGAATGGAAGATGCTGGCCGAGCGTTTTCATGAGGATGCGACAGTGCGTTATAACGCGGGATTATGGATGCTGGTTAACCATAAATCTAAAGACGCAGTAGCTCATCTGCGCGCCGCAACCGAATCACCACAGCTCCAGGAATCCGTGCGCGGGACCGCCTTCAAGAATCTCGGTCTTGCCTTGCTGAATTCCGGACATATTGTCGATGCGGAAGCTCCGCTCCATTCCGCATTAGAGCAATCGCCACCCGATCTGCGGGCCTATTGCCTGCTCTCAAAGGTATATAAACAGACCAAGCGGTTCGAGGAAGCGGCACGCGCCGATGCCGGTTGCCCTGGCCGCACGCCCAATGAAGAGGCGGCGCGGTGAAACCAGCCTCCCTTGCTCGCATGGGGCAACTTGCACCATTTGCGCTGGTATTGGTCAGCGCAACGATAGTCACCTCCGTCTACTTGCAGACGCTGGACTTTGACTTTATTTCTGACGATGCAATTTACCTCACTAATAACCCTAGACTACTTGGTTTGCACCTGAGCGAACTGTGGCGCCTATTCACCGAGCCTTACAACAGTTATTCCGAGTTCCTTCCACTTCGAGAACTTTCCTACTGGTTCGACTTTGCGCTATTTGGCCTGACCCCCGCCGCGTTTCGGCTGCACAACATCATTTTATATATGCTTTGCCTGCCGCTGGTATATGGCGCGACATCTGGCCTGTGGCGCTATTTTCGCCCGGCGGATACCCCCGGCGCGCCCTGGGCCGCCGCTGCCGTCACCGCATTATTTGCGCTGCACCCTGCGCTTGCCGAGTCCGTGGTCTATATCAGCGGCCGCAAAGACCTGCTTTCCGCTCTGTTCTCGCTGCTTGCGCTGTGGCTTGCAGTAGGCGCCAGACGGGAACAGGGGCTTTCCGCGCCGCATGCCATAGCAACCCTGCTCGCGCTGTTGGCGGCGCTGCTCTCGAAGGCGTCAGCATTTGCCGTGGCGCCAGTCATCGCCTTGCTGTGGGTGCTGTTCTGGCGCGACGTTCCCGCGCCGGGCAGGCTGCGCTCCCAGTTGCTGTGGCCTTCCGCAATATTAATTCTGGCAGCGTGCATCGTACTTTTTTTCGCAGCAGTCATTACGACTAGAGTTCCATTCTATTTTGGGTTTGAGGCGGTCACCCGAACACTGGCAATACTGGGGTGGTTAGCCCGTCTTGCAATCAGCCCGGAAAGCCGCCATTCTTTTTACCCGGTATTTGAGGACCCAACACTGCCCGTCATGGCCGCACTCGGAGTAGCGATTTTGGCCGCCGCCGGCGCCGTGACGTTCCTGCGCCGACGCTCGCTGGAGGGATTTGCTTTGTCCGCTTTTATTTTGCTCTGCTTGCCTTCCTTGCAACTGGTTCCCTATGCTCCGTCATCGCTCGTTGCCGATCGTTTCCTGGTGCTTGCAATATGGCCCGCCATCCTATTGGTAGTTGCGCTTTCCTGGCGCTTGCAGCCCATGCACCGCGCGGTGCTGATGCTCGCCATCGCGTTGCCGTGGGGCTTACATACCCTCGAGCGGTCACGAGAATTGCGCAGTTTCGAAGTAATGGTAGATGCCGATATTCTTGCCCATCCCGGATACTATGTTCCCGCTGTATATAAAATCGGTGACGTCCAGTTGCCACACCGCTTGTATCGCGAGGCGAGTGAGACCGCCAACAGCATAATCATTCCCGAGTTCAGGGATATCGCGGTTAAATTAGTCGAGGCTGACTACGCCGTGCATGTCGAGGCTGCTGCGATAGGCAATCCCAAGCAAGCCATGACATTGCTTGGAGAATTGGGCCTCGCCCTTAAGCAACCGCCTGTTCAAGCCAAGTGGAATACGCCCATGCAAGGGATGTGGCTATATTGCCAATATGGGTTTGCAATGGAATGGAACCATTTGGTTAACCAATTTCCGGACAATGCATCGGTAAGCTATAACGCTGGAATAGGGATGTTGGAAGCCCATAAATATAATAAGGCAGTAACTCTTTTGCGCGCCGCAACCGGATCACAACGCCTTCAGGAATCCGTGCGCGGGATCGCCTTCGAGAATCTCGGCCTCGCCTTGATAAACTCCGGACATATTGCCGATGCGGAAGGCCCGCTACGCGCTGCATTGGAGCAATCGCAACCAGATTTGCGGGCCAATTGCCTGCTCTCGAAGGTGTACAAGCAGGCCAAACGGTTCGAGGAAGCGGCGCGTGCCGAAGCGAGTTGCCCCGGCCGTGCGCCCAATGAGGAACCGGCACAGTGAGACGTATCGCCGGAACTGCTCAAGATTTTCTGATGTACACCGCGCAAAACGAACTTGATACCGAAAGATTGTTTCTGTTTTCTGGCAAAATACCAGAAGCAGGATGCGGCACCGAGGTCTGCATATCTGCGATACTTACTGGTTTCCAACCATTATGGTCATAGGTTCTGGTTTGTTGGCACAGGCATTCGCTCTCTCGTTTTCGCACCGCGAAGATGTGTGCATTTATGCCGCCGGAGTTTCCAACTCCGGTTGCACCGATGTGCATGAATTTGCCCGTGAGCGGCAACGCCTTGCGGATGCACTGCAGCAAGCAAAACATGTCGATGTTTTCGTGTATTTCGGAACTTGCAGCGTTGCCGACCAGGAAGCGCGAAACACGCCTTATGTGCAGCACAAGCTGGCAATGGAACAATTGGTTTCCGCGCATTCGCGCCACATGATTCTGCGACTGCCCCAAGTTGCGGGTAAAACGCCGAATCCGCACACGCTGCTGAATTTTCTGTATGCGCGCATCGCGCGTAGCGAGGCTTTCAGTTTGTGGAAGAATGCCAAGCGCAACATTATTGACATAGACGATGTGGCATCTATTGCACGTCAACTGATCGCAGATAAAACGGCGCGAAATATCACGCTTAATATTGCTAATCCGGTCAGCTACCCGATGGCCGATATTGTCAGCGCAATGGAATCTGTCGTTGGCAAGCGCGCAATATGCAAAGTTGTTGAACAAGGTTCGGAATACACTATAGACATCAGCACGATTCTTCCCTATCTGGACAAGGCCGCCGTAAAATTCAGCGATGACTACCTCAAACAGGTGACAGGCAAATATTATGGAAAAGCCCGCTGATTCGATTTGTACCTTATCCATCGTCGTGCCGGTTTATCACAGCGCGCAGATTCTGCCACAGCTGGTAGAACAAATTCATGCGGAGATGAGCAAGTTAGGGCTACCTGATAGTTTCGAACTGTTGCTGGTCAACGATGCAAGCACGGATAACAGTTGGCAGGTTATTCGCTCACTTGCCAACACACATTCATTTATCAAAGGCATTTCACTGCGCCGCAACTTTGGCCAGCACAATGCAATAATGGCCGGACTAAATTATGTAAGGGGCAATTTCATCGTCCTTATGGATGACGATTTGCAGCATCCACCACACGCTATTGGCGACATCGTGCGTGCGCTTTCAGAAGGCTACGACGTGTGTTACACCAACTACCTGAACCGTCAGCATGAATACTGGAAGAAACTTGGCAGCAAGTTCAATGACTGGGTAGCTACGCGCCTGCTGGGCAAACCCAAAGGGCTTTACCTATCTTCGTTTAAGGGATTACGCAGGGAAATTGTTCAGGAAATTATCCGGTACGATGGCCCTTATGCCTATGTTGACGGGCTTATTCTCGATGTAACACGCTCTATTACCACCATTGCCATAGAACATCAGGCGCGCCACGAGGGGGAGGGTAATTACAACCTGCGCCGCTCTTTCTCGTTGTGGATGAAAATGGCGACTAGCTTCTCGGTGTTGCCTTTGCGTCTGGCCTCTTATGCAGGATTCGCGCTCGCGGCATTAAGCTTGGTAATGATAATTTTTATCATTGCGCTAAAATTCCTTCACCCGGAATATCCCAGAGGTTGGGCATCACTAATCGCGACAATATTATTCATCGGCGGTATACAAACACTGTGCATTGGCATGATGGGTGAATATCTGGGACGCACATATCTCAAACTGAATCACAAACCTCAATTTGTTGTTGGCAGCACGACTTGGGCGCAGCCAGATCACAATGAACAAGCCTGAGTTTGATCAGTACGCCGAGCAATATGACAGGGTGTTGGGTGAAGCAATACCGGAAGGCTTGAATGAGGATAGCTATTTTGCAGAATACAAAATAGCTTTGATGGCGGCGCGCTCGAGCGACAAGATACCTGGTTGCATTCTTGATTTTGGTTGTGGCGCAGGGCGCAGCCTGCCCTATCTTGATAAATATTTCCCCGATGCAGAGTTATGGGGTTATGACGTTTCGCCTGCATCACTTAAAGCTGCTGCGCAGCGCTTACCGCGAGCAAAGTTGTTTTCCGACTGGGATGCCACCACGAGTACGCGTTTTGATGCGATTATCGCCGCCAACGTGCTGCACCATATTCCTCCTGATGAGCGCCTACAGGCGCTAACGCGATGTTGCGAATTACTCACCGTAAAGGGGCAATTGTTTTTGTTCGAGCACAATCCGTTCAACCCCGCTACACGCTGGGTGTTTGAACGTTGCCCGTTTGACGCAGGTGCAGAAATGCTCAGCCTGAAGACTGTTCTTGGCTTAGCCAGGGAAGCTGGTTTTCATTCCGAACAACATGGCTATACCCTGTTTTTTCCTCGCCCATTAGCTTTTCTGCGTAGGTTCGAACCTTGGTTAACGCACTTTCCAGTTGGCGCACAATATTATGTTCAACTGGCCAGGTGAATTCACGCGAGTGGAATTGCTAATACAGTTGTAATGTCCCGATTTGAACAAGGTGAATCATCTTTCGCTATACGAGGTGAGACAGGGGGCTTGTCCCACTGGCGAATAGACGGAGCTACGCTTCGTATATAGCGGCAGACAAAACGCGGATACATAAAAAATCACCCAGCGTTTTTTGCTGGGTGATTTTGTTTACGGGTGTTGGAATTTCAGATCAATCGCTGTTCAGATTTCTCCATGGGTGATCGGGATCGACAGGCGTGCGGTGTGCCTCGTGATAACGTCTGAGTTGGTGAAGGTAGCGTATTTCTACCGCCACGTTCAACTCGGCCAGAAAGTCGCAGAGCGCCACAGCGGTTTCATCTGAAATCTGGTTGGGAAACAAACCTTCCATATCGTATTCGAAATCATCATCACTCATCGCACCTCCTCGATAGCTTGCTGCAAAAGTTCGTCCGGCAGATGGTTTAATTCCTTGGGGACAGCCATTTGCATGGCGGTTCGCAGGATGCGCCCGGCCTGACGGGGCAAGCCTTTCGACGCTTGGCGCAAGAGTTCCATACCGGAGTCCGCGAGCAGCGAGTGGCTGCATCCGGCAGCCTTCAGTGAGTGCGCGATCATCTTGGCAAAGCGCTCTCTTTCGAGAACGGGCTTGAGCTGGACCCGCACCTGGATACGGCTGGACAGGGCTGCGTAGGGCGCGCGGTCGAGGATGCTGGCGAGACTTGAGTGCCCCACAAACCAGACGGTGATCAGGTCGCGCGAATCGAACGCGAAATTGAGGAAGGACGGGAAGTCGCGGAAGAACTCCGGGGGCAGGTTCTGCGCCTCGTCGATAATCCACACAGGCAGGAGCTGCTTGTTGTCCACGAGATCCTGGATGC
>FZPX01000281.1_pt1 | contig 29848 bp, 27 predicted proteins | sample 1534791 | NCBI WGS metagenome assembly FZPX01 (sample SAMEA104161951, study PRJEB21768) | metagenome | biome: subterrestrial habitat; feature: phreatic zone; material: underground water | place: France | collected 2016-06-01 | depth 60 m | reverse complement strand
TTGCAGGACAGCTTTGGCATGAACATGGTGGCCTTGCTCGATGGCCGCCCGCTGTTGCTCAACCTGAAACAGTTCCTTGACGCCTTTCTGCGCCATCGCCGCGAGGTGGTGACGCGCCGCACCGTATTCGAGCTGCGCAAGGCGCGTGAACGCGGGCATATCCTGGAGGGCCTGGCGGTTGCGCTGTCCAACGTGGATGAGATTATCGCGCTGATCAAGGCGGCGGCCACACCGGCTATCGCCAAGCAGGAATTGATGGCGCACTCATGGCGCTCTTCGCTGGTGGAAGACATGCTGAGCCGGGTAAGCGATGCGGCGCGTCCGGAAAACCTGTTGCCTGAATTTGGCCTGGTTGGACAGGGCACACAGCGCGCTTACAAGCTGTCCGACGTGCAGGCGCAAGCCATTCTGGAACTGCGTTTGCAGCGCCTGACCGGGCTGGAGCAAGACAAGATTGTCGGCGAATACCGCGAGGTGATGGAAAAGATCACCGACCTGCTCGATATCCTGGCGAAGCCCGCGCGCATTACGCAAATCATCGGTGATGAACTGGTCGCGATTAAGTCGCAATATGGCGACAAGCGCCGCAGCGAGATCATCACGCACACGCAAGACATGAGCATGGAAGACCTGATCGCGCCGGAAGACGTGGTGGTCACGCTGTCGCACGGCGGCTACATGAAGGCGCAGAAGCTGGACGAATACCGCGCGCAGAAGCGCGGCGGGCGCGGCAAGCAGGCGGCCAGCACCAAGGAAGACGATTTCGTCGATAACTTGTTCATCGCCAATACGCATGACTACATCCTGTGCTTCTCCAGCCGTGGCCGGGTGTACTGGATCAAGGTATATGACGTTCCGCAGGGTACACGCACCAGCCGCGGCAAGCCGATCGTCAACCTGTTGCCGCTTGAAGACGGCGAAAAAATCAACGCAATCCTGCCGGTGAAAATATTCAGTGATGACCAGTTTGTATTTTTCGCCACCGCCAACGGCACGGTGAAAAAGACCGCGCTGTCGGATTTCGCCAACCCGCGCAAGGCTGGTATTATCGCCATCAACCTGGATGAGGGCGATTACCTGATCGGTGTGGCGCTGACCGACGGCAAGCATGACGTGATGCTGTTCTCCGATGGCGGCAAGGCAGTGCGTTTCGACGAAAACGATGTGCGCTCCATGGGGCGCGCGTCGCGCGGCGTGCGTGGCATGAAGCTGGCCGCGAAACAGCATGTAATCGCGCTGCTGGTGGCGGGAGACGAGAGCCAGGCCGTGCTAACCGCGACCGAAAACGGCTACGGCAAGCGCACTCCGATTGCGGAATACACCCGCCACGGGCGCGGCACGCAGGGCATGATCGCGATCCAAACCTCTGCGCGTAACGGCAAGGTGGTGGCGGCGACACTGGTGAATCAGGAGGACGAGATCATGCTGATCGGCACAAATGGCGTGCTGATCCGCACCCGCGTCAGGGAAATCCGCGAGATGAGCCGTTCGACGCAAGGGGTAACACTGATTAATCTGGGCAAAGATGACAAGCTGGCCGGTTTGAGCCGCATCGCCGATCCTGATTCAGAAGAAGAGGCAGAGGGATAAATGTAGGTCGGGCTACGCCCGACATGGTGGGCAGTGCGTGGTTGTTGCCGCTTTAGCGGCTTTACAAACACGGCCTACCTCTTGCGGGTGCAGCCCACCCTACGGTTACTATTTTTTGAAAACTGGGAGTAATAAAACATGACGATCTACAACTTTAGCGCAGGTCCCGCAGTATTGCCCAAGGAGGTGTTGCAACAGGCACAGGTGGAATTGCCAGACTGGCACGGCAGCGGCATGTCGGTAATGGAAATGTCGCATCGGGGCAAGGAATACATGAGCATCCAGGCCGATGCCGAAAAAGACTTGCGCGAATTGCTGGCTATTCCAGCCAACTATAAAGTGCTGTTCCTGCAAGGCGGCGCCAGCCAGCAGTTCGCCATGATTCCGATGAACCTGCTGCGCGGCAAGAAATCGGCGGATTACGTAAACACCGGCGAGTGGTCCAAGAAGGCTATCAGCGAGGCGAAAAAATTCGGCGCAGTGAATATCGTGGCGACCGGTGCGGACAAGAATTTTTCCTACATACCTGCATTTGAAACCTGGCAGCGTGATCCGGATGCGGCTTATTTGCATTACACGCCGAACGAAACCATAGGCGGCGTGGAATTTAACTGGTTGCCGGAAAGCGGCAATGTGCCACTGGTGGCGGATATGTCATCCTGCATTTTGTCGCGCCCGGTTGACGTGAGCAAATATGGACTGATCTACGCCGGTGCGCAAAAGAATATCGGCCCGGCCGGCTTGACCGTGGTTATTGTGCGTGATGATTTGATTGGCCAGGTGTTGCCAGGCACGCCTGCCATGCTGGATTACAAGACCCATGCCGATAACGATTCGATGTACAACACGCCGCCTACTTATGGCATCTATATAGCCGGTCTGGTATTCCAGATGTTGAAGCGCCAGGGCGGCCTTGCCCAGATGGAAAAGACCAATATTGCCAAGTCAAATCTGGTGTACGGCGCGATTGATGCCAGCAACGGTTTCTACAATTGCCCGGTAGCAAAGACCGACCGCTCACGCATGAATGTGCCGTTCACGCTGAAAGATGCCGCGCTGGATGGAGATTTTCTCAAACAGGCGGATGCGCGCGGGCTGCTGCAATTGAAGGGGCACCGTTCGGTCGGCGGTATGCGCGCTTCCATTTACAATGCGATGCCGCTGGCAGGCGTGCAGGCATTGGTTAATTTCATGGGCGAGTTCGCTAAACAACATGGCTAAAACTTTCCAAATTCTGACGCTGAACAAAATTTCCGCTGAGGGACTGAAGCGTCTCCCGGCAGCGCGTTACCTGACAGGCACTGAGATCGCGGAGCCGGATGCGATTCTGGTGCGCTCGCACAATATGCTTGAAATGCATATTCCCGCCAGCGTGAAGGCAATCGCCCGCGCCGGCGCCGGCACCAACAACGTGCCGGTAAAGAAAATGAGCGAGCGTGGCGTGCCGGTGTTCAACGCGGCGGGGGCGAATGCCAATGCGGTAAAGGAGTTGGTAGTTGCCGGCATGTTGCTGGCGGCACGCAACATCGTACCCGCGCTGCATTTCACCGCGAGTTTAAGCGGCGATGACGCCACGTTGCACAAGCTGGTTGAGGATGGCAAGAAACACTACGCGGGCATCGAGCTGCGCGGGCGCACGCTGGGTATCATCGGGCTGGGCGCGATAGGCCGCCTGGTGGCGGATACCGCTCTGGGTTTGGGGATGCACGTGTATGGCTATGATCCGGAGCTAACCGTGGATGCCGCATGGAGCTTATCTTCGCAAGTGAAGAAGGCGCACAGCGTGGAAGAATTGCTCAAGCACAGCGATTTCGTCACCCTGCATGTGCCGCTGCTGGATGCGACGCGCGGCCTGATTAACGCCAAGCGTGTACAGGCGATGAAGCCGGGCAGCGTGCTGCTGAATTTTTCGCGTGATGCCATCGTCGAGGAAGACGCGATATTGGCGGGATTGTCCGCCAAGCATTTGCGTTATTACGTATGCGATTTTCCCGCGCAAAAATTACAGGGGCAGGCCCACGTGGTTGCCTTGCCGCATCTCGGTGCATCCACCGAAGAGGCGGAAGAAAACTGTGCCGTGATGGTGGCGGACCAAGTGCGCGATTATCTGGAGCATGGCAATCTGTCCAACACAGTGAATTTTCCGAATATTTCGATGCCGCGCGAATCGGTTTATCGCCTGGCAATAGCCAATGCCAACGTGCCAAATATGCTGGGCCAGATTTCTACCACGCTGGCCGCCGCAGGCATCAACATCCACAACATGATGAACAAGTCGCGCGGTGACATGGCCTATACCCTGGTGGATACCGATAGTGCAACACCACCTGCGCTCATTACGCAAATCGCCGCCATTCCAGGCGTGCTAATGGTGCGTGACCTGCCGCTGGAAACGTAACGGGCATGGCAAACATGTCACCCATGATGATGAACTCGTTATGCCCGTTTCCCTCTCCCCAACCCTCTGGTGGGACTACTAGCCATTCGACTAAGCCCGCAAGCGGGCAGGTCGCTGGTTATCCCGGCATGAGAGGGGGCGAACGAATCGCTATGCGAGTTTCACATTAAATATGACGGACGGGCTGAGACAGTATCGTGTGCAGATTGATCGCATTGACGATGAGTTGATAAAGCTCGTCAATCAGCGCGCCGAACTGGCTCAGCAAATTGGACATCTGAAAGATAACGATGCGGTGTTGCGTCCGGAACGTGAGGCGCAGGTTCTGCTGCGCGTGCAAAACAATAACACCGGGCCGTTGAGCAAGCAGGCGGTAGCGCAATTGTTCACGGAAATCATGTCGCAGTGCCGCGCACTGGAGGCTCCGCTGTCGGTGGCTTATCTCGGGCCGGAAGGCACGTTCAGCGAAGCGGCTGCGCTGAAGCGCTTTGGCAGCGCGGTGCACGGCAAGCCATGCATGACCATAGATGAAGTGTTTCGCGCGGTGGAAAGTGGCGCGGTGGATTTCGGCATAGTGCCGGTGGAAAACTCCACCGAAGGCGCGATCGGACGCACGCTGGATTTGTTGCTGCAAAGCCCGCTCAAGGTTTGCGGCGAGGTCATGCTGACGATCCACCAATGCCTGCTCGCCAAGGGATGCGCGCTGGGCGATATTCAAACCGTTTATTCGCATCCGCAATCTTTCGGACAATGCCAGGGCTGGCTAAATGCCAATCTGGCACACGCGTCGCGCATCCAGGCCGCAAGCAACGCCGAAGCAGCCCGCCTCGCGGCGGAGCAACCCAACAGTGCGGCGATAGCAGGCCGCCAGGCGGCGGCACATTTCGGCTTGTCGGTGTGCGTGGAAAACGTTGAGGACGATGCCAAAAATACCACGCGCTTTCTGGTGATCGGCAGCCAGGATGTGGCGCCGTCCGGGCGCGACAAAACCTCGCTGGTGATGTCTGCCGCGAATCGCCCGGGCGCGGTGCATGATTTGCTGGTGCCGCTTGCCAAACACGGCGTTTCCATGACCAAACTGGAATCGCGCCCGGCGCGTTCCGGCCTGTGGGAATATGTGTTTTTCCTGGACATCGAAGGGCATCAGTCCGACACAAAAGTGTCCGCTGCGTTGGCCGAACTGAAACAAGTCGCCGCATTTGTGAAGGTGCTGGGTTCATACCCGGTTGCTACATAACTAATCCCCTCCCCCATGCAGGTGGAGGGCTAGGGAGGGGGTAGAAGCCATGCAAAAGTAGGTTTCAAGTTGCTACCCCCATCCCAGCCTTCCCCCTGCAAGGGCGAAGGAGTGTTAATCAAGGTTTGAAATGAATTACAGCGACTTAGCTCCACCCTATATCCGCGCCATCGCGCCCTATCAGCCCGGCAAACCGATCGCCGAGCTGGAGCGCGAGCTGGGCATCAGCGGCATCGTCAAACTGGCCTCCAACGAAAACCCGCTCGGTTGCAGCCCGCTGGCCGTGGCCGCGATGCACGAGGCGATCAAGACCATCGCCCTGTATCCGGATGGCAACGGCTATGAGTTGAAGGATGCGCTGTCCAAACGCCACGGTGTCGAACGTACGCGCATCGTGCTGGGAAACGGCTCCAACGACATGCTGGAATTGGCTGCGCGCGCTTTTCTCACGGTGGGCGACCAGGCAGTGTATTCGGCTCATGCTTTTGCGGTGTATCCGCTGGCGACGCAGGCGGTGGGCGCGACGGGCATCAGCGTGACCGCGATCCATTTCGGCCACGATCTGGAAGCGATGCGCAAGGCTGCCATTGAACAAAGTGCCAAGCTGGTGTTCATCGCCAACCCGAATAATCCGACAGGTACATTTTTGCCCGGTGAAGAATTGCATGCGTTCTTGCGCGCATTGCCCGCGAATATTCTGGTGGTGCTGGATGAGGCATATAACGAATACCTGCCGGAAGACAAACGCTACGACTCGGTGGTGTGGCTGCGCGAATTCCCCAACCTGGTTATTTCTCGCACCTTTTCCAAGGCCTACGGCCTGGCCGGTTTGCGCGTGGGCTACGCTTTTGCGCATGAGCAGGTAGCCGACATGATGAACCGCGTGCGTCAGCCGTTCAATGTCAACAGCGTGGCGCAGGCCGCCGCTGTGGCGGCGCTGCGCGACGAGGCCTTCGTCATGCAGACTCATGAACTTAACCGGCGCGGCATGGAGCAGATTACGCAGGGGCTGGGCAAGCAGGGGCTGGAGTTCATTCCGTCGTATGGGAATTTCATCAGCTTCAAGATTGGCAATGGTATGAAGACGTATCGTCGCCTGCTGGAACTGGGCGTGATCGTGCGGCCCGTCGCCAGTTACGATATGCCGGATTATTTGCGCGTGAGCATCGGGTTGGAATCAGAAAACGAAATTTTTTTATCTGCGCTGAAGCAGGCACTAGGGGAAACAGCATGATTATCGTAATGGGGAAAGATGTCACTGACGAACAAATTGGCGCAGTGGTGAAGAGGCTTGAAACATCGGGTTTGAAAGCCAACATCTCGCGCGGCATCGAGCGCACCGTGATTGGCGCGATTGGTGACGAGCGCCCCCTGACCGAGGAAATGTTCACCTCGCTGCCCGGTGTGGAATCGGCGATGCACATTGCCAAACAATACAAAATCGTATCGCGCGAATCGCATAAGGAAAACACCGTCATCGATATCGGCGGCATCCCGCTGGGCGGCAAGCAGATACAAGTTATTGCCGGGCCATGCTCGGTGGAAACGCAGCAGCAGATGGACTTGTCCGCACAATATGTGCATGAAGCGGGTTGCCGCCTGATGCGCGGCGGCGCGTTCAAGCCGCGCACCAGCCCTTACGCTTTCCAGGGCAAAGGCGTGGAAGGATTGGACATGTTCCGCAAAGCGGCCAGCCCATACAAGCTGCCCATCGTGACCGAGTTGATGGACGCACGCCAGCTTGATGCATTCATGGAATACGATGTGGACGTGATCCAGATCGGCACGCGCAACATGCAGAATTTCGATTTGCTCAAGGAAGTCGGGCGTATCAACAAGCCGGTAATCCTCAAGCGCGGCATGTCGGCCACGATTGCCGAGTGGCTGATGTCGGCGGAATACATCGCGGCGGGCGGCAACCACAACATCATCTTCTGCGAGCGCGGCATCCGCACCTTCGAGACCTATTACCGCAACGTGCTGGATGTGACGGCGATTCCGGTGCTGAAAAAAGAAACCCATCTGCCGGTGATCGTTGACCCTTCGCACGCGGGCGGCAAGGCATGGATGGTGCCGGCGCTGTCGCTAGCCGCCATCGCGGCAGGCGCGGACGGTCTGCTGGTCGAGATGCACCCCAATCCATGCGAAGCATGGTGTGATGCGGATCAGGCACTGACCCCGCAGGAGCTAAAAAAACTGATGGGCACGCTGGGCGCGGTTGCCGGGGCGATAGGGCGCACGCTGTAATTTGGTAACTGGGCTAAAATAGCCACCATTGAAAACGGAGGTGCAGATGGGCATTACTTACGCGGATTTAAGGTTGGCCAACGATGCACGCGATGACCTGGAAGAAATCAACGCAAATGCAGTCGTTGATACGGGTGCGCTACATTTATGCATCCCGGAACACATAGCGACACAGCTCCAACTCAAAGTTCGTTCTCAACGCGAGGTGCAAACTGCGGATGGCAAATCACACATGGTGGATTACGTTTCCCCGGTAAGAATATCCATGCTTGGCCGCGAGTGCACTACAGGCGCATTGGTCTTTGGAAATCAGGTGTTGCTTGGAGCGATTCCAATGGAAGATATGGATCTGATTATTGAACCAGCCAGGCTGCGGGTAAGCGTGAATCCGTTTAGCCCGAATATTCCGCTATCAATGGCGAAGGTATTGTGATCGTTACCAGCAGGTGTTGATTGTCAATCTGCAACATCAAAATTACCCGGTGGCTTTGGCGAAGTAATAGTTTCTTTAGGGTGGGCAGATGAAACTTGCGCAGACTACATTAGCTGTTGCACTTCGAACTTGAATCCGCGAAATTGGAATTTCAATAGCAATGCCACCATTCCGCAAAATTGTCATCTTCGGCGTCGGTCTGATCGGCGGCTCGTTCGCGCTGGCGTTGCGCAAGGCGAACGCCGTTGACGAAGTGGTCGGCTTCGGGCGCAGCGATGCGACGCTGCGACAGGCCATGCAGCTCGGCATCCTTGATCGCGCCGGAAAGCAGGAGGCTTCCGAAGTCTGCGATGCCGATCTGGTGTTGCTGGCGACGCCCGTTGGGCAGATGGCGGAACTGATGGCACGCATCGCGCCGTATCTCGGCGCGCACACGCTGGTCACCGACGGCGGCAGCACCAAGAGCGACGTGGCGGCGGCGGCCTACGCAAACCTGGGCAGCAAGATCGCGCAGTTCGTTCCTGCCCACCCTATTGCCGGTGCCGAGAAGACAGGCCCGGAAGCAGCGCAGGCCGATCTGTACCAGGGCAAGAAAGTGGTGCTGACCCCGTTGCCGGAAAACAGCGCCGAGTCGGTGGCGCGCGTGCGCAAGGCTTGGGAACTGTGTGGCGCCGTGGTGAGCGAATTGACGCCACAGCAACACGACGAAGTATTTGCCGCCGTGAGCCATTTACCCCATTTGTTATCGTTCGCGCTGGTGCATGACCTGGCGCAACGCGACGACCGTGACTTGCTGCTGTCCTTCGCCGCCAGCGGCTTCCGCGATTTCACCCGCATCGCCGCCAGCAGCCCGGAAATGTGGCGCGACATCAGTCTTGCCAACCGCGATGCCTTGCTGCGTGAAGTGAAACAATATGCGGATGAGCTTTATGTGCTCTACCAGGCGCTGGAAAACAGTGATGCCGCCAAACTGGAGGAGATATTCCGCTTGTCCAGCCAGGTGCGGGGAAACTGGACGCAACAAATTTAATTTAGGGCGCCTCTAAAAACCCACATTTCATCCCAACTGATGGAACTACTGACCCTACGACCAAGCTGCCAGCCAATGAACTTTTGGCCGGACACCCGGAGGCTAAAAAGTGTAGGGTGCGCTGTGCGCACCATGGTGCATGGAATGCACCCTACGCTTGCTGACAAATTTATGGCGGGCCTGCCTACGAGACTCGGAATAGAAATCGACTCCGGTCCAATGGCACCAGTACTAATGGCACTATGGTGCCCGCCCTGTCGCAAGCCGGCGTCGCGGCGGGTGCGGACGGGTTGCTGGTGGAGATGCACCCGAAACCGTGCGAAGCATGGTGCGACGCCGACCAGGCGCTGACGCCGGAGGAATTGAAAAAGCTGATGCGCACGTTGGGTGCGATTGCCGGGATGGCTGGACGGACGTTATAAAGAATCCGTGTATTGCAGCTATGTGGCCTATGCCACATAATCCTTGCGAGCCAAACTGTAAAGGAACGAGACGGTGCTCTGTCAGAGTTTTTCGGTATCATTGTCCGCATGTGGCACGACGACCATCCACCGCCCCATATACACGTCGAGCACCAAGGGTTCGAAGCATTGGTGAATATTCGGATCGGAGAGGTCAGCGAGGGGCGTATTCCAAACAAAGCCGCCGCCCTCGTCGAGGAATGGTGCTTGCGCCATCAACAGGAACTGCTGACAAATTGGGAAAGAGGCCAGCGCTTTGAACCTATGGAACGTATACCGGGAGCAGATCAAGATGATTAAAGTTATTAAGGCTCGTTATCTGGGTGATTTTCAGGTAGCGTTAAATTTTTCCGATGGCAAGGAAGGCACATTCGACGGTCGAGTCCTGTTGCAACAGAGCGGTTCGTTACTTGAGCCGCTTCGAAGTGAAATTTATTTCCAGAGGTTATTCATTGATGCGGGTGCTCTGTGCTGGCCAAATGGCCTAGAGCTTTCTCCCGCTCGGCTTTATGAAATATGTCGTATTTTGGAGGCGGTTTGAGTAGATCGCTTTATTGTGACTCATCCTGTGCCGTTCAAAATCAATCGAGTCTGATCTATTGCACGCTAGAGGCGCCGCAACCATGAAAATGCAACATGACCAGGGCGACAATATTCTTGTAATTGAATTCAACAAGGAAAAAGGTTCATGATGATCTCCCCCTGGCTCGTTTGGCCCTTTTCTTAAGTTAGTGCCATTGAATTCCGGTGCTTTTGAGGCTAAAAAGTGTAGGGTGCGCTGTGCGCACCATGGTGCATGGAATGCACCCTACGCTTGCTTGATGGTTACAGTTGTCGTTGCGATGGGCAGTCCTTTCGCTGCGGTGCCTGAGAGAGTTTGAGTGGCCGTCCCGCTAGAACTCCTGCCCCCGCCGCAGGCGGTCACGGCAAATATCAATAACATCATCAGAATTGTTTTTATGTTTTTCACGATATTCTCCCTTGAATTTGAAATTCAGTCCGTAGGCATGCAGGGCACAGCGCTCTTTTGCCAGCGCCTCGCCGAGCCAGTGCAGGTAAGCGTGATAATCCTCTTCCGCGAAAAAACAGGATTCGCGGTTATGTTCCGCTGCACGATGTGCAGCGGAACTTTGTTCAAGTGGATGCGCGGGCGGCGGAGCATGGCTCATGTTATTAAAATATCATTAGCCTGGCCCCATTAATTCCATTCAAACCGGGCAATACTTCCTGATAATTCAGGCCAAAAAAACGGGGCTGAAATGTTGATTTCAGCCCCCTAACGGACATGTCTGAATCTAGCTTATCTCGCCGCGCAATACATTATCAAGGTGTGTAGGGGCTGGGAGACTTGAACGTTGCAGTATTCCGGTTGGCGTCCCGAACCTGTACAAGCAAATCATATGGAGTGTTAGGCGTCAGGCTGGCAGGGTTGGCGCGACCGTCAGCGTTATACGCTGCCGAGAGCGTGGTGCTCGGCAAGCCATTACCCGCTGGGTACCACCAGCCGCCCACACCAATATGATAGAGGTAGGGCAGCGCGGTTGGGGCTGTGTTGGGCGCAACCCAATTGATCTGCGGTACGGTTCTGCTGTAGGGTGCCGCTGTATTCACATTCGCCGGCGAGATGGAGGCAAAGGTATCCAGCACTGCGGTCACGCTGCCCGTTAAGTCGGAAGTTGCGTCGGTCGTGGTCAGCGCAATCCCGTCGAAGTAGGTCATTCTGAACTTATAGGCATCCCCGACCTGTGGACGTGTGCTGTTGCGGTTACGCAAATCAGAATAGTTGTAGTTGCGATCATTGATCATATCGCGCGGCACGGCCACGCCTGACCCGGAGATCATCGTCATCGCCACGGCGCGTTTAGTTCCATCCTGGAGCGAAAGGCTGAGGTTGTAACTGTCAAAAGCTGGATCACCATTCGACCAATGGTCTGTCTCGATGCGGGCGGTCGCGCTGGCCGGGGATAGGGTAAAGTTTTTAACGGTGTTGCCGCTCACCGTGACCGACAGGGCGTTGCCGTTGGCGATGTTGATATCTCCGAAATCGGGCACACCATTGTTGTTTGTGTCCAAGATGGCAAAGAGCGAATAGCTGCCGTTCGGGACGCCGGAGATGCTATACGCCTGCTGTGACACGGGGCTTGGGATGCGGGTGACATACAAACCACTGTTGCTGTATACGCCGACGTACAGCGTTGCCGCCGCAGGCGGCGCGCTTGGCAACGTGGCCGTGCCGGACACGGTATTGGCGCCAGTGGTCGCACCGATAGGCACAGGACCAAACGCAGCAGACTTTGCGCTTTCTGTGCCGCCGACCCACATGGACAGTTTGAAATACAACTGGCTGCCGTTGGTGAGTCCATCCACCATCAGGGGCATGTTAATACCTTGTGCTTTAAAGGTTTTGGTGCCGCCAGTGGCGGTAGCATCCGCGCCCCAATACAGCGTGTACTTGGTCGCGGTCTCTTCGCGGTTGGCATCCTGCGGTACAGTATAAAGGATGAATGCCGAGCTATCTGCGGGCACGACAATGTCTAAAGCCGGCGCAACCGCAGGGGGGGCGGCGCGATTCCCGATAACAATGTCCTGATGAAGAAGGTCGGAATTAGTAACCGGAACCGCCGGAATCATTCCTACCGGGTTATTGGCATTGGGCAAACCGGTGTGTGGCGTTTGCGCATCCATTTCCGCCAACACCTTGTAGGTTCTGTTGGCATCGAGACCTCTGACCCTGTAGCTGCCGGGGCCGCTGATGACCGTACCCGCTACAGCATGGCAGTCGCAAATGGGCAATAACGTGACCGGATTGATCTCGTAGACCGCGATCGCTATGGGACCATCAACGGCGCTGCTTGAATTGGTCACCGTGCCGCTAATGGTGAAGGAATTGATCACGGACGATGCAGTGAAGTCCTGTGTTGTCGGGCCGCTGACATTAAGCTGCTGACTGACGGCAGGGGTGTAGGTATAGCCCGCCAGCGACGGGGTGACGGTGTAGGTCCCTGCCGGTACGCTAATACTGTAGCGGCCGTTCGCGTCAGTTGGGTAGGGAGTACTTGAAGATCCACCTGCAGAACTTGTAGTACTAATGGTGATCCCCACACCTTCAACCCATGGCCCGGTTACTGTGCCGGATACCACACAAGTCGGGCATGGGAGGACTGTTGCCGTGAAGTCTTTGCCGGTCAGATTTCCTCCGGACAGTGTCACGGTAAGATCGGGCGGAGTGAATGAATAACCTTGCGCATTGGGTGTAAGGATGTAGGTCCCGTCCGGCACGCTGACCGTGTAATTGCCGCCGGTAGCAACAACAACGTCTTGGGCGGTATGCGTGTCCATGTTATACACGTTGACCGTCACACCCGTCGCACCATTCAACGTGACGGTACCGGAGATGCTGTGTGTCGCCGGGGCAACCGGGGTGGCCGTGACCTCGTTGGATATGATGCTCTCGCCCGACGCATTCGCGGCGGTGACGACAAAGTAATAGGGTGTGCCGTTGGTCAGCCCGGTATGGACATGCGGGCTGGTGACGCCGGGAGTGACCGTGCCATTAATGGTGACGCCCGCCTGGGTTCCCAGGTAAAGTTTGTACGAGGTGGCGCCGCTGACCGCAGTCCAGCTCACGGTCACCTGCCCGTTAGTCACCTGCCCGTTACTCGCAGTCGCGATGACGCCGGTCGGCGCAGCAGGAATGCCCGGCAGCGTGGTCGCCGATGCGGTATTACTGGCAGCAGAAACATTCAACGCGGCATCCTTGGCCTTGACCGTGTAGGTGTAAAGGGTGTTTGAAGCGAGACCGTTTGTGTCGCTGTAACTGGTTCCTTTTGCGGTGGCAATTTTGCTCGCGCCGCGATAGATGTCATAACCCACCACGCCCACATTGTCTGCGGAGGCAGACCAGATCAAATCGATCCGGCTCGCAGAGATCGCCGTAGCGGCGAGGTTGGTAGGTGCGGAAGGCGGGGTGGTGTCCGCCGCAGTTGCCGGGGAATTACAGACAACAGTAGCCGTCACGGGGTGTTTTGCCGACAGTTTCCCCGACGCGTCGTATGCTTCCACCTGATAGCAATAACTGGTGCCATTGGTCAAACCGCTATCGCTATAGGAAGGGGTAGCGGAAGCGGCTATCTTGCTGCCGTCCCGGTAAACGTTGTATCCGGCAACACCCACATCGTCTGTCGAAGCCGTCCAAGCCAGCAGGATGGAGGTCGTGGTGGCGGGGCTGGCAGTCAGGCCGGTTGGATCAGAAGGGTTCGTGGTGTCTGCCGGGATCAGGTTGGTTGTAGTCAAGTTACCCGTCGCCAGCGTGGATGTACCCCCGGTGACCGGATCGGTGGCGGTGACAGTCACGCTGTTCCCCGCTATGGTCACCCTGGTGTTGTCCAGCACGTTGTCGAACCCGTTGCCGTTTGCGTCGAATGGCGTGGTGAGCAGGTTGAATGTCGAACCGGCGCCGCTATTGGCAAGCGATGTGGCAAGGACGTTGTGTCTGACCGAGGTCTCGGACGCGTTTATTTCCGCCGAAGTCGGAACCGATGCCGTATCCGGGTCCGCGCCTTTGAATGCGTTGCGGACGATCATGTCCGTGTACGGGTGGATGTTGGCCGTCCCGGTTGTTGTCGCCACGCTATACAGATACGTTCCTGCATGGGCTACTTTCAGCACATAAGGTGGGGTGAAGCCAGAGACATCCTTGGTGTATTTGCCATTTGCGTCTGTCGTCGCGGTCGCACTGTCGTTCACTCCCCGTCCCCGGATGATGACGGTGGTGTTGGGTATGGCCTTGCCGGTTGCGGCGGTGCCGGACAGAGTGGCTATAGCAGTGCTCGCCGCTGGTGAACTGCCGCCCCCACCGCAGGCAGTCACGGCAAATATCAATAACATCACCAGAATTGTTTTTATGTTTTTCACGATGTTCTCCCTTGAATTCGGAATTAAGAAAATTTTCATGCGCTCACATTTTGAACTTCCTGCCTGAAAGTAATAGTCCTCAAATGAGGAGGTCACCAGTCGCTGTGCCTTGCCGCCAATTCGGGCAACTACGGTCAGGTGTAAATATTTATTCAGTTTGTGAAAATCATCATAGAATAGGTAATATGTGAAGTAAATCCAACGAAAGTAGGATAGATAAAAGTAAACTATTTCGATTCAAGCCACTGAAATCAAGGGTTTTATGCCACTCAGCACCAGGGAATACCGGGCCGTGCTCGATATGCTGAACATCATTTATGATGTGCCGGACAAGTGCGCAATGTTCGCGGCAGTGAGTCTGGAATTACAAAAGCTGATCGGTATTTACAGTTCTGTCTTTGCCGCCACGGACTCAAAAACCAGACAGTACATTCCGGGAGATGGCGTCACATTCGATATTCCTATCGATTGTCTTCAGTCGTATCTCGGCCACTATGTTAAGCTCGACCCGTTCATCTATTCCGGCTGGTATTCCAAGGACGGCCAAAACAATGTTACCCGCAATACCGATATCGTTCCCCGGCAGCAATTGCTCAACAGCGAATTCGGCCATGATTTCCTGTTGCACGAGGTCGGCATCTTCTATATTTTTGCTACCTCGCTCGTCGCCCAGGGCGACATGGTCGGCACGTGCGGATTCCACCGCCAATTCCAGCAAGGCGATTTCAGTGAACATGACCGGGAGATCGTGAATCTGTTGCTGCCCCACATGGCGCGCGCCATGCACAACCTCGAGTTGTGGCGGGAAACGGATATCTCCGGTAACACGAGAGCCATCATCATGCTCGATGAAAACGGGAAGGCGTTCTACACAAGCCCGGAAGCTGCCCGCATTCTGAAAAAGAAACAATTCGACCGGCTCATAGACCCGGGGCTAGGCATCAGACCCGCCTATGTCAGGAGCGGCGGACGCTGCTACCGCATCCGCACGCTTCCGCTAGGCAGAAGGATGAATGGCAAGATCGTTATGCTTGATCCTTATCCATCAGAGCACCAGATTCGCCCCAAGGTGGAAGGATTCAAATTGAGCGCGCGTGAGACCGAGGTTGCCCTTCTTGTCATCCAGGGGCTCACCAACCGCGAGGTCGGGGAAAGGCTGGGCATTACAGAGCAAACGGTGAAAGACCACCTGCATTCCGCCTTTGAAAAAACCGGTATTCGGCGCCGCACTGAACTCGCCGCAATCATGTGGGGCAATAAGAGGTGGCCCCGCTAGGTTGGGCAGGATTTTCCATTTCTTGAGCTAAAAAGTTAAAGGCGCCAGCCTCGAAATAAATTTCGTCACGGCAAGCATGTTCTGGAAATTCATAAGCCGCACCAAAACCTCACCTGTCGCACAGTCAACAGGCCGAACGGCCTATCTATTTTCGCCTGGCGCAGACTGCCCGTACAATAACGGGCATGAAAATACAGAATCCGCCCATCCTTCAGGCACATTCCCTGCCAAGCGTGGAGGATACTGTGTTCATGCGCGTGGCGTTGAAGCTGGCACAACAGGCCGAAGCCGCTGGCGAGGTGCCGGTGGGTGCCATCGTAGTGCAGGATGGCGTAATCATCGGGCGCGGCTTCAATGCGCCGATTTCGCGCCATGATCCTTCTGCCCATGCCGAGATGATGGCGCTACGCGCGGCGGCGCAGCAACTGGGCAATTATCGACTGGTCGGCTGTGAGCTGTTCGTTACGCTGGAGCCTTGCGTGATGTGCGTGGGAGCCATGTTTCATGCGCGCATCGCGCGTGTGGTGTTCGGCGCGCGCGATCCCAAGACCGGCGCGTGCGGCAGTGTGGTGGATTTGTTTGGCGATTTCCCTCTCCCCCAACCCCTCTCACCCGCAAGTGGGACGCCGGTGGGTGCCCGGCAGCTTCGCTGCCACCCTCCCGCAGCCCAAAGGGAGAGGGGAGTTATGCGGTTGAATCACCACACCGAGGTTAGCGGCGGTGTGCTGGCGGATGAGTGCGGTTTGATACTGAGCAATTTTTTCGCCATGCGTCGTGCACAGCAACGGAGCGGGGGATGACGGCGTAGCATGAAAATCAACATTCATATCGCAACACAAACCCTAGATCTGCTCAATGACGCGGGCCACCTGCTGCGCCGCTACCCGGTTTCCACCGGAGCGAACGGTGTGGGCGAGGAGAGCGGCAGCTACTGCACACCGCGCGGGCGGCACATTATCCGAGCCAAAATAGGCGCGGGCCAACCGGTGAACACGGTGTTCGTGCAACGCCGACCGACCGGGGAAATATATACGCCGCAGCTTGGCGCGCAGCATCCGGGGCGCGATTGGATTCTTACACGCATCCTGTGGCTATCCGGATGCGAAGTGGGTTTTAACCGCCTCGGCTCTTGCGACACCATGCGGCGCTATATTTATATCCACGGCACGCCGGATAGCACGCTGCTCGGCCAGCCCGGTTCAAAGGGGTGCGTGCGTATGCGCAACTCCGACCTGATGGAGTTGTTCGACCTGGTTCTGGTGGGCACGGAAGCCAACATGATTGCTTGATCCAACCGCTTTAGATTCTCAAGGAAGTCTGAACGGAACTTATCCACGATTTACAGATATAAGCTAGAGGAGGCGACATGGACAGACGATCGTTCATCAAACTGGCAGCAGGAGGGGCGGGAATATTCGCGTTGTCGCGGTTAATTGTGATGGGGCAAGCCATGGCTGTGGAACACATCGAGAAAACCAGCAAGAGCGATGCGGAGTGGAAGAGACTGCTCACACCGGAGCAGTATGAGGTGTTGCGCAAAGGAGGCACCGAGCGCACAAACAGCAGCCCGCTCAATCACGAAAAACGCAACGGAATGTTTGTGTGCGTCGCCTGCGAGCTGGAATTATTTCCGTCCAAATACAAATATGAAAGCGGCACCGGCTGGCCGAGTTTTTATGATGTGCTGCCCGGACATGTCGAAACCAAAACCGATTTCAAGCTGATCCTGCCGCGCACCGAATATCACTGCGCGCGCTGCGGCGGCCATCAAGGGCATGTGTTCAAGGAAGGCCCGCCGCCTACCGGGCTGCGCTATTGCAACAATGGTGTGGCGCTTAGGTTCATTCCAGACAAGACGTAAACAAGCTCAATGCCTGGCAGACATGTGCTGCACGCCCACTACCCTGTCACCGGGTTTGATGCCGTTCCTGGCGAACCATCCGCTGTTCATTTCCAGCGCGTACAGCACTTCCCCTGCCGCGCTGTGATGGTCTGTAGTATTGGGCCGCATCTCCGCGATATTGATGATGGCGCCGTCGCTTGCGATGAAGGCGATGGAAAGCGGTATCGGCGTATCTTTCATCCAAAATATGTATCTGTCGGCCTTTTCGAATACGAACAGCATGCCGCAATTGGCGCACAAATGGCCGCGCTGCATCAGGCCATGCTCGCGGCTTTGCGGTGTATCGGCAACTTCGGCACGGACGGTTTGTTTGCCAATCTTGAGCGTGGCCCCCTCTGCCCAAGCCGATGGCAGCGCAAGGGTAAGGCAGAGCAGCAAGGCGGCGCGTATTAGTTTCATGGAGAACGCAGTTTACCAAGTTCCGCAAATAGCTGGTAAATGAATACCGCGCTTTCGCTGCTCCTGCCATCAGTGCGATGGGCTACAATTGCGGGGCCGTATCAGAAATCGAAATATTAATACCCCAATTTTCCCATGAACCCTACTCTTGTTTTCGACATCGAAACCATTCCCGATATTGCCGGGCTGCGCACCCTGCATGAGCTCGACGCGCGGGTGAGCGACGCGGATGTGGCGGAAATGGCTTTCCAGATGCGCCGCCAGAAAACGGGCAGCGATTTTTTGCCGCATCATTTGCACCGTGTTGCGGCAATTTCCTGCGCGTTGCGCGAGGGTGACAGTTTTCGCGTGTGGTCGCTGGGCGGGCTGGAAGACGACGAAGGCAGCATCATCCAGCGTTTCTTCGACGGCATCGAAAAATACACCCCGCAACTGGTGTCGTGGAACGGTGGCGGATTCGACCTGCCGGTGCTGCACTATCGCGGCTTGATCCACGGCATACAGTGCGCGCGCTATTGGGACATGGGCGAGGATGACCGCGATTTCAAATGGAACAACTACATCAGCCGCTACCACACCCGCCACCTCGACCTGATGGACTTGCTGGCTATGTACACCGGGCGCGCCAATGCGCCGCTGGACGATCTTGCAAAGCTGATCGGTTTTCCCGGCAAGTTGGGCATGGATGGCAGCAAAGTGTGGGAGGCATATCAGCAGGGCAAGCTGAACGAAATACGCAACTACTGCGAGACCGATGTGGTGAACACCTGGCTGGTGTTCGCGCGCTTCCAGTTGATGCGCGGCATTTTCAGCCGCGCGCGCTACCAGCAGGAACTCGATCTGGTGCGCGCCACCCTGGCAAAATCGGACGAGCCGCACTGGGCCGAATATCTGGTCGCATGGAAATAACGAGCATGGCAAAGCCACTCCTGAAAATGCAACCCACCATGCCCGTTTCCCTCACCCTACCCACTCCCAAAGTGAGAGGGGACGCGGTCATCGCTGCGCGAGCTTCAGGCTAATTATGCGCAAGCTCCACCGGTTCTGGCTCGAACTCGGCTGGCTGTGCGTGGCCGCCGTGGTCTACCTGTCGCTTACTCCATCCCCGCCCAATCCGGTGCATGCCGAACATGCAGACAAGCTGGAACATGCGCTCGTCTACGGTTTCCTGATGCTGTGGTTCTGCCAGGACTACCGGCGGCTCGGCCAGCGCGTGCTGCTGGCGGCCCTGCTGGTCGGCCTCGGCGTCGGCATGGAGTTCCTGCAAGGCCTGACCGGCTACCGCTCGTTCGAGTACGGCGATATGCTGGCGAACAGCGTCGGCGTGTTGCTCGGGTGGGCTGGCGCGCACACGGCGCTGGGGCAGATCGGCGCGATGCTGGAGAACAGGCTTTCCCGATAATCTTATGGGATTACGCTGAAAAACACATTGCGGCGGTAAAGTCGGGCTCAAAATGACTTCAAAACATTCATCGGGTAATCGGTTGCAAGGTAACGGCCTTTTCGACGGCCTGAATTCCTTTGACGCCCTCGAAGCCAGAATCTCCGCGCTGCCCGGCAACAAGGAGCGCGGCGACGCTTTCGAGATATTCGCCGAGGCCTATTTCGCCACCCAGAAAATTGCCCAAGCGCAGGAGGTGTGGCCGTTCGAGGCGATGCCGCTGGAGCAGCGCAAGGCCCTTTCGCTCGACACCGGGCGCGACATGGGGGTGGATGGCACTTACCTGACCATTGATGGCGAGTTGCGCGCTTATCAGGTCAAGTTCCGCAGCAACCGGCCATCGCTCACCTGGGATGAACTCTCCACCTTCATGGGGCTGACCGATCAGGTCAGCCAGCGGGTGCTGTTCACCAACTGCGAGGCGCTGCCCAGCCTCATGCAGGATCGCAGCGGTTTTGTCGCCATCCGTGGCAGCGACCTGGATCGTCTTGAGGCAGAAGACTTCGAGGCTATGCGGCAATGGTTGCGCGGCGGGCAGGTAAAGTTGCCGCGCAAGCAGCCGAATCCGCACCAGCAGGAAGCATTGACGGCAATCGCGAACGGCTTGGAGGAAAATGACCTCTCCACCGTCGTCATGGCCTGCGGCACGGGCAAATCGCTGGTTGCCCTGTGGGCAGCGGAGCGGCACGGCTGCAAAACCCTGTTGGTGCTGGTGCCGTCACTGGCGCTGGTGCGCCAACTGCTGCACGAGTGGCTGCGGGAAACCGCATGGGAGCGATTCACCTTCGTATGCGTCTGCTCCGACCCTACTGTCGCCAAAGGGGCGGACGATCTGGTCGTCCACCAAGCTGACCTCGATTTTCCGGTAACCACGGATAGCGCAACTGTCAGCCGGTTTCTCAGCAAGCCTTTTGATGGCGTCAAGATTGTGTTCTCAACCTATCAGTCGGCACAGGTTGTGGCTGCGGGCATGCCAGTCGGCGCGGACGGGATACCACAGCCGTTCGACCTAGCTATTTTTGACGAAGCCCACAAGACCGCAAGCCGCGATGGAACGCGCTTCAGCTTTGCGCTGGAAGACGCCAACCTGCCGATCCGCAAGCGGCTGTTCTTCACCGCTACCCCGCGCCATTACGACATCCGCAAAAAGGACAAGGAAGGCGACAACACGCTGGTCTATTCGATGGACAAGCCGGAAACCTATGGCTCGGTCGTCCATACCCTGAGTTTTGCCGAGGCCGCAAGGCAAGACATCATCTGCGATTACAAGGTGGTGATCTCGGTGGTGACCTCCGGGATGGTCAACGACCACATGCTCAAGCACGGCGAAGTCATCGTTGACGGCGATGCCGTTCATGCGCGCCAGGTGGCGTTACAAATTGCCCTGCAAAAGGCCGTAGAGAAATATGGCGTGAGCCGCATCTTCACCTTCCACGGCTCGGTTGCGGCTGCACGTTCATTCACATCCGAAGATGGCGAAGGCATCCGCCAGCACCTTCCCGATTTTCTGACTCTGCATGTCAGCGGCGCAATGCCTACTTCGCTGCGCGAAGACCAGATGAAAGCATTCAAACAGGCACAGAAAGCCGTGATATCGAATGCCCGCTGCCTCACAGAAGGGGTGGACGTGCCCGCCGTGGACATGGTCGCCTTCATCTCCCCGCGCAAAAGCAAGGTGGACATTGTGCAAGCCACCGGACGTGCCATGCGCAAATCGGAGAAGACCGGCAAACAATTCGGTTATGTGATGGTGCCGCTGTTTGTCGAGCAGGCCGCCAACGAAACCATCGAAGAGGCGCTGAAGCGCACCGGCTTCGACGACATCTGGGATTTGCTCGGCGCGATGCGGGAGCAGGATGACGTGCTCACCGACATCATCCGCCAGATGCGCGAGGACAAAGGCCGGACAGGCGGCTACGACGAAAGCCGCTTCAGCGAGCGCGTGGAAGTGCTAGGGCCGAGCGTGTCGCTGGATACGATACGAGAGTCGATTACGGCGGAGTGTTTGGAGTCGCTTGGTGTTTCATGGGATGAGTGGTTTGGGGAGTTGCTGGCGTTTGTGGAACACGAAGGGCATTGCCAAGTCCCTAAACGTTATCAAACGAGCGATGGGTATCAACTTGGTCAGTGGGTGGTGGCACAGAGAGGGTTCCAGAATGATTTACTACCGGAACGGAAAAAACGGCTTGAGGCGGTGCCTGGTTGGGTATGGGATGTCTTTGCTGAACAGTGGGAACTGGGGTTTCGTTACCTCGCGGAATTTGCAGACCGCGAGGGGCACTGCCGAGTTCCTCAACGCTATCGAACAACCGATGGATATCGACTTGGTAGTTGGGTGTCGACGCAGCGAGCGGCAAAAGACGGTTTATCCGCTGAGCGGAAAAAACGTCTTGAATTGGTATCTGGTTGGGTGTGGGATTCCATTGCGGAACAGTGGGAGATCGGATTCCGACACCTCACTGATTTTATAGATCGCGAGGAGCATTGCCGAGTCCCTCAACGCTATCGAACGACCGATGGGTATCAACTTGGTCAATGGGTATCGGAACAGCGTAAGGCTGAGAATGATTTGCCACCGGCGCAGAAAAAACGACTTGAGGCGGTGCCCGGTTGGGTATGGAATGTCCTCGCCGACCAGTGGGAGACGAGTTTTTGCTACCTTACGGAATTCGCAGACCGCGAGGGGCATTGCCGAATCCCTGCAAATTATCGAACGAACAATGGGTTCCGTTTGGGTCAGTGGGTGTCAGTACAGCGAAGAATTCAGAACGACTTGCCCATCGAGCGGAAAGAGCGTCTTGAAGCTCTACCGGGCTGGCTTTGGCAAGCTTGGGAGTAGTGAAGATGCGCAGAGATAAAGCTCTCAGCCCCTATTGCGCCCCGGCGGATTTTCGAGCCTACGTTTATGATGCAGTTGTTCTTGCATGGGAAACAAAACGTGCAGATATTATTTCTTCCACATTTAACAAAAAGTCATTGGAGAGTGAGTGTGGGCTCTATGTTTTAAAGCTGGACAAATTGCGAGATGTTCAGTGGCGCGACCAATGCACTTGGCCGCCAAGCGAATTTCTCATCTTTTATAACGACGGAAGAGGCTATGAATGCTTGTTCAAGAGACTTCGCGATACGTTTGCACATGGGCATTATTGGCAAAGCAAGCGAGGCTGGGTAACCATCAGGCACAGGTATCAGGGCTCTCGCGATAAAGTTGCAAATACCCGCGCATTTGGCAACATGAAAATCGCTACATTGAAAAAACTGGTCGTGTTTCTCAGTACATCTACCAGTTTGTAAAAGGCAACACGACACAATTGGAGTAGCTCATGGATATAACATTGCCGGTGGCGCTAGAATTCTTTGAAAAAACAGGAAATGCGATTAAAGGGTTCGCGTCATGGGGAAAGCAAGCCAAAGGAGATGCTAGGGCTATCATTTTGGAGATGAAAGATAATCTGTCTTACTTAGAGTTGGTGGCTATAGATGGGATTGACCTCGGAGTGGTTATTGAGAAGATGTCTTTTTCTGAATATAAGCGGCTCTCCAAAGAAGGCTTTAACTTCAATTCATTAAAAAGAGGAAAAATCAGAAATTACCCATCGCTTGATGGGACTGATTTATCTTCATGGGTTGGCAAAGATACAGAGGATTTAGTCAAATCTATCTGCGATAAAATTGGTGAGTTGAAAATACGCTATCCACATGTACTCGGTAGTAAGAAATATAGATGGAATGCCCGTGTGAATAATATACGTAGGCGTATTTTTCTGTTGCTTAAGCATGTGCAAGATTGAATTTACACTGAAACCCAAATCAACCTATACAGGTATGACAATTACCACCAACATTGATCCCGCCACCGAACACGCCGCCCGCACCTTCATCGCCAAGGTGGCAGCGCACTACGATTTTGCGGGCGCGATCCTGTTTGGCAGCCGGGCGCGCCATAGCAACCGGCCCGATAGCGATGCCATCATCGCCGTGATTCTGCATGGGCATCCCGGCAAGTTTGTTTCGACCAAGCTGGAAATGGCGGATATTGCCTACGATACCCTGCTGGAGGCGGGCATCCGCATCCAGCCGCTGCCGATCTGGGGGGAAGAGTGGGGGGCGCATCCCGAGTCATATTCCAATCCGCTCCTGCTGCGCAACATCGAACGCGAGGGGGTGCGCCTTTGAATGCTCAAAAGTTGATGGCAGCGCCCGGCGTTGGCTGCGGGGATGCGCCATGAGCAAACCCTATTCCCCGCCCTACAGCCTCACTTCCGCCATCGTCTCTCTGGTCGCCCAGATCGGCGAGGCCGTCGGGCGTCTTTCCGCGCATGAAGCCGCTGCAACGTCGCTGCGGCTGCGCCGTATCAATCGCATCCGCACCATACAAGGTTCGCTGGCGATCGAAGGAAATACCCTCAGCGAAGCGCAAATTACCGCCATCCTCGAAGGCAAGCGTGTCATCGCACCGCCACGGGAGATTCAAGAAGCGCGCAACGCCATCAAGGCATATGACCTCTACACCCAGTGGCAACCCTCGGCAGAAAAGGATCTGCTGGCAGCGCACGGCATCCTTATGAAAGGGCTGCTTGACGCGCCCGGTCATTATCGCAGCGGTGGGGTCGGCATCATGGCTGGCGGAGAGGTCATACACATGGCCCCGCCCGCCAAACGGGTTCCGCCACTGATGCGCGACCTGCTGCACTGGCTGAAAACCACGGGCGAACACCCGCTTATAGCCAGCTCGGTGTTTCACTACGAATTCGAGTTCATCCACCCCTTCGAAGACGGCAATGGACGCATGGGGCGGCTCTGGCAGACCCTGATCCTCAGCCAATGGAACCCGCTCTTGGCACACATTCCCGTGGAAACCCTCATCCACGAACACCAGCAGGAATATTACGCCGCCATCAACCGCAGCTCCCAACACAGTGACTCGGCGGCATTTATCGAGTTCATGCTGCAAATGATTCTCGACGCGGCGCCAAGGGCCCAGTCAAAGGCCCATGCCGGGGCCCAGTCGGAGGCGATACTGCGCGCGCTTGTTCCCGCGCCACTCTCGGCCAATGAGCTCATCGCCCACCTCAACCTGCGGAGCAAGACCGGCGCATTCAAACGCGCCATAAAAACCTTATTGGACGATGGGCTCATCGAATATACTCTCCCCGATAAACCCAACAGCCGCCTGCAGAAATACCGCCTGACCGGAAAGGGCCAGGCAATGTAGAGCCAGCCCTAACAAAACAAGTGCAAGAAACACGATATGTACAGCGAGCCGCTTGGGGCATACTTATAAACAACACTCTTGAAATGAATCAACAACTGACGAGAAAGTCGAGGATTCAGGAATGAATGAATATGAAGAAGGTAATGAGCTAAATAAAGTTCTCAACAAAAAACTGGCTCAGGTCGAAGAGTTGCTTGGCAGAAAAAATATTGTCGAAAAAATTCCACGAGAGCTCAGGGAAGCGATGCACGAAAAAATTGAAACCATCAGGCATGGAGGCCTGACCCTGACCCTGAATCTGATTAAAGAATTTGAAGAGCTTGGGGCTTTGGTAAAAATAATTACTTCAGCACATGCAGAAGAAGGAGGAGGAGGAGACGATGATATGCACCAGATTTTTTCCGCAGCAGCAGAGGGGGATATCAAGGTTTTCAGAAATCTTATCAAATCTGGCACAGATATTCATTCCGCTCTTCCAGATGGAACAACTCTATTGATGGCGGCAACAGAGCGTGGGCAGGAAAGCATCGTTGCTGAACTAATCAAGAGCAGGGTGGATGTAAATCAGGCCAGGCAGGATAGCTTTTTGGCCCTGCTGCTTGCCTGTTTTGCTGGGTATGAAGAGATTGCGCAGTCACTGCTCAATGCCGGTACAGATGTGAATGCGCGCTACATTATTTTCTCAAGCCAAGGGGCGATCGGTAATTACACGGTTCTAATGATTGCGGCAATACGCGGCCATCTACCGCTATGTAAAATTTTGCTTAAGCATGGCGCTGACATTAACGCGATGAATGATGCAGGTAACACACCTCTAATGTGTTCTCTGACGAATGGCGGCAATGCGGATGTGGCTCGATTTCTTCTCAAGGCGGGAGCGAATCCTGACCCTGATGCTGTACCCAACGTAAGTTTTGCCACAGCATTTACCCCGTTAATCTTGGCGGCCATGAATGAGCAAACTGAAATTGTTAAGGAGTTGATAAATCGCAAGGTTCGCTTGGACAAGCCTAACGGGGATGGATGGACAGCACTCAAATACGCTGCCAAGGCAGGCAACCTCAAGATTGTGGACTTGTTGTTGAAGGCGGGTGCATCGGTTGATGCAGCAGATCACGAGGGGTGGACTCCGCTTATGAATGCGGCAGTCGAGGGGCATGTCGAAGTCGGGAAACTATTGGTAGATGCAGGAGCCAACATAGATAATTTGAACGATCTCGAATAAAGCTGTGATATGGGATCATTCTCGCCAAACGCGCGGGTGTATTAAACACATAGATTAATCAGACAAAAGCTGCGCTTTAGCCTATTTCAGGCAGCAGTAAGAATACAACCATGAACGCAACCCATGACTGCGACGATTGCGTCACGATCGAATCGCTCGACCACGAAGGGCGAGGTATCGCGCACGCCGACGGCAAGGTTATTTTTATCGAGGGCGCGCTGACCGGCGAGCGTGTCACTTATTCCTCCTACCGCAAGAAACCCAGCTACGAGCAGGCGCAAGTGGGCCGGATTTTCAAACCGTCGTTCATGCGCGTCGAACCGAAGTGCGCGCATTTCGGCGTGTGCGGTGGTTGCTCCATGCAGCATCTGGAGGTGCGTGCGCAGGTTGCCGTCAAGCAACGTGTGCTGGAAGACAACTTGCAGCGCATCGGCAAGGTCAAACCGGAAACTATGCTGTCGCCGATTTATGGGCAGGTTTGGGGCTATCGCCAGCGCGCGCGTTTGTCGGTGCGGCATGTGTTGAAGAAGGGAAAGACGCTGGTGGGCTTTCGCGAGAAAAACGGCAAATACGTGGCCGACATGCAGCACTGCGAAATTCTGACGCCCAGGATTGCCCGCCTGTTGCCGCTGTTGGGGGAGTTGAATGAAAGTTTTACCACTCGCGATATTCTGCCGCAGATCGAAGTGGCTGTAGGCGAGCATGTGGATGTGCTGGTACTGCGCATCCTGCAAGCGCTCTCGCCGTCGGATGAGGCGCTGATCAAACAATTTGCCGATACGCACAAAGTGCAGTTCTGGACGCAGACCAAAGGGCCGGAAACGGTGGTGCCGTTCTACCCGCTGGACGCGCCGCCGCTGACTTACAGCCTGCCGGAATTCGGCATCACCATGCCGTTTGCGCCGACCGAATTCACCCAGGTGAACAGCGAAATGAACCGGCTGATGGTGAGCCGCGCGATGCGCCTGCTCGATCCGCAACCGGACGAACGAATTGCCGATTTTTTCTGCGGCTTGGGCAACTTCACCTTGCCTATCGCAAGAAGCGGCGCGCAGGTAGTCGGCATCGAAGGCAGCGGGGCGTTGGTGAAACGCGCGCAGCAAAATGCCGCGCTTAACGGCCTATCTGGCAACACGAAATTTCAATCAATGAATTTGTTCGAGATGGATGAAGCCACCCTTGCCCAACTCGGCTCGTTCGACAAGTGGCTGGTCGATCCGCCGCGCGAAGGCGCTATTGAACTAGTGAAATCCATCAGCGTTGAAACCGCGCCGCGCCGTATCGTCTATGTCTCATGCAGCCCGTCCACTTTAGCGCGCGATGCGGAAGTGCTGGTGCATACCAAGGGCTACAACCTCCATGCAGCGGGTGTGATGAACATGTTCCCGCACACTTCGCATGTCGAATCCATCGCAATATTCGTCAAATCATGAGCCGCTACGACGATCTGGTTACCGAGGCGCTTGCGCGGGTGAAAGAGATCATGCCGTGGGATTTGAGCCGGTCGCTCGCCGCCGGGAACAAACCGATCCTGCTCGATGTGCGTGAACCGGCGGAGTTTGCCCTGCTGCGCATCCGGGGCTCGATCAATGTACCGCGCGGCGTGCTGGAGCAATCCTGTGAATGGGATTACGACGAGACCGTGCCGGAGCTGGCCGCCGGGCGCGAACAGGAAATCGTGCTGATCTGCCGTTCCGGCAAACGCTCGGTGCTCGCCGCTGACGTGATGCTGCGGATGGGCTACACCAACGTGGTCTCGCTCAAGACCGGCGTGCACGGCTGGAACGACTTCGAGCAGCCATTAGTGGACGGAGCTGACAAAACGCTGGATGCGGATGCCGCCGATGTGTTAATTGCCCCGCGTGTGCGACCTGAGCAGCGCAAACCGAAACCACTCTGATTTGCGAGGGTAACAAAAAAGCGATCAACACCCACAAGGGGTAGGCCGCCTTTCTGTCGTCGCTTGCAGCGATTACTCCCGCTCGCCGCTGAACTGTTGGTGCTGGCTTCGAATTGACCGCCTATGCAGGCTTAAAATTGACCTGATAGAAATTGCTGCATAGCGTGTTACGCGGATGTGGATAAGTCACCCAGGCTGTAGTTGGTTTTGATCTCCAGTTTCAGTAGTTAATGATGTTTGGGAAAGCGCAAAAATTCGCGTATATTGGCAGGTCGTTTTCACTCAAGATGGCTCGCATGGAACAGATACGAATACGCGGCGCACGCACGCATAACCTGAAGAACATCAACCTCGACCTGCCGCGCAACAAGCTGGTGGTCATCACCGGTTTGTCCGGCTCGGGCAAGTCTTCGCTCGCTTTCGACACGCTGTATGCCGAAGGGCAGCGGCGCTATGTCGAATCACTCTCCGCCTACGCGCGCCAGTTTTTGCAGTTGATGGAGAAACCGGATGTGGATTTGATCGAGGGTTTGTCGCCCGCCATCGCCATCGAGCAGAAAGCCGCCTCGCATAACCCGCGCTCCACCGTCGGCACCGTCACCGAAATCCACGATTACCTGCGCCTGTTGTTCGCGCGCGCGGGCGACCCCTACTGCCCGCAGCATGATCTGGTGTTGCAGGCGCAGAGCGTAAGCCAGATGGTGGATCATGTGCTGCAGTTGCCGCAAGACACGCGCATCATGATTCTTTCGCCTTTGGTCGTTGAGCGCAAAGGCGAGCAACTGGATTTGTTCGATGAGTTGCGCGCGCAGGGCTTCGTGCGGCTGCGCGTGAACGGCAGGGTGTACGAGATGGACAAGCTGCCCGCGCTGCCGAAGAATAAAAAGCATACCGTCGAAATCGTGGTGGATCGGCTGAAAGTCGGCGCGGACGCCAAGCAGCGCCTGGCCGAATCGTTCGAGACCGCGTTGCGCCATGCCGACGGGCGCGCGCTGGCAGTGGAAATGGATAGCCTCAAGGAACACATGTTCTCCGCCAAATTCGCCTGCACAATCTGCAATTACTCGCTGCCAGAACTCGAACCGAGATTGTTCTCGTTTAATAATCCGATGGGTGCCTGCCCCAAGTGCGACGGGCTGGGCAACATCAGTTTTTTCGACCCCAAGCGGATTGTGGCCTTCCCGCAATTGTCACTGAGCTCCGGCGCAATCAAGAGTTGGGACCGGCGCAACCAGTTTTATTACCAGATGCTGGACAGCCTGGCCAAGCACTATGATTTCGACCTGGAACGCCCATTCGAGAACCTGCCGGAAAAAATCCAGAATATCGTTTTGTATGGCAGCGGAAAGGAAAACATCTCCTTCCGCTATCTCAACGAGCGCGGCAAACCCGCAGTGCGCGAGCATCCCTTCGAGGGCATCGTCAACAATCTGGAGCGGCGTTACCGCGAATCCGATTCACCCACCGTGCGCGAGGAGTTGGCGAAATATCTGAATACTTGCCTCTGCCCTGAATGCAAAGGCACACGCCTGCGCCTGGAAGCGCGCCATGTGCGCGTTGCCGGACAAACCATCTACGAACTCAGCGCCTTGCCGCTGAAGCAGGCATTGGCTTTCTTCCAGCAAGTAAAGCTGGCCGGTTACAAGCAGACGATCGCAGAAAAAATCGTACATGAAATCGCCAGCCGCCTAACCTTCCTCAACAACGTGGGGCTGGACTACCTGTCGCTGGAGCGTTCGGCGGAAACCCTCTCCGGCGGCGAATCGCAGCGCATCCGCCTGGCCTCGCAAATCGGCTCCGGACTGACCGGCGTAATGTACGTGCTGGACGAACCTTCCATCGGCCTGCACCAGCGCGACAACGACCGCCTGCTGCAAACCCTGAAAAAACTGCGCGACATGGGCAACAGCGTGATCGTGGTGGAGCATGACGAGGAGGCCATCCATGCCGCCGACCATGTGGTGGACATGGGGCCGGGTGCGGGCGAGCACGGCGGCACGGTGGTCGCGGAAGGCACACCTGATGACATTAAAAATAATAAACAATCGCTGACTGGCGATTATCTTTCCGGGCGGCGCAGCATTCCCGCTCCGAAAAAATACCGCACCCCCGACCCGGAGCGCATGCTGCAAATCAAGGGCGCCTGCGGCAACAACCTGAAACAGGTCACGCTGGATTT
>FZPX01000329.1_pt1 | contig 30235 bp, 32 predicted proteins | sample 1534791 | NCBI WGS metagenome assembly FZPX01 (sample SAMEA104161951, study PRJEB21768) | metagenome | biome: subterrestrial habitat; feature: phreatic zone; material: underground water | place: France | collected 2016-06-01 | depth 60 m | reverse complement strand
GGTTATTGCAAGCAACTTTAGCTTTAGTTTGCTAATTACATGCCTACAATAAAATTAAAAAACCTCAAGAAACAGGGTCAAGCTCAATTGAATCAATGCATTGATGAAAATTGACTGGTGGAAGATCCGTCTGGAAAGAGGCTGGCTGTGCCAGCGAGTTGGACTACACCGAGCAGACATCATGGCTGCTATTCCTGAAATTCCTGGACGGCTTGGAGCAGGACAAGGCAATGGAGGCCGAGCTGGAAGGCAAAAAATACACCTACATTCTCGACGAACCTTACCGCTGGGAAAGTTGGGCGGCGCCGAAGGATAAAGACGGAAAACTCGATCACAACAAGGCGCTCACCGGCGACGACCTGCGGGATTTTGTGGATCGCAAGCTGTTCCCTTATTTGCATGGCTTCAAGCAGAAGGCCAGTGGGCCGAACACCCTCGAATACAAGATCGGTGAAATTTTCGCCGAGATCAAGAACAAGATTCACAGTGGCTACAACCTGCGGGAGATCATTGACCATATTGACGAGCTGCGCTTCCGCTCACAAACCGAGAAGCATGAGCTATCGCATCTCTACGAAGCCAAGATCAAAAACATGGGCAACGCCGGGCGTAATGGCGGTGAGTATTACACGCCGCGCCCCTTGATTCGAGCCGTCGTGCAAGTGCTCAAGCCCAGGATCGGCGAGCGCATCTACGATGGAGCGGTCGGATCAGCAGGCTTCTTGTGCGAAGCCTTCGACTACCTCAAAGCCTTGCCCAACCTGACCACCTCCGACATCAAGACCTTGCAGGAGCGCACCTTCTACGGCAAGGAGAAGAAGTCGCTGGCCTACGTCATCGCGATCATGAACATGATCCTGCACGGCATCGAAGCGCCGAACATCATCCACACCAACACGCTGACCGAAAACCTCGCCGATATTCAGGGCAAGGATCAGGTGGACGTAATCGCCGCCAATCCGCCCTTCGGCGGCAAGGAACGCAAGGAAGTGCAGCAAAACTTTCCCATCCGAACGGGCGAGACCGCCTTCCTGTTTTTGCAGCACTTCATCAAGATACTCAAGGCCGGGGGCCGCGCGGGCGTGGTCATCAAGAACACTTTCCTGAGCAACACCGACAACGCCTCGGTGAGCCTGCGCAAGCTGCTGCTGGAAAGTTGCAACCTGCACACCATTCTCGATTGCCCCGGCGGCACGTTCCAGGGCGCGGGCGTGAAGACCGTGGTGCTGTTCTTCGAAAAAGGTGCGCCGACGCGCAAGACCTGGTACTACCAGCTCGATCCCGGCAGGAACATGGGCAAGACCAACCCGCTCAACGATGCCGATCTCGCCGAATTTGTTGAACTGCAAAAGTCCTTCGCCGACTCGCCCAAGAGCTGGAGCGTGGCTGCCGCGAGTATTGATCCCGCGACGTTCGATCTCTCGGTGAAAAATCCCGATGGCGGCGAAGCCGTGGTGCATCGCAGCCCGCAGGAGATCATGGACGAGATTGCCGCGCTGGATGCGCAGAGCGCGCAAGTATTGGGTAATATTCGGGCCTTGTTGTAAGGGAGAAAAATGATGCAAGACATACGCTGGCAACAACGTTTCGATAACCTGCAATCGGCTTACTTGCGACTTCAAGAAGCGATCGCCGCCAACCGGCAAGCACCCGACAATCAGCTCATCCAGATGGCACTCATTAAATCCTTCGAGATGACGTTCGAACTGTCATGGAAAACCATGAAGGATTATCTCAAGTACAACGGCATAGACGTAAAGCTGCCGCGAGAAATCATCAAGCAGGCGTTTGCCACCGACCTCATCACCGACGGCCAGTTGTGGATGGACATGCTCGAAGACCGCAACCTGATGGCGCACACTTACGACGAAGCCCGCGCACTCAAAGCGGTCGATCACATTTGCCGACGTTACGTGGCGGGGCTGGAACAACTGCACCAATACCTGCGCGCAAGGCTGGCTTGATGTTCGGATTAAGCGAACAAACCCTGGCCGCCATCAACGCCTGCCTGCAACAATACCCCGAAATCACCTGGGCCAAAATCTACGGCTCGCGCGCCAAGGGCAATTACGAACGCGGCTCGGATATCGACCTGGCCTTCAGCAGCCCAACCGACATCTCGGCGGAATTGCTGGCAGCGCTCGATGACCTGCCCACTCCTTATTTGTTCGACGTGACGCATTACGAAAGCCTCAAGCATGAAGGGCTGAGAGAGCATATTGATCGGGTGGGGGTGGAGTTTTATGGTTCGACAGGCTCACCAACCGCCGAGAAAGACGCGCGATGAAGGCGGGGTGGGAGGTTAAAGAACTCAGCGCTGTATCAGCCATTAACTATGGATATACGGAAAGCGCAACGAGCGAGCCAATTGGCCCACGGTTTTTGCGCATCACTGACATTCAAGACGACTGCGTTGATTGGGCGAGTGTGCCTTACTGCAAAATTGAATCGGCTGAAATTCAGAAGTATCGTTTGCTCAGCGGAGACATTGTCTTTGCGAGAACTGGTGCGACGACAGGCAAGAGCTTTCTTGTGCGAGAGCCGCCTGATGCCGTGTTCGCGTCCTATTTGATTCGGCTGCGATTGCTCGACAAGCATCTGTTGCCAGAATTTGTGTCCCTCTTTTTTCAGACGGCGGGTTATTGGCAGTCTGTCAGAGATGGCTCATCTGGCAGCGCACAAGGTGGCTTTAATGCGAGCAAGCTTGGTGCGCTATCAATTCCGATTCCACCGCTCGCCGAACAGCAGCGCATCGTCGGCATTCTCGACGCAGCGTTCGACGGCATCGCCACCGCCAAAGCCAACGCCGAACAGAACCTGCAAAACGCCCGCGCCCTGTTCGAAAGCCACCTGCAATCCGTCTTCACCCAGCGCGGCGCGGGGTGGATAGAAAAAACGATTGGGGAAGCTTGCATTCTTCGCAGCGGAACAACGCTATCTCCCACCTTAGAAAAGCCTGTTGGGGAAATCCCCTACCTCAAAGTTGCAGACATGAACATTAGCGCCAACTCAAACGGCATTACTTGTTCTAGCCGCTACGTAAATAAGAGTGACGTTAGTGCAAGTAATCTGCTTCCAGTTGGAACTACCATATTCCCCAAACGGGGTGGAGCGATTCTGACCAACAAAAAGAGGCTCACCACAAGGCTCATCTGTGCAGACCTCAATATCATGGGAGTGACACCCAAGAGTGGATTGCTGCCAGAGCTGTTGTTCTACTATTTCCTGCGGTTAGACCTGCGCGAAATTAACAACGGGTCATCGATACCTCAGATTAACAATTACAGCATTGAACCCTTACTGATCTCATTTCCTGAGTCAACAAAGGAGCAGCTAACTATTGTTGTCAAACTCGATGCACTCCGAGAAGAAACCCAACGCCTCGAATCCCTCTACCAGCGCAAGCTCGCCGCCTTGGACGAGCTGAAGAAGTCGCTGCTGCATCAGGCGTTCAGCGGTCAACTTTAGGAGCAATCAATGATCGATCCCACTATTGCGGTGACAGATAGCAAGTTGGCAGACTTGTTGGATATGGAGATCGAATGGTTCTATTCCACCAAAGAAGGATTGAGTCCCGAGGAATTGCTGACGGGGTTGCTGGATTATGGTCTATTTGTTGAAAAGGTTCCTCCTTGTTTTACGACCAAAGGCTTGGCGGCCTACGCAACGGAGAAAATGCTGGGCAAGCTGGATGAAGCTGATGATAAGAAGCTCAGAGAGAACATCGATAAGTGTGCACATGACTACATCCGATACGAAACACTGCGAGATATTAACATCCCGAGACATCTCGGCATCCCGCACCCGGAAGCCTACTCGATTCAGGCATTGGCAATCTCAAATCACTGGAAGGAAATTGCTACTCACTGCAACAAGCCAAAGCCATCGATTAGTCGAATTCATGTTCGACATGTAGGTGTCGGACGCATTTTTGAGATGAATTACAAGGGCAGCGAACGCTACCAACATGAAGAGGAAGACATTCAGTGGATGGCGGGGGCACAATTTCTGGTTAGAGCTGATATCGCTTCGTGCTTTGCAAGTATCTATACCCACTCTATTCCTTGGGCACTTCACGAAAAAGTCGAGGCCAAAAAATCAAACAGCCTCAATGCGCTGACTGGGAATCTGCTGGATAAATGTACGCAGAACACGCGTGATAAACAGACCAACGGATTGCTTATCGGGCCTCATGCTTCAAACATCATTTCAGAAATCGTTTTGACTCGCATTGATGCTGAGTTGCAAGTAAAAGGTTACCAAAAGCTTAAGCGGTACATCGACGACTACGAGTTTTACGCCGACACCTATGAACAAGCCGAAAAATTCATCAAAGACCTTGGCCTGTGCCTGCGCGCATTTGAAATGTCGATTAATGACAAAAAGACTCACATATTGGAGCTACCTCGACCAAGTACAGAGAACTGGATCCAGATGCTAAATCGTTTCGCCTTTCCCAATGATGGAGAAGTGAAGTTTGCCACTGTTCGGTCATACCTCGATCTTGCATTGGAGTGTTCACAAGCGGCGGAGAAGTCGACACCGCTGAATTATGCAATCAAGACGCTGGCAGGCAAGGACAGCCCACGCAAATTAAATTCTAGGGCAAAACGGCTTTATGCACAGGAGGTGATGAATTTGGCGCTCTCATATCCGTACCTCGTGCCGCTGCTCGATGAATTTGTTTTCGATAGGTATTGGCATGATGGTCTGCAAACAAAAATTGCTGATTTTTCTACTGCACTTGTGAGGTTGGGAATCCGCAAGCTCTACCCGGACACAATCGCGCACGCCTTGTACTATGCCTTGAAGCACAATGTCACTATTGCAATAGATGATGCGGATTTGTCGGAGGTCGTTGTATTGGACGACTGTATCGCTAACGTACTGCTTTTGGAATACGCTACAAAACACAGTCGCAAGAAGGTAATGTCGGCGATCAAGAATAGGGCTAAAGAGATTAAGTCAGCAGACGCACGAGAGAAAGATAAAAATTGGCTGCTGATCTATCAAGTGTGGTCGAAGAAAGAACTCCAAGGAAATGGACAAGTATTTTTGGCGGAATTAAAAAATATGGGGTTTCAATTTCTAGCGATACCGATACAAAAGCCGACGGGGGAAAAGCCAATAGAAAACGAAGTCAACGCACAAAATGAAACGCAGCTCACGCAGAGTACGGGGGCATGATGAAAGAAGCCGAAGCCAAACGCCTCGAATCCCTCTACCAGCGCAAGCTCGCCGCCCTAGCCGAGCTGAATAAGTCGCTGTTGCATCAGGCGTTCAGCGGGGCGCTGTAGCAGGCAAGCTTGCTCGGCTATAATGATCAACATGGAACGCATTCAGTCTATCAACCCGGATCGTATCACCTGGTGTTGTGCCGATCTCGGCATCACGCCGGATACGCTTGCGGCTGAAACGGGCATTGCTGCGGCCACCATGGAGCATGTCATGGCACGCAAGGATGGCATGACGTTCAACCAGTTGCGCAAGGTCGCCGATCATTTCGGCAGGGGCGTGTTGTTCTTCCTTGAGGAGGGAGCGGTAGATGAAGCGCAGGTGCATTCGCCGCAGTTTCGCACCCTTGCCAACCAGAAGCCGGAGTTGTCCGCCAAGCTCAAGGCGCTGATCGAGCGGGTGGAAAAGCAGCGCGAAGTGTATTTGAGTTTGCGCGAAGACCTTGACGATGCCGACCGCCCACTGTTTAGCCCGCCAGTTTTGCCCAACGTTGATCTGCAAGAAGCAGCGCGCATTGCTCGGCAGTGGCTCGGACTGAATGAGCAGAATAGTTTTGATTCTTACCGGGAAGCGCTGGAATCCCGTGGCGTGCTAGTGTTTCGCAGCAACGGCTATAACGGCAAGTGGCAGATCGCCAAGGAGAACCCGATTATCGGCTTCTCCCTGTACGACGCGGTTTGCCCGGTGATCGTGGTCAAGAAGCAGGACTGGGATACCCGGCAATCGTTCACGCTCATGCATGAACTGGGGCACTTGCTATTGCACAAGACCAGCTCGATTGATGACGAGCGCGATTTGGAGTCTCATCGCGGGCATGAGCGCGAGGCCAATGCTTTTGCTGGATACCTGCTGGTGCCGGATGCGTTTTTGGCAAGCATCAGCGACGCAGAGCGGCCTGGCAATGTTTCCGAATACGACTACTGGCTCGAACGCCAGCGCAAGACATGGGGCGTAAGTGGCGAAATGATTCTGCGCAGGCTGTTGGATGCAGGACGTTTGCCGCAAAGCCGATATGAGGCCTACCGGCAATGGAGTCGTCAAACTCCAATTGTTGTGGAGGATGGCGGTAGTCGTAAGTATCGCAACAGGGAACCAAGGCATATTTTCGGCGATACGTTTGTGCGCACGGTGCTGGATTCACTGTATGCCCGCCACATCACGCTAGCCAGGGCGAGCAGTTATCTCGATAACCTGAAGATCAAAGACCTGCATGAGCTGGAGCGATACTATGCGGGTGTTTGATGCGTCGTCCATGATCTATGCGTGGGATAACTACCCGGTGGGTCAGTTTCCCGGCTTGTGGGAATGGATGGCGAGTCAAATTGAAGCGAAACAAATTGTGATGCCAACTGTGGCATTCGAAGAAGTACAGCACAAAACGCCGGATTGCGGGGTATGGCTGAAAGACCATAATCTGGAACAATTGGCGATCAGCAATGCCATCTTGCAGGATGCCAAGCGCATTAAGGGGTTGCTTGGAATTGCCAATGATAAATATACCACCGGGGTTGGTGAGAACGACATTCTGATTATCGCGGCAGCCCGTTTGCACGGGGCGGAGTTGGTTTCAGATGAGGCCAAGCAGCCGAACCTTCCTAAAATACCTTCTAATAGAAAAATCCCCGCAGTGTGTGTGATACCAACAGTTTCTGTTTTCTGCATCAACTTCCTTGAGTACATCAAGGCTTCCGGCGCGGTGTTTCGTTAGGTTAGCTTGACGAATAACTTGACTCACACTTGACACATATTTCCTCAATAAACGAAGCCGAAACCCAACGCCTGGCATCCCTCTACCAGCGCAAGCTCGCCGCCCTCGACGAGCTGAAGAAGTCGCTGTTGCATCAGGCGTTCAGCGGGGCGCTGTGACTTTGGCGATAGGCGCAGTTGTAGGGTGGGCACGTTTTTGTGCCCACGCTGGAATACCCGTCGCTCGCCGCGTGGGCACAAAAACGTGCCCACCCTACCTTGTATTCAGCGAGGTATGTGATACGGGATCGCCATTTTCTGAACATGTCGCCAGCGACGTGATAAGAAAATCCCGTTTTCTTTACATGTTCGCGCTATCGACATATCGCAAGCTGCCGAAACAAACATTCGCCCGAATTGACCAAATCGAACGATTCGGTTAAATTACGCCTATCTTATTGATGGATAACGGAGGTGTGCGATGCAAACCTATACAGCAAACGAAGCAAAGACCCGTTTCGGGGAGTTTCTCGACAAGGTGCAGCGCGAGCCGGTGCGAGTGATGCGCCACGACCGGGTGGTGGGGGTGATGGTGAGTGCGGAAGATTATGAGGCGATGCGTGCTTTCTATGCGGATCGCTTGCTGAAGACTATGGATGAAACCGCCGTCGCCGCAGAAAAAGCCGGTCTGACTCCCGAGAAGCTGGAACAATTGCTGGCGGACGAAAGTTGAGCAGTCTGTGAGTCGTCGCGGCCCTGTTGTCGTTATCGACACCAATGTCTGGATCAGCGGTTTGCTGACGAAGGCAGGCATACCGGCGCAATTGGCTCGACAGGTGGTCAGGTGTGGCTTGCCCGTGTTTACTCCCGACACCTTTGCCGAGCTCAAACAGCGGCTATGGTTGCCAAAGTTCGACCGCTATGTGTCGATGGATGATCGGAGGCGACTCTTGCACGATGTCGATACAGTCGCATTCTGGATTGATGTCCCACGGCAGATAGCGGGTCAAACTTTTTGCCGCGATGCGGATGATGACAAATTCATTCATGCCGCGTTGGCCGCAGGCGCTGACTGGCTGGTGACGGGCGACAAGGATTTGCTGGTTTTATCGGAAAGTTTGTCGGCTTCTGACGTGCGGATTATTTCCCCGGCAGATGCTTTGCAGTTACCTGAATTTTCTTCACGCATGTAGTTTATCTATACGCTAATGAACGAAGCAGAAACCCGCGCCGAACACATAGACCCCGCGCTCAAAGCCGCTGGCTGGGGCGTGGTGGAAGGCAGTCGCATCCGTTGCGAATATCCGATTACGCTTGGCCGCATTGAAGGTCATGGCAAACGGGGCAAAGCGCTCTGCGCTGATTATGTGCTGGAGTATCGCAATACCAAGCTCGCCACCGTCGAGGCCAAGGCTTGGGATAAAGCGCTGACAGAGGGCGTGGGGCAAGCCAAGGATTATGCGGGCAAGCTGGAGGTGCGCTTTGCCTATTCGACCAACGGGCAAGGCATTTATGGTATCGACATGGATACCGGTGTCGAAGGTGAGTTGCCAAAGTTCCCCACGCCGGATGAGCTATGGAACCTGACCTTCGCCACTCAGAACGCATGGCGTGACCGTTTTTCAAAGGTGCCGTTCGAGGACCGGGGCGGATATTTCCAAGGGCGCTATTATCAGGACATTGCCATAGTGCGTGTGCTGGAGGCCATAGCCGAATACAAGCAACGCATCCTGCTGACACTGGCCACGGGCACAGGCAAAACTTTCATCGCCTTCCAGATCGCCTGGAAGCTATTTCACAGCCGCTGGAACCCGACGGATTGGCCCTTCGACAAGCCTGTCCTGAGCGCCGTTCGTTCCTTCGACAAGCTCAGGACGAACGGGGTCGAAGGGCTCAGGACGAGCGGCGAGCCAACACGGCGGCCACGTATTCTGTTTCTCGCCGACCGCAATATTCTGGCGGATCAGGCATTCAACGCATTTTCTGCTTTTCCCGAAGACGCACTGGTGAGAATTGAGCCGGAGGATATACGCAAGAAGGGCAAGGTTCCGAAGAATGGCAGTATCTTCTTTACCATCTTCCAGACGTTCATGAGCGGGCCACCCAAGGATGGCCACCCCTCGCCCTATTTTGGCGAGTACCCGCCGGACTTTTTCGACTTTATCGTTATAGACGAATGCCATCGGGGTGGCGCTAATGACGAAAGCAATTGGCGTGGCATCCTTGACTACTTCGCACCCGCTGTACAGCTTGGCTTGACTGCCACACCCAAGCGCAAGGATAACGTGGACACCTACGCTTACTTCGGTGATCCGGTATATGTGTATTCGCTCAAGGATGGTATCAACGATGGTTTCCTTACACCGTTCCGGGTGAAGCAGATTTCCACGACACTGGACGAGTATGTCTATACGCCGGATGACAAGCTGATCGAAGGCGAAATCGAAGCTGGAAAACGTTACGAGGAAGCAGACTTCAACAAGATTATCGAGATCAAGGAGCGGGAGAAAAAGCGGGTTGAGATTCTCATGTCACAGATTGACCAGCGAGAGAAGACGCTGGTCTTTTGTGCGAACCAGGCCCATGCGCTGGCCATACGGGATTTAATCAACCAGATTAAAACCAGTACCGACCCAAACTACTGCCATCGCGTCACCGCTGATGATGGAAAACTTGGCGAGCAGAACCTGCGGGACTTTCAGGACAACGAAAAAAATATTCCCACCATACTGACTACTTCACAAAAGCTATCGACTGGCGTGGATGCGCGTAACGTGCGCAACATTGTTTTGTTGCGTTCAGTGAATTCGATGATTGAGTTCAAGCAAATCATCGGGCGCGGCACGCGGCTCTACGACGGCAAGGACTACTTCACCATTTACGATTTCGTGAAAGCGCACCATCATTTCAGCGACCCGGAATGGGATGGCGAGCCGATTGATCCGGAGGCCTGCAAAGCGTGCAATCACCACCCTTGCGTGTGCATCAATGAACCCCCGCCACTTTGTTATGTTTGCGGAAAACAACCTTGCGCTTGCCCGATGGAGTCATGCCCGAAATGCGGCCAGCGACCGTGCGTATGCAAGAAAAAAGCGAAGATAAAACTTGCTGATGGCAAGGAGCGGACTATCCGGTACATGATGGGAACGAGCTTCTGGCACCCAGACGGCACACCCATGTCGGCGCAGCAATTCATGGAAGCGCTGTTCGGCAAACTGCCCGAGTTCTTCAAGGACGAAGCCGAGCTGCGGACGTTGTGGAGCGTGCCGGATACACGCAAGAAGCTGCTGGAGGGGCTGGCCGAAAAAGGGTTCGGCAAAGATAAACTGGCCGAAATGCAAAAGATCATTGACGCTGAAAATAGCGACCTGTTCGATGTGCTTGCAAATATAGCCTACGCATTGGAACCGCTCACTCGCGAAGAACGAGCTGCCAAAGCGATGGCGTTGATTAGCACGCACTTCAACAACAAGCAGCAGGTGTTTCTCAATTTTGTTTTGTCACACTACGTCAGCGTGGGCGTGGAAGAACTTGAGCCAGCCAAACTGAAGACACTGCTGCATCTTCGGTACGGCTCGACTCAAGATGCCGTGGCTGATTTAGGCAATCCAACGCAAATCAACGGCGTGTTCGTTGGATTCCAGAAATATTTGTACCAGCAACGGGCGGTTGCCTAGGTGCATCAGGAAAGACATCGCATCAAGGCTATTCCGATGCACAGAATCGAGACGTTACCCATACGAGACGCTACCTGGCTGCTGTTGGTCGCGCTGCTCTTGGTCGGCTGTGCCACGGCTGGAAAGCCTATGGTACCACCGGCAGACGACACTTTGGCTGCCTGCCGGGCACTGTATCGTGAGGTCGATGCCGCCATCGAACGGGCAGGGGTGCGCGACCAGGGTGCATCATTGGTTCCCGGTTTTCCCTACCTGCGCACGACACGCCTGTTCGCTTCGTTCCGCGACGAGCTGACCGGTCCACAGCACTGGTCGGCCTGGATCGGGCACCTGGCTGCGCTGGATGCCGAGGCCCGCGCATTGGAGCTGCGCAATCTGTCCAAGCCGATAGCGGGCCATGATAGCGGCACACTGCGGGGCGAACTCAACCGCTGCCGCGAACGTCTGTTGGCTGACGATAGCGGGCAAGCGGAGCGCCGCGCCGCGCTACGCGATGCCGCCCGCGTGCCGGATGATTATGTCACCTGGTGGCGGGTGGCCGGCCTCTACCCGCTCACCGCCCCCATTGTCTCCGCCAGAATATCGGCCTGGCATGCCGAGACCCGCGAAACCTTTGCCAAACCGTTGTCGGCACTGCCGGTCGTGGGCAGGCTGATGCGCTGGGCGACAGCGCCCGGCGCACCGATGGGAGCCGCAGAGGTGAGTGAAATCTTGCACCGCTCGCTCGATCCGCTCGGGATTCCGCTACCGGCTTCCACCGACCTCGCCCGGTTATTCGACACTTTTGCCCCGGTATGGGAAACGGACGTGGCGGACGACGATGACCGCATCGGGGCGCCGCGCTGGGATAACGGGCCGGGGGCGGACGTGACGCGCCCGACGCTGTACCATAAGGTTTCGCATACCCGCTTCGGCGATCAGGTGCTGTTGCAGCTCAACTACATCGTCTGGTTTCCGGCGCGTCCAGGAAACGACATCTACGCCGGACACCTCGACGGCATCAACTGGCGGGTGACACTGGGCCCCGACGGTGAGCCGAGGCTTTACGACGCCATTCACAACTGCGGCTGTTACCACGAGTTCTTCCCGAGCCGGCACCTGCGCTTGCGTGGTGATCTCCCCGCCGCCTACTTCGAGCCGCCGCTGCTGCCGCAGACGGCGCCCGAGCAGCAACCGCTGGTGCTGCGCATCGCCCACCACACCCACTTCATCCAGCGGGTCTATCACGATGCATCGCCACTTGCGGTGCAACCGATGGCGTGGGAGGAGTATGACGCGCTGCGCTCCCTGCCCGTTGATGGCGGCCACCGCAGCTTGTTCGGCGAATATGGCCTGATCGCAGGCACTGAGCGTGCTGAACGCTTCATCCTGTGGCCGATGGGCATCCGCTCGCCGGGCGCCATGCGCCAGTGGGGACGCCACGCTACCGCCTTCGTCGGTCGCCGCCACTTCGACGATCCCTTTCTCTTCGAGTCGCTGTTCGAGCGGGCACCATGAAGAAATCGCTGTTCTGGGCCGTGCTTTGCCTGCCACTGCTGTCATTGGCGGCGGGCGAGCGCGTTGACATCGCCCGCTTTTCACAAGGCGACCTGAGCGGATGGCAGACCAAGATATTTTCCGGCGAAACCCGCTACTCGCTGGAAGTCACGGGCGGGCGGCTCACCCTGCGCGCCGACAGCAGCGCCGCCGCCTCGGGACTCTATCGCAAGGTCAGCGTCGACCTCGGCAAGACGCCCATCCTCAACTGGTCATGGAAGGTCGGCCATGTGCTGGTGGGCGCCGACGAACGCACGCGCGCCGGCGACGATTATGCCGCACGCGTCTACGTGGTGTTTTCCGGCGGATTGGCCTTCTGGCGCACACGTGCCATCAACTACGTGTGGTCGAGCCAGCAGCCGGTCGGCAGCCACTGGCCAAATGCTTTCACCGGCAATGCGCGCATGATCGCAGTGGAATCTGGTGGCGGGCAGGCCGGCGAATGGGTCAACGAGCGGCGCGACGTGCGCGCCGATTATCGGCAAATGTTCGGTGAGGAACCCGGCGACGTAGATGCCGTGGCGATCATGACCGACACCGACAACACGGGCGCAGAAGCCACGGCATGGTACGGCGACATTGGGTTCAGCGTGGAGTGATCCGGCACGGAAGTATCAATCCACATGGCGTTTGCAAACGCAATTCAACTAAGGTGCAATCAAAAGTGTTGGTCAGAACCTATCTATCCGTTCGCCCTGGGCTTGTCGAAGGGCAGCTCGTGCAATAAGCGCATGCGTTATTGTATTTGCGGGTTGTCAGCGCTTTGCAGGAAACCGGACATTTCTGTTTAGCGTTGACATATTGTATTTGCGGGTTGTGATGGGAACCCAATATAACCTAATATGTGCATCTCTAAAAAGTTAACACCTCATGTTCCTTGAAAGTTTGAATCTTTTATCGGTGCTTGAGTCGAACATCGCCTTGTACAACACGTACCAATTTATAGAACTGCCCATATGATGATTCTCAAACGTAGCGCGATTATTCTTTCCCTGTTGCTGGCGGCCTGCGCTCATGCGCCACAGCCAGCCATAGAGCAGGTGGCAACACCGGAACCCGAGGCGGAAAAGTCTTTGAATTTGCCCAGGCTGGAGCTGTCCGGGCAAATGCTCTACGAATTTTTGATGGGCGACGTGGCAAGCCAGCGTGGCATTCCGGGGATGGCTGCACAGATTTACATGAAACTGGCCGATTCCACGCGCGACCCCCGTGTGGCGAGCCGCGCCGCACATTTGGCTTACGATGCGCACGATATGGACAAGGCGGTGGAGGCATTCAATTTATGGCTGGAACTGGAGCCATCGTCGCTACAGGCAAAACAGATGCTCTCCATGATGCTGGTAGGGGGAGGCAGGCTGGATGAGGCGCGCCCGCTGCTCGTGGATATGCTGGCGGCCTATCCGGGTAGGGCAGGACATGCACTCATGAAGATTTATCCCTTTCTTGCCCAGCATCCCGACAAGATTGCTGTCTTTGACTTGTTGCATCAACTTACGCAACCTTATCTACATGTGGCTGAAGCACACTTGGTACTGGCGCAGGCGGCGGGAGCAGCAGGCAAGCATGAACTTGCATTGGATGAGGTGCGTCAAGCGCGTTCTCTGCGGGCGGAATGGGAGATGGCTGCGTTGTTTGAAGCGCAATTACTGCAACAGGAGGCGCCACAGCAGACGTTGGAGGTATTAAGAAAATATTTGGCGTCTTACCCGGATGCGCCCGATGCACGATTGCTTTACGCCCGGATATTATTGGAACAAAAGCAGTATGCGGAATCGCGAGTTGAATTCCAGCGGCTTCTGGATATTCACCCGGAAAATGCCGATCTGGCGTTTGCGGTGGCAATCCTGTCCCTGGAGATGGGCGAGTTGGAACGGGCGGAGAACGGGTTGCAGCTCGCCCTTGCCAGAGGCAAGAAAGACGAGGGCACGGTGTATTACTACCTTGGCCAGTTGAGTGAGGCGAAGAAGAACAATGAAGCTGCTCTGCAAAATTACCGCAAGGTGCAGGGAGGCGAATATGTCTTTGCCGCACGTCTGCGCGCGGCCTATCTGCTCTATAGCGCGGGCAAGCTGGAGGAGGCGCGCGATTATTTACACCAGACTGTCTCACAGAACAACCAGCAGCGTGTGCAACTGATGTCGCTCGAAGCGCAGATACTGCACGAAGCAAAGCAACCCGAAGCGGCTTACCAGATATTGATGCAGGGGCTGGAAAAACTGCCCAACCATCCCGGGTTATTGTACGACGCAGCCATGCTGGCAGAAAAGATCGGCAAGCATGAGGTTTTTGAGCAACTGATGCGTAAAGTAATCCAGATCAAACCTGATAACGCGCAAGCCTACAACGCGCTGGGCTACAGCATGCTGGAGCGCAACGAGCGCGTACAGGAGGGGATGCAACTGGTGGAGAAAGCCATTCAACTTGCCCCAAGCGATACCGGCATCATCGACAGCGTGGGGTGGGGGCATTATCGCCTCGGTAATATTCCCAAGAGCCTGGAGTTCCTGCGTCGTGCTTATACCGCCAATCCTGATCCGGAAATAGCCGCGCATCTGGGCGAGGTGTTGTGGGTGCAGGGCGAAAAGGGAGAGGCGAAAAAAGTGTGGGACAACGCACTGAAGTCGCACCCTGATAGCGAGGTATTGCAGGAAGCGGTGAAGCGATTCTTGCCCTGATGCGCGGGCTGTTGCTTTTGCTTCCTTGGGTGTTGGTTGGCTGTGCCTCAGCGCCGCCCGCATTTCAGGTAACTGCGCGCCCTGCGCAGGCGGAACAGGCTGCATTTGTCCTGACCGGGCGGCTTGCCATCAAGCACGATGGCGCAAGGTCTTCTGCCGGTATGCGCTGGTCACATCGTGACGGGGGGGACGAGATATTGCTGTTTACCCCCCTCGGGCAGACCATTGCGCGCATTGACCGTAACATGCAAGGCGTGGCGCTGGATACGTCCGATAAGCATTATGCTGCGCCAGATGCAGGGGAATTGACGCAGCAGGTATTGGGCTGGCAGTTGCCGTTGGATGGCTTGCGCTGTTGGGTTCTGGCGCTGCCTGCACCCGAGAGCAAGGCTGGCATTGAGCGCGACGCGAACGGGCAGGTGAGTATGATGCATCAGGACGGATGGGCGATACGTTATACCCGTTATGCGTCGCAAACGCCGGACAGTTTGCCTCTGCGCATAACCCTGCAACGCGAGGAAGTGGAAATCCAATTGCTGATCGACGAATGGGAAATTCAATAAGCTGCCCGGCGCCGGCCAAACTCAACCTGTTCCTGCATGTGGTGGGGCGCAGGGCCGATGGCTACCACCTGCTGCAAACCTTGTTCCGCTTCATTGATTTTGGCGACACGCTGCATTACACATTGCGTGAAGACGGAGTGGTGCGCCGCGTCAGCGCACTGGATGGCGTGCCGCAAGAGCAGGATTTGTGCGTGCGCGCCGCGCGCCTGTTGCAACAGGAATGCGGCTGCCCGCTGGGAGTGGACATCGCGCTGGAAAAACGCATTCCGCTGGGCGGCGGATTGGGCGGCGGCAGTTCCGATGCGGCCACTACGCTGTTGGCGCTCAACCGGCTGTGGCATCTGGGTCTGTCGCGCGAACGGCTGATGCAGATAGGGCTGTCCCTGGGCGCGGATGTGCCGGTATTTGTGTACGGTGAGAATGCCTTTGCCGAAGGCATAGGCGAACAGTTGCAGGTCTATCCCCTGCCGGGCGCTTGGTATGTGGTGCTGTTCCCGCCCGTGCATGTTGCCACGGCACAGATTTTTGCGCATCCTGAATTGACACGGGATACGATTTCCCTCAGAATTCGCGACCTTTCGCCACGGGCACTGCGGAACGATTTGCAGCCGGTGGTATGCAGTTTATATCCGGAAGTGGTGCGGCACCTTTCCTGGCTGAGCCGGTTCGCGCAGGCGCGGATGACCGGCTCCGGGGCGTGCGTCTTCGCCGAATTTCCCGGCGAAGGACAGGCGCAGGCTGTACTGGAACAATTACCGCCGGATATGCGCGGCATTGTGGCGCACGGTTTGCAGCGTCATCCGTTGCGGGATTTTTAAGAAGCTGTTTGAAAAATGTAGCGAGTGCAGGAGCCGGAATGTACTGTAGTACATGAGGATTCCGATCACCGCGCAGACCCAAAATGGCAAGCGCATAACCAATGACTTAGTTGGTGTGGTTTGCCAACTTAGTCAGATGGCTAGTGGTTTCATCAGTAATTTTAAAAACAGCTTCTAAGTTTTTTGGGGAGTCGCCAAGTGGTAAGGCACCGGATTTTGATTCCGGCATTCGTAGGTTCGATCCCTACCTCCCCAGCCAGTTTGCATGGATTTTTTTGTCTGGTGTATTTTTGTTGCATGGGGCGCTTGCGCTTATTTTAATTCTGCCTTGAGGGGTGCACGTGTCTTACGATAGCTTGATGGTATTCACCGGCAATGCCAATCCCAAGCTTGCAGAAGATGTGGCGCGGCATCTTGATATCCGCCTCGGGCGTGCTGTTGTCGGCCGCTTTTCCGACGGCGAGGTGATGGTCGAGCTCCTCGAGAACGTGCGTGGCAAGGATGTGTTCGTGCTGCAATCAACGTGCGCCCCAACCAATGATACTTTGATGGAAGTGCTGGTGATGGTGGATGCGTTGAAACGCGCTTCAGCCGGGCGGATCACTGCCGCACTGCCCTATATGGGATATGCCAGGCAGGATCGCCGCCCGCGTTCGGCGCGTGTGGCGATTACCGCCAAGGTGGTGGCGAACATGTTGACTGGCGTGGGTGTGGACCGTGTGCTGACCATGGATTTGCATTCGGATCAGATCCAGGGTTTCTTTGATATTCCCGTGGACAATATTTATGCCAGCCCGATCCTGCTGTCGGATGTGTGGAAGCACAATTACCAGAATCTGGTAGTGGTGTCGCCGGACGTGGGGGGCGTGGTGCGTGCGCGTGCGCTGGCAAAACAGATGGATGCGGACCTGGCGATTATTGATAAACGCCGCCCCAAGCCGAATGTGGCGAAAGTAATGAATATAATCGGTGATGTGGTGGGCCGTACCTGTTTGATCATGGACGACATGGTGGATACCGCCAACACCCTGTGTGAAGCTGCCGATGCGCTCAAGGAAAAGGGTGCAGAGCGAGTGTTGGCATACTGTACGCATCCGGTGCTGTCAGGAGCAGCGATCGAGCGCATCGAGAATTCGGCGCTGGACAAATTGGTGGTGACCGACACCATTCCGTTGCGCGAAGAAGCGCGCAACTGCAAACGCATCCGCCAGTTGAGCGTGGCGGAGTTGATGGCCGAGACCATGCGCCGCATCAATGCGGAAGAGTCGGTCAGCTCATTGTTTGTTGACTAGCTGGTTGCCGGTAGCGGGTAGCCAGTACGGGTAGCTTTTAAAAAACGTAGCGAGAGGCGATCAGGCAAGGCGGAAAACGGCAAAAAAGCGGAATTTACACAAAGTAAATGAGCATTTTTTGCCGTTTTCCAACGCAGCATCATCGCCTCGCAGTAGTTTTTAAGCAGCCACCATGAGGTGGTTGCCAACCCGGAATTGCCTGGTCGCGGGCGATTCCAACTGAAGCGGAGAAGTAAAATGAAAATTGAATTAACTGCAACATCCCGCAAGGCGCAAGGAACGGGTGCGAGCCGCCGTCTGCGCAAGACTGGTCGCGTACCCGGCATTGTTTATGGTGATGGCGAGCCCACGTTGGTTGATGTTGACCACAATAACCTGTTCCACAGCCTGCGCAAAGAAGCCTTCCACGCATCCATCCTGACGCTCGACCTGGACGGAAAGAAGGAGCAAGTGCTGCTGCGCGATTTCCAGATGCACCCGTTCCGCCAGCAAGTCCAGCACATCGATTTTCAGCGTGTGTCCAAGGACAAGAAAATACATATGAAAGTGCCGCTGCACTTCATCAATGCCGACATCGCGCCGGGTGTGAAGGTGAATGGCGGCATCATCAGCCACGTGATGAATGACCTGAATATCACTTGCTTACCGGCTGATCTGCCCGAGTTTGTCGAAGTGGATCTTGCCAGCCTGGCGATGGGCCATTCCATCCATGTGTCCGACCTGAAATTGTCGAAGGGCGTTGCGGTGGCCGGTCATGGGCATGCCGGGGATGCCGTAGTGGCTACCGTCCAGATACCGCGCGGCGCGATGGAAGCGGAAGCTGAAGCGGCCGCAACGGCTGCTGCCGCCGCCACCGCAACGGCTGCTGCTGCCGCGCCCGCTGCCGCTGTGAAAACTGCGGCGAAACCGGCGGCAAAATCGGCGGCTGAAACCAAGAAATAACCAGAGCAGTTATTTCAGGCAGCCCGCCATGCGACTCGATACGGCATGGCGGGCTTTTTCATTATGAGCGGGATCAGATTAATCGTCGGGCTGGGTAATCCGGGACGCGAATATGAGGCCACGCGCCACAACGCCGGTTTCTGGTGGGTGGACGAGTTTGCCCGTGCGCTCCAGCTTACCTTCAAGGCGGAGGGCAAGTTTCACGGCCTGGCTGCGCGCGGTTCGGTGCATGGGCGTGAACTCTTTCTGCTCAAGCCGCAGACCTTCATGAATGTTAGTGGCCGCGCGGTGGCGGCGCAGGCGCAGTTTTACAAGATCGTCCCGCAGCACATTCTGGTGGTGCATGACGAGCTTGATCTGCCCCCCGGCAGCGCCAAACTGAAATTGGGCGGTGGCCACGGCGGGCATAACGGCCTGAAAGACATTATCGCCCATCTCGGCACCCGCGATTTTTGGCGCTTGCGCATCGGCATCGGCCATCCCGGTGAACGTGCGGATGTATCGGACTATGTGCTGAAATCGCCGCGCAAAGAAGAAGCCGGGTTGATCGAACATGCCATGCGACGCGCGCAGGATGTGGCGTCGCTCATCGTGGAAGGCAAGCTGGAAGCGGCGATGCTGAAGCTGCATAGTGCATAAAACCAACCCCACAAGGCCTCATCTTGTCAGGGGGAGAGCCGAGGCTCCTCCTCTGACAAGAGGCAGTTGGAGGGGGTTTAGGGTTGCAGTTATTAAAAAAGGAAACAGCCATGAGTTTGAAATGCGGTATCGTCGGCCTGCCCAATGTCGGCAAATCAACCCTGTTCAATGCGCTGACCAAGGCAGGCATTGCGGCAGAGAACTATCCCTTCTGCACGATTGAACCCAACGTCGGTATCGTCGAGGTACCCGATGCGCGCATGGCGGCACTAGCCGATATCGTCAAGCCGCAAAGAATGCAATACGCCATTACCGAGTTCGTGGACATCGCGGGTTTGGTGGCGGGTGCGTCCAAGGGAGAAGGGCTGGGCAACCAGTTTCTTGCCAACATCCGCGAGACTGATGGCATCGTGAATGTGGTGCGTTGCTTCGAGGATGACAACGTGGTGCATGTGGCGGGCAAGGTTGATCCGATTTCCGACATCGAAACCATCAACACCGAACTGGCGCTGGCCGATTTGCAAACGGTGGAAAAAGCGCAGCAACGCAACGGTAAGCTGTCGAGATCCGGCGATAAGGAGGCCGCCAAACTTGATGTATTACTGGAGCAAGTTTCCGCGCATCTCGACCAAGGCAAACCGGCACGCATGATGAAGCTGGATGCAGACCAACTCGTGCTGCTCAAACCGCTATGCCTGCTCACCGTCAAACCCGCCATGTATGTCGCTAACGTGGCAGAAAACGGCTTTAGCAATAACCCGCTGCTGACCAGGCTGGAAGAATTTGCCGCCAGAGAAGGCGCGCCCGTCGTACCGATCTGCGCCGCACTGGAAGCGGAAATTGCCGAACTTTCCGATGCAGACAAAAAAGAATTTCTGGCCGATGTGGGCCTAGAAGAACCCGGCCTGAATCGGTTGATCCGTGTAGCCTATAAGCTGCTCGGTTTACAGACCTACTTCACCGCCGGAGTAAAAGAAGTACGTGCCTGGACCATTCATGTTGGCGATACCGCGCCACAGGCGGCAGGTGTCATCCACAATGATTTCGAACATGGCTTCATCCGCGCCGAAGTAATTAGCTTCGACGACTTCATCGCCTGCAAGGGTGAAGCGGGCGCCAAGGAAAAAGGCAAGATGCGGCTGGAAGGGAAGGATTATATAGTGCGGGATGGTGATGTCATGCACTTCCGCTTCAACGTCTAGCCTATTTTAACCATCCAATGGCATCCGATGCCGTCCATAAATAACGATAATGCCCAGTAAAAACTGGGCATTATCGTTTAGCGCTGTCCGGAGTTGTCTATTGTCACCCAAGAAAAAAGCGGGTATGACATGAAAGCACCCGAAAAAACGGGTACGGCTGCAACCAAGGAAAGACGCCATGCTCAACGACATACAGTGCCGCAATACTGAGGTTCCATCAGTATTTCGCCTTCCAATCGGAAATGCTTATTTCAGGTGATTCTGGAAGGATCAGCGGCAGGAACGCAGACATGGCGGCAGCTATTTCATATTGGCGTGCTGTAACACCACTTTTGGTGCCCAGACACGTATCAAATTGGTGCCCCGAACACGAATCGAACGTGTGGCCTACCCCTTAGGAGGGGGTTACTCTATCCACTGAGCTACCGGGGCGTGCTGCATATTCTAACGTAAAAACGTCCTGTTTCAGAAAGTATCCCCCGGCAAATCTCGCCGGTGTCTCGCACCAAGTCCGCACGCACCAGCTCATCCAGCATGATGCGCTGCCGGTCACAGGACATAAAAATAAATAAAGACCAGTAAACCCGGCGCCACCACAACGAAATTCCAAAACCATCCTGCGGCCTCGAAACCAAAATAACTGGCAGGGTTGAAATGGCCGTGGAAGCCTCGGAACAAAACCACGAGCAGCATGACCAGGCCAATCAGCAGGTGAAACTCATTGAAACCGGTCAGCATGTAGTACAGGGCGCCATAAGAGCCGGTGCTGGCCATTACTCCGAGTTCGGAAGCGGCGCGCCCGTATTCCACAAGCTGCTGAACAAAAAAGGCCGCACCCAGGGCGAGTGTCAGCAGCAGGCCGGAAGTCATCTGGCCGCGGTTACCCTTCAGCAAACCGGCGCGCGACCAGGCAAAAGACGCGGCAGAGAAGAGCAGCAGCAGCGTGTTTGCCGCCGGTATGCCCCATGCGCTCAACGGAGTGAAAAGTTTTCCCGACGGGCCGCTGGAGGGCCATTTCCCTCCGAATCCGGGCCACAGCAGATCGGTTACATGCAGCCACGGCAGGGAGAAAACCTTGGTGTACATCAATGCGGCCAGCGGCACGGCAAAGAGCAGAAGCTCTGCCGCGATGAAATAGCCCATGCCGATACGGAATGAGCGATCCTCCCACGGGTGAAATTTGCCGCTCTCGTTTTCACCTATTATTTTGCCGAGCCAGGCGACTGCGGCATAAGTGGCCAGCAGCGCTCCCGCCAGCATGAAACCAGTTCCGAAAGCCAGTGCATTGATCTTGAGTACAAACCCCAGCGCAAGAAAGAACAGGCCGGCATTCAGCACCACCGGATATGCGCTGGGAGGGGGAATGTAGTATTGATGGTTGCTTTGCGCTTCGGTGGTCATGTTAACCTCCCAAGAAAATATTCCTATGATCCGCCGCCAAGAGGAAAAAACGAATAGGACAGTGCAAGTTCCCGCATATCTTGTGGCAATTCTGGGCTGATAAAAAAAGTCAGCGGCATCTCGCGCGATTCGCCCGGTTTTAATTGTTGTGGTTTGTAGCAGAAACATTCCAATTTCCTGAAATATTGCGCCGCCCATCCCGGACTCACGCTGGGAATCGCTTGCCCATTGATAACCTGGTTGGCCGGGTTCCTGGCGTAAAAAGTAGTGGTCACAATCTCGCCCGGATGCATCCGGAGCTTGTGTTGCCTGGGACTGAATTCCCAGCCCAGCCCCGGCATGGTGTTCCCGGCAAATTCCACGGTAACCCAGCGCGATAGATCAACTTTTTCTGTTTGCGCCGAAACCGCGCCACTGGTCTTGCCGTTCAGCCCGGTAACCCTGCATAGGACATCATAGAATGGCGCCAGCGCAAAGCCGAAAGCGCCGGACGCAACTACTACCAGCACAAGTTTTTGCGCCAGTTTTTTGTTAGCTTGCCGAAGGGATTCTTCCATGCTTCACGACCAATCCTTGAACCATGCGAGCAAATACATGGCCACGGCAACTGCGGCCAATACCATAGCCAGCTTCAAGTTGGCTTGCTTTTTTTCCTGCCGGACAGTCTCGTTCATGTGGCACCCTATTTCACCGCCGGTGGCGTAGTGAAGGTGTGGTAGGGCGGTGGCGAGGGCAAGGTGAATTCCAGTCCATCGGCGCCTTCCCACACTTGTGCGGTTGCTTCATCACCATGTCCGCGAACGCACCGGATAATGTTATAGGCGAACAGCAACTGCGAGAGGCCCAGCAGGAAAGCGCCGATTGACGAAATCATGTTGAGCCCGGCAAATTTCAGTGCATAGTCGGCAATGTGGCGCGGCATGCCCCCGAGGCCTGCAAAGAACTGCGGCATGAAAGTCAGGTTGAAAAAAACGATGGTCAGCCAGAAATGCAATCTGCCCAGCTTTTCGTTATACATGCGGCCGGTAAATTTCGGCAGCCAGAAATAGGTTGCCGCCATCATTACCAACACTGCCGTGCCAAAGAAAGGATAGTGGAAGTGCGCCACCACAAAATAGGAATTGTGGTATTGGGCATTCGCGGCGACATCGGGCAGAACCAGCCCGGTCAGTCCGGCGATGCCGAACATTATCACTGCACCCAGCGCGAACAACATGGGTGTTTCAAAGGCCATGGAGCCGCGCCAGATGGTGGCAATCCAGCAGAAGATCAGCACCGAGGTCGGGATGGAGACCGCCATGGTGGAGTACATGAAAAATAGATTACCAGCCAGCGGCATTCCCGATGTAAGCATGTGGTGCGCCCATACGACAGACCCCATGATAGCGACCCCCCAGAAGGCATACACCTGGGCCTTGTAACCATAGACCGGCTTGCGGGAGAAGGTCGAAAGGATATGCGGCAGCACACCCCAGAACGGGAGCACCACGATGTACACCTCGGGGTGGCCGAAGAACCAGAAGATATGCTGGAACATGATGGGGTCGCCGCCGCCGGAGGCGATGAAAAAATGGGTGCTGAAATGGCGGTCGGTGAGCAGCATGGTGACCACGGCGGAGAGCACCGGCATCACCATCACCACCAGAATGGCGGTGACCAGCCATGCCCACACGAACAGGGGCATTTTCATCAGCGTCATGCCGGGCGCGCGCATATTGAAAATGGTGACGATGACATTGATTGCGCCCGACACCGACGAGATGCCCAGCAGATGTATCACCAGGATGGTGAAATCCATGCCGATCCCGGCCTGCAGCGAAAGCGGGGTGTTGTGCATGGCCCAGCCGCCAGCCGCAGCGCCGTCGCCCACCCCGAAAAATGCCAGGAACAAGGGCAGCACCAGCAGGATGGCGGCTGGCGGCAGTATCCAGAACCCCCAGTTGTTGACCCGTGGCAGCGCCATGTCTGGAGCGCCGATCATCAGCGGGATCAGGTAATTGTTGAGGCCGGTGGCTGCCGGCATGATCACCGCAAACACCATGACCAGCGCATGGAGGGTGACCAGTTGATTGTATAACTCTGGCTTCAGCAGTTGCAGGCCGGGATATAACAGCTCGGCCCGCACCAGCATGATCATCGATCCGCCCACAAAAAACATGATCAGGGCAAAGGTCATGTACAGTGTGCCGAGATCCTTGTGGTTGGTGGTGGTCAGCCAGCGCTTGAAGCCTGACCGGTGATCGCGGCGCTCTTCATGCAAGGTTGTGGCGGTTGATGTCATCATTTCCCCCTAACGGGCATGGCACAAAATGCCGCCCTTAATCACGAAGCACACCATGCCCGTTTCCCTCACCCCAATACAGCCTTGATGGAACTGCTGATGCAACACCTAGCCATCTGACTAAGCTGCAAAAGCCGCAGCAAGTCATTGGTTATAGCCATTCGACTTAGCCCGCAAGCGGGCAAATCGCTGGTTATCTCCCAGAGGGCGAGGGGGCAAACGTATCGCTGTGCGAGCTTCACTTTAACGCAACGACTTGACCAGCGCGGGCTGAACCAGGTCGCCCATACTGTTGCCGAAAGAGTTGCGCTCATACGTCACGATCGCGGCGATGTCGGTGTCGGAGAGCGAATTCTTGAACGCCTGCATGGCGGTGCCGGGCTTGCCGTTCATGACGCGGTCGAGATGGCCATCCTTGATCAGGCGGCCATTGGAATCCAGGAACGGCCCGTTGACGATCTTGCTGCCCGCCAGCGCCGGGAATGCGCCGGAAAGCCCCTTGCCGCCTGCCTGGTGGCAAGCGATGCAAATCCTTTCGTAAATCTCTTGGCCGTGCTTCATCAGTTCTTCCCTGCCCCATATTTTTTCCGTGCTGGCGGCGAGGCTGGCCGATTCGGTTTTTTTCTGCGCCACCCATGCGCGGTATTGCTCCTCCGCAACCGCCTCCACGACAATCGGCATGAAGGCGTGATCCCTGCCGCACAACTGGGAGCATTGCCCTCGGTAGGTTCCCGGTTTTTCAATTTTCACCCAGGCCTCCCGCAGGAAACCCGGCACTGCATCGCGCTTGACGCCGAATTGAGGCATCCACCAGCTATGGATCACATCGGTGGACATGATGAGGAAGCGCACTTTTTTGTTGACCGGCAGCACCAGCGGATTGTCTACTTCCCGGAGATAATTCTCGCCTTTCGGCACCCGGTTGTTTATTTGATCTTTCGGTGTTGCCAGCATGCTGACAAACTTGATTCCCTCATCCGGATACTCGTATTGCCACTTCCATTGGCTGGCTGTCACCTTGATCACCATGTCGGCCCCGTTTTGGGTGTCCTCCATTTTAACGGCGGCATGGTAGGCGGGAATCCCGATGACAATATAGTCAATACAGAACAGGCCGACGAAGGGTGCGATGACACCGATCCATTGGGTTTGGGTGCGCGGCCCGGTGAATGCAGCGGGAACGTACCCCTTGCTTTTACGGTGCTTGACCAGCGAGTAGATCATGATGCCCAGCGCCGCAAAGAACATGGCGAAAATGATCAGCATGAATTGGTTGTGCACCCGCAAGGTGTCTTCTGCGAGGGGCGTCACAGGCTCGGGGAAATTGAATATGTATTCGGCGCGAGCGACAGTCGCACCGGACATTGGGAGAAGTGCAACCAGCAGCTTTTTGAATAGCATAGCTTTGCTCCCGGCAGAAACGTGAGGCTTCCTTGAGGCTCGCCCAAGCAACGGGTAGTTACTATCATACACTTGCTTTACGGAATACAAAGCCCATTCAGGGAACCTTATTTAGATGACCCATTGTTGAGCAGACTTGCGCGCTTGCCTACCGAAGCGCTCTTCCTGTATCTTGGCATGTCTTGAAACCAAGGAGAGTCAAATGCGTTTTGTAATTGCAATCGCCGCATTGTTATTCGCGGCACAGGCATGGGCGGGCGATGTGTCAGTGACGGGCGCATGGACGCGCGCCTCGGTACCCGGGCAGACAGGTGCGGCATTGCAGTTTTCCATCACCAGCAGGAGAGACGCTCATTTGGTGGCGATTTCCAGCCCGGTGGCAGGCTCCGTAGAGATACACAGCATGACGCGCGAAAACGGCGTGATGAAAATGCATGCTATCGAATCCTTGCCATTGCCTGCGGGTAAGCCGGTTGATCTGGGAGCGAGCGGCAACCATGTGATGCTGAATGACCTGAAACGTCCTCTCAAGGCAGGAGATAGCATACCGTTCACCGTGACAGTGCAGTTTGCCGACAAACACAAAGCATCGGTGAAAGCCAGCGCAGATACAAAACCCCTCATGGCAAGCCAGCAGTAATAGCTGTCACAGGATATTCGGGCAAGCCCGGCGACATGGTAACTGGAGGAACCAGCGATGTGGCAAAAATTGATGGGGGTTCTGGCGCTAGCGCTGGTGAGCAATGCCTGGGCAGGAACCAAAGATGTAGTGGCGAATAATGCATGGCTGCGCGAAAGCGTGCCCGGGCAAAGCACGGTGTCCTTGCAGTTGAACCTGACCAGTCTCGCGCCGGCCAGACTGGTTGCGGTGAGCAGCCCGCTGGCAGAGCGGGTGAAGATACTGCGCTTGTCTCCCGCCGGCAGCGGCAAGATGCATGCGAGTGAAGTGGACAGCCTGCGCTTGCCGCGCCGACACACTGTGGTGTTTGGCGAGAACGGGGTAGCCTTGATGCTGGTAGGCTTGAAGAGGGAGCTGAATTTGGGCGATCATGTTCCGGTCACTTTAACCGTAGAACTGGCACACAATCATACCCGCAGGCTGGAAGTGGTGGCCGAGGTCAGGCGGCTGGAGCTCAGCTACAAGCAATATTCCGGGCGTACCGTGCAAGATCACCGTTAACGCAAATCTCGCGTAGCGACGAACCGTACCCCCTTGCTCTATGGGAGAGACCGCAGCCGCCAATTTTTTCGCCCGAATTGAACCCATGAACCAAAAGCGTAGCGAGAACGAGCGCTGCTGTAGGAGCCCAATTTATTGGGCGATATGATATTGATGGTCGCGCAATAAATTGCGCTCCTACATACGACCGTATTCACAGAGCACCAAGGTTCATGGGTAAGGGAGCAGGAAATTACCAAAATACCACTTATAAATTACGTCACATAAGCCAAAACAAAACCCATCCCTCCCCTCCCCTTGAAGGGGAGGGAGTATAGTTCCTCCCCCTTCAAGGGGGAGGTTAGGAGGGGGATGGGGTGATGTTGGTGACATGATTTACGGTACTTTAAGAATTTCCAACTCCCTAAGGGAACGGGGGTGAGAGCCAAGTAAGCGCGGACTTTACGGGAGAAGGGCGGCTTGAGCCGCCTGTTTTATTTGTAGTGGTGTAGAATGCGCGCCAGTTCCGTCCAAGGATAGATCATGTCCCTCACCCCTTCTGCCGCCGAGAAAAAAGCCCGCACCCTTTCCGAGGCTATGCCTTATATCCAGCGCTTCTTCGACAAGACCATCGTGGTCAAATACGGCGGTAACGCCATGACCGATCCGCAGTTGCAGGAAAGCTTCGCGCGCGATGTGGTGCTGCTCAAGCTGGTGGGGATGAACCCGGTGATCGTGCATGGTGGCGGGCCGCAGATCAACGAGCTGCTGAAGAGAATGGGCAAGGAGGGCACCTTCGTGCAGGGTATGCGCGTGACCGACGAGGAGACCATGGACGTGGTCGAGATGGTGCTGGGCAAGGTCAACAAGGACATCGTCAACCTGATCAACAAGCACGGCGGCAAGGCGGTGGGGTTGACCGGGCAGGATGGCGCTTTCATCCGCGCCGAGAAGATGCTGCTGGAAAGCAATAAAGAACCGGGCAAGATGCTGGACATCGGACTGGTGGGTGAAATCAGCTCGATAGATCCCTCAATAATCACTTTCCTCGATTCCGGCGATTTCATTCCGGTCATCGCGCCGATCGGCGTGGCGCCGGACGGCGAGACGCTGAACATCAACGCCGACCTGGTGGCGGGCAGACTGGCCGAGGTGCTGAAAGCGGAGAAGCTGGTGCTGCTCACCAATACTCCCGGCGTGCTGGACAAGGACGGCATCCTGCTCACCGGGCTGACCCCGAAACAGATTGACGGGCTGGTGGCAGACGGCACGCTGTCCGGCGGCATGCTGCCCAAGATCGGCTCGGCGCTGGATGCCGCGCGCGGCGGGGTGAAGGCGGTGCACATCATTGACGGACGGGTGGAGCATGCGCTGCTGCTGGAAATTTTGACGGATGAGGGGGTGGGGACGCTCATCAAAAGCAAGTGAATTTTAGCCACGGATGAATACGGATTACACCTGCTCATCCGTGAATATCCGTGTTCATCCGTGGCTGGTTATGGATCTCAGGGAATGATAAAACCAGTATGGGTGTTCGACCTCGACAATACATTGCACGATGCGACGCCGCACATTTTTCCGCACATCAACCGCAGCATGACTGCCTACCTGCAACAGCATCTGGGGCTGGATGAACAGGCTGCGGGCGAATTGCGCGTGCATTACTGGCAGCGTTACGGCGCGACTTTGAGCGGCTTGATGCAGCACCACGGGATCAGGCCGGATCATTTCCTGTGGCATACCCACCAGTTTCCGGAATTGCCCGGAATGGTGTTGCGCGTGCCGCGTCTGCGCCACGTGCTGAAAAAGTTGCCGGGTAAAAAGTTGGTGTTTTCCAATGCGCCGCAGCACTATGCGCGTGCCGTGCTGAAACTGCTGCGCATAGATGATTTGTTCGATGACGTGTTCGCCGTCGAACACGCGCACTACCGCCCCAAGCCGCAGCTGGCGGGGTTTGTGCGGTTGCTGCGCAAGCATCGCCTGAATCCGGCGCGCTGCGTGATGGTGGAAGACAGCGCGGAAAACTTGCAGGCGGCGAAGCGCCTGGGCATGCGCACCGTGTGGGTGAACGACACGCCGCGCTCACCGGCTTATGTGGATGTAAAAATTCGTGATGTGATGGAGCTGCCGCGTGCCTTGCCGCGGCTGTTTTAAAAAGGGAACGACATGGCTGCCAAACCGGGTGAACGCAAACTGCAAATCCTGCAAACCATTGCCGGAATGCTGGAACAGCCCAAGGGCGATAAAATCACCACCGCCGCGCTCGCCGCCAAACTGGACATTTCCGAAGCCGCACTGTACCGCCACTTCGCCAGCAAAGCGCAGATGTTCGAGGGATTGATCGAGTTCATCGAGCAAACGGTGTTCGGGCTTGCGAACAAGATTACCTCAGAAGAAGCCAGTGGAATGAAACAGGTTGAAGGCATCCTCTCCATGTTGCTCGGTTTCGCGCAGAAGAATCGTGGCATGACGCGCGTGCTGATCGGCGATGCGCTGGTGAACGAGAATGAACGCCTGCAACTGCGCATCAACCAGTTGTTTGACCGCATCGAGACCACGCTCAAGCAAGCCCTGCGCATCGCCGTGACGCAAGGCGAACTGGACGCCAACCTTGACGTGGGCGCGCAGGCCAACGTACTGCTGTGCTATGTCATCGGGCGCTGGCAACTGTTCGGCAAGAGCGGCTTCACGCGCGACCCGATGGCGCAATGGCCGCAGCAGTGGCCTCTGTTGGCCGGGGGCAGTTAAATTTGAATACAGCACCGTAATATTGGAAGACATCATGTTGCAAACCGAAGGAATTCAGCAAGCAATTGACCGGGTGGTTGCTATCGCCAATCAGCCTAGCAAGGTCATCCTGTTTGGCTCGTATGCGCGCGGCGATGCGGGTGAGTATTCCGATATTGACCTCATGGTGGTGGAACCTGTTGTTGCAGATCGCGCGCAGGAGATGCTGCGCCTGCAGGAGGCTGTAGGCTGGATAGGTGTGGATGTGGATGTGCTGGTTTACTCCGAGGCCGAATTCGAGCAACGCAGGAACTGGTGCTCCACCCCGGTTTACTGGGCGCTGCGCGAAGGCAAGGTGGTGTATGAACATCTCCAATGAAGAAGCGGCGGTGCTGTACCGCATCGCATCGCAGGACAGACGCGCCTTCCTGAATCTCAACGCCGATGCCGAGATGGATTTGCGCATTGTCTGTTTCCATGCGCAGCAGGCTGTCGAGAAATTATTGAAAGCGGTGCTGGTCAGCCACGGAACCGTTTTCTCACGCACGCATAACCTCGCCCATCTCGCTGAGATGCTGACCCAGGCTGGTGTGCCGCTTCCGCTGCCAGCCAATGTCTTGTCGCGCCTGAATCCTTACGCAGTCATTTTTCGTTACGACGATCTGGATATTCCACTGATAAGCAGGGATGAAGTTCGGCAAATGGTTGACTCTGTTTTTGCTTGGGCGGAGCGCGAATTACAGCAGCCATGACTGCGCCCGCCAGGAAATTGGCCGGCGTGTTGAAGCAGACACATCGGTTTGAGCCGATGACGGCTTGAGTGAGATCATGGTCTCTCTGATATTCGCATTAACCGAAATAAGGGAAAAGCATGTCGGTAGCTGATGAACTTTTTAAGATCGCTGATCGCTTGAAAGTCCAAAGCGTGCTTATCCGGTTGTCGCACCCACCCACTAGATGTAGTATGTTAACCATCTTCGGCGAATGGGAGCGAGCATGGT
>FZPX01000327.1_pt1 | contig 30250 bp, 31 predicted proteins | sample 1534791 | NCBI WGS metagenome assembly FZPX01 (sample SAMEA104161951, study PRJEB21768) | metagenome | biome: subterrestrial habitat; feature: phreatic zone; material: underground water | place: France | collected 2016-06-01 | depth 60 m | reverse complement strand
TTTTTTTTTAATGATACGGCGACCACCGAGATCTACACTCTTTCCCTACACGACGCTCTTCCGATCTTACAGTATTTGTAAAGGGTTGAAGCATCTTCCGTCAGGATAAAAGCAATGGATTCATGCGCGGCTTGCGCTATCAGCTTTGTATGGGCCAGTCCAACGTCGGTGCATGGGTAAAAAACGCATCGGCAGCAACACGCCTACTGGTTGCCTATACAGTGGCGTGATGCCCCGGTTCAACCGAGAGTCTCATTCCAACGGCTTTCAATACCGCAAGCAGCGTTTTCAATGTCGGATTCCCTTTGGCAGATAGCGTCCGATAAAGAGATTCTCGGCTGATCCCGGCTTCGGCGGCAACCGCCCCAAGACCGCCATAGGCTTCCGCAACAGTGCGAAGCGCAAGAAGACCGACCGAACGGTCATCAGGGTTATCGAGCGATTCCATGGCGGCTTTCAGATATTCGACAGCCAACTCGCGATCCGCACGCAGCTCGGCCACTTCGCGATCATAGTGAGATACCGCAGCTTTAGGTTTCTTGCTCATTCTTGCCTCCTTTTCCAATCTTTCCAATATTCCTTGGCGGTCTTGATGTCAGCAGGTTGCGATTTTTTGGAACCTCCGCACAGCATTCGTGCACCCCCTCGCCCACAGGGTCGCAGTCGCCAAAATTTCCCGCCTCAATGCGTTTGATCCGGACACGTATCTTGGCTTGCGCCTGTTTGTCTCGAAGCGACAGGAGCCATTCGGTCAACGGCTCTTTACCTTCTTCGGTCTGGTATCGAAAGGCTTCAATCATCGGAACAATGTAGCTTATATGCTACAGCATGGCAAGTCATTTATTTGAGCGAACGTCTGCTTGTTGCCGCCGATGCGTTTTTGCTTCTGCGCGCGCTCGGCGCGCTCGAAGCCCATTCCCTCCCAATTCGATTGAACACCACGTCAGCTATCAGTTTGAAGCATTTCGGGTTGCTTCAACAGAGGAAAACAGGATAAAACATCAATAAGCCAATAGTTTATCGTTTAATAACAATCAATTACAAAACACCCCTACTCCCACTCAATAGTAAACGAGACGCTCATCAAATTGATTTTGCAGGTAATTTTATTTTAAAAACTTGGTGATACCATTGTTTGTACCATGCTCAAAAATACTGCTTTGCTATGGATATTTAAGGCACAGATTAGCGACATAGCCGATCACCCGAACAGTTCACTATGCGAACCAAGCCGCGCCAACCGCAAGGTGTCTGCATCTGGCTTGCGGTAGATTAACAGCAGGTCTGGCTTGACGTGACACTCTCGATACCCACTCCAATCACCGCTCAACGCATGATCGCGATTTTTCTCTGGCAAAGGTTCATCAACAAATAGCAATTTCAAAATCTCAGGCAACAGCGAACCCACATCCTTGCTGTGACGTGGCGTTGCCATCACACGCCTGAAATCCCGCTTAAAGGCAGATGAACGATCAATCGTCCGCATTCAAATCAGCCATCAATGCATCAACGCTGTTGAAACGCTTGCCCTTGCCTGATTCGAGTTCGGCAATGGCCTTGCGAGTAGTCGCGTTCGGCACTTTCACTTCGAAGGGTAAGCGGCGCTCATCCGCTATACGCAGCATCAGCAAACGAATAGCATCCGAGATGGACAGCCCCATGGCTTCCAATGCATCAGCAGCACGTTCCTTGGTGTCTGTATCAATACGAGCGCGAACATATGTGTCGGCGGTACTCATGGCAACTCTCCTTAAAAATTGGTTGACTGCGCTTTATTGTAGTCACAAAGCGACCACATATCAAGTTGCAGTTACTCGGCGACAAAACAAGGAAATAGCATGTCAACACCCATCACTACTCCGTGGGTGAGTATGTCCAAAATTTTGTAACCGGAGTTTCTCTACAGCCTGGACTCCGATCTTTAAACTGGATCGTAAACCGGTCTAGTGCAACCTTCCGATTTCTGATGGGCATCGTCCATTCGACAAATTGACAGATATTCCTCTATGGGTATAATTAACAGCATGAGTAAACTGGCCGTAAAACCCTTGGAATGGATTGCATCATCCAAGAAAGATTTGCTTTCCATGCCATCAGAAGTGGCGGATGTATTCGGGTATGCACTTCACTTGGCTCAGCATGGCGGGAAACACCAGCAATCTAAGCCGCTCAAAGGATTCGGCTCGGCAGGTGTATTGGAAGTTGTTGAGGATGACGATGGCAGTACCTACCGTGCGGTTTATACCGTCAGGTTCGGCAATGCCATTTATGTCCTGCATTGTTTCCAGAAGAAATCACACAAGGGCATAGAAACGGCCAAGCAGGATATTGACCTGATCCGTGAAAGATTGAAATTTGCACAGAAACATGCAGAAGGAGTAAGGAAATGAGCAAGATCGAAAGTGGCAGCACCAATGTATATGCCGATCTCGGCATGGCTGATGCAGAGGAAATGTTGGTCAAAGCGCAACTGGCCACAAAGATTGGCGACATCATCAAGCGGCGCAAACTTACACAAGTTCAAGCAGCCCAACTGTTGGGCATCACACAACCCAAGCTGTCCGGCTTACTACGCGGGCAGTTTCGCGGCGTATCTGAAACCAAGATGATGGAATGCCTTACCAAGCTGGGTCGAGATATTGAGATCGTCATTAAATCTGCACCTCGTTCAAGAACGGAAGGGCATGTGTCTGTGGTATTTGCGTAACATTGCTTTCTGTTTTTTATGGATGAATCCGCCAAACTAGACAACCTTCGCGCAGAGAATGCACGACTGATTGCTCTACTCGAAGCACACGGCATAACCTGGCAGAAACCCGCCACTCAGATTCTGATTCAATCACTCGCAAAAGAATCAGAACTATCCAATCTGAGCACGGATGAGAAGGTTTCGCTTTTCATGCGACTGTTCCGTGGGCGCACTGATGTATACCCCATGCGTTGGGAGAGTAAGAAAACCGGCAAGTCCGGCTATTCTCCGGTTTGTTTGAATGAATGGCGAGTTGGCGTATGCGACAAGCCGCGCATCAAATGCGCAGACTGTAGCAGCAGGCTGCTCAGACCGCTGACCGATGTCATCATTTACGAGCACCTCGCAGGCAAGCACACCATAGGTGTTTATCCACTGTTGACTGATGACACCTGTCATTTCTTGGCAGTGGATTTCGATGAGGCGGATTGGCGCGAAGATGCGCGTGCTTTTATGCAATCGTGCGTTGAACTGGGTGTACCGGCGGCGCTGGAAATTTCCCGCTCTGGTAATGGCGCGCACGTATGGATATTTTTTGCCCGTAGTGTGTTAGCGCGCGATGCACGAAAATTAGGCACCGCCATTATCAGCCAAACTTGCGCCCGCACACGACAATTGAAATTGGCCTCATATGATCGCCTATTTCCGAATCAGGACACCATGCCTAAAGGCGGGTTCGGCAATCTGATTGCCTTGCCATTGCAAAAGAAATCGCGCGAGCAGGGGTTCAGTGAATTCGTGGATGAGCACTTCGTACCATTCGCCGATCAATGGAGCTACCTCGCATCAATCCGTGCTATGAACCGGGATGACATGGATGCTGCGATTTTACTCGCCACAGGCAATGCGCATCCCTTGGATGTGGCCTTTATTGCCGAGGAAGATCAGAAGGAGCCGTGGAAGTCATCTCCGCTTGCATCGAAGAAACTGCCTGGAAAAATGCCTAAATCACTCAAGGTGACATTGGCGAATATGGTGTACTTCGAGAAAGCCAAATTGCCCCAGCCGCTTGCCAATCGCCTGATCAGGCTTGCGGCATTTCAGAACCCGGAATTTTATAAGGCACAGGCTATGCGCTTGCCCGTATGGGACGAGCCGAGAGTCATTGGGTGTGCCGACAACTATCCCAAGCATATTGCCTTGCCAAGAGGGTGCTTGTCGGCTGCACAAGAACTGCTGCGCGAGAATGGCATTCGCTGCAATTTGATTGACGAGCGTATTGAGGGAGAGCATTACGATTTTCAGTTCCTCGGAAAATTGCGCGACGATCAAGAAGCCGCAGTGAGTGAAATGCTGAAACACGACATCGGTACTCTTTGTGCTCCGACAGCATTTGGTAAAACGGTTGCGGCGGCGGCAATGATTGCGAGGCGCGGGGTGAACACACTGATTCTTGTGCATCGTACCGAGTTGCTCAAGCAATGGCAGGAGCGCTTACAGACATTCCTTGGTGCAGGAAAAGATGTGGTTGGCGTCATTGGCGGAGGCAAGAACAAACCTTCCGGCAAGATTGATATCGCTGTCATGCAGTCGTTAAATCGCAAGGGGGAGGTCAACCCGCTGGTCGAAAGCTATGGACAGATAATCGTCGATGAATGCCATCACCTGTCAGCATTTTCCTTCGAGGAAATATTGAAACGCGCCAAGGCCAAGTATGTGCTTGGCCTGACTGCTACGCCCATCAGACGTGATGGCCGGCAGCCCATTATTTTTATGCAGTGCGGCTCCATCCGATATACCGCAGCCAAGCAAGAAGGTATGCCGCAGTTGCTAAAGGTGATCCCGAAAATGCTGCCTGCGCCGATTGACCTGCCGCAAGATGTTGCGATTCAGGATGTGTTCCGGCATCTGGCAACCAACAAACAGCGCGCTGAATTTATTGCAACCACGATTGTGCAAGCCTATCAGGAAGGGCGCAAGATTCTGGTGCTGACCGAGCGCACAGATCATCTTGATGCCATAAACCAGAATCTGGCTGGCATTGTGGATTGTCTATTTGTACTTCACGGGCGAATGCCCAAAAAACTGCGTTCACAGATCATTCAGCAACTGAACGAGCTATCTCCGGATGCACCGCGAGTATTGCTGGCTACTGGCAAACTGGTGGGAGAAGGCTTTGATCACCCGCCGCTCGACACCCTGGTTCTGGCTATGCCGATTTCGTGGAAAGGGACGCTGCAACAATATGCTGGCCGTTTACATAGAGAGCATGCAACCAAGCTAGACGTGCGCATCTATGACTATGTTGATACGGGGCATCCCGTTTTGATGCGGATGTGGGATAAGCGTCAGCGCGGATACAAAGCAATGGGATATGTAATAGGCGAGTAATGTTGACACAGATCAGGCAGCATATATTTAGCGGTGGGGTATTTCACGATGCTGTTTATTGGATAAATGAGCGTTGAATTTCCCCCGCGAACTTCCCTTTCATATCAAAAAGATTAACGCTCGTTGACCTTGCCTCGTATCGGAAGACTTTCCGAGTCTTGATACCATGATTACGAAGTGGTCTGAAACATGGGTGAAACGCTTGCCAGACTAGGATTTTGTCCAGCGCGATACCATCACCCGTGATTTTTCCGACTCATGGTATCGCAGCTATGCAAAATGGATATTTATTTTGATGCCATCAAAAGTACCATCAGAAAATTCTGTGGCCTCTTCCCGATGGAAATTTGACGCTTGCTGCAAAAGGCTAACCAATTGATTTACAAGGACTCCTATTTCTGAAATGCGCAAAAATTGCAAAATAATTTCTTTTAAATCAATATATTAGACAACCCCCTACTCCCACTCAATTGTTTCCTGCGCCTTGTATCCAGCATGGATGCTGGGTTTGGCTCGTTGATCTTTCGGCGATACCGTCACTGATACCGTCAAAAATACGGTGCTTAGTATTCATGCGGGTTTCAGGGCGATATTATCAAAATGCACCTTTCGCCATCTATCGGGGACTATCGAAACAGGCAGCGCCCATCATTCGCAAAAAAACACAACGAATCCGCCTTCCGGCTAACGGTATCCGCGCCATCCTGATACCGTCAGATCGCCTTATAGTCAGTATTTTTCAATGATATACGAAAAATACGGCTGGCGGGTATCGCAAAATATAAGTTTGTTGTGCGTTCTATTCCGTTCAGTTGAAATGCGAACTTGAAGTGCACATTTCAACCGCTTACTCCCTGAAGATGCCATTACGATGAGTTTCCACTGATTGCGAAAGAACATCGGATGCGCACCACTGAACAGAAAGACAGCCTCGCCCTTCTGACTCGCCGCCACAGCGGATTGCTGCTCCCTCTCGCTGCTGCGGCTCAGGAAATCGGCATCAATCCCAGAACTGCTCACAACCAGATCAGCAAAGGTGTCTTCCCGATACCCACCATACTTCGAGACCGTCGCCGGTATGTTCATATCAACGAACTGGCCAGCTACCTTGATGGCCTTCGCCAGCAAGCCGATTAGGCCATATCCTTTTCCAGAAACGCATCCCCTCAAAGGGGTTGACGGAGTGGTAACGCCATCATCGAGATCGAGCGCATCGTCCCGTATTTTCATATACTGACGACAAACCAGCGGAGAAACCATGAACAACCTCGCCCCGTGCCCGTTCTGCGGTAGCCAGCACACCAAATCTCATGAAGTGGATATCAACGGATGGATGGTGGAGTGTATGGGGTGCCGTGCGACGGGGCCTATTGGTCGAACAGAGGCATTGTCTGCTGCGGCCTGGAATAAGCGCTTTATGGAATCGCAACCCGCTTCAACAACATCTGCCTGACGCACGTCCTTTATATCACTTGCCAACTGCAAGGATAACGCGCTCACGCAACTCCTTGCCGGTTTTGAAATGCGGCATATATTTGGCAGGTACTTTCACTTTTTCGCCGGTCTTGGGATTCCGCCCCAGACGTGGAGGCCGGTAATTCAGGCCAAAACTTCCGAAGCCACGAATCTCGATACGCCCTCCGTGTGACAGCGTATCTGACATGGAATCCAGAATCACTTTAACGGCAAGATCAACATCCTTGATGAGCAGTTGAGGATGCAGTTCGGCCAGGCGATTGATGAGGTCTGATCGGTTCATGCTTCAGCCTCAATGTAAAATTGTTGGCGGCTCATCGTCTTCCTTCTTTGGAAGCAGGTGCATAAATCTGCCTTGCACTTCCGTGAAATAGCGGAACTCGACTACCCCAATTGTCCGTTTCTTCTTGGAAATTCCCTTGGGCTTTATCTGCTGCTGCGCGACCCACACCCCACGTCGTGTTTCCAGTGCGAGGGAGCATACATCTATCGCGTAGGGTGATGCGCCGATGCTTCCGTACTTGTCGAGAATCGCATCCATTTGGCGTATCTTGTCCGGTCGAAGCGACCATGCTTCCATGACCGTGAACACGAAATCAGCATCTAATACCGACGCCGCTGACTGAATCATCCGCGCAGACTGGTCTTTGTCCTCGTCGCTGCCCGGTTGAATCATCACCGGGATGACTTCCTTAGTGGACAGGTTACCAACGAAGGCGATGGCCTGAAGTTTTTCGCCAGCCTCCAGAAAGCCCCGCGCTTTGTCGATCAGCGAGCTGATAATGTCCATGTATGCTTGCGGTGGTGTGCTAACGGGTGCCCCAATCATTTTTTCCTCAATACTTGCCACCGGTCGTGCAAACCGGGGAATGTGCGGTGATGTTCGTTAAGCTCCAGCGTCTCGGCGTCGAGGCGCTCGAAATCGGCGCTGAGCACGTCGAAAAACTCATCGGTCGCCGTGCTGCCGCCTTTTTCTTCTCCTTCGAGAATCATAACCTGACCGGAGCGCATTGCGTGAGCGACCTGTTCGCCGAACGGCGTGTTGAGGTTCGGCCAGACCAGCAGCACCATGTCAAAATCGCCTGGGAGCAGTGCAACTGCGTCGCCGTGGTGATCGAGGCGAAACACGGATCGCATTGGATAACCGCGCTTCATGTCACGTATCTGCCGATAGTCCGTCCAGTCGGCTGCAGTGATTGCAATTCCCTGTTGCATAAGTTGGTCGGCAAGCCAACCGGAACCACTACCGGCTTCGAGCACCTTTTTACCTTTGCACAGGTTTGCCAGGGTGAAAATGCATTCTGCCGTAAATAGGCAGAAACCGAACTCCTGGTTGTAGCGCTTGCGTTGGTGGTATGACACATCGAACTGTTCTGGCTGATCCAACAGGTCAGCAGAAAAATATGATGCGGCAGGCAAGCCGGGAAGCAATGGCTCTGCCTGTTCAGCAGCTACAATCTTGGCTTGGATACCGGGGGTTGTCACTTACCGGTCATACCCTTGGCAATCTCATACTCGCGCTGCAACCCGGAGCCGCAATCCACTTTTGGGGCGAATAGCGCCATACCAACGTGCATGTAGCATAAGAGTTGCAAACCAGAAAAGTCACCGTCAAGGTTCGTGAGCGAATAACGCTTCAATGGGTTGTTGATTTCCAGCCCGGTCTCACCAAGCCGCGCGATCTCCATGGCCACACGCCCGACTTGCTCACGCGGAATCTCGGCGAACCGCTTCATGGCCGCAAGCATGTACTCCACTGCATCCGGGCGACACCCATCATCCACAGCCTTGCGGAGATCGGCCTGTCCTGCCTGATTCAAAATCTGCTTGGCCGCTTCCGCGAACTGCGAATCTGGAAACCGCTTCACCACGTCTTTGTAGACCTTCAGCGCTTCCTTTTGATGCGATTCAATCGAGTCGAGGCAGCGCGCCAACCCCATCTGCACCCCCGGATTATCTGGTGCCAGCGAAGCGGCTTGGCGGAAATACGGCAACGCCTCTGCATACTTCTCAGCCCGAGCCAAGGTCGCTGCGAGGTTCTGCTTGACGAGGGCATTGTTGGGCTGGATTTTCGCTGCCGCCTTGAGCACGACTTCAGCCTCGTCGTAACGCTCAAGTTTGGAGAGCGAAACGCCGATGGCGATGGCCGCGTTGTCGTAGCTTGGGTCAAGGTTGAGGCACTTGTTCAACGGTGCCAGTGATTCCTCGACGCGGCCAAGCTCCGACAGGGCTACACCGTAGTTGAAGCAGATATCTGGGTCATCGACCATGCCATACATGGCTTCAAGTCCCGGCAGAGCGTCTTCGATATAGCCGTGATGGAGTAGTCCCATCAGGTAAGTTTTTGGCTCAATTCCATGCTGTGGCACCGCAACAACGCGCACCATCCCGTTGTTCACAACCACCGCCGCAGTCCAACCCTTCGCAGCGTACTGCATGGCGTACTGCATGATGACCGCTTGATCAAACCCCGGATCGGTGGTTGGCGGCAAGCTGGTCAGGTCAAGTGATGTAAGGGGGCGTTGGAAAATCTCTGGTGCTTGCTTATGCATATACGATAGCTTTCAGTAGTGCGGGGTACTCACTTGGGGATTCGGTGACAATCCCACGAGCATCCAGCATCTTCGGCGATGCCATTGAAGTCGATGATGGTCAGGATTGGCGCAGGATTCGATAATAACCGAAACAATATCGGTTGTATAAGGTGGATCGCCGAGGTGGATCGCCGAGGAACCATAAGCACAACTTTTTCAGGGGGATGGAGAGGCCGCATTGGTAGCGGAAACAGCCAGCCGATTTCCACATGGCACCTGACATGTATCGGTTAGATGATTAAATCAGGAAGTCTGGGACAACCGCCCCACTACTGACGGATCAAAATTCCGCTTTGCAAGTAGCGCAGCGATTGTAGTCTGCCGGAATGAGTTTACTTCTTCTTGGCTTTACCCTTGCTGGCAACTGCTTGCTTGAAGGTGGCACCAGCAGAAAACTTGGGCACCGTCGTCGCTGCAATCTTGAGTTTCTCGCCGGTTCTCGGGTTCTTGCCTTCGCGTGCTGCGCGCGCTGCCGACTTGAACGTGCCAAAGCCAACCAAGGCTACCGAATCGCCTTTGGCAACAGCCGTCACAATCTCGTTAACCAGAATATCCAATACACGGCCAGCGGCGGCCTTGGACAGATCGGCTTTGGTAGCCAGCACTTCAATCAGTTCGGATTTGTTCATTGAGTTACTCCCCGGTTGGTTGTTAATGGAAGGTGAATCTTATCATTTTTGGCTTGATGGATTACGCGAAAGCGCTCGTGATGCCGCATCAAGATCAATCGCTTCGGTCGGTGGCTGCCCGTCACGGCACAGGTTGAGTTCGTAGCGAACTGCAAACGGAATCAGCTTCCCATCCCGTGTTGGCACCGCATCTTGCATCAAGGTCGCTTGCAGGCGAGCACACCCCGCTTCGGCAAATTTCTTCACCGTCCTGACCTGAACCATCACGGGTGCAGAGGAATGTGTCTGTGCCTTGAAAAACTCAGCCATGGGGCCGCTCAGTTCGCCATCGGACTGACCATTGGGCGCATCAATCGCCGCGATCAAATGCTGTTTCAAATCCGCCGCAAGAATATCCTTGCTCCCGAGGAGAGCGAAAAAACAGAGCGCCATGATGAGTATGTTCAAAGGTCGTTTCATTGGTTGTAGTAGTTATTGACGCGTTGCTGGACGGTGTTTTGGACGTTCTGCCCGAACGACGAGGCGCTGGGCACTCGCACGCTGGCGGTGATTTCCTGGACGAACTCGCTCATGTCTATGCGGGAGAAATCGAGCCGTTGAAATTCTTCCGGGGTGAATCCAGAACAGTCCGGCCCCTCGGCACTGCCCCAGCCTTTGCCCACCTGTCCCCTGCCCTGCTCGTTGATAATCCGGGCCAGGCGCGAGTTGAAACAGCAATACGATTCTGTCTCCTCGATGCACGTTCCGAGAATCGGCACCTTCGAAGAGCAGAAGGATCCGATGTGGACGCAAAGGTTGGCATCGCGGTGCATCGCCAGCAGTTGCTCGGATTGTTCGCACGACAGAAGCTCCGAGAGCAGTTGCAATGCCACGGCAGCCGCCAGTGAATACGGATCGAAGTACAAATTGAAACTCCCCAGCGATCCGAGTGAATAGATGGGGCCACCGAGCAACCCGCTGCTCACCACTCCCGTGGAGAATGTCATTCCATAAAAGCTGAACGACGGCGTAAAATTTGTAGGTGTGAAGAGCACATCCGATGAAATCATGGCCTGCGCTCCCGCTTCGACGTAGCCGGAAAACTGGGGGTACATGAAATCGAACATATATTTGCTGCCCGCATTGATCGCCAGTTGACCGCCTGCAAAAGCGCCCTGGATCATGGTCGACATCAGCACATTGTTGCTTCTGGCCGCTCCACCTCCGCCCTTCTTGCAGCAATTCACCAAGCCGAATAGTTTTTTGCGGCACTGCTCTCCGGCACCCTTGAACAAGCGTTGATCCGCGCCATAGACCCCGGCTTCCCGTGCTGCCTCCATCGAGGCGATGCTCTTGCCGAAGTCCTGATCGGCGGGACTGCTGGTATCGAAGCAACCCGTACCGCCCTGACAAAATGAGCTCTGGTCACAAACGGTGTGCTGTGTCTGAACTTCCGGCGAGGTCTGGCACGAATAGGTTCTCTCAGTCATATCGCATGTACCCGAAGGCAGCGTGTTGATGCATTGGGTGGATACTTGAGTACACCCACGGTCAATCAGCGCCTGGCAATCATTGGTCAGCGTGGTTGAAGCGCAGGTGTAATCCTCCGACCAGGCCCAGCACGAATCGCCTGAGCTTTGCGCGCCAGCAGGCAGTGGGGAAACCGAGCTCAGGCACACCTGCAAGCCGTTGATGGTCTTGCACGGGGTGCTATCGGTGCAGGTATGCGCTGCCTGGACACAGTTGGCGCTTTGCGCAAATGAAGTGCATCCGCTGGTGTCTATGGTGTTGGAGACGATGGTGTAGGACGTATTCAGCTCTACCACCGTCGGCGGACTCGTCGTTGCCGTCACGTTGGTGCATTGGTACTGCCGTGTGTATTGATTGCAGGAACCGTTAAAGGCCGTGCTATCGCAAGTTGAACTGTCCAGCGCACAACCCTGGGTAGCCTTGATCGCCGCGCAGTAATCAACATGGTTAGCGGTAATGCAGGAATAGTCATCCTGATAGCGCCAACAGCTTGCCGCCGAATTCAGCCCGCCAGCCGGTGGAGTCACCCCGGCGAGACAGACTGTGGCTCCGCTGGTATCCACTTTGCACGGTGTCGAATCAACACAGGTATGGGCCGCCAGGCGACACTGTGAGTTCTGGGAATAGGTGCTGCACTGGCTGGTGTTGCTGGAATCGGTGACCAGCGTGTAGGTGTTGTTCAAGTGAATTGTGTTTGTCGGAGTTCCAAGATTTGTTCCACACCGGAATGTTTTCGTATAAGTGTTGCAGGTGCCATTGAATGCGGTATCGCTACAGGTCGAGCCGATTTGCCCGCACCCCGCCGCAGTCAAGGCGGAACAGTAATCAATGGCGTTGGGTTTGATGCAGGTATAGTTGTCCTGAAATTCCCAGCAACCGCCGACATCGGCCAGCGTCACCGTGACACCGGAAATCGTCTTGCTGGGTGTGGTATCAACGCAAGTTGAACTCGCCAGCTGGCAGTCACCGGCGATTGCCCGGCTGCAAAGCACCATGATGAATATGGCCACAAGCGTTAGCGCTTTCATGACTACTGCGCCCTCTGTTGCAAGGTGACGCACTCATTGGACGTCCAGGTGCTTACCGTCTTCGACATCGGCAGTTGCAGCGGTGCCCCCGTACCGGTACCGCCGGAAGAATTGCAACCGGAACTGACGTTGCGCATTGAGGGAATACAGGTTGTCGCGCTGCAACTTACGCTGAAATAGACGTAGAGATTGCAACCAAAACCCAGATTGCTGACGTAGTAGTCGGTGACCGACTGGCCGGGTGCGACCGCCACCGGAAAGCGGCCATAGCTGCCATTCCATGGATAGCCTATCGTGTTGTAGTCGAATCGATTTACGCCATCGGAAGAACGGTATGGCTCAACCTCATATGAGACTCCGTTTGCGCCGCAAAAAATGTTCATCGCCATATAAGGATCGAGACATCTTGGGCAATCAACATAAGCTGCTCGACCGAGCCATGCGCCGGGCGTGCATTGGCCGAATCCCACAGTGGCAGAAACACCACGCCGACAACTCAGGGTTTCATAACCTTGCACCGTCTGATTGCATTGGTAGTTGTAGCTTGTGTTAACGGCGATCTGCTGCCCGATGAAGCAGGATGCATTGCTCAAGGTTTGCATCTGCTCGACACATTGGTACAGGTGATTCTGGTCAACAATGATTTGGCGCGCAGTCGAACAAAAGTTGCTGGTAACCTCGTGATAGTCGTTGCAAGTTTCCGTGGCAAAAGTCGCCGGTTGGGTATCCGTCACCACCCTGCATTGCTCGGTACTGGTGCCAGCCGTTATCCCGGTGAAAGTCATGGTCGGGTTGCGGGCGATGGCGTTGGCATTGGTGATCAGCGGATCGTTCGCGCGGTCAATCGAGAACGGCGGACGCACCGCAGGATTGCGTGCCACGAAATTGACGGCATCACACTCTTGTTGAAGGTACGGGTCAGCATTGGAAGGCAAGGTGGAGCAATCGGTAATCTTGGCAGTACCATGACCGGTAAGCTGCCCCTGCCCGTTCTGAAAATATTGGGATTGCGTGGAGTTCTGACCGTACCCAGGCACAACCGATGTGCCGGTTCCATTGCTTATCCCCTGAAATGCATTGTTGGTTGCCCCGGAACCCAGCGACTTCCCATCAGTGAACGCGGTGCCAGAGTCATACGTCTGCGCCATGACATTGCCGGTGATGACATAAAGCGCAATAGCCAACCAGCGCTTGAGTCTCATGGCTGTTGCCCGGAAAGTTTTGCTGAAAATCTGCGTGCCGCATCCGCCCACGCCGGAGCCTCCCGCTCGATGAGGTCGAGCGCGTACTCCTGAGTGACATCGCCATCCACTTTGATAAAGCTGGTCGCAGGTGCGCAGCCATCTTCAGCAATCTTCGATGCCTGCCCCGACCGCGCCAGCACCATAGCTGGCACCCGTTTCACATTGAACTGCTTGAAAGCCGGCGGATGGATAATGGCCGTGACGTTCCTGTCGCCCACCAACTTCGCAATCTCCTCCCCCATTTGGGATAGAGAGTTTCCCTTGAGGCCTCGCAGGACAAGTACAGCGCCAGATTTTTCCGCTTGGGAGACGATCCGCTGCAAGGTTTCTCTGGGCAGCGCGAATGAAACGAACACCATTAACTCTGGAACGTCGGCAATCGGTGCGGAGAAATTGCCCGGAGCAGGCTGACGAAAGGATTCCGCTATCTTGGTAATATCGGGGCTTCTACCGGCTGGCTTGGGCAAGGATTTAATATCCGGCACACCTGAAATGCTGGCGGCCAACGGCGTAGCCGCACCGGCCAATGCAGCAGCCATTCGCCTTTGAGCAGCCTGCATATCAACGTCTGTAGGAAATACCGCCTGAGCGAAGGCAGGACTCGCCCCCCCACCCCAGATACCGATCCCGGTGCATAGCGCCAACAACCCTCGAAACGCTCGCGGTCTCATAGTCATGGCCTCAGAACGCTCCCTGACAACAGTTACGTTTCCGGAAAATCATGTAGGCGAAGTCCTCACCATCGAACGGGTACTCGCGACCCGCGCCCCATAGGATGGTTGACCTTCCCAAAGGCTGGCAGCACTTCCCGGCGATTTTTGCGGTTTGGGGAATCGGATAGAGCATCTGGTACTTGTAGCCAGTCTTGTCCATGATGGGCTGCGGGTAGTAACCGCACAGCCCATCATCGCCGGAGGCCGCCCACATGAGGCCTTCCCTGTGCATCTTTGCAATCAATCGGGTCATTTCCAGGCTAGATGCCTGTACGCCCCCGATATGGGCCTGCACGTTTCCATCGAGTGGATAAAGACTGCCTTGGCATCCGGCACACCAGAACAGGCTGTTCAGCGGGAATCCAGCCGTTGCCGCCACACAGTCGGCGGCGCAGGCAGCCTTGGCTGGCAGATTGCCGAAAAGAGCCACATCGGGATTGAAAATGAAGGTCAGTTCATCGTCATGCCACATCGGATCAAGCTCGGTGAGATAAGCCACATCGAAAGAGCTTTGCTCCAGACACGAGTTGTCGAAAATGGCTTCCAGCCAGAAGATGATCGGATCAACGTACCAATGAACCTGATAGAAAGATGAAGTTGCCGTGCTGTCCTGGCTGTCGCGCGAACCGCGCGGCGCATCAAACCCCGGATCAAGCTCGACACCGCCGAGGCTCGTCATGCAAAACGGACGACGAACAACATCAACCCGCCTGACCGGCTCCCAGAAACTCACCTTGAATCCCACCCTCAACTGCGCGGGGCAAGCGCAAATGGGCGAGCCGCCGGGATTAGGCGTGTCCTCCTGCCCCATGGATACAAGATCAAGTCCACCAAACCTGATAGGAAGCATGCAGCTCCAGCAAATATCCGTGATCGGGTTGGCAAACTTGCCTGTGCAGGTAGGGGTCGCAAAAACCGGCTGCGCGCCCAACACGGCAACGGCCAGCGCCAGCAGGAGGATCAACTCACGGGCGGACTTCATCAACTCTCAACCTTTTTCCGTCTTGTGTCACAACAGCCGGCACCTGACGGATGCCAAGCCTTCGAACCAGCGCTCCACCCTGGTCGTAGAAAACCCGGCGCTTCCAGTCACGCATCAGATTCAATGGCTCACCGGCGACCATAATGGGCTTTGCTGCACCTTTGAGATTTCGCAATGTCCGTTGTGCAAAAGTGACTTGCCGACGATCCCGTCCATCAAAGAAAATGAGTTCGTCTCTAAGAGAAACATGATCCAGCGGATTCACCTTCAGCCCGCGCGCAAACAAGATCACGCCATCCTCACCTCGGATGTCGTGATCCAGAATCATCGTTGGGTCGTAGTAGAAAGTGCGCTTGACTGCTGTCGCCTTGATGCCAGGCACAGGTTTGGGCTTTTCGATTGCGCCGACGACACGACCTCGGTATTCGTCTTGCTTCTTGGCCAGCTCGCCGCTTTTCTCCATCTGATAGAGGCGCGACTGGATGACTTCCAGCAGGTCAGGTTCGGCAATATCGTAGGTCGGCCCGACGACACCGATCTCGTCAGCTTGTGCGATAGGCAACAGGCTGATGAGCAGCGTGGCGAGGAAATAGGAATGAATCGACATGGGGATCGATTCTGGTCGAGCGGGGGCGGCGATGGATTTTGAAATGCGAACTTTTAGGACATATTTCGACGACGCGAGTCACATCAGATTCGATGAGCCGAAAATTGGATGTGATGCCCAAGATGGAAAGCAAATAACCGGGCGCGCGCCGCTACTGCCGTGCTATTGCCTCCCACCGAAATCTAGTTATTCTTACAAATAGAACTTATAATTAAACCCATATTTAGATTTACCACCGAATAGCTACTTTACTGGACTTTTTACTCAGCTTATCCATGCTCGCACAAAAACAACCTAGCTTACCTATTATTAATGCCACTTCAGGCTTGGCCGACTTCGGCGATTTTCTCTCACTTAATGGCATCCGTGTAACTGCGAACGAACGTTTAGCAAACCACACGACATTTAGAATCGGGGGCCCTGCCGATCTTTTTTGTATTGCTGAAGATGCCGATTCGCTTTTAAACATACTCCGTCTTTGCCGCATACACGAGATACCAGCGTTTATTTTGGGCGGAGGAAGCAATATCTTGGTGTCTGACCGCGGCATTAGAGGTGTCGTCATTAAGAACCTGTCTAAGCGAATTTCTTGGGAAGGAACGTCTCCCATCGCTGATAGCGGAGTATTTATGCCTGAACTGGCGAATGCAGCAATGAGGTTGAATTTATCTGGTTGCGAGTTCATGCAAACCGTCCCTGGTACCATAGGAGGCGGAGTCGTGCAAAATGCGCGATTTCGTAACCCGGAGCACTTTACAAGCTACTCCGGACTGGCTGCTACACGAAGCAAAGATGTCGACATGGCAAGCCTAATCGAACGACTTTGGGTATTGAAAGAAAACAATGAAGTAGTCGAGCTTACTAGGGCTCAATGCGATTTCAGCTATGAGGGGCTGAAGTTTGAAGGAAAGCCGGCTGATCTTTCTTGGCTCATACTCCGCGTAAAATTCAATCCCTTAACAAAGGTCGACCCACAGCATATTAGGGACAAAATGAAGCAGTTTGCTTATTGGCGTAGTAGGCGGACACTCAAAGCCCAAGAAGGTGAACTTGAACAGCCGATTGACCCTTATACGAAAAGCAAACCACGTCAACCTTCTGCTCCGTCAGCTGGGTGCGTGTTTTACAATGTAATTAACCATCTCGACCATCCAACTGGCCGCCTCATTGAATTATGCGGCTTAAAGGGAATGCGTCTGGGTGACGCAGAAATCTCTACAGAACACGCGAATTACATTGTAAATCGAGGGCAAGCAAAAGCGGAGGATGTTCGAAAGCTGATGGATATTTGCAAAGAGCGCGTAAAGCAACAGTTTGGGATCGAACTAAGGGAGGAAATTAGATTTGTTGGTGAGTGGTGAGTAGCCCGTAGATCAAGACTTCCATTCCTCGTGGAGTGCAAGCAATTTGCGCTCTTGTCCGCGAAGTTGAAGCTGTTTCGCCATGTTAATTGCCAGTAGATAGTGTTCCTCTGCCTTTGGCTTGTTGCCTATGAGTACGTTGTACTGAAAAAAATCCCGGTGATAGATGCATTTGTAAATTGGATCAATTCGCTGAGTGACTTTCTGAAATAACCTCGTGACTTCAAGCGAAAGCTGAGCCAATGGTTTGACATCCTGCTGAAACATTATGACCTCAAACAACCGTCTTGCTGTGTGAAAGGCCTCGATGTCGTTGGCACCCAATTCCTCGATACGGTGAAAAAGATATAGGAGATCGTCCTGAGACCGCTCGATAACTGCGCGTTCTCTAAGGAGCTTTATTCGCGCCGCATCACTCGCGAGCGACGCGATTAGCGGGTGATGCAGTGCTTCATCGATAACTCCAACACCTACGGATGGCAGATTCTGGAGACGCTGAGACACTGCATAAAGCCAAGATGAAGTAACCAATCCATTCACTGCACCGTCGTTCACTGTTGATTTCTCAAAGAGGCGCAAGGCATTAACTAAATGCTCATCCGCTTTTTTTAGAGCTGAAGGCGAGATATCGCAGTTAATGAGAAGATAACCGGCAAGTTCATGAACTGGTGCCAAACATGGATGATCCTTACCCATTTCTCGCTGGAACTGAGTCAGACCACCTACCAAGAAATTATATGCGCTCTGAGGATTGCCAGTATTCTGGTGGTCTGTTTGGATTGCACTTCGAAACTGAGCAACGACGAGTTCCTGCTGCTTCGGGGCAGCAGACCCAAATCCATCCAAGAACTTGTCGAGGAGAAGGATCGCGGGTTGCGCCTCAGGGAGCGACACTCCATTGGCAAGCCGCTCGGTGCCCCCATATATCGACCACAAACCCGGGATCGCTATGGAAGCCAAGCTGTTTGGGCGATACCCACTCAAAAATTTCATTAGTTCAGTAGCGGCGCCAGCCCAAGTGTAGTTTTTTTCAAGGAGAATTTCGCGCAATGTATGGGCTTTCTCCTTCGACTCTTTGTAATTGCTCTCAATTGCAAGAAGTATATCCGCTACTTGCTTAGCGTTGCTAGCCGCCCCCCCTGTTGGGGTCATAACATGAACTAAGGCTGCCAAACCAAGAGAGTCAAGTAGCCGGAAAGCGCCTGTTTGAGAGCTTAGTACCAAGGGTACAGCGAGGGAGATTGCTTCCCACGCAGTAAGAGCAAAGCCATCATGCCACGATAGAACTAGGGCGACATGAGATTCGGCGAGTACGCATAAATAGTGGCGGGTATTCTCCGAAAAAGGCACAAGGTTTACAGGGAGTGAATACCCAGATTTACTACGGATAAGGCGGTTAATATCCGCCGCCTCTTTTTCTGCTTGCTTAGTGTCGACTGACAGACCAAAGAGGTTGAGAACCGGGAAAAGGCGATTAGTATTTAGCCCCATTAGCTTTTTGGCCGCTAGTGAGAAGGCTGTTACGCCGAGTCGTCCGTTCTTGATGATGTCGTTCTCAGGGTCTAGGCGTCCGCTTAGGAAGATGGAGAACGGGGTAGGATGCTGTGAGACCGGTTGTGGATCTTCCACTAAACCTGGAATGATCATGAAGCGCTGCTCATCTGGGGCGAACTTTGCGGAGTGTTCATGCAGAAGAGGACCGACAGCGACGATCAGATCAGCTTTCTGGAAAACCTTCCGCTGCAGGATATCTTGCTTGCACTCTGTCATGCCGCCACGCTTACGTGAAGAGTAAAGCGAGTACGCCATATGGTGGAAGACAACTGCGCATCCACCAAATCTTCGTTTTGCCTCCGTGGCAATGTGTCCGGTGATTGTATCGTGCCCAAACCAGAAGTCGACCGAGCGCCCCACTTTGTTCTGGATAAACTCATTGGCGATGATTGACGACAGGTCTGTCAATGGATTCCCGAGAGGGATCACTTGAATCCCATACTCACGATGGATTAATTGAGCTTCCCCTGGCGCTGGATCAGAAATGGCGCACCACACCGTTGCTTGGTCATTAAGTGCGTGAGCAAGCCCGATACAGAGGCTGGTATTAAAAGCGTTTATTCCGCCATATCGCGTTCCCCAAGCATTGACAAATATGACGATGTCCATTATCAAAAATAAGTTGGAAGCGAGTTAGAAGTAACTGTTATGGGGCTGACTTCAATTTCTTTAATGCCAGCGCCAAGCGGATGTGTGCTACAGCTAAGCCAATAGGGTTTGATTTTCTTCTTGCAAATAAGTAGCTCATTTCTTCCAATTTAATAGCCGACGTTAACACCTCGAATCTCGTAGCCTTCCTTGCGAAGCGCGATTATCAATTCCCCCACTAAGTCGACGCCACGCAATACTTGAAACCCTACGGTTAATGCTACTCCGCATGACGTGGGAAAATCATCGTACCATTGCATTTCTATAGTCTTATCCCCGATTTCGTTGGCGTATTTCCCATTCGACAAGAACGACTCTACAGTCCCTTTGGCAAGATCAAGAAAGCTCAAGGCGAGTCCTAACGATTTAGGAGGGTCAATGCTGATAGTAATCTTTCTAATTGTCTCCATGCTGCACTCCTTAATTTACGGGCTAAGTAAGTCTAACTAGCATAACGTGATCATGCGCTCATCATGCCATAATCTTGACTCGCTGGAGTGGGAAATCTAAAAAGGATAACCAAATTGGCCACATCGCATTCGGAAGAAATCATCCGCATTGAGGGCGGCTACCCGCTCAGAGGCGACGTGCGAGTGATCGGTGCAAAGAATGCAGCTCTGCCTGCCATTGCCGCCGCTTGCCTGTCGCAGACACCTACTACCCTGCATAACCTGCCGACCACACTCAAAGATATCGAACTGCTCTTTACACTACTACGCCAAGCCGGTGCCAAGATCGATATGCTTGACGCAACAACCGTGCGTATTGATGGTACGGGCTGGTATGGCGGCAAGATGGATGCAGACAAAACAAGCAAGCTACGCCACAGCCTGCTTCTGCTGGGCGTGTCGGGTTACTTCGGTGCACCGCTGAGTTTGGGGCAGAGTGGCGGCTGCAATATCGGAAGTAGAAAGCACGATCTGCACGTTCTTGCATTCAAGGATTTTGGCTTCAGCGTCATAGATACAGACACAGCGCTCAGTATCAAAGGACATGCGCGAAAATGTAACGAGATACAAACGATTTTCCACTACCCCTCCTTCGGGGCAACACTCAATTTCCTCTACATCGCCGTCGGTCGCCCCGGCGTGAGCATCCTGCGTCAAGCGGCACTCGACCCAGAAGTGGTCGATACTGCAAATCTTCTCAAGGCTATGGGCGCTCGGATAGATTGGGTCAACGAGCGCGATTTGTGGGTTGAAGGTGGTGTAATGTTAAACGGCATTGACTACAATATTCTCGGCGACCGCATCGTGGCCGCCACCTTCATTGCTGCAGCGGGAGTAACAAGAGGAGAAATCACCGTTCATGGCGTCAACGCGCACTATCTAAAAAACGAGATTGGCGTGTGGCGCCAAGCCGGGCTTGATGTTGTACATCAGGGAGACAGCATTACTTCCAAGTATATACAGCCTCTCATAGGCGTCGAAATCCGCACCGCTGCGTATCCCGCCTTTCACACCGACATCCAGCCGCTACATGGCGCGTTGATGGCCACAGCCGTAGGCGAAAGCCGGATCATTGAGACCGTTGTTGACGACCGTTTCAAGTATTGCGAACAGCTCAACAAGCTCGGCGCAATCATCCGAGTAGTACAGGGTAATTTTTCTTGCGTGAATGGTGCATCCGGCAGCGTCGCCATTTTTACCGGTGTCAACAAACTCAAGGGAACCGAAGTTATCACCACCGACATCCGCGGCGCGGCTGCTGTTGTGCTTGGTGGCATGGGCGCAGAGGGCGTGACTTCAATCAGCAATCTCTACCCGCTCGATCGCGGCTATACCGGGCTAGAAGCCCAGTTGCGGCAACTCGGTGCCCACATAATCCGAGTTAAGTAAAAATCGATGGGAGTTCCATTGATTCTGAAAACCTCTCGACTTCAGCGGTCGCCATCTCAAGAAGATCGAAATCTGACGCATGGATTATCTTCTTCACCTGTTGGTCTTCGTCCTGATCTACGGCATAGTTGCGTTGAAGCTGAACGTGGCATCCGGCTTCACGCAAATCATTTCGCTGGCGCAAGCGGGTTTCTCGGAGTGGCGCTTATACGTCGGCGATCTTGGCTACGAAGTACGGATGGCAGTTGGTTGCAGTACTTTCCAGATAGAATCATTCAACGGAGGCGGATCGCCCTTTCTGTGAGCACCTCTCAAGTATCCGCTTCCAGCCATTCCTTGCAGCAACGGCCTCTCGAAGAATATCAACATACTCAGCCCCCTCAACACGATCATCTGGCGGCATCTGTTCTTCGGCATGTTCTGACAAAAGTCTGCTGCGCGCTGAACGAGTTTCGCCCAGTTCAAGAATTCGGCTATAAGCTTCGCAGGCATAGGCGAAAGTTTCGCGTTTGGCGTAATCAATTTCGAGCAACCACTCGCGGCGACGAGTTTCTTGCAGTCCAATCGTTTCACGCTTGCAGTTGTGAAAAATATGAGCTGCTTCGTGAATCACGTAATCTTCGAGCGGATTGCTGTTACTGAAATACTTCATGGACACGTAGCAGGTCGTTTCTTCGCTCAAGCCAACAATGTCTGGAGCACTCTCAGAAAGTGGCTTTGCATCCAGACTTGCGAGGTAGATGTTCGCCAGATTCCACGCGGTCTTGAGCCACGGTGCCTTCTCAAGAACAGTATTTATCGTCGCGGGTGTAAGAAAGACGACCGAGCGTTCAATCATGTCGAGGATGATAGTTTGCTCCTTCTGCGGGAACAGTCCTCGTACCATGGGGCCAAATTTCTCGCGTGCAGTTATGTCCAGGCCGGAATATTTCTGGCATGCAGATACGGCAGCGTGTTCGGCTCGTTCCCGAACCGCTGAAATAAGCGCGCTACGCAGTGCGGTGTCCCCGTTTATCGCTCGACCGACGACCGAGTCACCGGGCCATATCTTGAATAAGATATCGCCGTGATTACCACTGGAAAGAAAACGCTTAACCTCTGCTCGTTGCAATGCATTCATCGTTCTGGTGCTTTATTCGTTAAAGGCATGGCCGGTATTCGATAGCAATGAGTTTTCCCCCGGTTCTGAGATATAAACACGTCGGGAACCACGCCGCTCAAACGCATTATTTTCATCCGGGTCAACGTGAGTTTCTCTATCAGCAATGGTTCGGCTTTCCGCGACGGTATCCAGACGAAATTTCCATCCTGCTCCGATGGCAGAATGCCTGCTCTCATTCCATCACGCAATGTGGCAATAATACTTTGTATCACTTCAAGTCGCGTATCTTCATCTGCCTTCTCAATTTCGCCCTGACTTGATTGCGGCTGTTGCGCAGGCTTGCTGGATTGCGTTGGCTGAGGGGCAGGTTCTGATTGGGGGGCGGCAATCCCCATAAGCTGCATCACCACAGGTTGAAGTCGGATCACCTTCCACTTCTCCCCGCTCCCGGCCTTGATTTCAACGACCTTACGGAAGGGTGACATCGGGTCAAGCACCAGCCAGTTTCGGCGTGACAGTTCATCGAGAATCGCTTTGCGCTCCAGCCCATAGCCGTTGAGCGCCTCGGGCCACTTGAGACAAAGTGCGCCGGAAGATTCGACGTGAATCAAGCTATCAGGTGACTTCTTCCCGGATTGCATATCATTGGCAAGTGCCTTCAATGCTTCACCGACGGGGCCGTCGAGTTGCTCTATCTGAGAGGGCTTGGGGGCAACCGCCTTTTCGGGCTTATTGGGTGCCTTCAGGCTGGGTGACGGCGAAGTCGTTGGCTCAGTCTCGGTCGGCGACTCCTGAGCAGGAATGACAGGCTGTTCTTTTACCCGTTCCTCCAGGTCGAGAACTTTTCCGTGAACTGATGGCGGAGCGGGATCAATGACCATCGCCGTATCGCGCAGCCTGATGGCGGTCAGCCTGATATTGGGTATCCTCTCTGCCAGCACGGCGGGAGCGATCACCCAGCAGCGATTTCCTTCAACCTGATCTTCCCGGATATTCGCCAGCTTCCGGTCAACGAGCATGTCCAGGATGCTGTTGGGAGTTCTCGGCATCCCCGGAATTTTTTCCTGATTGATGACGGCGGCGATTTCTTCACCGGCAATTGGCCAGATCAAGTAAAGATGCCCATCCATGTGCCAGAGACGAGAGCCGGGATCGTTGATCCTCCATGTGCCATCCCGAACCAACCTGCGCATGATGTCCACGAGAAATCGTTCCACCGGCAGGCCGATCTCGTAATCGGCAAACGCAACTCCGAGACTGCGCAGGTCTCGTTCGACACTGGCCTGGTCTGATCGAATGATCAGATCGTGAATAGGATTCTCGGCACTGGGATGTCCGTTGATAGTTTCCAGCATCCAGAGCACGAGTTCGTCACCTCCCTCTGAAATCCAGGTAATGACATTCTGCCCAATAATGCGCTCCGCAATCAGTGGTGAAACGACCGTATGCTTCTTGCCCCGATTTTCGCGCCATTGCAAAAAGTAGCGATCCACGCCATGCCTGTTGGCCCAAGCGTACAGGTCTTCCGCGTATGGGTTCCAGATTCTGCCTCCATCTCTGCTGGTAACGACGAGATCAGTCACGGGCTTTCCAACGTCATGGCAAAGCGCGGCGAGAAATATGGCAAGATGCCAGCGAGGCTCCAACTCACGGCGTCTTCGCGGCGCCTGCTCTCCAGGCAACAACACTCTGCTACCCGACTGGAGCGACCATAGGGCAACCTCTGCCGTATGCCGAAGCAGCCCCCCGGCTCCCCTGTGATGATGCGTCTGGCTTGCCGGCAGGAGATGCGCGTAGCAGGCAAACCGGCGCAGTGACTCCAGATAGAACTGCTCGAAAATTTCGGGAGAAGCAAACGCGGCCTCGCGAATCTGATCAACCAGTTCCCGCTGCGTCTCGATAAGTTTTTCCGGGGCTGTTGCTGGTAGCCCCTTCATGAACGGCGGGTAGCGCGGAATCTCCTCGTCATTTTCTTCCTGAGCGGATGCACTCGCAGCAGAAATCACAACAGGCTCCCGACTTTCACCGTCAAGACGAATCGCTTTCCTGAAGAAGCTCAACAAGGCTCAGCCCTCCCCTCGCCCAGCTTGCAATCCGGCGCTGTTGAGGCCGCGCCGAATCTCCGGCACGAGGCGAAGGCGCTGACGCGCCCAATCCGGATCAATATCCAGCAAGAGGCAGATCGAATCGAATGAATTGGCCGCTCTTGGAATGCCGTTAAATATCCACATCAAAGCTTCCCGCTGATTACCACCAATTTTGATTTCCTGATTTTCGACTGACCTCACGTTGCCCCTCGCGTCTTCGATTGCCTGATGAAGAACGGCAATCCAGAGTCGCCTCAGCCTTTGGGTGACCTCGAATGAAATGCGCTCGCTACCCATCACAACAAATCCCATCTGTCCCACGTCAGAAAACCCGATACGCTTTTCCGACAATCTGATCCTGACCAACCCAGCCGGTAAGCTGATAGCGCGAATCCAGACTATCCGGATGAGAACCGGCCACGTAGTAATGTCCATCTGGAACCTTCCCGCGCGGGCCAAGATCAAGATGTTCACCGGTTCTGGCATGTTCTTTCGCCCGCCCGACCGGAGCACCGTCCACGAAGAATTCTCTCCCTTTCGCCGTCACGACTGAACCCGGCAATCCGACCAGCTTTTTGACGAAAATGCACCCGCGCGGGTAAGGCCAGTTAGCCTCCCATCTGAAAGCAACCAGCTCACCGCGTTGCGGCATGACTCCTTTCTCAATCAGAAAAATGGTTCCGGGCAGGCTTTCGGTGAGATTCAAGGCCACAAGATAAAAGCGACAAAATGCCAGGTAGGCCACCATGCCCCACAGGACAACAGGGAACCAGCGCCCAGATAGTTTGAAAATTCGGATATGCATGGCGCCACTGTATCGGCGCTTCCAGAGAAGCGACTCCCGAAATGCGCCCGACAAAGACACATTTCAAACGCCCAAGACTCAAGAAGGAGGCAACCTGCCCGTAGCTGCTCCACCGCGTACTTGCAGTTTTGAAGAACTGTGCAAAGCTAGTTCAAAACTTATTGGAGACACTCATGGCTATCGCAGCAGCAACCGAATCGGGCGGACTATTTAGCGCGCTACCGCTGTTCGCTTTACTTCTGGTCGGCGTGGCCTTATTCCGCTGGATTCGCAAATCCAAATCCATGACAGAACCGAAGCTCGATAAACTTGAGCGCGAACTCGACTTGATCAAAAACCAGATACTACTGGTCACAACTGACGACTTGCCTGGCATCAGGATCGCCAAGACACTTGGCTATATTGAAGCGCTTTCGCCGACCGAGGCAGCTTCAGACTGGGAATACCGCCTCGCTGAAAAGGATGCGCTGCTCAGGCTGGCCAAGAAGGCTCGGGACATTGGTGCCAATGCGGTAGTCGGCATCAGGAAGACCAACGCCCACTATGATCATCCAACTCTGATGAGAAGAGACGCACAAATGGGGTGCGACCATAAAACCGAGCTTCAAATGCCTCTTTTGAGATCGATTGAAACATATACATGCCTCTCTTCCATCTGCGCTGCTGGTGCCAGTTTGGGGAAAAGGGCCATAGTATCCACCATCGTTGATGGAGGGAACTATCTTCATGCACTCCTCAAATCAGGGCAGGTAGATTTACCGGGCGCTTGCTAACCTTCTAGCTCACTTCCGGTTAAGCATCTATACCAGCCGTTAGAACTGCAAAATGTCAGTGGCAGCTTAGGCCGATTATGTAGAATGCCCGTCGCCTGCTCACCAATTTACTTGCCCTTCTTCCCCTCAAGAGTCTCTTGAATATAGCTGCTAGGGTTCGCCCCTGTCACCCCCTTGACCACACGATTTGCCGCATCCGCCACATCTTCCGTCAGCTCCATTCCCTTGCCTGCAATAGATTCAGGTTTTAACTTGCGGAAATTGGACGTTGTTGCATTCTCCTGATGGGTCTGCCCTGCCTTCACCCCACGATCATTAACCTCAGTCGTGTTTCTGGAATAATCATACATCGCTGTCTGCTTGGCCTGATCGCTTGGTCGCCCTTGCGGGGTAACACCTGTACGTCCAGCCATCCCTTTAACCTGCGCCAGATTATCTCCTCCTGCCAATTCGACCGATTCACGGTTCTGCATGCCACCCCGATTCGCTTCGTGCCGTGCCTGGATCGTCTCGGCACCCTGAACATGCCCAGCCATCTCACCCATCATCCGGTCATAGTTCTGCGCGGTGTACTCCTCGATGTATGGACGCAGCTTGTACGGGTCGCCCATGACTCCCTGAAATTTTTCATAGTTGTATTCGAGCTTAGGCAGCAGGAAATCCTTGATGAAGTGATCCTGAAGCTGGAGGTTCGCACCAAGCTGGCCGCTATGAGACATTTCCCACATCTGCCGATGCCCTTCCGTTTCCTGCATGGATGCACTGAATGCGTCGCGCGATTGCCGTGCGTGATCCAGCGATGCCCGCATGCCTTCGCTGCCGGCAGTCTTGCCTTCATCGTTGGTTCGATAGTTGCGTTCCCAGCCGTTGTCGAGCACGGTGCCGACCTTCTTTCCGAAGCTCGACTCCTTGGCATACTGGGCCATCTCTTCCAAGGCTCGCGTTGACTCGGCAGAGTTGCGCATCTTGGCCGCTACTTCCACCCCGCCCCGCAGACCGGCGATTTCCAGAAGTTTCGGCGTGCTCATGCCCATCGAGGCGCCGACCATCAGTTCCATCGCTACCTTTTCGTTGACGCCGAGTTTTCTGGCCCATTGATCTACCTGGCGCATGGTTTCATTGGCTTCGGTGCTCTGGCTCGATCCGGTGCCGTGGCGGTATCCTGTGGTGTCACTGCTGCCTTTGGCGTGGCTTCTTTCAAACCCGGCTTCCTGTTTGATCGCCGCGAGAGCACTTTCAGCGTACTCGGCGGATTGCTGCTGCGTTGCCTGCTGGGATCGTTCGTAATTTTCTTTCGCGGCTGCCCCCATGGAATCGTTGAGCGCCATGTCGGCGCGGACTTCGCTTTTCGCCTGTTTGACGACGAAGCCACCACCGGAAAAATTGCTGTATTCGAATCCCCCTCGCGCCTGATAGTTGGTCATGCCCTGCCGCAGGCTGGGGTTCATGTCCACCGACAATCCCTTCATGGTGTCGTGGCTGACGTTATTGAGCGATGCGCTGCCCATCTGCATGTTGCCCATGGCCAGACTGCTGGCGGTTTTCTCCGCGTCGCGTGGTGGCGACACAATGCCTGCGACCGCCTGCATGCCCACGTCGCCGCCTTTCACGATGGCAGCCGCAATGGCCGGGATGGAGATGACCAGCATCCCCGCAATCGCCTGGTCGCTGACGATGGCGGTATTGAGGAAGCTCATCTGTTCGATGGATAAACCATTCCCGGCGCTTCCGCTCGTATATTGGCTTCTCGAATACATCGTGATGATGAAATTCATCACCGCATAGAGCGGTGCCCAGAGTTGTATCCAGAACAGGCTGGCCGCGTAGGACTTGATGACTCCCCCGGCTTGATGGCCGCCAATCACCACAAACAGCAGGAAGATCGGAAAGATGGCGTACTGCACCAGCTCGATGGCATTGCGCACCTTGGGCATGGTGGACTCGGCGATCCGCGCCATCAGTTTGTAGGAGTCGCTGGTTGAGCGTAGCGACTGCGCCATCGCAAGGTTGGTCTGGGCGCTGGCCGCGTCTCCAATCTGCGCGGGCAGCATGTACTGGGCATCAATCATGAAGTTGGCGACGATGGCCTGTTTGACCGTGTCCTGTGCCGATGCCGAAACACCAAGCAGATAATTGGTCGAAGTTGCCAGAGAGCCGAGTATGGCGGCCCCGGCATCCGCTTGCGTCATTTGCGGGTAGAGGCGATAACCCAGCAAAGTAATCTGGCGGTTCGATTCGGCAATGATCTGGGTGGTGAGGCTCACATACGCGGCATCGCAGCCGACCGTACTCATCAGCGTCGGATCCGTCGTATCGCGCAAGGTCACCAACCGGGCAGGATTGGTCTTGCCGTTCAGGCTTCCCCAGATGTCGTTGACCTCAAGAATATCCTCCTTCATGCGGATGTAGCCGGTGGCAATATCCGGTGCTACACACTCCCGGTAAAACTCGAGCAGGTTACTGGTCAAAATTGGATTCCCGCTTTTCACCGCATAGCGCTCGGAAAGAACGCGATGCCCGAACAGCGTGCCGTTCTTGCGGAACTTCACATCGTCGGGAAGCGAAAACACGGTCTCGAAGGCACCGGTCATCCAGTCCCCCACCTTGCTCATGCCATGCGCGAAAGCGCCCAAGCCGATGGGTACGTTGGCCACCGCGCGGGGCGGCTCATTGCCGGTGCGATCCACAATCGTGACGGTCACTTTTGGAACAAGCAGGAGCGCTTGGAAGATGGCTAAGAAGAAGAGCCACTTCCACATCCCATCCAGCCGTTCACGTCCGGTCAGTGTAGCGATGACTACAACGATGACCCCCACAATCGCCATGGTGCGGAGCAAACCGAGGTAGTCGCCGCTGCCCATGACGGAAGCGACGGCGTTGAACATCGCCTCCAGCTCGACTACGTTCCAGTAGGCATAAACCTCGTACATACCCAGCCCTACCGGTTGAATACCATCATGGACTGGAAGATGTTGGTCGGCATCCCCGAGTTGAGGCTTTGATTCAGAAGTTGAAGTGACCGGCTCAGTTCAGCGACCTGCATACCCTTCTGATATTCGGCGCGCAACATGTCCCTGGCTTCCTGCTCGATCTCGTTGAGGCGACCGAGAATTTTTTCCGAAGCCGCGACCGCATCGGGGCCGCTCTTCCCCGTCTCGCTCTGTAGAGCACCGCGAAGAGTCTTTGAGAGATTTGTGAAGTAGGCATAAGCCACATCCACGGCTATGAGTTGCGAGTAGTCCTCGGTAATCCGGTCTCCTCCAGGGATACTGCTGGATACCGAAAGCATCTTCCAGACAGGCAGGGAGGAATTGCCGATCATGGCTGTGTCCAGATTGGATTGCCCCATAGCGTCCCGGTTGATGATCTTGTCCCGCATCGCAGCGATTCGGGTTCTGACTTGCCTGGAGAACGGCGTCACGGTAAAGGCGGCATCTGAGTAGCTCGGCGTCATGCAATCCACCGTATCCACACCGCACTTGAGGCCGGGCAGGCTGACAGTCGCCGAACCGCCGTCACCGACGAATTGGCGGAAGGTCAGGTTGCCGCCGGGCAGATATGTCCACTTCGCCTTGTCATCGGCGTTCTCGCCGGGCGGTGTCACGATGATGGTGCCGGTCAGGCTCATCAACAACTCACGGGTGTCATCTGTGATGCCCGAGACCCGAGACAGTGAACGCCACACCACGTTGCCAGGATCGAAAAGCTCCTTGTATCCCTGTGACGAATTCTTCGCCGCCGTCCGAATATTCTTGGCCGTGGCGCTGCTTTTCTTCCACTCGTCCCATGACTCGAATACATCCCCGAACATGTTCAGGTTCGCACCGGCTGTCTTCCCCTCCTTCTCCTGAGTTTTGTCGGTCAGCATACTGCCTGCCGCCGCAACGATCCCTTCTGCCGCCTGACAGGAGTTGATGTTGAGATTGTTCATCTTCGACGACTGGTCTTGCAGGTACTTCAGGAGATCACAGACGGATATTCCATCTAGCCCAAGGCGATATATCGCTACAAGACATTGAGTTTAAATAAAATTACTGACTTTCCGCAAAAGAGCTTACTGCCTACATTGAGCTGCTCCAGCAGGAAACGTTAGGCCGAGTGCATTGAGTATCCGAGATTGGAGCGCATCGGGTTGTGGCAAGCGGGTGAACGATACTTCATTTGACTCGTAATGTAGGTAGGTCAGACGAGACAGTGCGACGAGCGCATCATCGATTGTC